>Ga0209121_10000019_pt1 | contig 161761 bp, 166 predicted proteins | sample Cruoilmetagenom3_FD_187292 | JGI IMG/M metagenome (GOLD analysis project Ga0209121, IMG submission 187292) | Oil polluted marine microbial communities from Coal Oil Point, Santa Barbara, California, USA - Sample 3 (SPAdes) (version 2) | ecosystem: Environmental > Aquatic > Marine > Oil seeps ...
TCGCCAGCATATCAGAAGCAAGTCTAGCACAAAGAGAGGCAGGGTGCAACGAGTATGAATTAGAAGTTGAACCGCTCAACTGTCAACCTAGAAGAGTTCAAACCCCGCCTCCTTCAGCCTGGCTATCGAGGTTCGATACGGGTCGCAAACCTCCTCTTCCAGGTACTCCTTATAGCCACTCTCCTTCAGCCGGCGCAGCATATCCTCTCTCTCGGAGGAGGGCATCAGGCGCGGATCGGTCCTCGCTGCTACGTGGAAACTTACACTCGCCTTCCCCAAACGGCTTATCGCCTCGTGTGGAAGGCACAACAGTTGAAGCCCGCTTCGATCAAGGGCCGAAGATCTCTAATGGAATGATGGTAGGTTGTATTTCGACTCCCTAGATGATAGACTTCTATATCATGAAGGTGAGATTGTTCGCCACCTTGCGGCAGGTGGCGGGGGCAAAAGAGGTAGAAGTGGATCTGGAAGCGGGCGAAACGGTGGGCCACGCTTTGGAGAGACTGGTTGAACTCCGCCCCAACTTGAAGGAACGCATATTCGACGAAAAGGGCGATCTCCGAAGATCGATCATCATCCTCCTTAAGGGGAGAAATACAAGGCTAGAAGATGGGTTGGATACCGTTCTGGGAGAGGGTGACTATCTGGCTATCTTTCCCCCTGTGGCTGGTGGCAAGGGCTGACCCAAGACATCAAGAGAGCGGTCTATGAGACCGCCCTCTTGGTACTCATCAGGCGATGATCTCCAGTTCCTTCAGTTTACTCTCTGGGACCACGCCGGTCTTCGGGAGGCCCGCCGTATCCAAGGGCGCCAGGGGCATAAACCCTTATCGCTGCCTCCCCTTCCACGGGACAGACATACTCGCAGAAGCCACAACCGATGCAACGCTCCGGCGTTACCTTAGGGAATTCACCCCTCTTCCCCTTCACCTCCACTACCTCGATGGCCTCTACGGGGCACATGTCCCTGCAGAACATACATCTTATACAGCGATCAACATCAACGTGAGCGGTGCCGATAACCGCCTTTCTCTTCTCCTCCAGCGATAGGGGAGGGATGGCCCCGCTGGGACAGACTTGGCCGCAAGCGTTGCACGAGTAATCGCAATAGCCAATACGCGGCATGAGCATCGGCGTCCATATCGATTCCAGACCCGCTTCAAACAGGGCCAGATGTAGCGCGTTGTTTGGGCAGACCTTGATGCACCGACCACAGCGTACACATCTAGTGAGGAATTCTTCCTCCCTAGCCCCCGGAGGACGAAGCTGATAGGGGTTCTTACTCCTCAGCAAACCCGTCTTTAGTAGGCTAGCCCCCACTACGCCAGTGGCCAAGGAAGCCAGAATCTGACGGCGGGAGGGATCATATTCGTAGCCAAAGCCCGGGCTCCATCCCCCCTTGAAGGTTAGCGAAGCCACCGCACAGCGGGCGAAACAGTTCAAGCATTGCAGGCACTCGCCGGGGTCGCTACTAAAGTCCTCCTCGCTGATAGTATCCATGGGGCATTCTGGGACGCACTGCTTGCACTTGGGGCAGCTATCCGCCACAAACCGTTTGAGCCAGGAGAACTTGGAGAGCAGCGCCACAAGCGCCCCCAAGGGGCAGAGGTAACGGCACCAGAAGCGCTTGGCCACTAGGTTCAAGCCCAAGACGATCACCAAGGGCAAGGCCAGGACCAGATGAACGAGGGGTTTAAGCGGCAGTTGTGCCAGGCGTGCCGACGGCAACTCCAAGCTGGGCTGGATAGGCGCTGTCTTTTGCAGGATAGCGGGGTAGATTGTGCCAGCCAGGGGGCGCACGAAGATGGTGATCGGGTCCAACCACATCAGGGGGAGGCTGGCCAGGAGAGCCGCCGCGATAACGACAAACAGGAGGAAATACTTGACCTGACGGAACCGCTCGGGGATACCTCGCCTGACATTGGGGCCGAAGAGGTCGAGAACTGTCCCCAGAGGGCAGATCCAGCCGCACCAGATCCTCCCCAAGGCCAGGGTGGCCAAAACGGTGATGATGGCCGGGGCCAAGTTCAGGATCACGCTCCTGGATGCCAGCATTGAGGTCAGGGCCAGAAGCGGGTCAAAGCGGCTGAACAGGTTAACCGGGATCGGCGATCCTCCATCCCGTGTCGTTTTGTAGACCAGGTATAGGAACAACGCCAGAAGCAAAAACTGGACCAGTTGGCGCACGCGTCGCAGGCTTTGCCATCTCCGTCGCACCTGCTTCCTTCGTTCTCGTTCTTCTTTTGTGATAGGCATGGGAAACCTCCTATGTTATGAAGTGATATTGAATTGAAGGACAAGCAGAAGCCCCAGCCCGATGTACACACCCGGTTGAGGCCTCAAGGGTCAGAGCCAGGGTCGGATGGGCAAGGCCCATGGGCAGGCCGCTACGCAATTGGCACAGTCTGTGCCGTTCTCCTGCCAAAATAGATAGCATTTTGCCACATCCACAGGCCATCTCAAGATGCCCGTTCGGTTAGAAATCGAAGTCGGTTCGGTGGTGCGCTCTCCCCGCCTGATGGCCTCGGCAGGACATTCATGAGCGCAGGCGTGGCACATCTCGCAGAATCTCTGTAACCCAAAGTCAATCGGCTGGACGGGCTTTAAGGGCAAATCGGTGAGTACCTTGCAGATTCTCTGCCGCGGCCCGAACTCAGGAGTGATGAGCAAGCCATTTCGCCCCAGTTCTCCCAGACCTGCGTCAATAGCGAGGGGAATATTCTGGGCAGTGTCGTTGCCGGATGGCACGGCCGGGTATCCCAGGGCTCGTATGTATTTGGCGAGGGAGGGTGCAACCTCGGCCATCCGGGAATAGCCAAGGGCGGTAGCCGCACTGGCTTCAAACCCCGGCGACTGGTCGATTCCTTCCCATTCCATTTCGATCCCCAGTACTATGGCGTACTTGTAGGGAATGTCTAATACACCATAGGCACCGGTCTCTCTCTCGAAGTAGTGGGAATACACCCAGCGCTGGTCGACTTCACAGACGCCGACTAAGTCGGCCCCGTAGAATCTGGCCACCTTCTTGATCCGCTCCGACATCTGCGCCGGATCAGAAACAGGATATTGCTCAGGATTCACCGGGGCGTCCCAATTGTACAGGCCGCCCACATCCTTCAGGTGTCCCGTGTACCCGTAATAGCGGGGGTGAAGGGAGCCCGCGGTCTCGTCCACGTATATGGCACCGGCCTTCAGGGCAGCTCCTTCGAGCGCCTTGAACTCATCGCTCGCCTTTTGCGGCGTAGCCTTGCGCAGCAGGGCTTTGTACTCTTCATCCCACACGGTTCTGGAAAACACGTGGTTCCTCTGGTCAAAGCGCTCTACTGGTCCAACCAAGAACTCGCTGTAAGTGGGTCTGCTGACCCTTCTTGCTCCAGGGATTTTCCACTCATGCTCTGCCAGAATGTGGTTTATCCACGCCTCTTGCGAGGGGAATCCCTTTTCACACCCTGGGCATGACCAGGTGGCTTCTTTCCACATGACAGGGGTAGGGGTCGCTGTAGGTCTGAACACGGTGGGCGTGGGTGTCGTAGGTGGCCGGGGGGTGGGCCGCCATTCTGGATCTATAGTGGGCACGATATGGTCAGTATGAGGAATGTGAGCGCGCCATCCTTCGGGCGTCTGCCATTCCTTGGGCGTGGGCTTGGGAGCACAAGCGGCCAGGGCCTCGGCTGCACCCAGAGACAAACCCAGAATCGTCGTGTAGTGTATGAAGTCCCGCCGACTTATCCTACCCTGACGTAGTTGCTCTTGCAGGTCAGAAATCCGTTTGTTCATTCTCTCTTCTCTGCCCTCTTATCTTTTGAAACTTGACACAGACGATTCTGTTCCCAGTAGCGACTTTCCCGGGGTCACTCTGACCGCAGGCGGAGTTTGTTGTGGAACATACTTGCGACCAAGCACAAAACGCCAGCAAGAACAATCAAGTACAATCCAGGGCGGAGCCTGCTGCTTACCTCAACGGGCGCAAAGCCCCCGTACGTTACTACTGCGCGTCCCTGTATAGGGATGTCAAACCGTGCAGCCACCCCCGCAACCCTAACCAGGAGACGCCAAGCGCCGAGCAGAACGAGGAGGCCCGCTGCTCCCAGGGTGGCTCTCCCTATCCTCCCCCTTAAGGCACTCCCCACGAAGCAAAGAATGATGCATGAAATCAAAACGCTGGTCAAGAGAGTCATCTGTGAGCTTCTCTTATAGCCGATGAGCTCACTAGCCGGACCAGAAATGAGGTAGGGATAGAGCTCAGTCTCACCTGCCCACTCGATGACCAGGCTCCACCATGGGAACAGCATGGCTGCAATCATCACACATCCAGCCACCAGTCCAAGGACATTAAAGGCGGAAAGCCATCGCTTCATCTCCCCTCCTTATCACCGTATCATCCGCGTGAACAGCCGCAGAAGCCGTTTCCGCCTTGCCAGCCATGGCAACCGCTGCTGTATCCATCTCCGCCGTGACAGCCGCGAAATCAGCCGCCGAAACAGCCCAAACTTCTTGATGCGCGCGGTCGTCGGTGTTACATGCCAGTAGTACGGCGCAGCGACGGGTTCCCACTTCCCGGTGATCAGCTTCAAAATCTCCATCGCTGCCAGGCACGCTGTAATCCAAACGATGGTGCAAATCTGGGCGTGGGGGAACTCCCCCTCAGCCCAGCGATCAAACCATTCCTCTCTCCATGCACCCTCTGTCATGTAGTACTGGAGTACTTGCCTGGCATCAGGATTCTCCATGTACTCCTCTAGTTCGTCGTAGGGAAGCCCAAAGGGCATAGCCAGGCACTCCTCAGCAGATAATGGGCTATCGGGCAGGAAGGTGCAGACCCGCCCCAGGGCCCCGACGGGATAGGCCATCACCGCAGGCTTGCCCAGCCTTTTCGCAACCCTGAAAACCATGAGGCTCAGTGGCCAGTCATCCGTTGCCGGCATGATGATGTCCGCTGGCTCTATCACTTCTTCGATTTCAGTGGGCTTTAGGCCTCGTTCGTATACGGTAACCTTGGCTTCTGGATTGATCTTGAGGATATCATCTCTTATGGACACCGCCTTGTTAATGCCTATCGTATCGGTGAAGCAGGTTACCTGCCGGTTCATGTTCGAGGGTTCATAGGGATCGGGCTCCATGAGCACGAAATGGCCAACGCCACTCCTTGCTAGAACAATCGCCACGACCCCCCCGATGCCACCACAGCCGAGAATCATCACCCTGGCGCCCTTTATCCTCTCCTGCTTTCCAGGTTCATATATGCCAAGGTTCCTCTGGAAGAGGCCCTCATAACCCATACCACGATCTCCCATAGCCGAACCCTCCCGCCTCTTAAACTACTCTCGGTGCGAAACGCGTGGCCGCGGGCGGCTCTGCCCGCCTCTAGGCCAACACAGCAGACTTCTGCGAGTTCGGTCGAGCCCTCGGCCGCCACATTCTACACCAATCTCAGGGCCCATGCAAAGGGCAAGCAGGAGGCCCCAACCCAATAGACGAAACTTGGTTGGGGCCTCAAGCGCCTACTTCCATGGCCTCGGCCGATACTACTTTACCTTTCCGAAATTCTCCTACAGCCTTACCGATGCTGCGCGGCAATGGCCTCGGCTATGTCGGCGATCCCGAGTTCCTCTAGGGTCTCTGCGGTTGGGATCCCCTTGTCCTCTGTCCAGCCTCTCGCCTTCCAGTAGGCGGGCAGTGCCTCGTCGAACAGTTTCGAAGGATCACCGTCGTACGCTACTTGGCCTTTCGCTGGTCCTGTGGGCAAGGGGTCGTTGAACCACCTGTGCGGAACCAGCATGTCCCATTCTGTCTTGGGATCCGTGAGTTGCTGGGTGTGTATGTCGAAGAGCCGGCAAAGGGCGTACTGCCGGGCTCCGACCTTGCCGAGGTCCTCTTCAGCGAAGTCGGTCCATCCCGTGGCCGCTTTGACCAGCTCCGCGGTCTTGCCGGCCCAGTGTCCTGCGGCAAAATTGCAGTAGACCAGGGAGTCAACCGCCGACTTGGCATTCTGTCCGGCGATGGCCGCAGCGTAGTCAGCCTGCTTGAATCCCGCCCCACCTCCGCCGGTGTGCGCGGTGGGCCGCGCAACCGTCACATACTCCAAGGCATCCTTGTCGAAGCCCCTGGTATCGTGGGCTGGCTGAGAATACCGGTGGGTGGTCACGGGGTAGTTCATGATCTCTGGCTTGCCCTTCTTCTCGGCGAAGTACTTCGCGGTTTCCCATGTCCCGTTGGCCAGCACGTCACCGATTCCCTCTCGGTGAGCGATCTTCTTCATGATGGCATCCACGGCATGGATGTCGCCCCATTGCAGGTCAATGCCATCCAGATCACCGACTGTAATTAGATCCCGCTGCCTCAGTTCCATGAGCAGCCCCAGGAGAGACCCGCCTTCGATGTAGTCCATCCCGTAGTAATCATGGAGGAAGGCCGTGTGCTGGCACTTGGCCTGGAATTCAACCAGGTCCCAGTGATCGCCTGTGAAGCTGTCGTCTGGCATCGCACCTGGCAACTCCAGGTAACCCAGGTTGCCACCCACCATGCCCATGGCTTCCCAGTCAGGCATGTCGGTGATGGTTCCATCCATCAGTTCATCCTCACTGGTGACCTCTGCTAGGTACATGCAGTGTAGTGCGCAGCCTGGGCAGGCTGTCTGCTTGACGAAGCTCGCTGTATCCATGAATGGCCCTTCGAGGGCCTTCACGTTCGCTGGGTCAGCCCAAGCGTTCCACTGCCAGTTCCGGATGGGGAAGGAGTCTTCGATATTGGCCGACGATGCGCCGATGCCTGCGGTGCCATACGAGCGCCAGAAGGAGTCTTTGCTCTCTGAAGCCTGGATCTCCCTTACGAGTTCCAGGACCTTGGCTTTGTCAGCGAGCCGGTGTCCCTTGGTCCCTCTGATGACGATGCCCTTCAGATTCTTGGACCCAGCGATGGCCCCTGACCCGTATCTTCCGTGGGCCCTGGCCCCCTCGGTGATGACGTTGGCGTACCAAACCATGTTCTCACCCCCGGGGCCGATGACCCAAGAAGAGGCCAACCTCTTAGCCCCAATGCCTTGGCGCTTGACCGGCCTTAGGGCAGCCCACTCCGGGGTCAGATCCGCATCACGCAGGATGCTCTCTCTGTACTCCAAAGGCGAGAGCACCGACTTGCGCATTTCCACTTCGGCCTGCTGTGTGTCCATGCCCCAGATCTTGCTGGCGTCTCGGATCTCGATGTTATCATCTATGACCGCCAGATAGACAGGCTTTTCTGCCTTGCCGACCACCTGGATGCCATCCCAGCCAGCGAACTTGAGCTCCATCGCAGCCCGTCCCCCTGAAGTGCTGATGCAGATGAAATTGTAGCCGCTCTTGGTGACGATCACGGACCGAGCGTTAGGGCTGATTCCGTTCATTGGCCCGATCATGAATTGGATCATGTTTTCTGGGCTGAAGGGATGGACGCTCGGCTCCACCACGCCTTCCTTGAACAGGTAGTAGACGCCCAGCGCTGAGCCGCCGAGGAACTTCTTGTAGATCTCCTCCGGTGTCTCTACGACGGAGACCGTCCCGCTGGACAGATCGACTCTGGCGATCTTCCCGGTGACACCCTTGAATTCGGCCATTATAGATCCCTCCTTTTACCGAATATCTTCGCGTACATTAGCTCAAAATAGGCCTCTGGCGGGTTGGCGAAGTACCTACCGTTCGTCATCAGAGGCACAAATTGCAGGGCGGTCGGTTCTGGACACGCGTCGACGCAAGCGGGGAGCCCGCCACACATCGTGCAGATTTGGGATTTCCCCTCGATCGGGTCGAAGGATATGCCGCTCCCGAACTGGTCCTCACAGACCTCAAGACACCGCCCGCAGAGGTCGATCCCCTGGCATTTATCGCGATCTATAGCCATGTAGCCCATTCCGGTGAAGCCTTCCTTCCCTTCACCTTCGGGGACGACGATGATCGCGTCCTCCGGGCAAACCTGCTGGCAAGGAGCCTTATCTGAGCCTTCCGCCCATGCTATAAGGGTACAGTAAGTACATACGTTGACAACGTCAATGTACTGCGACCTCATGGGGCGAATCCTGGAGAACTCCAAGTTGACGACGTCCTTGGTTTCCTCCGGGAAGTACTCCGTGGCCCACTTCTCGGCGCAGGCAACCGCGCACATCAGGCAGCCCGTGCAGACAGCGGGGTTGAACCGCAACATATGTCCTGCTTTTGCTTCCACGACAGCAGGAGGCGGTGTGGGTTCTCCTGGAGCAGGGGTCGCCGTGGGTTCTTGTGGAGCAGCACCAACGGTTGGTGTAGGCTCCGGGGTGGGCTGTGGGGCGCAGGAGGCCAAGGCCTCAGCCGCCCCCAGGGACAAGCCCAACAGGCTCGCGTAGCGCAAGAACTCCCGGCGGCCTATCTTGCCCTGGCGCAGTCGTTCCTGCAGTTCAGAAATCATTTCGTGCAGTTTCTCTTCAGACATGGTATTCCTCCTTCAAGGTTCGATTCACAGTCTCTTAAAGGCTGCTACCTATTACTTTGGTCAGTATAGCACAAAATGGGGGCGTTGTCAATAGAGCATAGAAAATCTTACGGATCTCGGTACCCGGTGAGTGCTTAGAGAATCTACTCGATACGAATCGCCTCCTCTCTCAAAGTTACAGGACGCCTCAGGGTACCGGTTACCCTTTTCAAAATCAAAAAGGCGGCAACCCATCGGCCATCACCGCGGCCAAAAGATTCGCCTCCTTTGCAAATACGGCGGGCGCGGGAATTGCTCCCCACACCTTATCGCTCACTCGTCCCTGAGGGAGCGAGATGAGTCGGAGACACCGTGATGAACAAACTGAGATGTTAATTCGAACAACGATTGAACCCATTATACCATACTGTAATATTTTGTCAAGTACCCCCAGAATTTTTAAGGTTCTCAAGGGGCATCTCAAAGTGCCCTCTTATTCGGCGCTTTCCAGTCCGCATCTCCTTTATTCCAGCATTCAACTGGACTGATGTAGAAGGCAAGCGAGAGGCCCTAACCCAATGTACACACCCGCCTGGGGGCCTCAGCGGTCAAATCCAATCTTGTTGAGTGTGCAAGCCCCACGGGCAGGTCGCTACCATTGGTACATTCCGTACCATTCTCCTACAAGGCCCATTGGGCAGACCGCTATACAGTTGGAACAGTCTATACCATTCTCCTGCCAAAACAGATAACATTTTGCCACGTCCACAGGCCATCTCAGGATGCCCGTTCGGTTGGAAATCGAAGTCGGTTCGGTGGTGCGTTCTCCGAACTTGAGGGCCCTGGCAGGGCATGCATGAGCGCACATATTGCAACCCTCGCAGAAATTTTGTATCCCAAAATCAATCGGCTGGTCAGGCTTTAGGGGTAAATCGGTGAATACCTTGCAGATTCTCTGTTGCGGTCCGAACTCAGGAGTGATGAGCAGGCCATTTCGCCCCAGCTCTCCTAGACCTGCGTCAATAGCGAGGGGAATGTTCTGGGCCGTGTCGTTGCCGGACGGCAGGGCCGGGTATCCCAGGGCGCGTATGTATTTGGCGAGCGACGCTGCAACCTCGGCCATCCGGGAGTAGCCAAGGGCGGTAGCCGCACTGGCTTCAAACCCCGGCGACTGAGCGAGCCATTTCCAGTCCATTCTGATCCCCATTACTATGGCGTACTTGTAGGGCAGATCCAGCTCGCCATAGGCACCCGTCTCTCGGTCGAAGTAGTGCGAATATACCCAGTGTTGGTCGAGTTCACAGATGCCGACCAGGTCTGCTCCGTAAAACCTGGTCACCTTTTTGATCCGCTCAGACATCTGTGCCGGATCAGAGACGGGAAGTTTGGCGGGATTCATGGGGTCATCCCAACTGTACAGCCCGCCAATGTTCCTTAGGTGCCCAAAGTAGCCATGATACTTGGGGTGAAGGCTACCCGCTGTGGCATCTACGTATATAGCCCCTGCCACCAGGGCCTTTCCCTCGAGCGCTTCTAACTGAGAGCGTCTTTCCTTCTCCCCGGCCTTACGCAGCAGTTTTTTGTACTCTTCATCCCAGAAGGCTCTGGAAAACACAATGTTCTTCTGGTCAAAGCGTTCAACCGGTCCAACCAAGAACTGGCTATAAGTGGGTTTACTAACCCTCTCTATCTTGGGCAATTTCCGTGCATATGCCGCCGCCATGTGCTCTTTCAACGCTTCTGCGGTGTCGAATCTCTCTCCACACTCCAGGCATAGCCAGGCACCCTTTTGTTGCGCCAACGATACCATAGGTATCGGGGCCGGCGTAGGGGTTGGCGGTGGTGGTGTGGGAGTGGGCAGAGCAGGTGTAGGTGTGGGCTTCGGGGCGCAAGCGGCAAGGGCCTCCGCCGCCCCCAAAGACAGACCCAGGAAGGTTGCATAACGCAGGAACTCCTGTCGGGTTATCTTGCCCTGGCGCAACTGTTCCTGCAACTCAGGAATCCGTTTGCGCAGTTTCTCCCCCATTTTCCTACCTCCATTCAATTCTGGAGACCATAGACGAACCATGGATGAACCTTGGTCCTTAGAGACCCTGCCGTTGGGCATGGAGGGTTATCCAATTTGAAAAGTATCGAAGGCAGGTCAGGGGCGATGTAGAAGTCTTTCATGAAGTGCACTTGAGGCCAAGCACAGCAAACCGGCTAAAATAATCAGGTAAAATCCCGCTTGGAACCCAGTTCTTACCTGGTAAGCCATTCTTATTGTGTCTCCCTGTATAGGTATGCCAAACCGCTTACACACCATGTAAATTCTCAACACAAGGCCCAAAGCAGCAAGTAGAGCAAAGATGCCCACGGCTCCCAGGGTGGCTCTCCCCTTCCCCCCTTTTAAGGTACTCCCTACAAAACAGAGAACAATGCATATTATTAAAATACAAGTGAGGATGATCATCTGTGTGCTTCTTTTATAGCCCAGAAGCTCAGTAGCCGCACCAGAGATTGCGTAGGGGTAGATATTGGTCCCGGCTCTTCCCATAATGACTACCCTCCACCATGGGAATAACATTGATGCGACCATCAAGCATCCAGAAACCACTCCCAGGATATTAAAGGTGGAAATTAATCGCTTCATGTCTCCCTCCTTTCTACATCACCGTATCATCCATGTGAACAGCCGCAGAAGCCGTTTCCGCCTTGCTAACCATGGCAACTGCCTCTGCACCCATTCCCGCCGCGACAGCCTGGAGATCAGCCGTCGAAACAGCCCAAACTTCTTGATGTGCGCGGTCGTCGGTGTTATATGCCAGTAGTACGGCACAGCGACAGGCTTCCACTTCCCAGTGATCAGCTTCAGAATCTCCATCGCTGTCAAGCACGCTGTGATCCAGACGGTGGTACAAATCTGGGCGTGGGGTAACTCCCCCTCAGCCCAGCGATCAAACCATTCCTCTCTCCATGCGCCCTCTGTCACGTAGTACCGGAGTACGCGCCTGGCCTCAGGGGTCTCCATGTACTCTTTTAGTTCGTCGTCTTGTACCCCTTGGTCTTCAGCCGGCCCACCTTATGGCTAAAGGGCAAGCGAGAGGCCCCAACCCGATGGAGACACCCGGTTGGGGCCTCAAGCGCATCCTCCGAACTCATCCCCTTCCCGCTGTTATCTCTACTTCACCTAGGCCAGCCCCAACTCCTCGAGCTTAGCGTCGGTGGGCACGCCTTCTGTGTCCCAGCCGCGCTTCTCGTAGTAGAGCGGGAGCATCTCGGGGATCGGGCAGGTGCTGCCAGCCGTGGGCTGCTTTTCTATCACTCCGTGGGGCGGGACCTCCACCGGCGGCGACAAAGCCTTTTTCTCCTCCGCCGAGTAGATCTCGTTGGGCATCGGCTCCTCCTCCAGGCGAGGCGGCAGGCGGTCGTCGTCCTTGGTCACCCCCTCCCGGATGTTGAAGAGCTTCTCCAGGTTCCAGACCCTCTCCCCCACCTTCAGGAAGTCTTCGGCCGTGTAGTCAACGCCTGTCGCTGCCGACAGCCCTTTAGCGTAATCCTCAGCCCCGAGCGCGAAGACAGTGAACTGGCATTGATCCAACGAATCCAAAGCCGCAGTGGCGTGCTGGAAGACCAGCACCAGGTCGGTCTTGTCGCCGTCCTTTGCCAGCCTGTACTCCGCCGTGGGCTCAGGGATATCGGGCGGCGAGAACCCACAGTAGCGACCGACCACCTCCGCCGCTATCATGTAGGCGCGCAGGTGGCATGCCCCCCTGTTCGAGGTGGCGTAGCCAAGCCCGTGCGCCAGGACACCACGGGGATCGTAGGCTGGGAACTCAAGGCTCTTCACGGACATAGAGAGCTCGGGGCGGCCGCACTTCTCAGCCAGCCTCTTCGAACCCTCGGCCAGTTCGTCGCCCACGCCCTCCCGGGCAGCGATCTTGCTGACGAGCTTGAGCATGGCTTGCTCATCGCTGAAGGGGTTCTCCCCCTTCGCATACCCTACCTCGGAGAGGTCCAAGGCCCCCTTCTCGCATAACTCGAAGGCGCAGGCTATCGTGGCCCCGGTGGAGATGGTGTCGATTCCAAGCTCGTTGCAGAGGTAGTTCGCCTCCGTTATGGCGAGCAGGTCCTGAATCCCGCAATCACCCCCGAGTGCCCAGGCACTTTCATACTCGGGCCCTTCACCCTCGCCTATGGTCACATAGTCCGGGCGCGGCTCGGGGATACGCGATGGCCTGGCACAGTGGATGGGACAGGTGCGGCAGCACCCCCTCGCTGCGATGAGGGTCCTCGGCACCCCCTCAACCTCGCCTACCATCGCCTCCCCGCCAGCCTTGTTGGCCTCTACGGACATCCCCCACTGGAAGTTGCACGCTGGCAGGAGGCCCGCTCCGTTGATGGCGTTGTAAAGGACCTGGGTACCGTAGGTCGGCAGGCCCGCCCCGCACACGGGGCCGGCGCGGAGCTTATCAATCTGCTCCCTGACGACGGCTGCAAATTCTCCCGGCTTGGCGATGGGGACGGCAAGCGTCCCTCTGACGGCGATCGCTTTGAGGTTCTTCGACCCCATGACCGCGCCCCCGCCATCCCTCCCGCAGGCCCGGGCCCATCCCGGCGTGTCCGCCTCGTTGATAATGCAGGCGATTTTCACCAGCTTCTCCCCTGCTGGGCCGATGCAGGCCACCTTTATCCCCGCCTTGCCGATCTCCTCCTTGATGGCGGCTGTGGTCTCATAGGTTCCTTTGCCCCACAGGCCTTTTGCGTCCTTGATCTCGGCCTTTCCGTCCTCTATCCAGAGGTAGACCGGGCTATCCGCCTTCCCCCTGAGGATTATGACGTCGAAGCCGGCGTGCCTCAGCACATCGCTCCAGTCCCCTCCGGAGTGGGAGTCGAAGATCAGCCCCCGCGTGTCCTTGCCGGCCTTCGGGCGGGCAAGGGGGGATTTCGATACGATGCAGTACCTTCCCGAACTGGGCACGCTCGTTCCAGTCAACGGGCCGGTGGCAAATACGAGAACGTTTTCGGGGCCCAGCGGGTCCGTATCTGGCCCAACCGCGTCGTAGAGTATCCTGACCCCCAGCCCTCTGCCGCCGATGTACTCCTTGTAGTCGGGGCATACCTCGTCGAGGGCTCTGGTCTCGACCGTGCCGGTCGTTAGATCAACGTCGAGCACCTTGCCCATCCAACCATAGAATGCTGGCGCAGGGACTGGCGTGGGTGTAGCGGTAGGTGCTAGCGGAGCAGATGTGGGTGTTGGCGGAGCAGGTGTGGGTGCGGGTGTTGGCGCTGGGGCGCAAGCGGCAAGGGCCTCTGCCGCTCCTAGGGACAAGCCCAGGAGAGTGGCATAACGCATGAACTCCCGTCGGCCTATCTTGCCCTGGAGCAGTTGTTCCTGTAGCTCAGAAATCCGTTCATGCAGCTCTTCTCCCATCTCCTTCCCTCCTTCTAGTTCTGGGGATTCTCGACAAACGAAAGCCGCTCTGAACGTTCATAGAATCTACTCGATACGAACCACCTCCTCTCTCAAAGTTGCAGATCGGCCAAGGGTACCAGTTACCCATTCCAAAATTAAAAGGGCGACCCCCTTTGGCCATCAAACGGCCAAAGGATTCGCCTCCTTTGCAAACACGGCGGGCATGGGGATTGCTCCCCACACCTTATCGTTCATCGTTCCCCGGGGGAACCGATGAATCGGAGGTATCCTTATCTTACCACCATCTCTGTCTCGTGTCAAGAGTTGCAAGGCAACAACTGGCTTCACCTAAACCCGAATATCTCCCTGCCCACCTTGATCGCTTTCCAGTCGTAGGCCACAGAAATCTTGGGGGCTCACCACGCCCGCTAGTCGAGACAACGAATCTGGACGTGGGCTTTCTGAGCCTGGATCACAGAGTAGAAGTAAAACCCCGTTTTCTCTTCTGGAAGAACTGGGAGTCGATCGCCTGAAGCCCCTGCCTCCTACACTCCTTAAGAAGTTGGCTGCTTCAAGGCCCCTTCCACGAAGGCCAAACATCTTTCAAGGTTCCGCCTGGTCTTCCCCAGCCACCAGGTTCCAAGGGTAAAGGGACTTATCTCCATGGTGATGGGACCCCAGTAGGCGTGGGCTCCGCCGAGGACTATCGCGCCACCTCCTCACCGGCCCACTGGGGGTAGAAGCTGTGCTTCCAGTGCTCCGGGAACTTATCCAGCACGGTTCGAGAAGAGTCGTCGCAGCCGCTTGGCTTGCTATTGCAGTCGGCGTCAATCAGGTACACGGCGCGGTTCTGGAGCATAATGGCCACTGAACTCCCATCGGGGCTCCAGGCAATTTGTCCGCCTGCCAGCAACGGATCGCTAGACTGGAAGACAAGGTGCACATCACTGCCATCACGATTGACGACCCAGAGGCTATCACTGATCTGAGAGCGGCAATTGCCTCCCAGCCAAGCGATACGCTGACTATCTGGCGACCACGCAATACCTTGGGGACACATAACCTCACCCGACGATTGCACGAGCGTTCTTGCGTCCGTCCCATCAACTCGAACGATTTTCAGAAGACCGCCATCATGATACGCAACCCTTTCTCCATCCGGCGACCACGCTGGAAATATTATGGGATTCATTGGATTGTACACTAATGCCGTGACATTACTGCCGTCCCGGTTTGCTATGTAGAGATTGGGGTGGCACTCGGAAGGATCACGAACATCATCTTTGTGGCAGGCGCTAAAGACAAAGCGCAACCCATCCGGCGACCAGCTAGGCGAGCCGATAACGTCTTGGACACTCATTTCGGCACCCACTGGAGTGACACCACCCCCGTAACCGTAAATGCACACGTCATCTCCACAAAAACCCAGTATCTCGCCCCGCTCCAGCGGGCCCGGCGTGCGCGTTACAGTTGGTGTAAGAGTTGGTCTGAGCATGCGCGTGGGGAGCGCGCCGGCGGGCTGGGTGGGTGTGATAGTTACAACGGCTATGGTGGTTGCGGATGGAAGGCTAATGCCCAAATTCGCTTGGGCCAAGACGGCGAGGAGGAAAATAACGGAGCCAACGACCACCATCGCCGCCGCAGCAGCACCAGCCAAGCGCAGCCCCCACCGGAAGACCAGCAGCACCCAGATGGATAGCAGTAGAAGGAAGGTGATGACACCAACGACCGGCCCCAGCCCAACCCGTCCCTCCAAGAAACCCAAAAGGACACTGATCAGCAGGGTGCCCACGATGGTGCCGACGACACTGATGATGGCCGCGATGATCTCGGGCTGTTTTGTGAATTTCTCTTTATCCGTAGTAACCTCCTCCGGCCAGAGACGAAATGCACCCCCCTTGGCTTCAGAGTCTATTACCAATAGTATCACCGCCGCCAGGGAAATGCAACCAGGCTCCTTCAGGAGAGGGCCTCCCTGAGGAAAGCCAAAGAGCGCTTCAGGTTACGCCTCACTCTCCCTGGCCACCAGGCCTGAAGGGCAAAGGGACTTATCTCCATGGTGATGGGGCCCCGGTATCTGTCCCGCTTCAAGCAGCGCAGCAGTTCAGCCAAAGGCAGATACCCCTCCCCCGGCATCTGGTGGTGCTGGAAGAAGGTCTGAAGATAAGACCAGCCCCCCATCGGCTTCTTGTGGCGTAGGTCGCTGAGATGGATGTTCACCAGGCGAGGTCTAAGGATCTCATAGGCTTCGATCAGATCGTAGCCAAATGTGCCCGCGTGAGCCGTATCCAGGGTCAGATGGAGATCATGCTTTTCGGCGAAATCCCTCAACTCGTGCAGGTCACCGAGGAGATAGCCCCTATCCTCCTCCCCGAAGAGGGCTAGGTTCTCCAGGCTGAGGAGTAGATCCTCCTGGCGAGCCTCTAAGATCGCTTCCAGATCTCGTGAACCCCCGCCTTCTAGACTCGTAACCTTGGGAGCATGGATGACCAATATGCGGCAGCCCATCTCCTTCCCTAGATGAACCATCCGGGGCAATAGTTCTTTTAGGTTCAAACCTTGGGGGCCCGAGAACATGGGGGGATGCAAGCCATAGACGGGGAGGTCATACTCTTGCGACAACTCTCGTACATAACAACCGCCCCGCCACCTCACCTCCGGACCCATAGCCAACTCCAGGCCGGAGAAGCCCAACTCTTTGGCTAGCCGAAAGGTGTAACGCAAGGGGTAAAGATATAGGGAGGCAGCGGAAAGTCCTATCTTCATCATCTCTCCGTTACCACCCAATACCTTTCCCCGTCGGTCACCACCTCGATGGTGCCTTCCTCATCGGTGCGCAAGGTGGTAAGGCTAGAGAGTTTAGCCAAGGTCTCAGGGGCCGGATGACCAAACTTGTTCTCGCCCACGGAAATGATGACCAGTTGAGGGCTCACCTCCCGCAAGAAAGGCGGGGTCGAAGAGGTTGCCGCCCCATGATGGGGCGCTTTGAGCACCAGGCTCCTCAGGGGCTGTCCAGAGGCCAGAAGGGCCCTCTCCCCCTCCTCCTCTATATCCCCGGTTAAGAGTAAAGAGGCTCGCCCCCTGGTCACCTTGAGGACTACCGAGTTGTTGTTGACATCGGATCCCGTTCCCCGGAGCAACTCCGGCGGCGGGTGGAAGACTTCCATCCGCACCCCGTCCCCTAACTCCACCTGCATCCCGGCCTCCGCTTTCCGGTAGGGTATCTCCTTCGCCTCGACCAGTTCCCAGAAGCGCCCACAGGCTTCACTAGCGCACTCCTCTCCCGAATCGAGAAGCAGGCCTACCTGGTACCGCTTCAGCACCTCTATTAGGCCGACCAGATGATCCTCTTGGGGGTGGGTTAGGAGTACCAGGTCCAGGGAGCGGTCCCAGAAAGGTAGGGCTTTCCCCAGGGCGAAGGTGACAGCCACAGGGCCAGGACCGCCATCTATCAGGATTTGGTGACCATTGGGGCTCTCTATGAGGATGGAATCGCCCTGCCCCACATCCAGGAAAGAAACATGCAGCCGCCCATCAGGAAGGGTGAAGAGAGCGAGCCAAACGACTAGGGCGACAACGGTTAAGGTGCCAAGGATTGCCAATATAGGTAACCGCTTAGCCGGCGGCTTCTCAGATCTCTGTCCCGAAAAAGAACTCCCCCTTACCATCCAAAAGGCTAAAAGTACCCCATAAAAGAGCCCGGCCAAGCCGAGGCTGAACCCTCCTATATCTACGGCGGCCCAAGACCACTGGGCTGTGAGTTGTACCACAAAAACGGTCCACCTCAAAAAGAGCCAAGCCGCCCAAGCCAAAACCTGGCCCAAGGGGAGAACGATAAACCCCAAGATGGTAGCCACTCCCCCCAGGATCATCACCCCTGACTGAGCAGGGACAATGAGGGCGTTGGAGAGGAGGGAAACGAAGGAGAACTGGCGAAAATTGTGGAGGATAATAGGAAGGACCCAGATCTGAGCCGCCAGGGTGACGATGATGCTCTCTCCCAAAACTTTTAACCCTGAGGAAAGAAGCCCCCATGATAGGCTGTCGAGATGAGAGACCAGCCACCCTTGCCAAGAGGGCACAAAGAGGATCAAACCCAGGGTGGCAGCGAAAGAGAGTTGAAACCCCAGGCCCCAGAGGGTGAAAGGGTTAAGGAGGGTCATGAGAAAGGCTGCAACTACCAGAGAGATGAGAGCGTGGGCCTGGCGACCCAGGTGGATGGCTATGATATAGAGGCTTCCCATGATGGCTGCCCGCACCACCGGGGGATCGGCTCCTACAAACAAGGTGTAAAGGACAATGCCGCTGAGAGCGAAATAGAGGGAGCGGTTTCGACCCAGGATCCTCTGGCCTAGATGAGAGAGGAGCCCGGCTACTATAGCGATGTTGAAGCCGGAGATGACGATGATATGCGTCGTCTGGGTGCGGTTGAAGGCATCCCAGAGGTCTTTGGGGATCTCGGAGTCCCGACCCAAGAGGATACCCGAAAGGAGAGAAGCCTCTGGCTCAGGCAAGAGAGCCCGGATAGTGGCCTGGGCCCTATCCTTTAGAGGATAGAGAGCGGCATAGAAACGGTTGCCTTGGCCCTGAGCCAGGCGCTCTATCTGGGGATAGCGGAGTAGTGTGTAGACGCCTTGTCGAGCCAGGTAATCCTTGTAGGAGAAACTCTCGAACTCCGGAGGTGTCTCCAACTCTCCTTCGATCTGCAAGAGGTCGCCGTAACTATAGACAGGATAGCGATGGGTGTCGACTAGAGCCAAACCTTGGGCCTCACGCCACCGCCCCTCAACCTTTAGCCGCCTCGCCGCCAAGCGGAGTTTGACCCACCGGTCACGGAGATCCGGCTCCCCGACCACCACCCCTTCCAAGGTAACGGTATGGCCGTTATAGTAAGCCAGGGTGGTTTCGTCGAAGTGGGGAAGGGCTACAAGGTAGCGAAAAGCGCCAAGAAAGAGGAAGAGGAGGCAGAGGTTGATCAGCCTGAGGCGAGCCTCCCGCCACCCCAAGAGAAGGGAAAGCAGAGAGAGAAGGAACCCCACCCCTAGCGCCCAACGGAGGGGAAAGAGAAAAGAGGCGAGCCAGATGCCCGCCAACCATGCGCCACCCAGATATACAAGAGTCACCCGCACCCCCCTCAAGGCACGAAGATCGACTCCCTTATCTCTTCGAAGGTAACCTCGCCGATGCCCCGGACGCTCTTGATATCCTCGATAGCAGCAAAGGGGCCGTTGGCCTCTCGGTAATCGATGATGCGCTGGCCCAAGACCGGCCCGATGCCGGGGAGAGTCTCCAGTTCCGCGGCGGTGGCGGTGTTGATATTGATCTTCCCTCTGGCTTGACCCCCGGAAGAACCGACGGAGAGAGGCAGGGGAGGGTTCTCCTCACCCAGTCGGGGGACGTATATCTGCTCCTCATCGTACACCCTTTTGGCTAGGTTGACCCGCGCCAAGTCCGCCTCCTCGGTGGGCCCTCCGGCAGCCTCCAGGGCCTCGGCTACCCGGCTTCCCTGGGGTAGGAAGTAGACTCCAGGGCTCAGCACCGCTCCTACAATGTAAACCCCTATCTCTCCTGGGGTAGAAGCAGGAGTGGGGGTGGGCTCGACGATCTCGATGGGGGTGGGTCGGGGCCAGCGCAGATAGAAGAAAGCCCCACCGATGATGATGGAAGCAAGCAAGAGCAAAGAGATATAACTACCATATCTCTCCAGCCAATTGGAGGCCTCGCCCGTATCAGCCACCGTCATCACCCTCGCCCTGGTAGGCTCTTATTTATAGACCCAAACCCCATCCTTCTGGATCAGTTCCCCATCCAGATAGATCTCCCCTCCATATCGGAGGTCCTTAATCATATCCCAATGGATGGCCGATTCGTTCTTCCCGCCGGTCTCTTCATACGAGTCTCCCAGAGCCAAATGAACGGTGCCCCCTATCTTCTCATCGAAGAGGATATTCTTCACGAACCGGTCGATGGCGAAGTTATTGCCGATCCCTAGTTCCCCGAGCCGTTTGGCCCCCTCGTCGGTGGCTAACATCTCCAGGAGGAACTCTTCGCCCTTGGTGGCTTTGGCCTTCACCACCTCCCCATCCTCGAACCACAACTCTACCCCATCCACCTCTCGGCCGCTACCAAACTGACCTGCATATATCGCCGGATAGGTGTATTGAATGTGGCCCTGGACGCTATCCTCGAGAGGGGCGGTAAAAACCTCCCCATCGGGCATGTTCGCTTTGCCATCGGCGCTTACCACCGTTCTCCCCTCGATGCTCATGGTGATATGGGTGTCCTCCGCCTTGATGGTTACCTCTCGCCCCTTCTGGAAGAGTTCTTTTATCTCTTCTTGCTGTTGGGATAGTTTCCTCCAATCGATATCCACCGACCGGTAGTAGAAATCCTCGAACTCGGCGAGGGACATATCCGCCTCTTGCGCCACGGCCTCGGTGGGGAATACCGTGACCACCCAGCGGGTGTTTCTCACCCTCTCCCTCTGTATGGGCTTGAGCACTTTGGAGCGCCGGCCCACCTTTCGAGGGTCAACGCTAGTGAGGCGTCTGGTATTGCTATAGGCCCTTAGACCAATCCAGACATCGGTATGCTCTATCTGATACATATTGAGGGAAGGGAACTTAGAAAGTTGGCTCTCATCGGCCTCCTGGAAGAAGATCTCATCCATCTCCTCGAAACGGATATCACAGATGATCTCCTTCGGCTTCCTCCTCACTACCTCCCGATAGACAGCCAAGAAGAGAGGCTTCGCCCCTTCAAAAGTGTAGATCTCGACTACTTCATCTTCTTTCACCTCCGTGGAGTAACCGACTAAGATCTCGGCCACCTTGGCGATCCTAGGGTCTCTCATCTTCACCTCCTTTCCCCCTCCCCGCCTCGCCTGTAGCGGGGATGGGCAGCGGCGGCTCCAGGTGGATCAACACCTGGTCCACATTATCTAGACGTTCCTTCAGTCGCCTCTCCAATCGCATCGATACCTCGTGGGCCTGACCAATGGGGAGGTTCTGAGATAAGAGGCAGTTCAAGGAGATGAAGAGTTTCTCTCCCGACCGTCTGATGGAGACCTCTCGGCATTCTTTAAGATCCCCCATCTCCCTCACCACCTCCTCCACCTCCCGAGCCACCAGTTCCTCACCCCCCAAAACCTCGCCCCCCTCCAAGGCCTCTATAGGCTCTATATGTACATAGACCTCGGCGATCTCCGGTATCTCCTCTCGCATCCGGCCCTCCAGCCTGCTGGCCAGATCGTGTGCCTCCTCGAGCCGCCAGGTCTCATCCACTTCCAGATGAAGGTCCGCCAAGATGGATCCCCCTATCTGGTGAACCCTGATCTCATGTACGCTGGCACCCATCCTCCGGGCTAAAGACCTGATCCGCTCGCCGATAGGCTCCTCCGGCTTGGGCCACCGGGGCTCTACATGCACCACCACATCTTGGACCCCTGGCATTTCTCTCATCACCTTTTTCTCGGCCTCGTCAGCGATAGCGTGAGCCCGGTCCACGGGGGTCTCCGGGGCCACATGGATATGGAGATCTATGTGAATATCGTCCTCCGGTCCCCGGCTACGGATGCGGTGGCAACTCTCTACCCCTTCTACCCCCATTACCAACCGCTCTATTTCCCTCTCGCTCACCATAGCCTGATCCATCAATGTGGGCGAGGAAGACCTTATGATGTCTACCCCGATCTTGGCGATGAGCCCTGCTATACCTAAGGCTAGGAGGGCATCTACGATGGGGTACCCCAACCGCACCAAGATCAAGCCAGCGATCACGGAAAGGGAAAGGTATATATCGGCCGCGGTATGCCCCGCATCCGCCAGAAGGAACTCACTCTTCAATTCCCGACCCCGACGACGCTCGTAGACCACAGTGAAGAGGTGCACACCGATGCTGAAGATAAGGGCCGCGAAACTCCAAAAGTTGATCTGGGGAACGGCAGGGGAGGATAACCTATCGATTCCGCTTCGCACCAACTCTACACAGGTGACGAAGAGCAAAACCGAGATGGAGATGGCAGCCAGGCTCTCAAACTTGCGATGGCCGTAGGGGTGATCCTCATCTGGAGGGCGGGCAGCGAAAGAGATGCCCACCAAGCCGATGACGTTAGAAGCAGAATCAAAGAGGGAATCGAAGCCATCGGCCACGATACTCAAAGAGCCAGTGAGATACCCCACCACTATCTTGGCCAGAGTAGCCAAGAGGTTGAGGCCCAAAGTGATCCAGAGAACCCGCCTAATGGCCCCGATTCTAACCATGAGTTCAGGAGGCTGCTTTCTTGCCTTTTGTCAGCCCCGTGAGCCCTTCAAAGAGATTGATAGGTACCGGGAAGATGATGGTGGAGTTCTGCTCCACCCCGATCTCCGTCAGGGTTTGAAGATAGCGCAACTGCATGGCTGCTGGCTCCACAGCGAGGACATGGGCCGCGTCGGAGAGCCGCTGGGCCGCCGAGTACTCCCCCTCGGCGTGGATGATTTTGGCCCGCTTCTCCCGCTCCGCCTCCGCCTGGCGAGCCATGGCCCGCTGCATGCTAGGCGGCAACTCCACGTCCTTCACCTCCACCTGGGAAGCCTTGATGCCCCAGGTCTCGGTCGCCTCGTCGATGATCTGCTGTACGGTGCGGTTGATTTTGTCGCGGTGGGCCAACAGTTCGTCCAGTTCCGATTGGCCCAAGACGCTCCTCAGGGTGGTCTGAGCGATCTGCCAAGTAACCCGGCGGTAGTCCTCCACCTGGACGATGGCACTCTCGGGGTCTATCACCCGGTAGAAGACCACCGCGTCCACCTTAACCGTAACGTTGTCCCTGGTGATCGCCTCCTGGGAGGGGATGTCCAAGGTTACCACCCGTAGATCCACCTTCACCATCCGATCCACCATGGGGATGATGAAAAAGAGCCCCGGCCCCTTGGCCCCTATGAGGCGGCCCAAGCGAAAGATCACCCCTCGCTCGTACTCCTGGACGATTTTGACGGCTGAACCCAGGATAGCCACCAGCATCACGATGAGGACCAGAATGAGCGAGCCTAAGCCGGTAATGAGTTCTATTAACTGTCCCATCGGTTTACCTCCTTACTTTTTCTTCTTTACTCTCAATTGGAAACCATCCACCCCTATCACTTCAACTTGCTCCCCCTTTCGGATTCTCTCCCCTTCGGCGACGGCGTTCCACCATTCGCCTCGTAGGAAGACGCTCCCTGTGGGATCTAGATCCGTGCGGGCCACAGCCACACCCCCGATGAGCGCCTCCCGACCAGTAACAGCCCGCCGCATTCGGGCTTGCACCGCCTTGGCCACGGCGAAAGCGAAGAAGCCCCCTGAGCCCAAACCCACCCCCACCACCAAACTGGTGGAGACGCGGGCGAAAGGAGACTGGAAAAGGATAAGAGAGCCAAAGATAAAGGAGATGATCCCTCCCGCGGTGAGGAGGCCATGAGTGGGGGCCTTGATATCGGCTACGAAGAGAACGAAGGCCAAGATAATGAAGAGAAACCCGGTATAGTTAACATTAAGGACCCCCAGAGCATACAGAGACAACAGGATGCATATAGTCCCTACTACGCCGGCCAGATATCCGCCCGGACTAGAGAGTTCGAAGATGAGGCCGTTTATCCCTAGGGTCATAAGGATGAAAGCGATATTGGGATCGGTGATGGTGTGTAGGAAACTCTCGATGGGGTTCATGGGGATGGGGTTCACCCTGGCTCCTTTTGTCTCCAGGGTCACCGTCTGCCCTTGGAGTTCGACCTCGAACCCATCCAACTCCTGGAGCAAGGTATCGAGGGTAGGCACCACGAAATCCACAACTCCCAGTTCTAGCGCCTCTTGATCCGTAGCCGCAGCCGCCTCTCGCACCGCCTTCTCAGCCCATTCCGCCGCCGCCTCTCCTCGCCGCTCGCTCAACCCCTTAATCAGGGAGACCAAGATATTTTCCGCCTTGGCTTGCTCCGTCTCGGTGAGTTCCTCGCCCTGGCCCGCAACCGGACTGGCAGCGCCGATGCTCGTCTGCGGAGCCATAGCCGCCACATGAGCCGCCAGGACGACGAAAGTCCCTGCCGAGGCCGCCTGGGCCCGCTGAGGGTAAACATAAACCACGATGGGAACCCGGGAGATGGCCATCCGCTGCACTACTCCCTCCATCACCGAGACCGCTCCACCAGGGGTGTTCAGTTCGATGATAAGGGCCTCCGCCCCATCGGCCTCGGCCATCTCGATCCCTCGCTCCATATAACTAGCCACGACGGGGGTGATGGCCCCTTTTACGGTTAGAAGGTCTACATGAGCCTCCCCCTGGGCCCTCGCCTGGCCCACAAGAGAGAAGAGAAGAGAGGCTAATATGAAGGCTCGTCTCAGAAGTCGCATATTTTCACCTAATCTTTGGCCCGCTCCGGCGTGGAGACAGCGACCCAGATGATTATGCGGAAGGTCATGATTGGATTCTACGAGACTCGCGCTTAATGCTCAATAGCAGATCTCTCGTGATTGGAATCCTCCGATCTGCTGCGGTGTATAGGGCGCGCGAAAAACTTTGGCCATGGAAAACCCAGATTTTTACGCCCTGTTCCTTGGCAGCGAGAACGGGAGGAACGAAATCGCCGTCACCTGCTAAAAGGATTGCATGTTCTATTCTCCCAGTGGCACTGAGACGAGTCAGATCGATTGAAATCCACGTATCAATGCCTTTCTGAAGGAATTTCGGTTTGCCCCTTGCATCAAAGACTTTTATGCAACGTCCCTTTCTGACTTGAAAATCCTCAAAGTAAGTAAAGGCATCGAGCATCTTCCGTTTTATTTCGTGCAGTTGAAGTTCCTTTTCATCTGGATTCTGGCTCTTGAACGGCATAGAGTCGTAATAATAAGTCCGGAGAAGTTGAACCTCTGGCCCTATCCTTTTACAGAGTTCAGAGCCTATCTTGCTGTAATCAGGGAAAATATCCGGAAATTCATTTTCGCGGACTTTGCGAAGGTACTCTCCATCAATGAATACGGCTGCTAGAGCCATCGTTCCCCCTTTTTGGAATGGCAAAGACCGCCCCTCGCTAGAGAAGCGGTCTTTGTATTCTTTCTGCCGGGCCAGTAGCGCGACAGATTACTATTACGGCCATATTATAGCAATAATCTGACATTTTGTCAAGTAATTCTAAGAGGATTTTCGGGTTTTGAGTGAGCATTTTGTAATATTTTAGCCTCATTGTCCCCACCCTGTCGCAGAAGAGGTGGACTGTTATCCGCCCTCACACGCGCCGTGTTTACTCAGGTTCAAATCGCCAATGATATGGACGCTCTGACAACATCAAGCGCACCTCTTGCTCTGCAATCGGGTTCTGAATAAGGACACCTATCTCAAGAATCGGTCTTCCAGCGTGCAGCTTCCCCCTTAGCTTCGTTTCCACCTTGGGAATACCAGACAAGATTTGGAAGCGCTTGACGAGGTTGTCCCTTTGACGCCAGAGAAGACGGGAGATTGTAAAGGTCATTGGATAGGCATCCCAAGGGCCCCGGACGATGCCGCGTGGATCGAACTTACCTTCCTGTTCGAAAAGGAAACCTTGCTGACTGAATAGCGTTGCAAAGACGAAAGCAGCAATCTCTATTGGCTTGTTCTCGACCCAATACTCGGCACCCCATAGATAATCACTGAAACAGTCCAGGATGGCATCAAAACCATTCAAGATATCGTGATGCTTATAACCAGGTTTCAGTTCGACGGGCACCCATGCACCTTGCTTCAAGGTCTGCGCACCGATGAGGTTCCCGCGCACGACGAGATCCGGTCGTTTCCCACGGCCAATCTTCCGGCCCATCTTTCTAATTTCGAACACTCCCCATTTGGGGCGATCTCTATTCTGTCTTTCGTCAAACACCTGAAGACCCAAGTTGGTCAGCCAGTCTCCAATGGCCAGCTTGACTTCAGCCTCCCTGAGACGCCGGGCCTTCTGCGATCTAGGCATTATCTTCCCCTCTAAATCCAATTCGCGTTACCATACGGCTCCCCTCTCACCCTGCCGCGGAAGAGGTGGCGTGGATAATGGTGAGGAAGGTTATTCCTCCTCTACATCCGGTGGTCCTGGATAGCCGGGATATTGCCCCTTGTAGAGGCGTATGATCTTATCTACCTCGCCTCGTTGCCGTAACTGAGCCTGGATGGCCTTCTTGCCGAGATTAGAAATGAGGAGGTCTGGGTCACCATCAATCTCAGGCCACTCGCTCTGAATATTGGCCCGCAATTCCATTGATAGTTCCACGTTCACTTTGTGTTCCTGCTCATCATCCCCCACAACGCAGAACAGTCCTTCCCAGATGCCCCGTTTGAATACTTCTCTGGAGCCGCAATATTTGATTTGCCACGTTCTCTCTTCTAATGTCACTGTGGTCTCCTCTCACCCTGCCGCAGAAGAGGTGGGTGGCTTTCGTTCCTGATTCTACATCTCATTCAGTGGGAGATGTCAATCGCTCGATCTCCTCTGTGATTCTCACCCACTCAGCTCGTATCTGCTCGACCTCAGGCGTAATATACTCCCTGCCAGGAAACGTCAGATTGAACCTGCCTGGCTTTTCTTGATCGATGACCCATCGAGCGCCCCTTGCTTTCAAGGCATGTTCCAGGTCTGCTTTTCTCCTCATCAATTCCTCAAGTTTCTTCTCCATTTCTCTGTCCCTCGTCTGATTCCAGACCTCAAGCCGACGATCCACCCCTCTCTTGCCCAGATGGTACAGCGGTGGGTCGTGGGTTAATCCGCAAGATCATCCTGAATAGCCAGTTCACCTAGAACCTTCCCTACAACCTCATTATATCCCACTTTGTTCCCTCTTACAACAACGAGCCTCTCCATTAGTAGCGTCGGGCTTTTAGCCCGACGGGGGAGATCGTCGCCCTAAAGGGCGACGCTACGCATACCCCACACGCCCAGAAAGCGGTAGAGATGAGAGATACCGGCCCTTGAGGAATGGCCCAAGAAAGGGTACAATGAGAAAAGAGAGGAAATATGAATATCTTGGTCACCGGCGGGGCGGGCTATATCGGGAGCATCGTGGCCCAGGAGTTGATTCAGGCCGGGCACGAGGTGTTGGTCTTCGATAGCCTACTCCGAGGCCACCGTGCGGCGGTGCCCAAAGAGGCGACTTTCGTCCGTGGGGACCTCTTGGACCAAGAGGCCCTGGCCAAACTCTTCGAGGAGCACGATTTTTTTGCCGTGATGCATTTCGCCGCTCTCATCGAGTCCGGCGAATCGATGGAGAAGCCGGCCCTTTATCTCCGCAACAACGCCCTGGGCAGCCTCAACCTCCTGGAGGCCGCGGTAACTCAGGGCGTCGCGCGGTTCGTCCTCTCCTCCACTGCAGATGTTTACGGCATCCCCGTCCGAGAGCGGATACTAGAAAACGACCCCCTTCAGCCCATCAACCCTTATGGAGAGTCCAAACTCCTAGTGGAACGGATGTTGGCCTGGTTCGAGCGAATACATGGCCTGCGGTACGCCGCTCTGCGCTATTTCAACGCCGCGGGGGCCACTCCCCAGCGGGGCGAGGATCACCGGCCGGAAAGCCACCTCATCCCCCGAGTGCTCCAGGTGGCCCTGGGGCAGCGAGACCACCTGGAGATCTACGGTACCGACTACCCTACCCCTGATGGCACCTGCATCCGTGACTACATCCATGTCTTAGACTTAGCCCAAGCCCATATCCTGGCCTTGGGGGCCCTGGAGGAGAGAAGCGGCATCTACAACCTGGGCAATGGCCATGGCTACTCGGTGAAGGAGGTCATCGAAACCGCTCGCCGGGTCACCGGCCATCCCATCCCCACCGTCGAGCGGCCTCGGAGGCCGGGCGATGCCCCGATCAAGATAGCCAGCGCGGAGAAGATTGAGAGAGAACTGGGCTGGCAGCCCCGGTATCCTCATTTGGAGAGCATACTAGAGAGCGCTTGGCGGTGGCACCAGGCCAACCCCCAGGGCTACCCGGAATAATAAAATGCGGGTGGGTATAAACGGCCTCTTCTGGGAACCCCAGACAGGCAGCGGCCAATATACGCGCTGCCTAGTTCGAGAGTTGATGGCGCTAGAGACTGAGTACACGCTCTTTCTCCCCCGCCATAAACCGGGCACAGAAGACCCCCACCATCGCCTTATCGATACCCCTTTCTCCAAAAACGAGAACCTGGCTAAGGTTTGGTTTGAGCAGGTCTCCTTCCCTAGGGCCTGCCGGGGGATGGAGGTGGCTCACGTGCCCTACTTCGCCCCACCCCTTTACCCCTCCACCCCTACGGTGGCCACCATCCATGACCTCATCCCCTTTATCCTGCCCGCCTATAAAGGCTCCATCTTGGTGCGCCTCTACACTAGGCTGGTCTCCATCGCCGCCAAACGCGCCGCAGCCATCATCACCGACTCCCACTCCTCGAAAAGAGACATAACCAGCCTCCTCAAAATACCCGGAGAGAGAGTCCATGTTATCCCCCTGGCCGCCCACGAAAGGTTTCAACCTCAACTGGAGGGCGTTCAATTGGACCGAGTGAGGCGGAAATACGATTTGCCTCGCCAATTCATCCTCTACCTGGGCGGTTTCGACCAACGGAAGAACATGAACACCTTGTTCAAGGGGTTCATGCGCCTAAAGGAGAGGTTAGGCGATAAATGTCCGCTGGTGATCGCTGGGATGTTGCCCAGTAAGGACACCCATTTCTTTCCCCATCCTCGCCGCTTGGCGGAGGAGGCCGGGGTGAGCGACGCTGTGCGCTTCATCGGCTGGGTGCCGGAGGAGGAGAAGCCAGCCCTTTATGGATTGGCCACTCTCTTCCTCTACCCCTCCCTCTACGAGGGGTTCGGTTTGCCCCCCCTAGAGGCTATGGCCTGCGGCACCCCGGTCATTGCCTCCCATGCTGCCTCCCTCCCGGAGGTGGTGGGTGATGGTGGGGTGCTGGTCGATCCCCAGAAGCCCGCAGCCTGGGGTGAAGCGATGGTAGCCTTGCTCACCAGCCCTCAGAGACGAGAGGAACTCAGCGCCAAGGCGGTGAAGCAGGCTCAGAAGTTCAGTTGGCGAAAGACCGCAAGGGAGACCCAAGAGGTCTACAAGCAAGTGGCAGCCAAGAGGTAACTATGCGGGTACTCATGATCTCCAAGGCCTGCGTGGTAGGGGCCTATCAGAGAAAAATCGAGGAGTTAGCCAAGTTCGAGGATATCGAACTCGCGCTCATCGTGCCCCCCTACTGGCTGGAGAAGGGGAGAAAGATACCCCTGGAGAGGCTCCACACCTCAGGCTACGAACTCCTGGTAGAGCCCCTGGCCCTCAACGGCCATTTCCATCTCCATTTCTACCCCGGCCTAAGGAACCAGGTAGAGCGTTTCAAACCGGAGATCGTCCATATCGATGAGGAACCGTACAACTTGGCTACATTCCAAGCGATGCGCTTGTCTAAGAAGGCCGGGGCTCGGGCTCTCTTTTTCACCTGGCAGAACCTCTTGCGCCGCTACCCTCCCCCCTTCAGTTGGATGGAGCGATATAACCTCAAAAGTGCCGCCTACGCCATCGCTGGAAATCGAGAGGGGAAAGAAGTTCTGCGAGCCAAGGGGTACCGTGGTCGGGTGGCCGTCATCCCCCAATTCGGAGTTGACCCCGAGATATACAAGCCCCATGCGCAGGAGAAACGAGAAGGGGGTTTCTGCATCGGATGTATAGGAAGGCTGGTAGAGGAGAAAGGGGTAGATCTCCTCCTCCACGCCCTCTCTGGCCTTCCTGGAGAGTGGCGCCTCCACATCTTGGGAAGCGGGCCTCAGAAAGGGCGGTTGCAAAGTCTGGTTCAGGAACTGGGCTTAAAAGAGCGTGTGATTTTCGACCCCCCCATCCCCTCGCCAGGGATGCCCGACTACTACCACGGGTTAGACCTCCTCGTTCTCCCCTCCCGCACCCGCCCCCATTGGAAAGAGCAGTTTGGGCGGGTGCTCATCGAGGCTATGGCCTCCGGTGTGCCGGTGGTGGGGTCCAATTCGGGGGAGATCCCTCAGGTCATCGGCGATACGGGGCTCATATTCCCCGAGGATGACGCCTTAGCCTTAAGAGAGGCGATAGAGAAGATCAGGGGAGATGAGAAGTTGAGGCAGAGGTTGGCTCGGGCTGGGAGAGAGCGGGTGCTGGAACGGTATACCCAGGCCCAGATCGCCTGGGAGACCTACCAGGTTTACCAGGAGATCAAATAGTTTGTGATATAATAGAGTCAAGATGCATATCGGTCTCAACGCTCAACTTCTCTCTCTATCGGGGGATTACCGGGCTGCGGGCATCACCTGGTATATCTATAACCTCCTGGCTCACTTGCCCCCTTCCGACCATCGGTACACCGCCTTCTTGGGGGAACGGAAAGCCGAGGGGCTCTTCCCCCAGGTAGATCTCCGCTTCAGCCGACTGCCTACCGGAAACCCCCTGGTACGCATCCTCTGGGAACAGGCCGTTCTGCCCCTTCAATTGGTGAAGGAGAGGATCGACCTCATCCACTCCCTGGCCTTCGTACAGCCTCTCTTCAGTTCCTGTCCCGGGGTAGTCACCATTTACGATTTGAGTTTCCTCCTCTTCCCTGGGGGGTTCAACCCTTGGAAGAGGCTCTATCTGAGGTATATGACCCCCTATTCGGCCCGAAGTTCCCGGCGGGTCATCACCCTTTCCCAAAGCACGAAGAATGATCTGAATAGGCTCCTCGGGATCCCCGAGGAGAAGATAGAGGTGATACCTTGTGGCGTGGACCCCAGATTTCGGCCTCTCAACGGGAATCTAGTCTCCCGATTCCGCCAGAGGCGCAGGCTCCCAGAACGGATGGTCCTCTTCGTGGGCACCATAGAGCAACGGAAGAATGTAAGCCTCCTCCTGGAAGCCTACGCCCAAATAAAGAAAGATATCCCCCATGCCTTGGTCTTAGCCGGGGCCAGGGGGTGGGGAGCGGATGGGATTCTCGCTCAGGCGGAGAAGTTAGACCTTGCCGATGTCATCTTCGCCGGCTATGTGGAGCAGGAGGAACTACCCTTATGGTACAACGCTTCCGACCTTCTAGCCTACCTTTCTCTCTATGAGGGGTTCGGTTTGCCGCCCCTGGAGGCCATGGCTTCAGGCACGCCGGTACTCGCCTCCAATACCTCCTCCTTGCCGGAGGTAGTGGGCGGTGCCGGGATCCTGGTAGACCCTCAAAATGCAGACGAGATAGCAAGGGCGATGCTCAAGGTGCTTCAAGACAAAGGGCTCCAGGAAGAGATGCGAAAAAAGGGGTTAGAAAGGGCTAAGCGGTTCACCTGGCAAGGGGCGGCGGAAGAGACGGTAAAAGTCTACGAGGAGGTTATGAGGGGAGAAGATGTATAAGTCTTATCGGGCTTGGCTCACCTGGGGGCTCGCCCTTCTAGATACCCTCCTCATCAATGTCGCCTTCTTCATCGCTTACCATGTGCGGTACGAGTGGCAGTTGATCCGCCCCGTGGGCGAGGCGAACTATGTGCCTTTGCGCGAATACATCCCCGTCTCCCTCATCTTGACAGCCATTCTCCTGGTAGTCTACAAAGTGGAGGGGCTCTACACTCAAAAGCGCGGCACCTCTTGGCTTGATGAGGTCTATACCATCTTCATCGGTACGCTGGCGGGGATAGCCGTCATGATCGTGGTAACCTTCTTCTACCGGCCCTACTTCTATTCGCGCCTCCTCTTCGGTTACGCAGGCATCTCTGTCACCCTTATCCTCAGCCCGAGCCGCCTAATAGTGAGACAGATCTGGGGCTACCTCAGGGGGCGAGGTATCGGGGTGGATCGAGTTCTCGTCGTAGGAGCGGGAGAGATAGGACGAGCCATCATGCGCAGCATCATGGCCCTCCCCCAATTGGGCTACCGGGTAGTGGGCTTCATAGACGATGAGGTGCGAGAGAAGACCATCGGTCGCTTTCCCAGCCTGGGAAGCACAAAGGATCTGCCTCGGCTTCTGCAGGAAAGAAGGGTGGATGAGGTGATCATCACCCTCCCCTGGACCTCCCATGAAATGATCATCAAAATGGTGGCTCAATGTGAGAGGGTAGGGGTGCAAGCCCGAATAGTCCCTGATCTATTCCAGATGAGCCTCAGCCGAGTGGATGTGGAAGAGGTGGGGGGTATACCACTTTTGGGGGTGAAGGAGGTCTCGATCCGGGGTTGGAACCTGGCCCTCAAGCGGGCTATCGATGTGGTTGTCTCGGCCACGACCCTTCTCTTCCTATCCCCTCTCATCCTCCTTACAGCCGCCCTGATAAAGTTGGAATCGCCGGGGCCGGCGCTTTTCCCGCAGACGAGGATAGGTCGAGGAGGAAAACCTTTCACCCTTTATAAGTTCCGCTCTATGCGGCCGGAAGCGGAGGAGGAACTGAGCGAAGTAGGTGACCTGAATGAGGCGGAAGGGGTGTTCTTTAAGATCCGAGAGGATCCCCGCTGCACCCGTGTGGGGAGGGTGTTGCGCCGCCTCAGCCTCGACGAACTCCCCCAAATGTATAACATCCTGCGGGGAGAGATGAGCCTCGTCGGCCCTCGCCCGGCTCTCCCGAGGGAGGTGAAACGGTATGGAGAGAGGCATCGGCGGCGGCTAGGGGTTCTCCCCGGCTTGACTGGCCTCTGGCAGGTGATGGGGAGGAGCGACCTCACCTTCGATGAGATGGTGATGCTAGACCTCTTCTACACCGAGAACTGGTCTTTGTGGCTCGATCTCAAAATCATGCTCATGACTATCCCCACCGTCTTTTCAGGTAAAGGGGCCTATTAGCAATTCTCCGTCTTCGAGATTCCAATATGAAGGGGATCCTCAAAGGAACTCTTTCGTGTCAGCGGCTGTGGCGTAGGCTATACCCATTTGGCTCCCCATCGCCACGTGGTTCTCGATGATACCTTGCCCCTTCTTGGGACCAGGCAGTGTCGCCGTCACCCGCATAGAGAGCAGTTCCGCTAGCCTGAACGCGATCCCCGATAGATGCCAAGCCCACCTCGACCGCCGCCTCACCTGGGGAGAGGACGAGGAGTTAGCCTTGACCCAGGTCCGAGAGAGCATCCAAGAGGAAAGAGGAAGACCCCCTAGTACAGATGGAGGACCCGGGCGGTAAAAAGGGGCCTGGGTTATGAGCCCCAGATCATAGGCTGGCGCTTCTCCCCAGACGGAGTAGCCACTAGGGTGGTCAAAGCAGCGAGGGTCTACGCCCAGTTGGCCCTCGACTTTCTGGGCAGATAACCTCTCTCTTGGTTGACGGTGGCAGCATAGCGAAACTATAATGAGACGGAAGCCCAAATCAAGAAAGGAGCAAAGGATGAAGACCAAGACCTTCCGAGGGCGGGATTTTCTCACCCTCCTCGACTACAGCCGGGAAGAGGTGGAAACTATCTTAGACGTGGCCCTGGACCTCAAGCGGAGGTTCGCCATCGGCGAGCCCCATGACCACCTCCTGAGGGGTAAGACCCTCTTCATGATCTTCTACAACACCTCCCTTAGAACCCGCAACTCCTTCGAGGCGGGGATGACCCAATTAGGCGGTCATGCCCACTTTCTAGAGCCGGGGAAGATATACGCCCCCGCCCTGGCTGGAGATGAGCGGGCTTACGAGACGGAGCGGGTGGCGGATGTGGCTCGGGTACTCTCTCGCATGGGAGATGCCATCTCCATCCGCTGCTATGGCAACCCCGTGGGCTGGGTCTACGGCAAGGCCCACGAGATAGAGCGGAATTTCGCCTACTGGGCCGACATCCCGGTCATCAACATGGAATGCGACAAGTACCACCCCTGCCAGGCTCTGGCAGACATCCTCACCGTCAAGGAGAAGTTCGGCGGATTCTCTGGGGTGAAATTCGTCATGAGTTGGGCCTACTCTCCCAGCGTCCATAAACCCCGGGCCGTCCCCCAGAGTGCCATCATCGCCGCTACCATGATGGGGATGGAAGTAGTCCTGGCCCACCCCAAAGGGATGGAACTGGACGACGCAGTGCTCAAAGCCTGCCAAGGGTACGCTGAGAAGTATGGTGGGTCGTTCGCCATCTCCAACGATATACGGGAGGCGTTGGAGGGAGCCCACGTGGTCTATCCCAAGGCTTGGGCACCAGCCATCTTGCACGCTCCTCCGGTGGGCCAACTGGACGGGAAAAGGGCGCAGGAGATCTTCGACGCTAACAAGGAGTGGATCTGCGACGAGGAGAAGATGAAACTGGCCCACGAGGATGCTATCTACATGCACTGCCTCCCCTGCGACCGAGGCTTCGAGGTGACCAACGAGGTGATAGACGGGCCGCAGTCGGTGGTCTTCGACGAGGCGGAGAACCGGCTCCACGTCCAGAAGGCGATAATGGCCCTGACGATGAAGTAGGGATATCGAGTTATAGGACGATATCGCCAAGTCCCTAATTCGACTAGGTGAGCACAACATTCGTCTACAACGGGTTGCACACCAATGCTCTGCTGTCAACAGAAGAGGTAGATCATGGCCGATTTGTCGAAGGAACGGGAGTTCAGGATAGCACTGCAAGAATCAATATGGGATGAAGAGAAGTTGAAAAACCTCCTCTCGCTCGAAAAAGAAAGGCGAGGAGTGGACCAGGACAAACTAGTCTTCATAGGAATGGCAGATGTCGCCGGTTACTACTGGTGTGCAATGAAATCCCTTCTCCAAAACAGAAAGGAGGAGTTGAATTTCTTCGGTGCCTACCTGCATGATAGACTCCTATATTCGTTTCGACTCGGATATATAAACAGTTTGCCAAAGAGTGAAGAAAGTCTCCTGAAGATCGGCGACGAGATTGGATTTAGGGATATAGAGAAGCTACTGAGACAAAGAGAGGAGAAACACAAGGATGTTGGCACCGTCTTCGTGGACTCAGTATCAATCGTTGACAAAGACGGTAGGGGGGTGCGAGTGATAAATCCTGCCCTTTCTCATCCTGAGTGGAGAGAAGCAATCGAGAGAGAGGCGCGAGCACTGGGTGAACGCATTGCTGACGTTGAAGAATTCCCCGCCCTGCGAGGACGATTCCTCCACATGGAGAAAGCAGAACGATACCCCACTATCAGATGGAACTTTGATTGGAAGGATTATGTTGTATTGGGAGTACCCGATGGTATTACAGATACTTTCGTTTATGAGTTCAAGACCACCAAGAACAGGTACTTAGCGTCATATTTTGTGAAGCCTGTGGCATTTGCGCAAGCAGACCTTTACGGCTATTTCTGGAGAAGGAATAGGAAAAGAGTGCAAATACGTATTGTGGACGGAAATATAACGAAGACGTGGGAAGAAGAGGTCGATGAAACTAACGCAATAAAAACGCTTGAGAAGTTCAGGAGTATTGATGAAGGAGCCAAGCCTATACCACCTAAGAAATGGAAATGTAAATCCTGTAAATTCAGAGATGTGTGCGATATAAGTAAACCGAAATAACCACTAGATAGAGGAGATGGGCTGATTTCTAGATTGCCGCCTAAAGGCTCCAATCCCTGTCGATTAAAGCGAAATCGAGGCTTTAGCCGGAGCCCGGTGCCCGCCTAATGGATCTGGAAGCATAAATAAACTGTTTCGTCTATGAATAGTTAGGCGTAACCTTGCCTCCATATCAGGCGGAGAGAACCAAAGTGAAAGTAGAAACAAGTAAGAAAACAGCGGCTGCTTGCTCGCGAGAAACCTGTAGCGGCTGCCCAATAGACGGGAAACTGTTGTGCCTGCACACTCCTAAAGACATCCTCGATTTTGGAGTTCTGGCAATTGGCTTCTTCATTCCCTTCATAGCAGGCATGGCGATCAGCGGATTCTGGATCGGATTGACTGTTTGGTTTGGATTGGCGGTTATCTTCTTCGGGTATGTGGAAGCCTCGGTCCTTTGCCGCCACTGTCCTCATTATGCTGAGCAGGGGTTTACACTCAAGTGCCACGCCAACTACGGCTTTCCGAAAATACCCCGGTTTGACCCGCGGCCCTTGAGCCAAATCGAGAAGATCGTCTTCCGGGGGTACAGTTCGGTGCTGCTGCTCTATTACATCCCCTTCTTCATTCTGGGCCAACAATGGCTGCTACTGGTCATCACCAGTTGGGCGGTGCTCACCTGGTTTTGGACACTACTCCGCACGCAATGTACGCGCTGTTACCACATATTCTGCCCACTAAATCGGGTACCCGAAGATATCCAACAGGAGTTCTTCAACAACTATCCGGCTTTTGCTGAAGCACAGAAGAAACAGAGGTAAGACCACGCCTAACGCTGCGTTATGTGAAGGCTTTCACAAACAGGACTTGAATTTCTAGATTACCGTCTAAAGGCTCCAATCCCGTTGATTAAAATGGACTAGAGGCTTTAGCCGGAGACCCCCAGACTCCAATACCTGTCGATTAAAGCGGAATCGAGGCTTTAGCCGGAGAGTAAGATGAAAAATCACCACCCGCCTCATATCTTCCTCGATGACACTTGGTACATCGTCACCGCCGCCACACTAAACCACGCCCCTTTACTCTCAGACGGATATGCCAAGGCTCTCGTCCGTGATCGGCTAAGGGAACTCATGCCGGAATTCGGCCTTACCTTGTTGGCCTGGGTAATCCTGGATAATCATTACCATGTGATCTTCAAAGCCCAGCGGGACAATGCCCTCCCTCGATTATTTGGACGGCTTCACGGCAGCACCTCTCGCCAGATCAATCAGGGAGACGGGACAGCAGGCAGACAAGTTTGGCATAATTATTGGGACACTTGCATCCGAAGAGATAGTGACTTGTGGACACGCTTCAACTACGTTCACAACAACCCCGTCAAGCATGGCTATGTGCAGAACCTGGAGGATTGGGAGTTTTCCAGTTACCACCACTATAAGCGTTTGAAGGGCGAGGAATGGTTGGCTGATTGTTGGCAACGCTACCCGGTGATCGACTTTGTCGAGGGCGATGATTTTCAGATGACCGCCTAAAGGCTCGAATCCAATGAGCGTATGAAGGAGAGTAGCCATGAACCTTCACGGCAAAGACTTGATCTGCACTCAGGATTGGGAGATAGAAGAACTGGAGGCCGTGCTTTCTTTGGCGGAGGAGATGAAGGCCCACCGCTATGACCACCTTTATAACAACTGCCTGAACCGCAAAACTTTCTTCATGTTCTTCTACAACCCCTCGGTGCGCACCCGCCAATCCTTTGAGTGCGCGGCCACGGAATTGGGAGGACACGCCCAGTTCCTGGAGCCCAAGGCGATGCGGCTCAAGACGGCCACTACCCCAGGAGAGACGGTAGAAGACGCCGCTCAGGTGATGAGCCGGTACGCCTGCGGCATCGGCATCCGCATCCTGGAAGATAAGATATCGGCCTACGGGGAGGGCGAGGCGCTTCTGCGGGAATACGCCAAGTGGGCTTCCGTCCCCATCATCTCCATGGCCCACGATAAATACCACCCTTGCCAAGGGTTGGCCGATGTGATGGGCTTGCGCGCCCATCTAGGTAGGGATTTCCGAGGCAAGAGGCTGCTTCAAGTTTGGGGGCATGGAGCCCTGGTCAGATCCTGGTGCTCGGTCCAAGAGAGCCTCCTCATCAATACCCGCTTGGGGATGGATGTAACCTTATCTTATCCGGTGGGGTATGACCTCGACCCGGGGGTTATCGCCGCCTGCGAGGAGAACGCCAGGAGGGCTCGAGGTAGGTTCGAGATAACCCACGACCAAAAGAAGGCTTACAAGGGAGCCGATGTGGTCTATTCCCGCAACTGGATGAGCCCCCAGGCCTACAGAGAGGGCCAACTGGATAAGAAGGGTGAGAGCGAGAGGGCCATGGGGTATAGAGATTGGATCTGCGACCGGGAGAAGATGGCCCTCACCAACGACGCTCTCTTCATCCACCCCATGCCCGTGGATCGGGGCCATGAAGTGACCGCTGAGATAGCCTCTGGCCCCCGCTCCATCATCTACGAGGTAGCGGAGAACCGGCTCCACATCCAGAAGGCTATCCTGGCCTTGACTATGGGAGAGATCTAGCCTGTCCCTTTGCCCCTCATAGGCTTCTGGCTCCTGTTCATACTTGTGTCGCGTCAAGCAGAGCGATACCTGACCCAGAGCACCTAGCCCAGAAGGGGGATTGACATCTAGGAGGTGTTCGCTTATCATTTAGAAAAGTTGATGTGATTTCACCGGGCCCGATAGGCTGTTTCAAGCGAAGGCTGTATCGTTGCGCCTTCGTTTTCCTTTATAGCCAAGGCCTTATTAGGAGGTTCCAAGGTTTGAAGTCTGTATCTATAGAACTAGATATAACGGAGACCCTAAGCCCGGCCGAAAAGCAACAGTTCGAGTTACGCACCGGCCTGGCCAAGGCGCCGGTCACCATCATCCTGCCCCCAGGGATAGGCGGCTGCCTCAAAACGGCCCTTAAAGAGTGTGCGGTGGTTGTGGTTTTCCTCCATGGTTTGGGTGGAGGACGATGGTCCTGGGGCGTCTCACATGGCGCAAACGATCCAAAAGGGCTGGCTGCTCAGGTATTGCATCCCCTTTGGCACCAGGGCCGAAAAGCGGTGGGGCTAGCGGTGGCCGGCATCGGCCAAGATGGCTCAGAGTTAGGCCCCACCTCCAAAAGAGGGATCACGCCTCAGAACTACGCTAACCAACTGGAAGAAACCCTACGCTCCTTGCACCTCTTGGAGGCGAAGAAGATCATCGCCATCGGGCACTCTATGGGAGCAGCAGCAGCCTGGGAATTCGGCAGCAGCCTAGCGGAAAAAGATGGCCCGGCCCCAGATTTGACGGTCGTAGCCCTCTCTCCAGTTCGAACCCTCACAGAGAGTTGGCTCCTCACCTTCGGTTGCCGCCTCTCAGGTGCCGCCTTGGGTGTGGGCCGCATCTTGAGCACCCTCTTCCATCCCCTAACGGAACCTGCCACCAAGAAGATAGCCACCCTTGCTGCTGGCCTGAGAGGCCTTGCTCATCAAGGGAGGTTCGCCGGAAACCTAGGAAGGGTAAAAGGTATGGTGGTGGTAGGCGAGCGCGATTGGGTGGCCCGCCGAGGACTCAAAGAAACCCTGGCCAGGGCGCGCTCTACCTGGCCGGTCTCTCTTTTGCCCGGCGTGGGCCACAACCTCCTCACCATACCCACTCTGGGGGTGTTCCTCGGCTCCTACATCACCAAATTTCTCCAAGGGTGACCCCTCGCTATCTTGATGCCATAACTCCAAGGACTGGCCCCCAGTGGCTTTTCACCGGGGGCTTCTGACTGTTGATAAGAGGCACAAAAGGTGATATAGTTCGACTAAAGGCGAGGAAGGTAAGATATGGCCAAGGTAGCCATAGTAGCCATCGGCGGCAACTCCCTGATCAAAGATAAAGACCACCAAACGGTGCCCGACCAGTTCGCCGCCACTCGGGAGACCTGCGTCCACATCGCCGATATGATCGAGCAAGGCTGGGAGGTGGTCATCACCCACGGCAATGGCCCCCAGGTAGGCTTCATCCTCCTGCGTTCTGAGTTGGCTAGCCACGTCCTGCACACCGTTCCTCTGGACTCCTGCGGAGCCGATACCCAAGGGGCCATCGGCTACATGATCCAGCAGAGCCTGGGGAACGAGTTTCAGAAGCGGGATATCCAAAAGCCCATAGTGACAGTGGTTACCCAGGTGGTGGTAGATAAGGGCGACCCGGCTTTTGAGAACCCCACCAAGCCCATCGGTCCCTTCTACAACGAGACGAGGGCCAAGAAATACAGCGATGAGGAGGGGTGGCATATCATGGACGACGCCGGCAGGGGCTGGCGGCGGGTGGTCCCCTCTCCCATACCGATCCGTATCGTGGAGCAGGAGGCTATAAAGGCCCTCATCGACCAAGGGTTCGTGGTCATCGGCGTGGGGGGGGGCGGAATCCCAGTGGTCGAGGAGGATGGTTCCCTGAGGGGAGTGGAAGCGGTTATCGATAAAGATTACGCCTCGGGGCTTCTGGCCACCGGCATCAACGCTGACCTCTTTCTCATCTCCACCGCGGTAGAGAGGGTGGCCCTCAACTACGGAAAGCCGAACCAAGTCGACCTAGACCGGATGACCCTGTCAGAGGCCAAGAACTACTTGCAAGAAGGGCACTTCCCCCCGGGGAGCATGGGGCCCAAAATAAAGGCGGTGATAAAGTTTCTGGAGGAGGGAGGCAAGGAGGCCCTCATCACCTCGCCAGAGAACCTGGCCCGCGCTCTGCGAGGGGAGACAGGAACAAGAATTACGCCCCATTAGGAGGGAAGTGGACGGCCTGCAAGGTCTTCCGCCGCTTCTTGAAGCATGAGAGGGAACACCTAAGCCATATCGAGGAGGTCTTAGAGGAATACCGAGCCCGCGAGAGATGAGATGGATAACGTTGTCGGCTTGAAATGCGTCCTTTGCGGAGAGGAATATGGCGCTGATGAGGTGCTCTACGTCTGCCCTAAGCATGGCTATGAGGGCATCTTGGACGTTCAATACGACTACGAACTCATCGGTAAGAGGCTAACCAAAGAAGGTCTGGCCCAAAACCCCGATTACTCCATCTGGCGGTACAAGCCTCTCCTCCCCGTGGATGCCGAAAGCCCCATCCCCCCTCTCCAGGTGGGCTGGACCCCCCTCTATCGGGCCCAGCGCTTGGGGGAGAAACTTAGCCTCTCGAACCTCTATTTGAAGGACGACGGGCGGAACCCCACCGCTTCCCTGAAAGACCGGGCCAGCGCCATCGGGGTAGTGAAAGCCCAAGAATTGGGAAAGAGGATCATCACCTGCGCCTCCACAGGGAATGCGGCCTCCTCTTTGGCCGGGCTGGCGGCCAGCGTGGGGCTGCGAAACGTCATCTTCGTCCCCGAAAGCGCCCCCAGGGCTAAGGTGGCTCAACTCTTGATCTTCGGGGCCCAGGTAATCATGGTAAAAGGCACCTATGATGAGGCTTTCGATCTCTGCCTCGAGGCCTCCGATGAGTTCGGCTGGTATTCGAGGAATACCGCCTATAACCCTTACCTTTCCGAGGGGAAAAAGACGGCCGCCCTGGAGGTCTGCGAACAGTTGAGTTGGCAAGCGCCGGATAGGGTTTTCGTCTCTGTGGGGGACGGTTGCATCATCGGCGGCTTGCATAAGGGGTTCAAGGATCTCCTGGCTTTGGGCTTCATAGAGCGCCTCCCAAAACTTGTGGGCGTACAAGCGGAGGGAGCGGCTCCTCTAGTGCGGGCTTGGAAGACAGGCGCGTTCCAGCCTATGGTGCCTTGCACCATAGCGGATAGCATCTCCGTGGGTGTTCCCCGAGACAGGGTGAAGGCTCTCCGCGCTGTGCGGGAGAGCGGCGGCCAGTATGTGGCCGTGAGCGATGAGGAGATATTAGAGGCCATGAGGCAACTGGGGAGAGAAGCCATCTTCGCTGAGCCAGCGGGAGCGGCCGGCTTCGCCGGACTGGTCAAAGTGGCAGACGAGATCGACCCCCAAGAGTTGATAGTCGTCCTGGTGACCGGGAACGGGCTCAAGGATGTGGAGAGTGCGATTAAGGCCACCAAGGAGCCACCGAAGATAGAACCGACGATGAAAGACCTGCGGCGGTTGAGGGAAGAGCGCCTCTAAGGTATACTTACCGCGACATATCATGGCTCGTCTTCACCCCGATAGCCTCGCGAACTGTGCGCAAGGCCATTGAAGGGATGGTCGAAAAGCAACCGCTATGAAAGTCGCTATCATCCACGACTGGTTGAACCAATACGGGGGAGCAGAACAGGTGCTCTCCGCTCTCCACGAGATGTACCCAGAGGCCCCCATCTACACCTCCATCTATTGGCCACAGGCGATGCCCAGGGAGTGGCAGGGGTGGGATATCCGCCCCTCTTGGCTAAACCGCCTGCCTTTCGTAAACCAACATCATCAGCCCTTTCTGCCCCTTTATCCTTTGGCCTTCGAAGGTTTCGACCTCTCTGACTACGAGTTGATAATCAGCAATAAAAGCGCCTTCTGCCATGGGGTAAGGAGATCACCAGAAACCTTGCATATCTGCTACTGCCTCACCCCCACCAGGTTCCTATGGAACTATGAGGAATATGTGAAAAGGGAGAGGATACCCTGGTTTATGCGGGCCTTTCTGCCCCTTTTAATAGATCGGTTGCGCCTCTGGGACCGGGCTGCGGCCGATAGGGTGGACTACTTCGTGGCCATCTCCCAAGAGGTGCGGGAGCGGATCAAGAAGTTCTACCAACGGGATTCGACCGTCATCTATCCACCGGTGGACATAGAGAGGTTCCAAGCAGCAAGTAGTGCTGAGGATTATTTCCTCATCGTTTCCCGCCTCATCCCTTATAAGCGGATCGATATCGCCATCCGGACCTTCAACGACCTGGGGCTCCCTCTCCTCATCATCGGCGAGGGGAGAGACGAAAAGAGGCTGAAAGCCATGGCTGGACCGAACATCGAGTTCCTCGGTCGCCTACCGGATGGGCAGTTAACTTATCACCTGTCCCGTTGCCGAGCCCTCATCTTCCCCGGCCAGGAGGATTTCGGCCTGGTTCCCCTGGAGGCGATGGCCTGTGGAAGGCCGGTCATCGCCTACGCTGGCGGTGGAGCCTTAGAGACCGTGGTCGAGGGGGAGACCGGCCTCTTGTTCAGCCCACAATCGGCCGAAGCCCTGGTAAGGGCGGTCAAAAACTTCGATGCCCGGCGTTTTGATCCCCTCACTATAAGGGCTCATGCGGCCAAGTACGATCGTAAGAGGTTCAAAGCCCAACTGCAGGGGTTCATAAGAGGAGAGATGGGCCCAGACGGGGAGAGGAGGGTAGTATGGAACTCCGCCAATATGGGAAGATCGTGAGGCGACATTTATGGGTGGTCATCTTACTACCCCTGGTGGCCTTAATAGCAGGCCTCCTCTTCCGTTCCCCCTCCGTTCCTCTCTACCAGGCTACGGTGCGGGTTACCATCGGCGTGGTCCCCTCTCCCAACACCCCCCCCACAGGTGAGGATCTCTACAATTATGAGTTGGCCTCCGAGTATTTCGCCGATGACTTCAGCGAGGTGGTGAAGAGCGGAGCCTTCGCCCAAGATGTGAGCAACCGCCTGAGGCCCCAGGGGGTCGAGGTTGAACCGGGGGCTATCCAGGGCTTCACCGTGGCTCAGAAACAGCACCGTATCCTCTCCATCATCATCACCTGGCCCGATCAGGGAGGGGTGAAAGCCATCGCCCAAGCCACCATCGCGGCCCTGGAAGAGGAAAGCCATAAATATTTCCCCCAACTGGGGATTGCCGAGGCCCAGCTCTTCGTCATCGATGGCCCCTCCATCCCCGGCTGGGCTCCCGTAAGACTGGGGCCCTCCCTGCAAGAAAGGCTCGATCTTCCCATCCGACTCCTTTTGGGGCTCATAGCCGGCCTGGGGCTGGCCTTTCTCCTAGACTACCTGGACGATGCCATCCGAGAGGCGAAAGAGATGGAGGCTTTGGGGATACCGGTCCTGGGCCGCATCCCCGCCCCTTCTATCTGGGAACGGTTGCGCCGTTTTAGACCCTAGCCCTTTGCCCGTAGGGGGAAGGTGTGGTAAAATTGTCTTCGCCGATTTAGGAGTCGAGAATGGAGCTGAAACGGTACGCCAGAGTGTTTCTCAAGCGCGGGTGGATAATCCTCCTGGTGGCGGTGATAACCGCGGCCAGCGCGGTAGTTTTCGCCAAGACGCAGCAAGTTACCTACCGCTCCTCGGCTACCCTGCAGGTGATCCCTGCCCGACCAGATTTCGGCTTGACGCAGGCCGCGGAGAACCTTCTGAGGCAGTTCTGCTTCCAGATCCAGACCCCGGACCGGGCTCAAAAGGTCATCGTTCAGTTGGAGTTAGACATCCCACCCGAGAGGTTGCTAGAACACATCACTGCGGCCGCGCGAGCCGACGAGTTCCTCATCCAGATCGATGTGGACTGGCCAGACCCGGAGATGACCCAAGAGGTGGCTAACGCTTTGGCTACAGATTTCGCAGAGTACCAAGCCACCCGTAACCTGGGCATCGACCGCCGCAGTCAGGTGGACATCCTCGTTCTGGAGCCCGCTAAGTGGGGCCACGTGCAGTGGCCAAAGCCCACCACCTTGGCCCTCTCGGGAGCCATCCTGGGCTTCCTGCTGGGAGGGCTTCTAGTCTTCGGCCTCGAATATCTAGAGTCAGGTATCATCCATTCTCCTCAAGATGTGGAGCGTTATGTGGGGGTGGCGGTGATAGGGACCATCCCGGCCATAAACCCCAAGAAGGGGGGCGGTTTTTCGCTGTGGCCTCGGAAACAGAGGGGGCCAGATAAGGACCGATCATGGAATTAAAGAAGTACGCACAACTCCTCTGGAGGCGCGGTGGGGTCATCATCTTCATCACTATCTTCACTACCTTGGGGGCTCTCCTCTTCGCCAAGACCCAGAGACCTGTCTACCGCGCCCAAGCCACCCTCCAGGTGACCCCAGCGGTCTGGGATTACAACATCGTCCTATCGGCCAATCAACTGCTAACCCAATTCAGCCTCCAGGCTCACAATACCGCTATGGCCCAACGGGTCCTGGATCGGGTCCCCCTGGCGCTCTCCCCGGAAGAGCTTTTGAAGCGGGTGCACACCATCCCTGAGGAGGAAAACTTCTTGATCCAGGTCGAGGCCGATCTCCCCGATGGAGAGATGGCCAAACAGGTAGCCAACGCCTTTGCCCAAGAGTTCGTGGATTATCACGGGGAAAGAAACCTGAGCGTAGACCCTGTCGAGAGGATAGAGATAGCGGTCCTTAAACAGGCCAGGAGTTACTGGCAACACTGGCCGCGGACGAAGCCCTTGCTCTTAGCAGGGGCCATCTTGGGCCTGGGCTTAGGGGCTCTTTCCGCTCTCCTCTTGGAATACCGGGAGGCTGACGTCATCCGTTCTCCAGAGGATATGGAGCGGTATGTGGGGGTGGCGGTCTTGGGCTCCATCCCCACCGTCTCCGCCGGGGAAGGGAGCGCCAACCCTGCTCGACGGCGATGGTGGTTCCGCCGCTGTAGATAACCCTAATGTGTGCTAATGTGGAGGATGATAATGGCTAACAACCGCCAGGAGAGTCTGGTCACTATTAGCAACCCTCGCTCTCCCATCAGTGAGGCTTATAGGACTTTGCGCACCAATCTGGAGTTCTCCAGCCTAGATAAGCCCCTCCAGACCATGGTCGTCACCTCCGCTGGGCCCGAGGAGGGGAAATCCACCACCCTGGCCAACCTGGCCGTCACCTTGGCCCAGGCGGAAAAGGAGGTGATCCTGGTGGATTGCGACCTCCGCCGCCCCTCTCAACACGAGATCTTTGAGGTGGGGAACGGCCTAGGGCTGACCAACATGGTCGTCGATGAAGAGGCTTTCAAGAACCCTCCCCTTCAAGAGACGCCGGTCCCGAACCTAAAACTGCTCCCCAGCGGGCCCCTCCCGCCCAACCCTTCGGAACTTCTGGGTTCCCGGCGGATGGAAGAGATCATCGCCACCTTGCGGGAAAGGGCTGACCTTGTCCTCTTCGACGCCCCGCCCATCATAGCGGTGACCGATGCGGCGGTCTTAGCCTCCAAGGTGGACGGGGTATTACTAGTGATAAACGCTGGCACCACCAAACGAGATCACGTCCAGCGAGCGAAAGCGCTCCTGGAGAAGGTTAACGCCCGCCTAGTAGGGGCGGTCCTCAATAACGTGCGTATGGACATCAGCCTCCATCGCTATTATGCGGAACAGAAACAAGCGTAGAGGGGATAAGGACACCGCCTTAACTGGTGCCCACCCCTCTATATGGAGTACATTATGAAAGGCCTGATCCTCTCTGGCGGTAAGGGTACTCGTCTCTACCCCCTCACCTATACCGGGGCCAAGCAACTGGTACCCGTGGCCAACAAACCGGTCCTCTTCTATGCTATCGAGAACCTGGTGGAGGCGGGGATCACTGATCTGGGGATAGTGGTAGGGGATACCAAAGATCAGATCATGGCCGCGGTGGGAGACGGCAGCAAGTTCGGGGCCCAAGTTACCTACATCGAGCAGCCGGTCCCTCTAGGCATCGCCCACGCGGTGAAGATCGCCCAAGATTTTATCCAAAAAGAGCGGTTCGTCCTATTTTTGGGCGACAACTTCGTCCGCGATGGCATCGTGCCCCTGGTGCGGAACTTCGAAAACGAGGCCCCCGTCTGTCAGATCCATCTTTACAAGGTCCCCAACCCTCAAGATTTCGGTGTGGCGGAAGTGAAGAATGGTAGAGTGGTTCGCCTGATAGAGAAACCCCAGGTTCCCCAGAGCGATCTGGCGGTGATCGGGATATACATATTCGACCACCACGTCTTTGAAGCGGTGAACAATATCCAGCCTTCAGCCCGTGGCGAACTGGAGATCACCGACACCATCCAATACCTCATCGACCAGGGGCTTAAGGTCTCCCCCCAGATCATCGCTGGTGCTTGGATCGACACCGGGAAGCCGGGCGACATCTTAGAGGCTAACCGTCTGGTCCTAGAGGAACTCCAGCCCCGCATAGAGGGGCAGGTGGACAAGGATTCCCAGGTCAACGGCAAGGTGACCATCGAGAGGGGAGCCCAAGTGAAAAACAGCGTCATCCGTGGGCCAGCCATCATCGGCGAGGAGAGCGAGATCATCAACTCCTATATCGGGCCTTTCACCTCCGTCTATCACCACGTCCTTATCGAAGACTCGGAGTTGGAACATTGCATCGTCCTGGAACATAGCCGCATCATCGATGTCGAGAGCCGAATCGAAGACAGCCTCATCGGGCGGTATGTAGAGATCACCCGCTCCCCTAAGAAACCGAAGGCTTATAAGATGACCCTAGGAGACCATAGTAAGGTAGGGGTATTGTAGAATAGATCTTGGGAAGGAAAGATGCAGAGTGCCTAACGTCAAGAAGTGGCGAAAGAAGAAGATAACCAAGCACAAGCATAAAAAACTCCTGAAGAGAACCCGGTGGCAAAGAAAACGGAAGAAATAGCCCTCTATTTGAAGGTGAGCCAAGCCTTTGGCCAAGCAGCCCTAGCACAAACGGCCTTAGTCTGATAGCAGGGCAACCTGGAGATGAGTCTGAGGACCACATTTATCTACCCCGGCATAGCGGGCTACGGCTTTAACTCCCTGGGTCAGGGGATGGAAGCCGGCTGGATTAGCCACGGCCTGGCGCAACTCTCCGCCTGCGCCAAGAGCCACGGTTTCCAGGTCAACCTCATCGACCTGCGAGCCCTTTCCAGTTGGGACGATCTAGCGGCAGAGATCAAAAGGCGTCAGCCCGATCTGGTGGGGGTCACCATGATGAGCGTCGATTACAATCCGGCCATGAAATCTATAGAGGTGGTCAAAGAGACGGATCCCCGGATTATCACCGTGGTGGGCGGCCCCCACCCCACCCTCGTCACTGAGGAGGTGGTCGAGAACCAAAAGATCGACTACATCGTCACCCACGAGGGGGAGATAACTTTCGTGGAACTATTGCACGCCATCCAGGATGGCAATCCGCTGTCACAACGCGTCTTAAAAGGCCAACGGCCGGACCTTGATTCCCTGCCCTTCGTGGATCGGGACCTCTTTCTCCAAGAGTGGCGACGCCACGGCTACACCCTCGACTCCCCAGAGGTCCCCTTTGTGGAGGAGTTGCCGCCGCCTTTTTTGACCCTCATCGCCGGGCGAGGCTGCCGATACAACTGTAACTTCTGTCAACCGGCGGAGCGGATCCTCTTCGGTCGGAAGGTGCGCCGGCGCAAGCCCGAAAACGTCATGGCTGAACTGAAGGAACTCCGTGAAAGGTATCGCTTCGCCAGTTTCATGTTCCACGACGACACCCTCACTGAGGACGGAGAGTGGGTGACCGACTTCTGCCAGAGATACAAAGAGGAGTTTGGCCAGCCCTTCTTCTGTCAAAGCCGAGCCGATATCATCGTCCGCCATGAGGAGATGGTAAAGTTAATGGCTGAAGCGGGGTGTAGAGGTTATTTCATCGGCTTTGAGAGCGGCAACGACCGGGTTTTGCGCTTTCTACGCAAGGGTACGACCCGGCAGGTCAACCTAGCGGCGGCTCGTATCTGCAGGAAGTACGGCGTCAAGATCTGGGCCAACTACATGCTAGGCATCCCCACAGAGAGCAAAGAAGAGGTGAAAGATACCATCTCCATGCTGAAGGAGATAGATCCCGGCTACTACAGCCCGGCCTTTTACACCCCCCATCCGGGCAGCGACCTCTATGAGTATTGCCTAGAGAATAACCTCTGCCTCATCACCAGTCATGACCAATACCGCCGCAACCCCACGGAGACCAAGATAAGGGGCCAGGACTACGACTTCCTCAGGTGGGCTCTTGAGGAGTCTCAACGGCGGAAACAGTTAAACCAACTTAGACGCACCATAGCCCGTTACTGGAGGCGGTACGCCTCGCCACGAAAGGCGGCCAGGAAACTAGCCCGGATATTTGCCGGTTAAAGGAGGTCCCCATGGCCGAACAACCCCAACCCAGAAGGTTACGCTATGAGGAAGCGCTCCGGGCGGTGGGACGCTATGCGGAGAAAGAGCGGTTGCGCGATATCTGCCTCCTCGAGGTGGCGGGAGGTATGCTAATCCAAGGGCGGGCTCTCATAAACACCCGCGAGGGGTTCGACTTCGTCCTTAGAACTAAGATCCTGAGCCACGACGACCTAGAGAGCCTCCTGGAGAGGAGATGAGAATGAGACTCTTCCAAGGGTTGCCCAAGACAGATTACCAGGATCTCTTAAGGACTATCGGCCACTATATAGACCGGAGTGGCTTCACCAACATCCGCCTCATCGAGACCGAGGAGGGGATAATCCTCCAGGGTCGCGTCTCCACTACCGGGGAGATAAGGGGCGAGAAGAAGACGGAGACCTATCTCCTCACCGTGGAGGATATCCAAGATCTGATGAGGGAAGCCTATGCCCGACGGGGCAAGAAACTCTAGGAGGACGCCCTGAAAACCTTGCTCGTCACCGGGGGGGCCGGCTTCATCGGCTCCAACTTCACCCGTTATATCCTGGAAAACTATCCTCACTACCGGGTAGTGGTCTACGACAAGTTAACCTATGCCGGCAACCTGGATAACCTCCGCGATCTAGAGGATAACCCCTGCTACTCCTTCGTGAGAGGAGATATCTGCGACATGCCCCTTGTCGACAGAGTGGTTCAGGAGGAGGGGATCAACATCATTTTGAACTTCGCCGCCGAGACCCACGTGGACCGGAGCATCCTGGAGCCGGGCAGTTTCATCCAGACCGATATTTATGGCACCTATGTCTTACTTGAGGCTACTAAGAAGTTCGGCCTGGAACGGATGGTCCAGGTATCGACCGATGAGGTATATGGGGAGGTGATGAAAGGCTCTTCGGCGGAGAGCGCCCCCCTGCGCCCCCGGAGCCCCTATGCGGCCAGCAAAGCCGGGGGCGATCTCATCTGCCTGGCCTACTATACAACTTACACCACTCCGGTGGTCATCACCCGGGGCTCCAACAGCATCGGCCCCTACCAGTATCCCGAAAAGGTGGTCCCTCTTTTTATCACCAACGCCCTCGACGACCTGCCTCTCCCCCTTTACGGCGATGGGTTGCAGATGCGAGATTATCAATGCGTCATCGACCACTGCGAGGGGATAGACACCGTCCTCCATAAAGGGAAAATAGGCGAGATCTACAACATCGGGAGCGGCGTGGAAATTCGCAATATCGATATGGCCAAAGAGATTCTTAGGCTTCTCAATAAGCCGGAGAGCCTAATTCAATATGTGGAAGATCGGCCGGGCCACGACCGCCGCTATTCCTTGGATACCACCAACCTCCAGGCCCTGGGCTGGAGGTGCCGTCACCCCTTCCAAGAAGCGCTGGAGAAGACGGTCAAATGGTATGTGGAGAACGAGTGGTGGTGGCGGAAGATAAAGAGCGGTGAATATAGGGAGTGGTATGAGAGGCAGTATGGGAGACGGGAGACCATAGCGCCCTGAGAAACGACCTCCAGGAAAAAGAAAGCCGAGCGCTGGGCGCTCGGCTTTTTTTCGGCTCGGCCACTCTCGCTCAATACTTTATCAGGGAGAAGACTTCATACCCTTCTAGTTCATCTACCCCTTTCAGGTCGACGAGTTCGATGAGGAAGACGAAGCCCACCACCTCTCCGCCCAACCTCTCCACTAGTTCTGCCGTGGCCTTGGCCGAGCCCCCAGTGGCTAAAAGGTCATCCACGATAAGCACCCTCTGGCCGGGCTCGATGGCATCGGCATGCATCTCCAAGATGTTGGTCCCATACTCTAGGGTATAAGAGGCAGCGATCTTCTCCCAGGGGAGTTTATCGGGCTTCCGCACGGGAACGAAGCCCGCCCCCAACTCATAGGCCATGGGAGCTCCGAAGATGAATCCCCGGGCTTCTATGGCCACCACCACATCTATCTCCTTGCCCACGCAACTGTCAAGTAGGGAGTCCACCGCCTCCTGAAAGGCATCAGGGTCTTTGATCAGGGTGGTGATATCCCTGAAGAGGATCCCCTCCACCGGAAAATCGGGGATGCTGCGTATCATCTCCGCTAGTTCCATCTTATACCCCTCCTTTTCTCAAACCAGGTTAGTTTATCAGAGGGTGGCTTCTTTTGCAAGCCTACTCGCCTTGGAAGAGTTCCTCCTCGTATATACCGCTAGCGTTCCAGAAGAGCCAGCCTTCAGCGCCAGCGTCATAGGCCGCTTCCCTCTGCGCTCGGTACTGCTCCAAGCCGAAGGGGAGATGGTACTTGTAGTCGGCGTAATGTTGAAGCCAAGGCCGTAGGGGCTTATCGGTGCGGGCTCGCATCCTAACGAGGCTCTCATATACCACCTCATAGGGGTACTGGGGTGGCCTCTTATCCGCCTCCCAATGCAGGAGGCCGGAGGTGAAGGTGGAGGGATAGAGCATGGGGGATAGATAATCCACGTAGGGAGCCACGTTCTCCACCATCTGTCCGATATCGGCCTCATGGTCCAGCCAAGCGGTGAGGCCGAAGAGGTCGGCGGAGGTGAAAACACCAAAAGGTTCCAGCGCCCCTTCTAACTGAGCCATGAAGCCCTGGATGGCCTTATAGCGAGACTCCCCCGTGCTAGGCTGGGAATAGACTAGCGAGCCGGTTTCCCCATCGGTGGGGAAGCGGATATAGTCGAACTGCAACTCGTCGAAACCCAGGGCGGCCACCTCGCGGGCGATGGCGATATTATACTCCCATACCTCCTCGCGGAAGGGATCGACCCATAAAGAGCCCTTTCTATCGGCAAAGAGCGTCCCATCCGGCCGCTTCACAGCCCAATCTGGCCTCCCCCTCGCCAAGACCGAGTCCTTGAAAACCACCAGCCGCGCGATAGTATAGATGCCTCGTTCTCGGCAGAGGCGGAGGAGTTCCTGGACCTCCATCCACCCCTTCTGTTCCGCTCCTATCTCTAGGGCTAGGGGGTTCTCACTATGGTAGGCTAGCCGTCCCGAATCGCCTTTTATATCCACCACCATGGCGTTCAACTCCGTGCGGGCCACCATGTCAATAAGAGCCCGTACCTTCTCCTCAGAAGCCAAGAGGCCAAAAGTGATGTATATACCCTTGGCCTCAAAGGTGGCCTCCAGGGGTTGCAAGACCACATCCAGGGTAGTCGAATGAGGGACCACAACCTGGAAATCTTTGAACCCGGGGGCGCTAAAAGTCAAAACCGCCTGAGCGGGTAGATCGGTCAGATGGTAACCCCCGTTAGCATCGGTGTGAAAGACCCTCCCCCCCATCTGAACAACGACATCGGGAATAGGGGCGCTGGTACCCGCTTCCCTTACCACCCCCTGGAGGGTATCGGGTCGCAAGGCAATCTCCAGGATCCCCTCTCCACTGTATATCACCTCCCCACCCTCGTAGCCGTCCGCCTGTAGTTGGAATCGATCCCCCACCTTGACCCCCTCTATCTGGCTCTGGCCTTGACCATCGGTTACGAAGGAGTCGTCTCGCCAGGATAGAAGAACCCCTGGCAGCCACTGGCCGGTGTAGAGGTCATAGACCGCTACCACCACCCTGCTCCGCTCCAATACTACCTCCAAAGGTGACTGGCCCTCGTAGATGACCTCCGTCCCATAGTACCCCTCAGCCAGGACGGAGATCTGGGCCCCTTCCCTCAACCGTCGCAGGAGGAAAACCCCTTCCTGGCTCCTCTCCGCTACCTCTTCCCCCGCCGAGACGACCGCCTCTGCGATGGGCACTCCCTTCTCATCCTTCACCTCTACCACCGTGATCTGGGGCTGAAGAACTATCTCTAGGGCTTCCTCTCCCCGGAAAACCACCTCCCCAGGCTCATGCCCCGGGGCGACGATGGAGAGAGTGGCCCCTATTTTCAAGCGGCGAAAGGCAAAACCTCCCTGAGCATCGCTCCCGGTGATCTGCCTCCCTGTAGAGATCTTGGCCCCGGGCACAGGCTCGCCTGTCCCCCCATCTCGCACGATGCCTATCAGGAGGTTAGGCCGGAGGATTACCTCTAGAGGGAACTCTTTAGCGAAGAGTCCCCCCACCTCTATCTGCCCCCTGGTCTCCAGGTACCCCTCCGCCTGGACGGATAGGGTCAGGTCTCCCCTCAAACCCTGAAAGCGGAAGCGCCCCTGGTCATCGGTAGCCTGGATGGTCTCGCCAACGGTGACCACCGCGCTGGCTAGGGGCAGCCCGGAGAGCTCATCGGTAACAGTCCCCAAAACCACCTTCTTGTCGAGGTAGAGGAGCCAGGTCATCACCGCTGCCATCAGCGAGAAAGTCAAGAGGGTGAAGAGTATACCCTTCGCCAAGGGGCCATAACGGCCAGGGCTTCCCCCCCTGGCCTCTTCCGCTTGACCGTAACTTTCCTTAAAAATCGGGCTCCTCCTTATATTTTAAGGTCTAACATATTGTCAGAGGATAAATTCTCTGCTACAATAGAAGCAGTTTGGGGAACGGGCTCGTCTTCCCCCCCAGAGAGCCCTGGCTCGTTTTGGCCCGGCGGCTTACCCCAGGGGGAAAGATCCCTCGTGGTACCCCATGGTTTGGAGGATCCTTCGCTTCCAAAATTAGGGCACCAATTTGAACCCCCGCAGGTACAATTTGTACCACCGAAACTTATCAAGCACAACCTAGTGCCTTCGGCATCCTGAGGGAAGGAAGGCCTCCTTCCCAATCTCGGGATGCTGCCTTTTTCGTCCGTCAAGAAGAGGTCATAGCGAGCGTGGACTCCCATCGAATCTGGCAGGCCGCCCAGGGTGAGCTGCAACTCCAGATGACCCGGGCCACCTACGACACCTGGCTCAAGGGGACTTTTGCCGTCTCCTACGAGGATGGCCTTCTTATCGTGGGGACGGAGAACCCCTACGCCAAAGAGTGGCTGGAGAACCGCCTCTTGGGCACCATCAAGAGGACTCTGGCAAGCATTCTGGGTCACACAGTAGAAGTTAGATTCATAGTCAATGCCCATCAGACACAACCCTCCCCGCTCCTCCTATCCGTTCAGGATCCTGAGGATCCTTCCCTGGCCCGGCAAGTACCAGCCCGTCCTGGTACGACTTGGGCCAGGGGACGGGCAGGATCCGAAGGAGAGGAGCCTGCTCCTCCCTTCCCATCCCTCGGGATCTCCCACGGGATCCCTTTGGGACCTGTGGGACGGGATCTGTCCTTACACGATCCCGTAGGGATAAGGACGCCCCCTCTATCTTCGCTCTCCCTTAACCCCAGATACACTTTTGAAACCTTCATCGTAGGGAATAGCAACCGCTTGGCCCATGCCGCCGCCTATGCTGTGGCTCATAAGCCTGCTGAGGCCTATAACCCCCTCTTCCTCTACGGAGGCGTGGGGTTGGGGAAGACCCATCTCCTCCACGCTATCGGGCAGGTGCCCCTCAGGAAGAACTTAAGGGTTCTTTACATATCGTCGGAGACTTTCACTAATGACTTGATCAACTCCATCCGCAACCAGACAACCGAAGAGTTCCGTTTGAAATACCGCCATATAGATGTTCTCCTGGTGGACGATATCCAGTTCATCGCCGGGAAAGAGAGCACTCAAGAAGAGTTCTTCCACACCTTCAATACCTTGCACGCTGCTAATAAGCAGATCGTCATCTCCAGCGACCGCCCCCCCAAAGCGATCCTCACCCTAGAGAAACGGTTGCGCTCCCGCTTCGAATGGGGGTTGATCGCTGACATCCAGCCTCCCGATCTGGAAACCCGTACCGCCATCCTCCGCTTCAAGGCGGAGAGCCTGCCCCACCCCATCCCGGCGGAGGTGATCGATTTTTTGGCCCATAAGATCCAAAGCAATATTCGGGAATTGGAAGGGGCTCTCAACCGTGTGCTGGCCTACGCCAGCATAATGGCCTCTCCCCTCACCGTGGAGATGGCTAAGGCCGCCCTCCAAGATATCACCCTCCATCGTCCCCCTTCCCTCCCAGAGATCGTAAAGACGGTAGCCCACTTCTATGGGCTCTCGGTGGAGGATCTCAAAAGCCCTCGCCGGAGCAAGGTGGTGGCCCTCCCTCGTCAAGTGGCTATGTACTTAGCCCGCGAGGAGACCGACGCCTCTCTCTTGGAGATCGGTAAGGCCCTAGGCGGCCGAGATCATTCCACTATTCTCTACGGCTACGAGAAGATATCCTCCCTCGCCGAGGAGGATTCATTGCGGCGGGAGTTGCTCTCCATCAAGGAGATGCTCTACCATGCCCTCCCTTAGACCGGGAACCCCTTCCTAGGGGCCTTGCTTGATGAAAGCCCTTTTTTCCCCAATGTTTGTGGATAACTCCCCTTTTCCTGTGGATAACTTCTCCGGTCTGGGGATAACTCCAGGCTCACACAGTAATAGGGAGCCCATCACCACTTCTGATCGCCATCGCGACCCGCTACTCTCCATCCAGTACACACCTTCTCCACCAACTGCTAGACCAGAACATAGCCTAGCCCAGGCTACACCAGAAGGTTTTCCACCCTTCAACTGGCCCTACTATTACTGCTTGAATATATAGAGAATATTTATATGGTTAGTATACAAGTTTGTAGTGAAGGCGTCAATACCTAGTGTGGCTAGCGTTTGCTTTAGAAATAGATTTGTAGTATTATATTTTATCAGAAGTCGCACTGGTTTCGGGAAGGGGGTGATGGAGTAGAGTTCACTCAGGAGTTGTGATAGGCGATAGAATCTGATCAAGGAGGAGTTAAGGAGATGAGAAACTACAGAGTCCTTTTGTTAGGTTTGACCCTGCTTTTGGCGCTCGTACCTTTGGCTGGGTGCAAGGCGGCTCCAGCCCTAGGGACGAAAGATAACCCCATCGTCCTGGCCTTTGTCCCCTCCGGGGACACGCCGGACATCATTGAAAGCGCCGAGGAGATTGCAGAACTCTTGTCGGAGAAGACAGGCTATGTCATCGAGGGCAGTGTGGCCACCAGTTACACGGCGGTCATTGAGGCCATGGGCACCGGAAAGGCCCATATGGGCACGCTGGCTACCTTCGCCTATGTCCTGGCCCACGAGAAGTACGGCGTCGATGTAGCCTTGGTCAGCACCCGCTACGGTACGGCCTTCTACAATGGTGAGATCATCGCCGGAGCCGATACAGGCATCACCAAACTGGAGGACCTAGCGGGGAAGACGATGTGCTGGGTGGATGCCGCTTCCGCCTCCGGCTATATCATCCCCAGCATCATGGTCAAGGCAGCGGGGGTGGACCCAGACACCGACCTGGCCCAGCAGATAGAGGCCGGCTCCCATGACAATGTGGCCCTGGCGGTCTACCTGGGGGATTGCGATGCCGGAGCGTGTTATATCGACGCCCGGGACAAGATCGCCGATGACTACCCCGATGTCTACGACAAGACAGTGGTGATCGCCGAATCGCCAGAGATCCCCAACGATGGCCTCCAGTTCATAAAGGACTTCCCGGCTGACATGAGGGAGAAGATTGTCAAAGCCTTCCTGGAGATCATGGCCACCGACGAGGGAGTAGAAGCCATGGGACTGGCCTATGGCTGGGCAGGGGTGGTGGAGAAGGATGATTCCTTCTACGACGATTTCCGGGCAGTCTTAGATGCCTCCGGTGTGGATGTCGAGGAACTGGCCAAGTAGGGGAGATGCAGTCTTGCTTGCTCTAGGTAGAGAGGGGGAATCTCGCTTTCCCCCTTCTCTACCTGTGTGAGGAGGGGGATATTGTTACAGGTAGAGCATCTGACCAAGATTTACGAGGATGGCACCCTGGCCCTAGATAAAGTTAGTTTCGAGGTGCCGGACGGGGAGTTCCTGGTCATTTTGGGCCTCAGTGGGGCAGGCAAATCGACCCTCCTCAGGTGCATCAACCGTCTCATCGAGCCTACCGCGGGAAGGATCATCTGGGATGGGACGGACATCACCGCCGCTTCAGGCGAGGAGTTGCGACGGATCCGTCGCCACATCGGCTTCATCTTCCAAGAGTTCAACCTAGTGGAGCGCTCTTCGGTCCTGACCAATGTCCTCTCGGGGAGGCTGGGCTATGTCAACCCTTGGCAAAGCATCATCCGCTTCCCTAGGGAGGAAGTGAAGAGGGCCATGGGGAATCTGGAGCGGGTGGACATCGCTGATCTGGCCTCTAAACGAGCCGATGAGCTGAGCGGCGGGCAACGACAACGGGTGGGCATCGCCCGTGCCCTGATGCAGGAGCCCAGGCTCATGCTGGCCGATGAGCCGGTGGCCAGCCTGGACCCGGTGTTGGCCCACTCTATCCTTAGATACCTGGAGCAGCTCAACCGGGAAGACGGTATAACAGTGCTCTGCAGCCTTCACTTCTTGGATTTGGTCCGCCGCTACGCCTCCCATGTGGTGGGATTGAAGGATGGGAGGGTGGTTTTCCAAGGCCGTCCCGACGAGATCACCGACCAGCGCTTTAAGGAGATCTACGGCCAGGAGGCCGAGCAGATCACGGTTACATAGGGGGGAACGTGGAGCGCAAGAAGCCTATTCTTAGTTCCTTGCTGTCTCTGATCGTCCCTGGCCTGGGGCAGATGTATGTAGGCCAACTCGCTAGAGGAGCAGTACTCTTGCTCGCCATAGCACTCACCTCCCTCCTGATACACTGGCGGGAGAGCAACTTTCTCTTCATTGGCATCATCCTGGCTTGGTTGTGGGGCGTCTGGGATGCCTATAGCCTGGCCCGAGGAAGGCCGATGTCGCTTCTGCCCCCTTTCCTCATCATAGGCGTCATCGTATACATCATCGGCTGGCACGTCACCGATATCAACCTCGTTGGCCTGGTAACCGATGTGGCAGACATCAAGCCTTTGGTGAGCGACCTGGTGCAACCCGCCGTCCTGGAGCGGGACATCGAAACCCAGGAAGCGGAGATTATCTTCGAGTCGCCCTGTTCCGATTCGCCCCCCGACAAGGGAACCCCCTTGGAGGATGAGCCCTATCTCATCATCCTGGACAAGACCTGTGGGGAGGTTGGGGAAACGTTCACCATCGAAGGCGGTAACTTCTGGCCCTCCTCCCGCGGCCAGATATGGTGGCTCAACATGGCTGGGGAGATGAAGCGTCGGATTCGGCAGGAGGGCGAGTACCTGAATTTCGAGACCGACGAAGAGGGGAGGATCCTCCCTCTCACCATTGTGGCGCCCGTGCCCTTCGGCGAGGCCAGGGGCAAGGGCCCTCAGAGGAGTCGCGTCCAGGCGCTGCTGAAGCGCGAGGTAGGAGCCCTCCACCTCAGCCGTACTTTCTTCCTGGTGGTGGATAAGATGATGGAGACCATCTTTTTGGCCCTCATGGCCACTACCGTAGCCATACTCTTCGCCGTCCCGGTGAGTTTCCTGGCGGCCCGCAACCTGATGGGCGGCAACCCTATCACTATGGGGGTCTACTACCTGACCCGCACTGTTCTCAATATCCTCCGCTCTATAGAGCCCCTGATCATGGCTATCGTCTTCGTGGTCTGGGTGGGGCTGGGCCCCTTCGCTGGCGTTCTCGCTCTGGCGGTCCACTCGGTCGCCGCCCTGGGCAAACTCTACTCCGAGGCCGTGGAATCGATTGACCCTGGTCCCATCGAGGCCATCACCGCCACGGGGGCCAACCGGTTGCAAACCATCGTCTACGCTGTAATCCCTCAGATCGTACCTCCTTATGTTGCCTTCACCGTCTACCGTTGGGATGTAAACGTCCGCATGTCCACCATCATTGGCTTCGTCGGTGGTGGGGGGATCGGCTACCTCTTGCAGCAGTGGATTCGCCTCTTGATGTACGAGGAGGCTGGAGCCGCTGTCTGGGCTATCGCCATCGTGGTGTGGGCTTTGGATTATACCAGTGCCGTCATACGTGAGAGGATAGTATAAAGCGTTCCCCCTTTTTGAGGGATGGAGGGCGGGTGAAGGGGTTTCCTCAAGTTGTCGTCATTGGGGCGGCCACCATGGACACCAAAGGCCGGGCCGAGAAGCCTCTGGTGCTGGCCACCTCCAACCCTGGTCAGATTCGCATAAGTGCCGGGGGCGTGGGGCGCAATGTGGCGGAGAACCTGGCTCGCCTGGGGGTCCCCACTCTCCTCCTCTCCGCCGTAGGGGACGATGAGGCCGGAAGGCATATCCTGGAGGTGACCGCGGCTGGTGGCGTGGATGTAAGCCAGGTGATAGTCTCTCACTCCCATTCCGCGGCCTATCTGGCCGTCCTAGATGAGAAGGGGGCTATGAGGCTTTCCATCGATGATATGGCCATCATAGAAGAGGTCACCCCGCGCTATATCTACGACCGCCGGCGCTTTATCCGGGGGGCCAAGATGGTGGTGATGGATGCCAACCTGAGCCCGGCGGCGATAGCCTCCGCCCTTCGGGTAGCCACTAAGGCTGGGGTCCCTGTCTGCGTGGACCCGGTATCGGTGGCCTTGGCTCCCCGCTTGAAGGACCACCTCTCCTACCTCTCTCTCATCACCCCCAACCCACAAGAAGCCGAGGTCCTCTCTGAATCCCCTATCCGGGATCGCTTCGAAGCGACCGCCGCCGCTCGGAAACTAGTCTCCTTGGGGGTGGGGGTGGCGATCATCACTTTGGCTGAAGAGGGGCTCTGTTACGCCACCTCCCAGGAGAAGGGCCATATCCCGGCCATAGACTGCGAGGTGGCGGATGCCACGGGGGCTGGCGATGCCCTCACCGCTGGAGTGGTGTACGGTCTGGTAAACGACTTCCCCATCTCCGAGGCCGTTCGTCTAGGGGTCTCGGCCGCCACTTTAACCCTCACCTCCGTCGATACCGTCTGTCCAGATCTCAGCCTAGAGCGGCTCTACGATCGGTTGGTGATCTAGGGTTTCGCCCTTAACACCAGGGCAAAGATATAAAGGGGTCAACATGACTCACCTTCTGCTTGGTGAGGAAGCGAGAGTTGCCTTAAAACCCCCTGTAGCCCTGGAGTCGGCTCTCATCTCCCACGGCCTGCCCTATCCTAAGAATGTGGAGGCAGCGCAGGCCATGGAAGAGATCCTCAGGGAGGGGGGAGCCGCCGGTGGGATGGGGGGGACGACGGTATCTGCTACCCTCTATCTAGCCCATCGAGGCAGGCATTGGGATGTCTCCGCTAACCTTTTCGCCCTGGCCGAGACGCCCTTGGTCGTGGTCTGCTCCGGGGCGAAGGCGATCCTTGACCTTCCCGCCACTCTAGAATGGCTGGAGACCTCCGGGGGTCCCGTTATCGGTTATGGCACCGGTGAGTTTCCAGCCTTCTACGCGCGGGATGAGTTAGGGCTATCAACCGCCATATTGGTGGTCGTTCCCGTGCCGGAGAAGGACGAGGTGCCCCGTTCCCTGGTGGAGGAAGCGTTAGCCAGGGCGTTGGAGATGGTGGAGGTCCAGGGCGTAAGGGGAGGGGCGTTGACCCCATTTCTCCTGGGGCAACTGAACGAACTGACCCAAGGGGCTACATTAGGGGCTAATATCGCCTTGCTCAAGAATAACGCCCGCATGGCGGCCGGGGTCGCCCAGGCCTCAGCCATGCCATGAGGGGTTATGCTTTATTGGTGAACACTATCCCCGTCTCGTCGGCGTCCAACAGCACCCCGTCCCCCTCCTTTAACTCTCCCTTCAGGATCCGCGTGGAGAGGGGGCTCTCCACCTCCCGCTGAAGGAGCCGCTTCAGGGGGCGGGCTCCGAAGGAGGGGTTGTAGCCCTTCTCCACCAGAAGATCCCGGGCCTTGTCGCTCAACTCTATAGCAATCCCCCGCACCAGGAGACGCTTCTGGATATCCTTCATCTGGAGGTCCACAATGGCTTTGATATGCTCCGGCTTGAGGGTGTGGAAGATGATCACCTCATCGACTCGGTTCAGGAATTCGGGCCGGAAGGTCTTCTTCAATTGTTCCCGCATCTGGGCCTGCATCTCAGAGTCCGCATCCCCCTCGTCACCGGTGCGGAAGCCCAAGGTGCCTCCCCGCTGGGCGTATTGAGTTCCGATGTTGGAGGTCATGATTAAGACCGTGTTCCTGAAATCCACCGTTCGCCCTTGGCCGTCGGTGAGCCGCCCCTCGTCGAGGATCTGGAGGAGAGTGTTCCACACATCGGCGTGGGCCTTCTCGATCTCGTCGAAGAGGATCACCTGATAGGGCCGTCGGCGGATCGCCTCGGTGAGTTGGCCCCCTTCGCCGTATCCCACGTAACCTGGCGGGGCCCCGATGAGGCGGGAGACGGTATGCCTTTCCTGATACTCGCTCATATCCACCCGCACTAGGGCCTCCTCATCGTCGAAGAGGAACTCGGCCAGCACTTTGGCCAACTCCGTCTTCCCTACCCCGGTAGGCCCCAGGAAGATGAAGGAACCGATGGGGCGTCGGGGGTCTTTCAGCCCGGAGCGGCCCCGCCGTATAGCATCGGCCACGGCGGAAACCGCCTCCTCCTGCCCCACGATCCGTTGGTGGATCCTCTCCTCCATAGAGAGGAGTTTCTCCGCCTCCGTTTCCATCATGCGGCTCACCGGTATCCCGGTCCAAGCGGCTACGATCTGGGCCACATCCTCCTCGTCAACCACCTCATCTATCCCCTTTTCCCTACGCCAGACGCCCAGTTCCCCCTGGTACTCTCTCTCCAGTTGCAACCGCGCGCTCTTAAACCTCGCTGCCTGCTCGTAATCCCTCTTCTGCCAGGCTTCCTCCTCTTTGGTTTGGAGCTCTTGGAGGCGGTTCTTCTTCTCCTTCAGTTCTTCCGGCAACCCGAACATATCGATACGCAATTTGGCCGCCGCCTCATCGACGAGGTCCACCGCCTTGTCGGGGAGATACCGCTCTGTCACATACCGGTGGGAGAGCCTAGCCGCTTCCTCTAGGGCCTCATCGGTGATGGTCACCCCGTGGTGCTCTTGATACCGCTCCCTCAGGCCCTGGAGCATCTCGATGGTCTCCTCCACCGAGGGCTCATCCACATAGATGGGGGCGAATCGGCGTTCCAGGGCCCCGTCTTTCTCGATGCGGTTGCGGTACTCATCGAGAGTGGTGGCCCCGATGCATTGCAACTCCCCGCGAGCCAGGGCGGGCTTCATCATGTTGGAGGCGTCGATCGCTCCCTGGGCCGCCCCAGCCCCCACCACGTTGTGTAACTCATCGATGAAGAGGATTATCCCTCCATGAGATCGCTGTACCTCCTGGAGGGCAGCCTTGAGCCTCTCCTCGAACTCGCCCCGGAAGCGGGAGCCAGCCACCATGCCTCCTAGATCCAACTCCACAACCCTTCTGCCCACGAGGTTTTCCGGAACATCGCCAGCGGTTATCCTCTGGGCTAGCCCCTCGACGATGGCTGTCTTCCCTACCCCTGCCTCGCCGATGAGGACAGGGTTATTTTTGGTGCGGCGGGCCAGGACGCGCATGAGGCGAAGGATCTCCGTCTCTCGACCGATCACCGGATCCAGCCGTCCCTCCCGGGCTAGTTGAGTTAAGTCTCGGCCGTACCTTTCCAGTATCCGATATTTGGTCTCCGCTTGAGGATCTGTCACTTTCTGTCCTCCTCTTATCTCTTCGATAGCCTTATAGGCCTCATCTTTGGTCACGCCCGCATCTTGGAGGATGGCGCTAGCGGCGCCACCCCCCTCGCCGATTATGGCTAGGAAGATATGCTCTGTGGAGACATACTCGTCCCCCAGGCGCTTCGACTCCTCCATGGCCACGTCTATGATCCGCTTCACCCTAGGGGTGACATAGATCTGGGCTTGGGGGGCCGGGGCGCTAAACTGGGTAGGTGGGCTGGTGGATAGGAGATCATCCAACCGCCCCCTTATCATCTCCACATCTGCCCCCAACTTGTCAAGAACCTGGGGGATAACGCCTCCTGGCTGCTCGATCAAGGCCAGAAGCAGGTGCTCCGCATCCAGTTGGCTATGCTTATACCGTTGAAGGATCTCTTGGGATTGGGCGATAGCCTCTTGGGCCCTTTGGGTAAAGCGATCGAAGGGCATCATGGCGCTCACCTCTCTTCCTTTAGGTAGGAGGCCACCAGATGAACTTTGAGCGGGCGCAAGGGGGGCCAATCGGTTACCCTCTCCAAAAGCACGCCCAACTTAAAGAAAGCATCGTTAAAGGCGATATACGACGGGTCTCCTATATGGTAGAACTCTTCGTTTCTTAACCCCACCCGGTATAGTTTCGCATCTAGTCGTCCTTTGGAATTGGCTCGATAGAAAACGGGGAAGATACCCTTAGATTGACGCCCATATACGGTACGCACCAGCCAGCGGCGCAGAGGAGCAGGGAGGAGACGGTTAATTGAGGTGGGGTAACCCCAAGCATTGGGGGTCAATAGCAAGAGGTGTCCCCTCTTATTCAGAACCCGGGCCATTTCACGGAAGACGGCGTCTGGCTCCTCCAGATGCTCAACCACCCAGCTGCAAAGGACGGCATCGAAGAAGCCTCCTGGAAAGGGCATGGTAGTCAGGCTCCCCACTAACAGTTGTTCGAGGCAGCGATGCTCTCGAAGGGAAGTCAAATCGGTGTCCAGCCCCACCATCTGTCTTACTTTCTCAGCGTAGAGTTCGACCACCCCTCCTCGACCACAGCCGGCATCGAGCACCCGGGCTTTGGGAGTGAGATGCCTTTTCACCAAACCCTCATAAATGGAGCCGCTATGCTTATATCCAGGGCTCATATCTTGGTAGATGGCCCAGTATCTATTCTGCTTCTCTAGGGGTATCATCACCAAGCCCCTTAACCCTCCAGTTGCCGCAGTCTAGAGCGTAGCCGCTCGATCTCCCTCTCGAACTCAGCCTCCATCCGCTCCATCTCCGCTCTCATCCTCTCCATCTTGCGAGCCATGTTCAGGATCACCTCTGCCCCGGCCAGGTTAACCCCCAGTTCATCTGTTAGGCGGGCGATGCGGCGTAACCTCTCTATATCCCGGGGCGAATAGAGGCGGCGGTTTCCCTCAGAACGGGTGGGTTGCACCAGCCCTAAACGCTCATAGTAGCGCAGGGTTTGAGGGTGTAGGCTTACCATCCTGGCGGCCACGCTGATTATGTAACAAGGCTCATCATCTTTTGGTAGATGTTGGACCATTCAACTCACCTCTTAATGCAACCTCTTGAGTTCTTCGAACAGTTCCCGCTCCCGCGGGGTTAACTTCTGAGGCAGTCTCACCTTCACTTTGGCGTAAAGATCGCCTCGCTTTTGGGGGTCCTTCAGATTAGGCATCCCCCGCCCCTTGAGACGGAAGGTCTTGCCGCTTTGGGTCTCTGGGGGGATCTTCAACATGATATCGCCCCTCAGAGTAGGCACCCTCACTTCCCCTCCCAAAACGGCGGTATAGAGATCCAAAGGGACCTCGACCTGGAGATCAACACCCTTTCGTCTGAAGCGGGAGTGGGGAGCCACCTTAATCCTTAGATAGAGATCCCCCTTGGCCCCGCCGTGCCCGCCTTCCCCGGCCATGCGTATTCGGGAGCCGCTCCCCACGCCCGGCGGAATCCTCACCTCCAAACGGCGGCCATCCTTGGAGAGGACCCTAGTAGTCCCTCGGAACGCCTCCTCTAGGGTGATTTCCACCTCTTGTTCGTAGTCCCGGCCTCGACGGGGAGTGGTGCGCCAGGAACTCTTGGGCGTGCCTCCGAAGATAGCCTGAAAGAAATCGGAGAAGCCGCCCAGACCACCCAGTGGATCGCCATACTGCACATGGACCCGCTCTGGCTGCCCCGTGAACCAGCCCCCCCAGTCAAAGCCTGAGGGGCCTCCCCCCATCCTCTGCCACTCGCGCCAACTGGTACCCAACCGATTGTATTTTTGACGTTTTTCGGGGTCGGAGAGGACCTGGTAAGCCTCGTTTATCTCCTTAAACCTCTCCTGGGCTGAGCGGTCTCCAGGGTTCACATCAGGGTGGTACTGGCGGGCCAGCCGACGATAAGCCTTCCTTATCTCCTTCTGGTCTGCGTTCCTGTCGACCCCCAGGACCTTGTAGTAATCTTTGTACTCCATATCCATTGACGACCGGCACCTTTATAGATATTATAACATCATAGTGCAAATTTGTCAACTATCTTGCCAACTGATTATAAGAAGACTTGACAGAGGGGAGTAAACATGATATAATAATGGTGAAGAAAAACCCTTGAGAAGGAGGTGTAGCCATGAGTATCACTCGTTGGGAACCTTTTAGGGATCTGATCTCCTTGCGGGAGGCTATGGACCGGCTCTTCGAGGAGAGTTGGGTTCGGCCCCGCAGAGGGTGGCTCTTGCCCACCGAGGAGACCTTGGCCCTTGATATGTACGAGACGGCCGATAGCGTGGTGGTGAAGAGCGCAGTCCCTGGTGTCAAGCCGGAGGATATCGACATCACCATCACCGGCAATACCCTTACCATCGCCGGCGAGACCAAGGCCGAGGAGAAGGTGGAGGAGGGGAATTATATCCGTCGCGAGAGGCGGTACGGGCGTTTCTCCCGTTCGATATCGCTCCCTAGCGATGCGCAAGGGGAGAAGGCCGAAGCCACCTTCGAGCACGGTCTCCTCACCCTTACCATCCCTAAGGCCGAGGAAGCGAGGCCTAAGGTCATCAAGGTGAAGAGCAAGTAAGTCATCGACTTACAGAGAGGGGACGGAGCGACCGCTCCGTCCCCTGTTTTAGTGCAAGGTTTGCATAACTTGATCTGTTGCCTCTTTTGGGGTGGCGTTGCCGCTCAAAACATCTACTACCGCCTGCTGGAGGACGGTGGCTATCTCCTCACTGGGGGGGCGGAAATAGGCCCCCTCCATTTGACGCCGCACGAAGAGCCGGTAGGCGGTATCCTCTATCGATAGGCGGAGGGCCGAACGGCTGGGGGGTAGATGACCACTGACTTGAGCCCAAGCCGTCAGGTTCTCCGGGGCCAAGAGCCATTTGACGAACTCCGCCGCTGCCTCTTGACGGCGGGGATCGGGGGTTAAAAGCATGAAGGCCCAACACCGGGCCATGGTGGCCCGGGCCCCATTCTTGGTGGGGAGGGGAGCGTAGGCTAGCCCGGTTCCCTCCAATAGGAGGTGTTGGGAACTGACGTTCGCCATGGCCACCGCGCCTTCCTTGAAGAGAGCCCAGGAGTCATCGAGGGTCTCCAGGGCCAAAACAGAGGGAGATATATACCCCGTATCATATCCGTCCCTGTAAAACTCCAGCACCTCGGTTAGAACCGCCCCATCTAAATCCGGGTTCCCCTCCTCATCCACCAGGGAGCCGCCCAAAGCCAGATACTGGATGAGGAAGGAGTCGTTGACCGCCCCCTCCTCCCCTCCGGCGGGAAAAGCGTAGGTGGTCTCCTGGCTCCGCAACTCATCCCAGGTGCGGGGTGGGCTATCGATAAGGGAGGGGTTATAGACCAGGTGTTCTATATCGACTTGAAAGGGAAAGGCTACGAGTTGGCCCTCTTTGCTGCCCGCCTGGCGGATGCGGGGGAGGAGATCGTCGGCCACTTCCTGGGGGATGAGCCCATCCCAAGGTTGGAGGATCTCCTCCCTGAGCAGGAACTCCACTTGGGAGAGGTCGATGGTCACCAGGTCAGGGAGGGTCTGGGGAGCCACGGCGCTGGCCGTGAGGAGGAAATCCAAGATGCCCCCCTTCCCATAAGGTCGCTTAGGCACGAACTGGACGGCGATATCGGGATGCGCCTCCCGGAAACCACGATATATCCCCTCCATCACCTCCCCAGTAGGGGTATCAGGAGAGGGGGTGAAGGCTTCCGTAGTCCAGAGGGTGATGGTGATAGTCGAAGGAGGGGCATAGGGAGAGGGCGAAGGCGTAGGGCTCTTGGCGACTGTGGGGGAAGGTGAGGGGCTGGTTTGAGGCGTAGGGGTTTCGGCTGCGGCACACCCCAAAAGAGCCACGAGGATAAGGAAAGCCACAAAGGAGAAACAGACCCCGTAACCAGAGACCTTAGACATATAGGCTCCTTCCATTAAGAAGAACGCAAAACCCATTATAGCACAACAGGTCGCTCTTCGCATGAAGTCGGGGTATAATGGGGCTCGAGATGATGGAACTTTTGGAGGAAGGGGCTCGCCGATGGGGGCTGGACTTCACCTCCGATACGCTGGCCGCCTTCCAGACCTACTATGAGGAACTGATCGCCTGGAACGAGCGGGTCAACCTCACCGCCATCACCGACTACCAAGAGGTGCAGATCAAACACTTCTTAGATTCCCTCTCCTGCCTACTGGTTTTGGAGGGGTGGCCCACAGAGCGCTGGCGACACCTGGATATCGGGGCCGGGGCCGGCTTCCCCGGCCTTCCCCTGAAGATAGCCCGCCCCCAGATGGAGATCACCCTCCTTGAGGCTAAGAAGAAGAGGGTGCAGTTCTTGCAGCACCTCGTGGGGAGACTAGGATTGTCGGGGATCGAAATTATTAGGGGGCGGGCGGAGGAACTGGGCCGCCAGCCCGGACACCGGGAGGGGTATGATCTTCTATTGGCCCGGGCCGTGGCCACCCTACCCGTGCTTCTGGAGTACGCCCTGCCCCTCTGCCGGATAGGGGGGATACTTATAGCCCAGAAGGGGCCAGATGTAGAAGAGGAATTGAAGGCCTCTCAAGTGGCCCTCAGGGTCTTGGGAGGTCAAATGCGAGAGGTGAGGAGTTTGGAGTTGCCCCACTCTATGGGCCGGCGGAACCTGGTAGTAGTGGAGAAGGTGGCTCTCACCCCGGGAAAATACCCTCGCCGGCCAGGGGTGCCAGCCAAGCGGCCGTTAATTTAGGGCTTTTGGAACAAAGGGGTACGGCAGGTTACTATACCCGCCCTAATTATGCCCGATTGCGTCTAACGTTTTCGGTGTATGCTAAGGGTCTGGGTGAGCGGTAGCGAATGGCATAGCTGGTCTCCTATGAAGTTGCCAGTCCTCTAATATGATGCAACTGCTGCTAAACTACTGAAAAAATAGCTACCACCTAAAAGCCCCTTATTTCTATCCCCGTTTTCCGCAATTGCTCGCTAAGATAGCGCTGACCATTTTTGAGTGTTCCCTGATAATGTTCCTCCACAACCCGTTCAAAAGCAGGAGCAAGCAGGTTCTCAACATCGCTCATTCGGTATGCCCTCAGACGCTCAATTAGCACCTGTCCCGCAGAGAGTTCATCCAGGGGAACCTTTGCAAGAATCCAATTCTCAAAGACAGCTAGCCGCAAAGCAGCTATGACGGGTGAATACCCGTCCTTAGCACGGTCGCGAAGATCCTGAATATTGTTGGGGCTTAGACCAATCGACAAGCCCTCGGTCGTTTTCACTTCTAGTCCGAACTTCTTGCCAGTCTCTCCTACTACATCAATATCTACGCCTTCAACGCTTCGTTCAACAATGGGAGCATACCCCAGCTCACGGAAACTGAGAGCCAATAGCTTTTGTGCAATCTTCCCGAATGGCCCAGGCCCAAAGCGATTGCGGAGTTCCCGTAGAAGACCCAGGGTACGCATTCTCACGATCACACCCTCTTGACAACCTCCGGCCCAGACTGTGGCCCCCACTTGGAGAATTCGTAGATCGTCTTCGCTCTGGTGAGACTTGACTCAAGAAACTCTTGTAGTTCGCTGTCCATTGTGCCCACTACGATGTTTCTACCACTTCGGCAGACTTCGTCAAGCACCTCCACTAGGCGCTTCTTCTGACGACTGCCCAGGCTCTGTGAAGGATCGTCCATCAGAACAAAGCCGATGGGATGCCCATATGCCTTCACCAATCCCAGAAACATCGACAGTGCAAGGCCGTTCATGTCACCTAGGCTCGAGATCGGTTTGAATTCCTCGCCATCTTGATCGCGAAATGTGTAGGAGTTTCCTCCGGTTCTCTTGTCTTCTTCAATCTCGACGATCAGCTTCTGGGCCGCAGGATTTCCGACTATTTTCTGAAAATAGTCATCGATCGCATCCCCGGCGGCTTTCATCTTATCCTTTGCTTCCTCTGCCATGCACTCTCTGACAATCCTGTCGAGTACCTCGACATCCACCACGAACACAGCAACCCCATCCCTGATGTTCTCCAGCTCTCTATACTCGTCACTCTCAGCTATCTTCTCAATTCTGCCAATCTTCTCCTCAAGTTCGAGAACGTCGTGCAGCAAACTCAATCTGTTCAACGACTGTGATATTCTGTTGAGTGTTTCGCGCTTGCCCTTTATGGCCTCTGCAATCTGCTTCAGACGATCATCTATCTTGCCTATTTCTATACTGAGCAGCGCGGCAGGGTCGTCCTGGTCGGTCAACTCCCTATCGAGGAACTCTGCAGCCCTCTGGACAGCACCCGCTAGCTGCTCCCTTGCCTTCGCAAGATTTTCCGTCAGGCTCTCATGCTGAGTCTTCAGATCTATCAGCTTCGCCCTCTTCTCTGCCAACGCGGCCCGCCTGGCCTTCAGGGCACGCACCTGAGCCTCAATCCGCTCAGCCCACTCCTTCCTCAGGTGGTCAAGCAAATTGGGTACAGTTTCCCCGCACAACGGGCAGACGTCCGTGGACTCGTCCGGGCGGGTGGCTTCGAGGACTGCAATGCCCTCTTCCACCAACTTCGCCTTTGGACTGACCTGCCTGATTTGGTCATCGACAGCATCATTTTCCTTCCGAGTGTTTTCTATCTGGTGATTGATTTCCGCTTGAGTACCATACTCCCGCTCGAATTCTTGAGGCTTGGCCTTCGCAGTTCCAAGGGCCTGTCTTTGGCTCTCATAGTTCGTCTTTAGGGCGTCAGCCTCGGTTCTTCTTGCATTAAGCTCTGATTGTTCCTTGAGATCAGGCGATTCGGACCAAAGTCGATCCAGTTCCTTCTGGGCCTCATCGCCAAATGACGGGGCATCCTTCCAGTCAGAGGGCGAAGAGACTGGGGCAGCAGAGATTCCTAGTTCTGATGCGAATTCCTCCATCTGCTTTTTGACATTTTCTGCGCCCTCAAGGAGTTTCTCTTCATTAAGCTCGCTCTCGTCCAGTCCACTGTCCACCGCTTCCCTTTTCTTGTCTTTCAGATCCTCCTGTCTGATTCTCAAGGCCTCCTCGATGCGGGTCTCGAGCTGTTTGCGTTGGTTTATTAGATTCTTCTGGGCATCCGCGATCTTCGATCTTCTTATCCCATCAAGTACATTAAGATAGTCAGACAGGCCTAGCAGACGGTCTATCGCGTCGTTTCTCTCGCTGGGTGGCTGAATCACGATGGCACGGATAGTCTCTTGGTGTTGGTAGACTGTGGTGGCGAAATCTCTGAACGACAGGCCAACCAGCCTCATAATCTCTTGTTCTGCCTCATCACCCTCCTTTCGGGTACCGTCGGGTAGGATCACCTCAATACTTCTCCCCTTCTTGCCCAGGCCTTTGACCTGGGCTCGCTTGATAGTTGTGACGCCTTGCTCTGACTCAATCGCGAGCCCCACTGTTGCCCCTGAAGCATTCCGGTTGACAATCTCCCAACCACCGACTCTCTCACGAATGCCTGATCTCCCACCTACACACTGATCGCCATATAGGCACCACTCAATAGCGTTCAGTATGCTGCTCTTGCCCTGGTGGTTATCTCCGTACAATAGAACGGCAGGGGTCGCAAGGTCCAATACATCGCTCTTGGTGGGAAAGCCTCGAAATCCCTCTACTTGCAGATACTTGAGCTGCAACATAGCTATCCTCCCTACAGCATTTTCTGGAGTTTGTCCATCACGTTTTCAAATCTGTCTCTGAGAACTTCTGCTTTCTCGGCCAGCATTGATTCAACTTGTTGTAGTCCACCCTCCTCATACGCTGTAGCTATCTGTTCCCAGAGTTTCATCCGTTCCTCGGGCCTCTCAAGGGAACCCCGTATCTTGTCTTCGACTTTTTCCTTGTAGCCCATGCTGACCTCCTGTTCGACAGATTGCGTACGGTCCTACCCAATCCCGCAACCTGGCTGACTATTTCACATGACGTCTAGTCTACGCGAAGAACGGAGACAAAACCCAAACAAGGTTGCCCCATATGGCATTTCGCCATGTCCTAGTATCGTTCTACAAAGACAAAGAGACACCATCCGATAGACAACCGCCATTGACTATCAACGTGCCTCATAGTGTTCCTTTCGTACCTTGCTACTACGTGCCCTGATAGCTAGCGATGTACTCGGTGTGCTTGGTGTCTCCTCCGTGTATCTCGGTGTTGGTAGTGTAAGCCTACAACCATTATACCATTTACAAAAAGGCCTGTCAATAGTCGGCCCTAGGTTAGCCTACGGCATGGAGAAAGGCTCCACCCTCCCCTCCACGATGCGGAAGAGGGCCGCCTCTTTCAAGAAGTCGGAGGGGAAAGGGGGCAGAATAAAGGAGTAGGCCAGGGTGAAGGATACTTGCCCTAGTTATGTGCCCGACTGCGGCTAACGTTCAGGCGTTTGCGAAGAGGCGAGGACCTTTGGATGGGTGAAGCGAACAGCAAACAGGCTGTCATTGGCCGTGGCCATCCGAATCAGCATCATAATCTAAATTTTAGCGCTGGAAATTCGCCTGGTCTCAAGTATTCGATTTCTACGGGGCATATCTGTATCAAGGTATAGCCAGGGTCGTCTACGCTTTCCCAATGTCTACTGAAAAAATCGCAATGTCCGGCTATTTTCGATTTTGTCTCTCTATCCTTAATTATTTTGGCAATTCCAGCGACTCTTATGTAGCAGTCTTTACCTTCTTTTTGAAGATACAAACAAAACTCTATTTTGGGGGTCTTTTGTATTTGTTTAACCTTTGCACTTTTTGTGTCAGTTGTGATCCACAAATTCTCATCGAAATAGATTAATGTCACCGGTCTAACCCTTGGTTGGTCACCTTCCGCAGTCGCTAAAAACACGCATTGAAAATCGTTAAAATGTTTCCACACTTCTTCTTTGATATCACTTAGCTTGCCAGGCATCAAGACACCTCCTTATTGATTTTGTTGGCATTGCGTATAACGTGTAATTGGCGCAAAAAGGTACACAAGACCCGAGGAAACTTGACCTGCTTGGCATTTTACCATTTGATAGCAGGGATGTCAATTGGGCAGAGAGAAAGGCTCTATCCTCCCCTCTACGATACGGAAGAGGGCTGCCCCTTTCAAGAAGTCGGAGGGGAAAGGGGCCAGTTCAGTGGCCGTGATGATCACCTGCTCCTGGCCCTCAATGGAGGCCAGGAGATACTCTCGCCGAGCCGGATCGAGTTCCGACATCACATCGTCCAGGAGGAGGATGGGTTCCTCCCCGGTCTCGGCGCGTACGAGTTCCACCTGAGCCAATTTCAACGATAGGGCACAGGTGCGCTGCTGCCCCCGAGAGCCGTAGATAGTGAGATCCATCCCCCCTATGAAGAAGCGGAGATCGTCCCGATGGGGGCCCACGAGGGTAACGCCCCTCTCTATCTCCTGCCTGCGCCTCTCCCTCAACCGCTGGTGAAAGAGGTTGGCGATCTCCTCTGCCGGTAGTTGGGGCTGGAGCATCTGAGATGCCGGATGGTGGAGCATATCCAGGGGCAGTTGATAGGGGCTCCTAGCCCCCTCTTCTAAAGGGAGGCTGGACCTGTAGAAGAGGCGGAGGTCTTCCTCCCCTCCCGTCAAGTGGAGGTGGATCTCCTGGGCCAGGGCGTTCAAGCCGCTCACCGCTCGCAAGCGCGCGGCTATGATCTGGGAACCCCGCTCCACTAACCGCTCATCCCAGAACTCCAACTGGCTCAAATCGCCTCCCTCTCGCAGGCGACGGAGGAGATAGTTCCGTTGGAGGAGGACCCGTTCATACTCCTGTAGAGCCCGGGGATAGGCCCTGTCGACCTGGGAGATGAGAGCGTTCAGATAGCGGCGGCGGGGACTAGGGGAGCCGGCTATCAAGCCCACATCATCGGGGAGGAAGATCACCACCTTGAGCCGGCCCAAAAGATCGGCTACCCGCCGCTTCACGCCGTTTATCCTGATCTCTTTACGCAGGCTTCCTTGGGGTGAGGGAAGAAGCGTTATCTCCAATCTTCTGAGAGAGCCCCCATCTATATCGGTTGTCAGTCGGGCAAAGGGGAGATCCTCTTCCCAAGCCCCCCAGTTGATCAGTTGGCGGTCCGCCTCCGCATGGGGAGAAGTGGCGGCGGAGAGGTAGTAGATCGCCTCCAAGAGGTTGGTCTTCCCCTGGGCGTTGCCTCCCTGCAAGAGGGTGATATGGGGGGGGAGACCCAACTCCAGGCGAAAATAATTACGGAAATTGGTGAGGGAGAGGTGTTTCAAGCGCATTCTAAGGCGATTATATCAGGGGTAGAGACAAAGAGAAAGGAACCACTCCACGAGTGGTCCCTTTTCCAGTTCAATGTAGCCGGTTGCCGCCATATGAGGGGCAGCCGTTAGCGGCTGATATGCATGGGCATTATCACATGGACGAAATCTTCATCGCCCACGGGCCTGAAGACGCCGGGGCTGGAGGGGGTGCTCGTCTCTAAGGCCACTTGGGCTGAGTCTATGGCGTTCAAGATATCGATGAGGTACCGGCCGTTAAAGGCTATTTCCATCGCTTGTCCCTCGATGGTGGCGTCGATCTGGCCCACGTTATCGCCCACCTCAGCGGCGGTGGCGGCCAAGGTGAGGCTCCCCGGCTCCCCCTCACCAGGGGTCATCTGCAGGCGGACGATGTTGGCCGCGTCCCTGGCGAAGAGCAAAGCGATCTTGGCTGCCCTCAGGAACTCCTTACTATCTACCACCGTTCGGGTGTTGTAACTGGTGGGGATGATCTGTTTGTAATCGGGGAAGTTCCCCTCGATCAATTGGGAGACCACCTCTATCGGCCCTCCCAGAGCTCCTCCCGCCAGGTGGAAGAGCACCTGATTCCTGGCGGAGGGGATGGTCATCTCCACCGGCTCTCCCTCCTCGGCGGCCACTCGGCCCACTTCCTGGAGGGCCCGGGCGGGGATGATCACCTTCATCGGTTCCGGAACTGGCTCACTCAAGGGGGCGGAGCGGACGGAGAGGCGGAAGCCATCGGCTGCGGCTAGGGTAAGTTTTTCTTCTTGGAAGTCGGCCAGGGCCCCGGTGAGGATGGGGCGGCTCTCATCGGTGGCCGCGGCGAGGGTCACCTGCTCGATCATCTGGCGCAAGGCGTCAGGCTGAAGGGTTATCTTCCTATCCTCGATGCCGGTGGGGATGAGGGGGAACTCCTGGGCATCTATGACTTTTATATTGGCCTCGGTGCGGGCGCATTTGAGGTGGAGGGTCTGGGTGCGAGTTACAAGTTCCAAATCGATCTGTTCAGGGGGGAGAGAGTTGACGAAATCCACTAGGAGCCGAGCGGGGACGGTAGTGGCCCCCTCCTCCTTTATCTTGGCCCCGAGCCAGCAGGTTATGCAGGTGGAGAGATCGGTGGCCGAGAGTTTCAACTGGGATTGATCGGTGGCCAAGAGGATATTGTGGAGCACGGGGAGGACGCTCCTCAGGCTCACCGCCCGGCCGACGATAGCCAAGCCCCTAGAGAGGTTCTCTTGCAAGCAGGAGAGTTTCACCTTCAGACCTCCTTTCAGTCCGACATCCGCTAAGGGATAAGAACGCAAACAGTATACAACATATTGGGGTGGAGTTCAAGAGATAGGCACACAAACTTGCTCCACTTTAGGATTTCTGGGATATTTATCGGCCTAAGGATATTCCTTTATTAAGTTGGCAAGGGTGTAAAAGGCAGGTTTTGGAGTAAGATCATTATGCACTAAGCCAACATATGCCATAAAAGGATCAGAATCAACTACTACGTCTCTGAAATTATACCAAAACACCTTTGTTGCTAAATGCTCATCCAAGAGCACTCGAAAACTTGTTGATAACCAAGCAGCTTGTTCTTCTTCTGACACTCCTCCAAGATGACTAAGATTTGTGCTTGCTGTATTCTCCGTGACCCATACTTGACTTTGATTATCATTATATTCAGCCATAACTTGGCGAAGGGCGTACATTTTCTGTCTTAGAGAAGGAGCACCTTCTGCGGGGTGCGTAGTTGGATGTCTAGCAACAGCATCAAAGAGCGCATGGTTCTCATACAGCTGTCGCAAGAAGTCTTCAGGGGGAATAAAAGTAACACCAGGGTAATATGCGCTTGCATCATTTGATAATCCAGCCATTACTACAACAGAATCGGGGTCAAAATACTTTATATCAAGATATGAAGCATTCAGCAATTCAGAGTATGTATTTGGATTGGGCGGATCAAAATACATACTAACATTTGCTTCTTGCCAAATTTGATAGACATCAATTCTGGCGGAGTAACGCCTTGCTATCTGACCAGCAAAAGTGCCAAACTCTGGTGGGCTTCTTGGAGGGGAAAACATGGAACCACTATCTGAAGCCCACGAAGGTGAGAAGGCTATAATAGGTACAACATCTATTCCTCTTGAGGTTAAAATGTCTACAATTTGATCATACTTCCCCCATTGATAAGAACCCTTATAAGGTTCAATCTCCCCCCACACAAAATCAACTCTTACAGCAGGTATATTGCCCTCTTGCATAAGATCAACCACTTCTTCTATTGATGTAGTGTTTGGGTATAAACCGAAAGTGTTGTTAAGGTGTTCCATTACTCCAAAAGTCCAAGTTGGATATCTCGGCTCTCCAACCTTGACTATCCTCGGCGACTCTACCGTTAGTACCTGTCCAGCCTCGTCAGCCAAGGTAACCAAGGGTCTGTATTCCCCTGGTGCTAGGCTCATAGGTGCTGGGTTTAGTTGGTTTGATTCTGGGGTTCCGTCCCTGTCAATGTCCCAAGAAGCGATTATCTCTCCAACACCGCCAGAAACCTGACATGAAGGGTCAAGCAGATGCTCTGGGCCCCTTAATATGACCAAATCTTCAAGTGGCGCTGACGCATCGGGGTAGCAAGAAGCAGATATTCGTGGTAACGGTGTGGGAGTGGGAGGAGCAGGAGTAGGGCTAGGGAATGGTGTATAGGTTGGCGTTGGACTGGGAGGAACAGGAGTAGTAGTTGGACTTGCCACCGCCGTCTGGGTTGGCAATGTAGCCGTTGGCGATGCCGGTGCGCAAGCCGCCAGGGTGATCGTAACTGTTAGTAGAAATATGCTTGCTGTCCTCCCCATAGTTGCCCCTTGTAGCACTGAAAATGGGTTGTAGGGGAGGGGCTTGTCCCCTCCCGCTTTCGGGAGGCCACTAGGGCCTCCCCTACATTCGAAAATCGTATACCCCCTCTTGGGGCTTCCATTCCCGGCCACACCCGGCGCAGAAGAGGGTCGTTCCCTTCTCCTGTAAAGGGGTATGGCAATGAAGACAACGGAGTAACGCCTTTTTTGGGGCTTTCCCTTCCTTCTTCACGGCTCGGGCCGCGACGAAGATGCTAGGGCTCAGTTTAAGGCCCGCGGTGGGCTTTTGCAAGAGGCCGTCTAGGTAGGCTAATAGCCGGGGGGAGAATAGCCGCTTCAGGAACGGGAGGCGAAACTGGGAGACGGCCAGTTCCTCCTCTAGGGCGAATCCGGCCTCGTGGAGAGAGGCGGAGATGTAGGCGGGGTGGAAGTTGAAATGCATATCCAGATACTCAAGCGGTTCGCAGGAAAAGGGTCGTTTCTGAGAGCGCCCTAGAAGGTAACGGAAGATCTCCTTGAGGTTACGCTTGTTGGCGTACTCTAGGACATACGTTCCCTCCGGCTTGAGGATGCGATGGACCTCGGCTAGGGCGGCGGGGATATCCGCTATATGGTGGAGGACCCGCACGGTGACCGCGGTATCGAAAGCGGAGGAGGCGAGGGGTAGACGGTAGATATCGGCGGCCAGGTAGATAAACTTGCCCTCCCCAAACCTCTTGTGGGCCTGAAGGAGTTGGGACCGGGCGAAATCGAGGAGGATCACCCTCTTGTAGCCCCGGTAAAGGTCGGCCAGCCGCCCGAAACCAGCCCCCAACTCGACCAGGGCCTCCCCTTCTGGGGGGAGGAGCCTTCGGAGGGCCATCCGCTCCGCGGCGTCCTCGTACTCCCGGCCGGGCCAAAAGGACTCATAGTCGCCCCCCTCGTAATCGCAGACCCTGTGTTTCACGTGAAACACCCTCTCACTCTACCAAAAGGTCGTAGAGCCCCTGCAACTCCTCCTCGGAGTAGAAATGGATGATCAACCTTCCACCTTTCTTGCTCCGAGCGAGGGTCACCTTGGTGCCTAGGGCTCGCCTGAATTCCTCCTCTAGGGCTAGATCCTCCGGGGGTTTGCTCACCGGTGGGGGAGCCCCCTCTACTAGTCGGCGGACCAGTTCCTCCGTCTGGCGAACATTGAGGTCCCTTTTGAGGATCGCCTCCAAGGCCCTGTCTTGCTCTTTGCTTTCCAGGCGGAGGAGAGCCCTAGCGTGCCCCTCGCTTATCAGGTTGGAGAGGAGGGCTCCCTTTACCACCTCTGGAAGCCTAAGGAGGCGCAGGGTGTTAGCCACTGTGCTTCGATCCCTTCCTACTCTCCTGGCTACCTCCTCCTGGGTCAGGCCGAAATTATCTATCAGTTCCTGATAGGCCGAAGCTGCCTCCAGAGGGTTTAGATCCTCCCTTTGTAGGTTCTCCACCAGGGCCAAGGCCAGCCTATCTGGGGGTTCCGCCTCCCGGATTAGGGCCGGTACCGTGGCTAGTCCGGCCATCTGGGCGGCCCGCCAACGCCTCTCCCCAGCGATGATCTGGAACCCCTCCTCGGTTCGGGTGACGATGATGGGCTGCACTACGCCGTTCTCCCGGATGGAGTCTGCCAGCCCCTCCAACCCTTTCAAGCCCACCCGAGGTTGGCTGGGGTTAGGCTCTATCTTCTCCACCTCTATCTCCATTATTCCGGAGGGGGGAGGGGTGGGAATGAGGGCCTCTAGCCCCTTTCCCAGACCACGTCTCCTTCTACGAGGGGTTTCGGCCATGATACCTCCCTTCTAAACAACACGCTCTTTCTTGGTCTCCCGTTCCGAGACCCGCCCCAGGATCTCCCTAGTGAGGGCCTCGTAGGCCAGGGCCCCCGTAGAGCGGGGAGCATAGATGGAGATCGGTTCCCCGTAACTGGGGGCCTCGCTGAGGCGGACGCTGCGGGGGATGATGGTCCTAAAGACCTTCTTGGGAAAGTGTCTCCGCACCTCCTCCACTACTTGGCGGGCGAGGTTAGTGCGGGCGTCGTACATGGTCATCACCAGGCCGAAGAGGTGAAGCCTGGGGTTCAAGGCCCGCCGGACGAGGCCGATGGTGTGGAGGAGGTGGGTGAGGCCTTCCAGAGAGAGGTACTCACATTGGACGGGGATGATCACATCTCGAGCGGCGACGAGGGCGTTGACGGTGAGGAGTCCTAGGCTGGGAGGGGGGTCGATGATGATATAGTCATACCGCCCCTCTAGGGGCCGAAGAGCCAGGCGTAGGAGCCGCTCCCGGGCGGGAAGGCGGGTCAGTTCCACTCGGGCGCCGGCCAAGGAGGGTGCGGAGGGGGCCAGGTCCAGGTGGGGCCACTCGGTGGGGAGGATGATTCGAGTGAGGGGCAGCCCTCTTATGAGGCTATCGTAGATGGAGAGGGGTAGGTGGTTCTTATTTATCCCTAGACTGCTTGTGGCGTTGGCTTGGGGGTCGCCATCTACTAAGAGTACCTTCCTCCCCTGAGCGGCCAGGTAGGCCCCTACGTTGATGGCGGTGGTCGTCTTGCCCACCCCACCCTTCTGGTTAGCCAAGGCGAATATCGTTCCCATGAGTATATGGGTCTTCTATCGTTGTTTCTAGTCGTTTTTCAATTTCCGCTCTGGTGGGTATCCCCGAAAGAGCGATCCTCTCTATCGACAGGGAAGCCGCGGCATTGGCGAAGCGAGCAGCGGTGTGGGCGTTCCCTGTCTCGGCCCATCTTACTAGAAAAGCGGCGGCGAAGATGTCGCCCGCTCCCGTGGGATCGACGCTTCTAGCGTGGGGGGCAGGAAAGCGATATCTCTCTCCTTTATGATAGAGGGTAGCCCCCTGGGCCCCTTGGGTTACCACGCTTATGTGGGGGAGATCAAGATGCTGCCTGAGTAAAGTCGCCTCTTCCCTCATATCCTCTTCGCTGACGATGAGGAGATCTACAGAAGGGAGCACTTTCTCTGCCCTCGCCCAGCTCTGAGGATGGACCCGCCCCTCCTCATCCCATCTTCGAAGCCACCCCTGAGGGGTAAGGCAGAGCAAGGAGTGGGGGAAAAGCCACACCATCTCCTCCCCCAGTTCCTGGGCCACGGGCCCCAGATGGACGACGGGGAGGGCTCGCCATTCCAGAGGCACGGCATCTACCCCTATGGGCGCCGCGCGATGGTATAGGAATTGGGAGCGGCTCTCTCCACGATAGATATTTCTAAAGGTGGTCGTAGTTGGCGAGGGAAGGCAGAGGAGATCGACCCCTTCTAAGCCCTCAAGTTCTATATCGGGGCCAGCACTAGTGACTACGGCCACTTTTCGTCCCAGGTTCCGGGCGGTCAAGGCCGAATAGATAGCGGTGCCCCCTAGGGTGTATCCCTCTTCTCCAAGGTCTTTGGTGAGATGCCCGACGACCAGGAAATCCGGTCCCTTCACCCATGCCTGCCTCAGGGAGCGGTATGCCCCCGGGGAAAGATCACCACCTTGCGGAGATCGCCCTCCCCCACGCTCTCTGTGGTGACCTTCTCATGGTCTCGAAGGGCGAGATGGATGATGCGTCGTTCATGAGGAGGCATCGGCTCCAGAGAGACCGCCTGGCCTAGGAGGATGGCTCTATCCGCCATGCGGCGCGCCAGTTGGGTGAGGGACCTCTCGCGCCGTTTCTTATACCCCTCTACGTCGACGACAATCTCCGCCCACTGGTGAAGCCTGCGGTTGACGATGAGGCGGGTGATAAATTGTAAGGCTCGCAGGGTCTCCCCCCGACGGCCGATGAGGATGCCTAGATTTTGGCCCGTGATGTCTAGGACGATGGGGTTTGGTCCTTCCGGAAGGTCGGGGGGGCGAAGGCTCACCCGGGCTTCGATGTCCATGCCCGCAAGCAGCCTCTCCAACACCTCTTTGGCCACCAGGGCTACCTCCTCTTGAGGCTCAGGGGGGCGGAGGGTGCCCCGCACTCGCGCCTCTTGGGTCCCCAGGCCCAGGAAGCGGCGTCCTCCCTGGCTGAGGATTTGGATCTCCACCTCCTCTCGGCTGGCCCCTAACTCGGCGAGGGCCTTTTCTGTGGCCTCCTCTATGCTGTTACCGCTTGCCTCTACGCTTCTTCTTTCCTCCATCTTCTTTTCCCTCCGCCACCGGCTGGGCTCTGAGGCCACCCGACCCGATGACGAAATATTGTTGGATGATGCCTAGAACGCCGGAGACAACCCAGTAGATAGCCAGGCCGGAGGAGACCCGTAGGGTGAAGAAGCCGAACATGAAGGGCATCATGATGTTCATGGTCTGGCTCATGGAAGCCTGCTGGGGGTCGGCGGAGGGGACGGTGCTCATCTTCTGTTGCAGCCAGAAGACGGCCACCACCAATATGGGCAGGATGTAGTAGGGGTCGGGGCGGGCTAGGTTGAGCCACAGGAATCGACTATTGAGGGGTATCGTCCGCCGGGCTATCTCATGGAGAAAGGGCACCGAGTGGTAGATATGCTGGGAGAGGGCCATCAATTGTTCGGGGGTCTCCCCCAACACCTGGTAGATCGATTGGTAGAGCCCGATCCAGACCGGCAACTGAACCAACGAGGGCAGGCAACCGCCTGCCGGGTTGACGCCATGCTCCCGATACAACTTCATCGTCTCCTCAGTGAGTTTCTCCCTGTCCTTCTCGTACTTCTTCTGGAGGGCCTGGAGTTTGGGGCTCAACTCCTGCATGGCCCTCATCGATTGGAGTTGCTTCCAGGTCAGAGGGTAGGTTATGAGCCTCACCAGGATGGTGAGCCCCACTATGGCCAGGGCGAAGTTGTTGAAGAGGAGGCTGTAGAGGAGCACCGAGAGGTTGATCAGGGGCTCCAAGATTATGGTCGTCCCTAACTGCCCTATCAATTGTCCTATCATCTTCTATCCTTCCTTGTCCATCTCGAACTCCCAGAGTTGGCCGCCATCTTCTGCCCGCAGGGCGTATACCTTACCCTCATAAGAAGTGAAATATAGGGTCTCCTGGGTTACCGAGGGCGTGGAGTGGATCGCCGCCAGTCGCTCTTCTTGGGGAAAGCGCCAGATCTCTTTGCCCGTCTCTTGGTCGAGGGCGTAGAGATGGCCATCGCCAGAGCCGAAGATGAGCAACCCTTGGGCCAAGAGGGGGGAAGAACGGATGGCTCCCCCCGTCTCGAACACCCAAACCTTATCGCCCTTCCTATCCAGGGCGTACATCTTATGATCGAGGGAGCCAAAATAGACCCTGTCTCCGCTAACCAGAGGTTGGGACCAGACCCAGTTCTCGGTCTTGAACTCCCAGATCTTCTCGCCGGAGTCGGCCTCTAGGGCGTAGAGCTTATTGTCGAGAGAGCCGAAGTAGACAACCCCTTGGGCTAAGCGAGGGGTGGAGGCGATGGCTCCTCCCGCGCGGAACTCCCAGACCTTGTCGCCGCTCTCCCCATTGAGGGCGTACAATCTGCCATCGAAAGAGCCGATGTAAAGAAGGCCATCTCCTAAGGCCTCCCCTCCCCAGATTTGGCCGCCGGTCTTGAACTCCCAGACCTTGCTACCATCCTGGGCACGGAGGGCATATACCTTATGATCGGAGGAGGTCACATATACTAAAGTATCCCGGTGGGAGAGGGTATCCCCTCCCAGTAGAGAGGTGGCCACTACAGCGCCCTCGGTCTTAAACTCCCACCGAATCTGCCCCTTCTCTGCGTCTAAGGCGATGACCTTCCCCTCGAAGGTGCCCAGGTAGATGAGGCCCTCCCCCACAATGGGGGAGGAGTAGAGACCTATGGTGCTCTTCTCCTCCACGATCTTGGTCTCCCATCGCTTTTGGCCGGTGGCGGCATCGAGGGCGTAGACTCTCCCCCCGGGGGAGCCGACGTAGAGGGTGCCCCCAGAGACGGTGGGGCCAGACCAGCCGCTGGCTGGCGCTTGCCCGGCGCATCCGGAGATCAAAGTGAGAAGGGCGAAGATGCATATAAATTTCGCTTTTAGCAAGGTCGTGCTCCTTTTCAAGGAACGGGGTCGAACCCCCCGGGATGGAAAGGGTGGCAGCGGGCTATGCGCTTAAGCGCTAGCCATCCGCCTCTCCAAGGGCCATATCTCTCGATGGCCTCATAGCCGTACTGGGAACAGGAAGGGACGAAGCGGCAACTGGGAGGCAGGAACCGAGAGAAGGTTAGTTGATATACTCGGATAAGGGTAAGCAAAATAGTCTTCATTTGATGAGTCCTGCTTGGGAGAGGAGTCCCTCCACCGCGGCCTCCACCTCTGGGAAAGGGGCCCTCGCGATGGGGGCTCGAGCGATGAAGACCAGATCCTGTCCTGGCGGTATCTCCGACATCCTTCGTCTCACCGCTTCACGCATCATCCGCTTGGCTCGGTTGCGAACGGTGGCCTTGCCTACTCTACGGCTGGCGGAGAAGCCGAAGCGGCTATGGGATAGGCCGTTAGGGAGGACGCAGAGTACCATCAGCGGCTGAGTCCAAGAGCATCCCTCTTGGCGAACCCTTTGAAAATCCTCGTTCTCCCGAAGACGGTATCTCCTCTCCATGAGGTGGCTTATAGAGCCAACCGCTTGCGCCCTTTCAATCGCCGGGCTTTTAACACCCGGCGTCCCCCTTGGGTCTTCATGCGAGCCCGGAAGCCGTGGGCCCTCCTTCTCTTTCTCTTCTTGGGTTGGTATGTTCGCTTGGGCATGATCGATTATCATTATACACTCATTTGTCTGCCGCCGCAAATGAAGGCCGGTAGCGGTCTCAGGCAGAGATAGTGCGGTTTGATTTGAGCGAAAGCGGTTGTAGTCCAGAATTGTGGCCCGATCTGTCTACCGCAATTTAGGAACAAACGAGTACGTCTCGCACACAGTCATTGGGCTCGAGCCTCTAGACGGCTCCGGCTGAAGCCTCTAGTCCGCTTCGATCGACAGGGATTTGAGCCTTCGGGCAGTCATCTAGAAATCATCGTATTTGCTAAAGTGCGCGAGCGCCTGCATCGCGTTCAACCTGTCTCCTTGAAGCGGTCTCAGATAGCGCCTCGCTTGTTTGGGGAGCCGCCCGAAGGGCAAACCACAAACACGCGGTTATGCGACCTTCTTGCCAGGTCTGAAGGCGAGGGTAGCCGCAGTTCTGGTGCACCAGAATTGTACGGCCATAAGAGCCAGGCACCCTACGCCGACCAGACCCACGCCCATCAGACCAGTGGTAACAAATTGGTCCAGCCCCGCGACTGCTCGAAGGGCCGCCGCAACACTTTGCTCACCCAGAGCGAGAACCCCAATCGGCAGCGCCTCTGCACTAGTTACCAAGGCGGTGAAGATGCTGACATTCCTGGCACTTCTTGCAAATAGGTCCCTACTTGCTCCGGCGTAGTATTGTTTCCGACCCACATACAGCCCGGCAAGCGTTCCCAGGGCGATATTCCCGAACGGCAACCCCATAAAGAAAGCAACTGCCACAGCTGACCAGAACAGATATGCCAACACCGCCAACTTCACGTCTAAACAGTAGAACCTGGTTATCCAGTTCTTCAAGCCCAGGATGTCAAGGAGGATTCCAAGGCCTAAACCCGTGAACGCGGGAGCGGCTATCCTGCTCTCCGGGATCGAAAACACGCCATAAATAGTGAGTGCCGCAGCAACCCACCAAAAAAGAACGAACAACGATGAGGGGCAGATGATCCCTATGAAAAGACCAACTATAGTTGATTCCGCTCTACTCATAGTTTCCCCGCCAGTCTCAATCACCGCTAATGTCGCATAACCAGGCGCCTTGCGCGCTTATAGAACATTAGTTCTAAACAGGGACAGTAGGGTTCATTCAGGCCTTAGTGTATGGGGTAAGATCTACCGTTTTGAGCCTGGGGTTGTGGGTCTCACCTGGTATCCGACCCCTTTTGGCACGGGCTTGCCCTCTATGACCTTGATGTCGGCGGTGAATATCACTGTGGACCCCCTTCTTCAATTGCTCATCTAGTAACCTCTGAACATGGGGTATGATCCGCCGGGCTTCGTCCCCGCGATAGAGCGGGTTCCCCTCCTCCAGGAAGCCGCGCTGCATATCGACCACGATGACCAGATCGGCCATGATATCACCTTCCAACCATGATTCTACCCCCAGGGAGGAGAGCAGTCAACGATACTCTTGAGGCAACCTTTATCGCTTTGTAGCGATGTCAAGGCTCACCCGTCGCAGGAGCAGGACGTTTATGGCCACGATGATGGTGCTGGGCGGCCATGATGAGGGCTCCCCATTCGGGGCGGAGGGTGATGCCCACTGGCTCAAGTGCCCCGGCAGCGATGGGCGGGGCAATGGCTACATCTTTGCCCGCCCCGATGACGATGCCCACCCAGGAGTTATCTTCCCAGGCGACGCCTAAGCGCCTCCTTCACCGCCTCGTGATCGCTCCAGGGGTACTCGGTGGTCCCGAAGCACATCGACTTCTCGTGGCCCTTGCCGGTGATGATCACTAGGTCGCCAGGTTCCGCCCTGTCGATGGCGAACTGGATCGCTTCCCTTCGGTCGCCTATCCGCCAGAAGTCGGTGCCCTCTTCTCGCCCCGCTTTCTTGCACCCTCGAGCGATCTTTTCCATTATGGCCTTCAACTTCTCGGTTCGAGGGTCCTCGGCGGTGATGATAACTCTATCCGCTAGTTGGCCGGCTATCTCACCCATCATGGGCCGCTTGGCCCGGTCGCGCAGCCCGGCACACCCGAAAAGCGCAAAGAGCCGGCCTTGAGTCATGAATCGGGCTATCTCCAGGGCGTGGCGCAAGGCGTTGGGCGTATGGGCGAAGTCTATGATCACGGGGAAAGGTTGACCCAGGTCTATCTTCTCCATACGGCCGGGAACGCCAGATATGCGACTAACGCCCTCCTGTATGGCTCGGGGGGAAACCTCCTGGGAGGTGGCCACGGCGATAGCGGCCAAAAGGTTGTAAACGTTGAATTCACCTACTAGAGGCGACCGGATGGGGAAGGGGCCAGCAGGGGTCTGGGCGGTGAAATGGGTGCCGGTGGGGAGGAGGGCTACCTGCTTGGCGGTCACATCTACGGGGTGGTGGAGGCCGTAGGCTATCTGCTTGTCGGCGGGGATCTCCTTCAGGTAATCGAAGGAGGGGTCATCAGCGTTCAGCACGGAGACCTTGGAGACATTAGGCTTCCGAGCGGAGATGGCCAGGCTTTTGAACAATCGGGCCTTGGCCTCTCGATACTCCGCAAGACTCTTATGGTAATCCAGATGCTCGTGGGTGATGTTGGTGATGGCGGCCACGTCGAAGTGGGAGGCCTCAAGGCGATATTGGGCCAGGCCATGGGAGGTGACCTCGATGACGGCGTACTCACATCCCGCGTGCACCATCCGGGCCAAGAGGTTTTGTAACTCTAGGGCCTCGGGGGTGGTGGTATGGAGGCCGGTCTCCGTCTCTTCATCACCGATGACGGCGTTAACGCTGGTCACCATCCCTGCCGGTTGTCCTGCTGCTTCCAAGATGGCCTGTATAAGAGTTACAGTGGTCGTCTTGCCGTCGGTCCCCGTGACGCCGATGAGGCGCAACCTTCGGGAGGGGAAGCGGTGCCAAGCAGCAGCCAGGTGAGCCAAGGCCTGCCTGGAATTGGGAACGAAGATGAGGGGTAGATCTACCTCGGGGATGGTGGCCACTTCTTCCACCACCAAGGCCCTTGCTCCCCGAGCGAGGGCCTCTGGTATGAACTGGTGGCCGTCGTACTCCACCCCCTTTAGGGCTACAAAGAGATCGCCAGGCTTCACCTGGCGGGAGTCGCTGGCGATGCCGGTGATCTCAATATCCTCTTCGCTGGTTTTTGGCCAGGGAAGAGAAGTCAGGAGTTCCCGTAGCCTCACCCTCTCTTTTCCTCCTGTCCTTGAAGGTGAACCACCTGAGCAGGGGATGACGACATCAGCACCTTGCTCTACTATTCTAGTATAGCACAAAGGGCAATCCACCTAAAGGTGAGACTGCCCCGCTCTATTCAATCGGCTCCAAAATAGTATTACGATACCATCAGGCCACCAATTCCACGAATAGATCGCTAAATTGAGAGAGGAGGACTCCCCCCTCCTCTAAGCCAGTCTCTCGCGAAGCGTCCCCAGTTTACTGGCCACGCTGCCATCTATCACCCGGTCGCCCACCTTCAACACCAAGCCCCCCAGAATGGCCGGATCCACCTCGAACTCCAGTTGCGGCTCGGTGCCCAACCGGGCAGTAAGGTTGCTGGCCAGCATGGCTTTCTCCTCCTCACTGAGAGGAAGGGCGGTCGTCACCTGGGCTTTGGTCTCACCGACGGCCAGTTCCGCTTCATCTATGATCTGGACGCGTCCTGCGCTGATAGCACTGAAGAACTCGTCGACGAGCCGCCGCTGCCTCTCCTCATCCAGGGCTTCACCGATGAGCCTGTTTGCCGCGGCGATGGCGAGGACAGCAACCTGCCCTCGCAGGGCTTCTAGGATGCGCTCCCGTTCCAATTGAGTCTCTTCTCGAGCCCCGATTAACACCCTCTTGGCCTCTTCCTCTGCCTCCGCGAGTATAGCCTTCCGCTCTTCCCGGGCTTCCTCCCTAGCCCGAGCGATGATCCTCTCCCTCTCCTGCCCAGCCTCCTCGACCCGCTTATCGAACTCAGCCTGGGCCCGCTCCCTCTCCTCCCTGGCCCGTTCAGCATCCTCCAGGCCCTGCTGGATGCGCTCCTTGCGTTCGTCAAGCATCTTAAGGATGGGCTTCCAGAGCAGGAAATAGAGGCCAGCAAACAAGATGAGGAAGTTGACGACCTGGGAGAGCAAGAAGCCTGGATTGATGCCTAACCCTTCCAACGCCTCCAAAAGCGAACTCCTTTTCTATCCCTAATTCGCCTCTTTACTTCACGAAATAGAGAGACAGGGCCACTACCAGGGAGTAGATGGCGATGGCCTCGTCGAAGGCGATGGCCATGATCATATTAGTCAGAATGGTGCCCCCGGCCTCGGGGTTGCGCCCGATGGCGTCGATAGCCGTTTTGCCCATCCATCCGATCATGATGGCCGGAATGGTGGTGCCGCCGATGATGGTTACCACTACGGCTACCAACCTGATGACTTCAATGTCCAGTTCTGGCATTACTCTCCTCCTTTAGAAGTTTAGTGCGATTCCTCCGCGCCGTGGCCCATGGTGGCCATCATAAAGAAGATGAGGCTCAACATGGTGAAGATCAAGGCCTGGATGAAACCGACGAACAACTCCAGGCCCATGAAGGGTAATGAACCCACGAAGATGAAAAGGAAAGAGATGACGATGAGCAAAACCTCGCCGGCGAAGATATTGCCGAAGAGTCGGAAGGAGAAAGACAAGATCTTTATCAGTTCGCTTGCCAATTCCAGGAAGCCGACCACCACTTCGACCACGCCAGATATGAGGTCGATCACAAAGGCCAGGAGGAAGTTGATGAGTTCGGACCGGCCACGGGGCCTCTTTCGCCCTCTCAGGTGGATAAAGGGGGTGAGGAGCCTATGGAATCTAAAGAACCTTCCTAGGTAGGGAAGCCCTAGCATCTTGAAGCCAAAGTATTGGGCAGCCACCACGGAGAGGAGGGCCAGGGCGATGGTGGTGCTCAAGTCGGCGTTGGCGGAGCGGAGGAAAGGAATCAACACGCGCTCTCCGCGGTGTTCCACCCATACCCCCACGCTGCCAAAGCCGGGCAATATCCCCATCCAATTCGAGGTGAGGATGAAGAAGAAGAAGGTAGCCACCACGGGGAAGAAGGCCCGTGTCTTCTCCTTAGCCACATTCTCCAGGAAGTCATAGAAGAACTCGATTATCGCCTCCACGCCGTTCTGGAGGCCGGAGGGTACTAGCTCCATTTTGCGGGTGGCCAGGGTGGAGATACCAAAGAGCACTACCATGGTGAGCCAGGTGGCGGGGAGGGTATTGGGCACCTCATGGCCGAGGAGGGGAACCTCAAAGGGGAGAGGGATCTTCTCGGCGGCCAGACTGATCTCCGGCTGTTGCTTGCCCAGAACGCTCTGCACCAGGAAACCGCTCCCGCACAACCCCAGCAAGAGGAACACTAGGCCGATGCACCCCAGCCTGCCCCTCTTCGATTTCGGTATGGGGAGGGAGTTCACGCCCCCTTCTCCTTCCTCAGCCGCTGCTCCACCTTCCGGGTGACCCAGCGATAGATGATAACGGGGCCGGCAAAGATCCCCACCGCGGTGAGGACCACTGTGATCCAAGGGAAAGAGTCAGGTCTAAGATGGTGGTCCAACCACCATCCCACGCCCACGCCCAAAAGGACCGGGAGGGCGATACCAAGCGCTGCCTGGATCGACAACCCTAAAATCCAAAGGTGCTTGGTGACCTCCTTGATCTGCTTGACCTGCTTGAGTTGTTTGAGCTCCTTGAGCTGCTCTATGATGTTCAGCCTATCCGTTTCTTTGCCCACTCTACGACTCTCTTCCCCAAAGAGCACGCCTTCTCCTAACACCGCAGGAGTATACCACAAGGGAATCTCCTCGTCAAGGCATGGGTATCACTGTGGAGACAACATGGCTACCGTTACCACCGAACGGGTAGCCAGGTCTATGAAGGGCTGGGGGTAGAACCCCATGACTAGCGTCATGGCCATAGTGATAGCCACAGCCACCACCAGAGAGCGTGGTATCTGGAGGCTGGTCTCATCCTTGGCCGGAAGGAAGAACATCAGGCGCACCACATTGAAATAGTAGTAGAGGGAGATGACGCTGTTTAGCACCCCAGCCACGGCCAGGAAGTAGAATACCTTCTGGCCCATTTGGATCACTGCCCCGAAGACGAATAATTTACCCAAGAACCCTGCCGTGGGGGGCATCCCGGCCAGGGACATGAAGAAGACCACCAAGGCCGCGGCGAGAAGTGGCGCCCGGCGGAGGAGCCCGGCGTAGTCGGCGATCTCGTCTGAGCCGGTGGCATAGGAGAAGGCCACCACAGCCACGAAGGCCCCCAGGTTGGTGAAAAGATAGGCCAGGATGAAGAGGAGCACCCCCATTATTCCCACCGTCCCCGGCCCCGCAGCCACGACGCCCAAGAGTATGTAGCCCACTTGAGCGATGGAGGAGTAGGCCAGCATCCTCTTGATATTCGTCTGTTGGATAGCCACCAAGTTACCGAAGGTCATGCTCACTAGCGATATGCCGGAGAGGAGGGCTATCCAATCGATCTGATAGGCAGGAAGAGCAGTCAACAAGACGCGGATGAGGACGGCGAATCCGGCAGCCTTAGGGCCTACGGAGAGAAAGGCGGCTATAGGGGTGGGGGCCCCTTCATAGGCGTCGGGCGCCCATTGGTGGAAGGGGACCAGGGCTATCTTGAAGCCGAAGCCCGCCAGGATGAAGAGCACGGCTGGGAGGATCAACCAGCGGGTGGAGGCCACCGGGGAGGAAGGGGAGAGGAAGTTGTCGGCGATCACCGTCAATTGGGTGGAGCCGGTGATGCCGTAGATCAGAGACATCCCGTAGAGCATCACCGCTGAGGTGACGGCGCCATAGAGGAAATATTTGATCCCCGCTTCGCTAGACTTAGGATCCCCCCTCAGATACCCCACCAGGACATAGCAGGTGAGGCTCACGAATTCGAAAGAGAGGTAGATCATGACCAGGTCGCTCGCTCCGACCAAAAGGGTTATCGCCAGGGTGGCCAGGAGGAGCAGGCCGTAGAACTCGCCCCTATAAGGGGTCTTTTCTTTCATGAAAGCGATGGAGGAGAGGATCACTAGCCCGGTGGTGAGGCAAGCGATGATCTTGAAATATAAGGCGAAGGAGTCCACGACGAGCATCCCTGAGAAGAGCGACCCCTGGGTGCCAAAGAGGTGAGCGGTGAGCATGATGGCCAGGATCAAACCCCCTATAGCCACGTAGGCCAAGGCGTCTTTGAGCCTCTTGAAAGCCAGATCCAGTCCCAAGACTAGGAGGGCGAAGATGGTTAGCGTGATCTCCGGCGATAGAAGAGGCAAGTTTTCAAACCCAGGCAAGAGAAAAACCTCCTATAATCCGCTCAGCAACTTCACCACCGCCCCGTTGATGAGGTTTAGGATCGGGGTGGGATAGAGGCCAAAGAGGACCATGAAGAAGAGAAGCGGAGCCACGGTTATCACCTCCCAGCGGTGCATATCCGGGAGGTTGGCCCACTTCTCGTTCAGGGGCCCAAAGAAGATGAGTTGGACCACCTTCCAAAGGAACATAGCCGCGGTAATCACCAAGCCACTGACGGCGATGGCGGCGATGGGGGTGATGATACTCAAGGCCCCCCGGAAGACGAGGAACTCGCTGATGAAGCCCGCCAGGCCGGGCAAACCGAGGGAGGCTAAACAGGTGACGGTCGTGATGCCATAGTAGGTCCGCATGATCACCCCCAGCCCCCCGAAGCTTTTGAGGTCTCGGATATGAGCCCGCTCATAGATGACCCCTACCAGGAAGAAGAGTCCCCCGGTGATGATGCCGTGGTTGAACATCTGGAGCACCGCCCCGTTAAGGGCCATCGCTTGGCTATCGAAGACCTTCTCTGAGGTGCCGATGGCGGAGGCCGCAGCGGTCAACCCCAGCATTACATACCCCATATGGTTCACCGAGGAATAGGCGACGAGCTTCTTTAAGTCCCACTGGGCCATGGCGACCAGGGCTCCGTAAACTATGCTCAGGAGGGCCAGGATGGCGATGATGGGAGCGTAGTGATGGAAGGCTTGGGGAAAGATGGGGAGGAGGACGCGGATGAAGCCGTAGGCTCCTAATTTCAGGAGGACACCGGCCAGCATCACGCTCCCTGCGGTGGGAGCCTCCACGTGGGCATCAGGGAGCCAGGTATGGAAGGGCCAGAGGGGCAACTTGATGGCGAAGGCGGCGAAGATGCCCCAGAAAGCTAGGCTCTGGAGGGTGAAATTATCGGCGAAGGGTCGGAGTCGGGCCATCTCTAGGATATCGAAGGTCCCCTCAGCGAAGTACATGCCCAAGAAGGCCAGAAGCATCAGCACACTACCAGCCAAAGTGTAGAGGAAGAACTTGATGGCCGCATACTGGCGGCGGGGCCCGCCCCACACGCCGATGAGGAAATACATGGGCACCAACCCTACCTCCCAGAAGACATAGAAGAGGAAGAAATCTAAGGAGACGAAGACCCCCATCATCCCCATCTCCAGGAGAAAGAAGAAGGCGAAGTATTCCTTCACCCGCTCTTTTATGGTATGAGAGGAGTAGAAGAGGGAGAGGGTGGTCAAAAGGGAGTTTAAGAAGACCAGAGGCAGGCTTATCCCATCCACCCCCACTCGGTAGCGGACGTTGATAGTGGGGATCCAGGTATACTCCTCCAGGAATTGCATCGTCCCTGCTCCGTAATCATAGTTGAGCCAGAGGATAGCCGCCAAGACAAGGGGGATGAGGCTAAGGGCCACGGCCAGACGCTTCATCTCCCTTTCATACTTCCTGGGGATCAAAAGGACGACTACCGCCCCCAAGAGGGGAATGAAAGTGATTAAGGTCAAGTAGGGAAATTCCATCTCTATACCCTCCAAGAGACTATATTATTGATACATGAGGACTCCGGCTAACATCAGAACGCTTACCAGAAGCAGAAGTAGGTAGTTTTGCACCCTGCCGGTTTGAATTAGGCGCAATTCTCTGCCCAAAATATCGGCCGCTTTTCCTATCCCATTCACCAAGCCATCGATCACGTAGGTATCGAAGAGTTCGTTGAGGGTGGAGAGGGCCACCGCTCCTTTCCCCGCCAGGTTGACCAGGCCATCGATTACGTAAGTATCGAAGCGCTCATTGATGGTAGCGAAGGCCACGGTAGCCTTCCCCGTCAGGTTCACTAAGCCGTCGATCACCCCCTGGTCGAAGGCGAAAAGGAGATCCCCCAGGAGGATGACGCCTCGTACCACCGTAGCGTTGTAGATCTCGTCTATCCAATATTTGTTCTTCAAGGTAACCCATAAGGGGCCTAACCGCTCCAGAGGATCGGTTTGCCCTGCCACCAGAGGGTGGCGACCATAGAGGAGCCAGCCCAAAGCCAGCCCTGCCAGGGCCACGGAGATAGAGATACTCATCACTTGGGGGTTGAAAGGGGTCGCCTCGAACGCCTCCCCTACGAAGCGGTGGAAGGGGTTATTCCCCAAGAGCGGTCCCAAGAGCGGCATGTCAGCCGGAACACCCAATAGGCCCAGAAGCGTGGCCCCCAGGGCCAGAACGACCAGAGGAAGGGTCATCACCGGGGGGCTCTCATGGGCGTGGATCTCGGTGTTGCGGGGCTGGCCGAAGAAGACGAGGAAGACCTGTCGAGCCATGTAGAAGGCGGTGAGAAAGGCCGCTGCGGTCCCCACCAGCCAGATGACCTGATTATGGTCGAAGGCATGGGCTAAGATCTCGTCTTTGCTCCAGAAGCCAGCGAAAGGCGGTATGCCGGCAAGCGCCAGCATCCCAGCCAAAAAGGTCCAGAAGGTGAGGGGCATTCTCTTCCTCAGGCCACCCATCTCCATCATATCGTTGGTTCCCACACCGTGGATGATGGAGCCTGAACCCAAAAAGAGGAGGCCCTTGAAGAAGGCGTGGGTTATGAGGTGGAAGACGCCGGCCACTAAGCCGCCGACCCCCAAGGCGGTCATCATATACCCCAGTTGGCTGATGGTAGAATAAGCGAGGACCCTCTTTATATCGTTTTGGGCCAAGGCTATGGTGGAAGCGAAGAAGGCGGTGAAAGCCCCGATGATAGCCACGGGGACTAGGGCCGGGTGGCCTTGGACGGCGGTGAAGATGGGGAAGGTGCGGGCTACGAGATATACCCCCGCCGCCACCATGGTAGCGGCGTGTATGAGAGCCGAGACGGGTGTGGGACCCTCCATGGCGTCAGGCAGCCAGACATGGAGGGGAAACTGGGCCGATTTTCCCACCGCTCCAGCGAAGATGAGAAACCCCGCGGCAAGGACGATGTTGGGAGGGAGATGGTTCACCCTCTCGAAGATGGTCTCAAAGGTTAGAGAGCCGGTCTGGAAGTAGAGGAGGAGCATCCCTAAGAACAGAAGGACATCTCCTACTTTGGTGGTGATGAAGGCCTTCTTCCCCGCGTTGGCCGCCTCTGGTTTCTCGAACCAGAAGCCGATCAAGAGATAGGAGCAGAGCCCCATGATCTCCCAAGATATGAAGAGCAAAAGCAAGTTATCGGCGATGACTAACCCCAGCATCCCGGTGGCGAAAAGGGATATGTAGGCGAAGAAGCGGGAATATAGTCGGTCGCCATGCATATACCCCTGAGAGTAGATGAAGATCATGAGGCAGACGGTGGTGACCATAGCCAGCATAGCCGCCGTCAAGGGGTCGACCATGAAGCCTATCTCCAGGCTCGTCTTCCCCGTAGGGAACCACGAAAAGGCGCACCGGTAAGGCTCCTCGGCCAGGCCCTCTATCCCCAGGGCGGTGAAAAAGACCCCCATAGCCAAAAGGAAAGAGAGGAAGATGGCCCCTATAGCCAGGCGGGCGCTGAGGTTCTTATACCTATTGGTGAAGAACACTATGAGCGCGAAAGAGAGAAGAGGGAAGACGGGTATCAGCCAAGTATATTGCAGCATCTTTTCACCATTTCATAAGGTCGATCTCTTCGACATTGATGGTTTGACGGTGGCGATAGATGGCGAGGATCAAAGCCAACCCGATGGCTGCCTCAGCCGCGGCCACGGTGATGACGAAGATGGCGAAGACCTGTCCGATGAACTCCTGGGGGGTGATATACCGCCAGAAGGCGACCAGGTTTATGTTCACCGCGTTAAGCATCAGTTCTATCCCCATAAGGATGGCGATGGCGTTCCGCCTGGCCAAGGCTCCGTAGAGCCCTAAAGAGAAGAGGATAGCGGCCACGGTCAAGTACCAACTAAGGGGAATCATGCCTCCTCCCGCTCTCTGGCGATGATGATGGCCCCCACCAGGGCCATGAGAAGGAGAAGAGATGCTACCTCAAAGGGAAGGACGTAGGTAGTCAGCAAGGCCCTCCCCAGATTCGCAATCGGGTCGCCTCCGATTTCGGTGGGGGTAACCTGCCACTCTACGGCTCCTACTAGGAAGATGAGGATAGCGGCCAGAAGCGCTGAGGCCACAAGCACCACCCACCATTGTTCGTTGGTGGCGCGCTCTTGCTTCATCAAGCGCTCGGTAAGCATGATGGCGAAGAGGATGAGGACGGCGATGGCCCCCACGTAGATGAGCACCTGGACGGCGGCCAAGAAAGTAGCCTCCAGGAGCAGGTAAAGGGCAGCCACTCCTAAGAAGGCGAGGATGAGAGCCAGGGCGTTACGCAATATATTCCTGCCTACTACTACCCCCAAGGCGGCTAGGATGGTCACTGCCGAGATTATAAGGAAAGCGATCTGTAGGAGGGTCACTTCTCTTTCTCCACCGGTGGAACCCCGTCGGGCGCATACTTCTGACCCCAGGCCAAAAGTCTATCTAGGTCGTATATGAGTTCGCCTTTCTGGCGGCCATAGGTGCTCAATTCATATTCCGGGGTATGATAGAGAGCCCCAAAGGGACAGGACTCAACGCAAAGCCCACAGAAGAGACAAGAGGCGAGGTTCCAGGTATAGCTCTCAGGGACGAATTTGCCCCCTTTCTTCTCTGAAGCCCGCACTACCTCTATCACTCCCACGGGGCAGGAGCGAGCACAGATGCCACAGCCGGTACACTTAGGTATGCCTGTCTCGGGGTTCGTGAGTTGCATCAACGCTCCTCGGAAGCGGGGGAACATCTCCAGCCGCTCCTCGGGGTATTGGAGGGTGAAGATGCCCCTTTCGGTAGGATGTAGCCTCTTGGCTCGACCCTGTGGCGCGTAGCGGTGAGGGAAGCGCTTCAGATCGCTCAGATAGGTCTCCACAAAATGTTGGAGTGTTACCGACAAGCCTTTGAGTATCCCCAGGCCTAGCATCTAAGTGGTAACCTTAACCTGTCTTCTTCGCCAAATGGCGAAGGCATAGATTATGACCACGGCGGCCACGATGAGGCCGTTAGCCACCAAGGAGACGAGCACCAAAGAGAAGAGCCCCTTCCTCTGCGTTAGTGTTATCACCAGGCCCATGACCAGGAGGTTTACCAAGGCCAAAGGCACGAGGAACCTCCAGGCCAGCCCCATCAGTTGGTCGATGCGCAACCGGGGTAGGGTGCCCCGCAACCACATAAGGACGAAGTAGATAGCGTAGGCCTTGAGGAAGAACCAGATGTAGGAAGGGAGTAAGGGCCCTTGCCAGCCGCCCAGGAAGAGGGTGGCCGCGATGGCCGAGACGATGAAAGCGTTAACATACTCCGCTAGAAGGAACATGGCGTATTTGATGCCGCTGTACTCGGTGTGGTAGCCAGCGATGATCTCCGACTCTGCCTCGGGGAGGTCGAAGGGGGCCCGGTTCACCTCTGCTACGGCGCTAGTGAGGTAGATGAGGAAGCCCAGGGGTTGCAGGAGGATGAAGGGCACCCGGCTTTGCCCCGCCACTATGGAGACCATGGACAGGGAACCGGTGAGCATGATGGCTCCCAGGGCCGAGAGCACCATGGGGATCTCATAACTCATCATCTGAGCCACCACCCGCACCCCTCCCAGAAGTGAGTATTTATTGCGCGACCCCCACCCGGCCAGAAGGATGGCTATGGTGGTCAGGGAAGAGACAGCCATGATGTAGAGGAAGCCGACATTCAGATCGGCGGCTACCATCCCCCGACCGAAGGGGATAACGGCCAGGACCATGAAGGTAGGGACGACGACCATGACGGGAGCCAGGTTGAAGATCAACCGATCCGCCTGGGCGGGGGTGATGTCCTCCTTGGTGAGCATCTTTATCATATCGGCTACGCACTGCAATATGCCCAGGGGCCCCACCCGATTCGGTCCGTACCGGTCCTGGATACGCCCGATCACCTTCCGCTCCAGCCAGTTGATGAAGATGATAGTGGTGACGGCGAAGGCTATCAGACAAGCGATGGTGAAGAGCATCATGACCAGATCCGCCGCCCAGAGGGGCAGAAAATGGGCCAGAAAGCCGTGAATCCAGGAACTGAGGTTGACGAAGAGGTCATTAAGAAAGGGCATTATCTATCCACCTCGCCCAGCACTATATCTATGCTTCCCAGGATAGCCACCACATCAGCCACCTTATGTCCTTTGCATAGTTCCGGTAGGACGGTGAGGTTGATGAAGGTGGGGGAGCGGATCTTGTAGCGATAGGGGTTAGTTCCCCCATCGCTCACCAGATAGAAACCCAACTCCCCCTTGGGGGACTCGATGCGGTGATAGACATCCCCCTCAGGGGGCTTGAAGACCCGGGGCAACTTGACCGAGACCTCGCCCTCGGGGATCTGTTCTAGGGCTTGCTCCAAGATCCTCACGCTTTGCCGCATCTCCCCAATACGCACTAGATACCGGTCATAGACATCGCAGTTCGTCTCTGTGACCACATCGAAGTCAAAGCGATCATAGATGGAATATGAGTCCACCTTGCGGATATCGTAGTTCACACCGGAGGCGCGAAGGAGAGGGCCGGTGCAGGAATAGGCGATGGCCATATCCGGTGGCAGGACCCCCACATTCTGACAACGGGCTAAGACTATCTCGTTTTCGGTGAGGAGCCTCTCGAACTCGTCGATGAAAGCGGGAAGGGCGGCCACAACGCTCTTCAACTCAGGCATAAAACCTGGAGGTAGATCGTACCTTACCCCCCCGAAGCGCATATAGTTGCACATCATCCGCGATCCGGAGGCCATCTCGAAGAGGTCCAATATCCGCTCCCGCTCTTCAAGGGCGTAGAGCATGGGAGTGAAGAAACAGCCCAGGTCGTTGAGGAGGGCTCCAATAGCCACCGCATGGTTGACGATGCGGGTCAACTCCACCATGATGATCCGAATATACTCCGCTCGCTCCGGCACTTCAATCTGGGCTAACTTCTCCACGGCCATCACATAGGCCATATTGTTGGACATGGAGCAGATGTAATCGAGGCGGTCGGTGTAGGGGATATTCTGAAGATAGGTATTACGCTCCCCTATCTTCTCCTGGCAGCGGTGGAGATAGCCCATCACCGGCTCCAGATCGACGATGGTCTCCCCATCTAGAGTGACGATCATGCGGAAGACCCCGTGGGTGCTGGGGTGCTGGGGCCCCATATTGACGGTTATGGTCTCGGTCCTTAGTCCGGTCTCTACCCTTTGCATTTGGCTAGGAAGGCTCCTCTTGGCCGATGGCCTGATACCCTTCAAGGGGGAAATCCTTGCGTAAGGGGTGACCTTTATACCCCTCCCAGAGAAGGATCCGCTTCAAATCGGGGTGTCCAACGAAGCGGATGCCCATCAGGTCATAGACCTCCCTCTCCTGGAAGTTAGCCCCGGGCCAGATGGGGGTCACCGAGGGGACCTCTGGCTCCTCTTTCGAGGCCGACACCTTAAGGGTTAGAGGCCTCGTCCCTTTCTTCATGGAGTAGAGGTGGTAGACCACCTCAAAGCGATCGGGGTAATCAACCCCGGTCACGGCGGAGAGGTAATCGAAGCCTTGGTCCTCTTTTAGATACCTCGCCACCTCAAAGAGGTCATCGGTCTTGACCGATATCGCCGGGTCCTTCTCCTCTAGATACTCGAAAGAAGCCTCTGGCAACGCTTCGACTAACCGCTCGTAAATCTCTCTACTCAAAGATGTCTCCTGGCTCCTCTACCAAAGCTTTCAAATCACCTAGGAACCTGGCCCCTCCGTATCCCTTGGGGGCCATGCATCCAGTATCTGTTTGGCCCAGGCTGTAGCCTTGTCAAGTTCACCTTCGGCCAGTGGCCCCTCCCCGCCGGTGACGAAGAAGCCGATAGCCGGAGCAACGATTGAGCAGCCCTGTCGCCGTAGCGCTTTCTCGATCTTTTTGGCAGCGGAGCCGGATAGGCGCGAGCGGTACTGGGTGTCAAAGGCAGCGGCTCGGACACCAGACAAGAGATTGGGCTGCAGGCTGCCAAGGAAGGCTTTAATGGCCTCGGTAGGACCCCAAGCGTGTGTTGGGCTGCCAACGATTAAGAGATCCAATGCCGTAGTGTCCTGCGGCGTGATCGTGTTGACCTTAGCCAAGCGGATGTCTTCCCCCGTTCCCAAGCCGGCTGCGATGACTTGCGCAACCTTTTTCGTGTTTCCGAACATCGAGTCATATATAACTAGCGCTTTGATGTGGATCGCCTCCTAATAGGACTGAAAAGCCATCTCTTAAGGCTGGGATACCTCTCTACTCATCTTCTCTTGGAAGCACCAATCCCCTCGGACCGAGGATGGGAACCGGCATCTCCCGCTCCGCCTTCCCACGGTACCAAGGTGAGGTGAGGATCGTCTCTCCTTCTATCTTTTGGTGTAGTTTAATGAACCCTTCTAGGAGGGCTTCAGGACGGGGAGGACAGCCAGGCACGTAGACATCCACCGGTATGTAGGTATCTATACCGTTGACCACGTTGTAGGTATCCTTGAAGGGGCCGCCGGAGATGGCACAGGCCCCCATAGCCAGGACATACTTGGGCTCAGGCATCTGGTCGTAGAGCCGTACCACCTGGGGGGCCATTTTATTGCTCACCGTGCCGGCTACGATCATCAAGTCCGCCTGGCGGGGCGTGGGGCGCATCATCTCCATCCCGAAGCGGGCGAAGTCGAACCGGGAGGCGGCGGCGCAGATCATCTCGAAGGCACAGCAGGCTAGTCCGAAACCCAGGGGCCAGACCGAGGAGGAGCGCCCCCAGTTGTATATCTTGTCGATGGTAGTGATGATGACGTTGCGCCTGATCTGTTCGGCTACATACTCTTCTTCGGTCATTTTAGAACCATTCTAGGACGCCTTTTCGCCAGGCGTAGAGGAGTCCTCCTACCAGCACCCCCAAAAAGATGAACATCTCCACCAAGGCGAAGAGCCCCAACTGGTTATAGGCCACCGCCCAGGGGTACAGGAAGACGGTCTCGATATCGAAGATGACAAATACCAAAGCATAGATGTAGTATTGAACTCGGAACCGAACCCACGTTTCGCCTATAGTTTCCAGGCCACACTCATAGGTAGATTGTTTGGTGGGGTCGGGTTTCTTGGGGCGAATGAGGAAGGCCATGAACATCGCCGCAAGGGGGAAGAGGATTGCAGCGATGAGCAACAAGCCAAGGAAAGCGTAGTCTGATAGCAATAATTCCTCCCGTTTCCCTTGCTAGCCTAGCGGCTGTGGGGAAACCTTGCGAATTATATCACAAACTCTTCGCAAATTCAACCCATTTTTGTAGAAGGGGTCTTGAACGCTGTTGTTCCTAAGGAAAAACAGCCACCAGTATAAGGGGCGAGAACTTGAATGTCAAACTCTTATAACCTCCTAGTGATGACACCCCGGTAGGCGCTTCGATTTCAAGGTGAAGGGAGGAGTCCAATCTGGTATAATGAGAAAAAGGAGGCTTTCTAGAACGATGAACTTCCTCAAGATAGAGGATCAGGAGCGATGGAACTCTTTTCTCTTCGAGAAGGGGGGGCACCTCCTCCAATCCTATGAGTGGGGAGAGTTGAAGAGCCGGTTTGGCTGGCGGGCTAGCCGAGTGGCTTTGGAGGAAGGAGGGCGGATCATCGCCGGAGCCCAGGTCCTGGTCCGCAATCTGCCCCTGGGGAGCCTGGCTTATGTCCCCCGGGGGCCGGTGGTCGATCCTCAAGAGGGGGAGACCTTACAAAAACTATGGGCTCAGCTTCACATTCTGGCCCGCCAAGAGGGTTCAGTTTTCTTACGTTTGGAACCGGATTGGGAGGGTGGAGAGAGAGGCCATCTACTGGAAAAGGAGGGGTTCCATCGAGCCCCGGAGAGCATCCAGCCTCAGAGCACCTTGGCTGTGGATATAGAGGGGGATCTGGAATCGATCCTGAGCCAGATGAAGCCCAAGACCCGATATAATATCCGCCTGGCGGAGCGAAGAGGGGTGATGGTGAGGGAGGGGAGGGAGGAGGATCTGAGGGCTTTCTACGAGTTGCTCCGTATCACCGGGCGTCGGGATCGCTTCTTTGTGCACAGTGGCCACTATTACCTTGAGGCTTGGCGGACCTTCGCCCCCCAAGGGATGGGGAGACTCTTTTTGGCTTTCTATGGCCACCAGATGTTAGCAGGGGTGATGGTTTTCGCCTTTGGCCGCCGAGCCTACTATCTCTACGGTGCCTCGTCCGATGAGCATCGCAGCCGGATGCCCAACTACCTCTTGCAGTGGGAGGCGATCCGGTGGGCTAAGGAGAGGGGGTGTCTAGTATATGATCTTTGGGGCATCCCCGATGAGGTGGGGAGGGATGGGGAGCCCTCCGATTTTGCCAAGAGGAAGGGGGGGTTATGGGGGGTCTATCGTTTTAAGCGTGGTTTCGGAGGGAGGGTGGTGCGCACTGTCGGAGCCTTCGACTACGTTTATTCCCGACCCCTTTACCGGCTCCTGATGCGGATGGAAAGGGTGCGCTCCACTATCTCAAGGTTATAAGCGGAAGCGCTGGGTATGGTGCCCTTCTCAACGGTTGTTATTTGGACGTAAGAGGTGATCGCCCAGGCTATCTTTGAGGGTTTCATCGATGTCGCTCTTGACAAGTGGTAGACCTGTGTTATTATTTTCTCGAGGTTTGTAACTCTTTCGTCTCCCAGAAGGTCCTTCTGTCCTGGCCGCTGAGGTCGGAACCATGGCCTTGGCGGTTGCTTTTTGGGGAAGCAAGTGGTTGCTCTGGATGGGGTGGGGCCAGGGGGTTGAAGGAGGGCCAAGCCAAGGATTTAGCAAGGAAAGGAGGTGCGGCCCTTGAGCGAGGAGCGACAGACGGGCACGGTGAAGTGGTTCAGCCCAGCCAAGGGGTACGGCTTCATCACTCCAGATGCCGAGGGGAGCGAAGATATCTTCGTCCATTACTCGGCTCTCGAGGGTTCAGGCTTCAGGAGCCTGGAGGAGAACCAGAAGGTGGAGTTCGAGATCGAAGAGACCCCTAAGGGCCCCCAGGCGATCAACGTAGTGAAACTCCCTTAGCCTGTCAGAGCCTCCTTATGGGGGCTCTTCTTTTTCGGGTTCTCTCACCTTCTATGATATAATTAGAAGCGATCCTCATTAGTTAGGGGGTGAGCCCTGGAACCCGGAGGGTTAGCACGGGAGGTGATGGAAGCCATCTCCAACAAGAAAGGCTGGGATATCGTGATGCTCGATATCCGCCCTGTGTCGCTGTTGGCTGACTACTTCGTCATCGCTACTGGGGCCAACGAGCGACAGGTGAACGCCATCTTGGAGGAGGTTTTGACTAAGACGAGGGAGGCGGAGGAGAAGCCGTTGCATGTAGAGGGGGCCCCGGAGTCGGGCTGGGTGCTCCTCGACTACGGGAGCGTGATTGTGCACCTCTTCATCCCTTCACAACGAGAATATTACGACCTAGAAGGGCTTTGGAGCGATGCTCCATTGGTAGTGAGGATACAGTAGGGGAATCGCGGAGGGCGCAAGACACACAATGGCGTCGGCTTTAAGGCAAGGCCGGCGCTACTTTTCAGGCTCTAGGTGCTTGCCAATTTCAAGCCTCACCTTCGGGGCAGTGGGCCTAACGTTCCGAGCGTATCTGAAGTCCAGCCGTAAGGCTGGATTTGGGCTAAGCGTAGCGGAGCCAGATACGCTCTGCTAGGCGACGTTTCAATCATTAAAACCTCTCCATTATAATTTTAAGACATATTGTGGAATCAACTTAGCAACAATCTCTATTAACCCAATTTCTAAAGCACGCAGCACGACTCTTCGCCCCCTGTATTCATAAGGTAACTCCCGCACTTCAGATATAATTTGCTTACCTCTATCATTTTGCATCTCAACTTCAAAGTATCTCTCTCCATCGACTTCTATCACTTTATTTACAGCTAGAATATCTGGTAAAACATATCCTCCACCATGAGGGATGGTGTTAGCATTTAAGAGTCTGTCATAAACTCCCAATCTTTTCGCTCTTTTTTCAAAACCTAATAACTCTATGCTTTCGGGACTTAGATTTGGGTTACCTCTCACTAAATACGCAGGCAAATCTCCTCTTAAAGTAAGTGGAAAAAGAGTAGCATCGTTTTTCAAATAATGACAACCTAACAACATTTCATTCATATTTATAAGCCCTTGATGGGTCTCATTGGAAATTTCTAGGAATTTTCCAAACAGCAACTCTGCAGCTAGTTTCCTTTTCTTCTTTGCAAAATTTTCAACATATTTATATTTTTCGAAATACTTTTTAGCAGCACCGCCTGTAAGAATGTGAAATTCTCTAAAAGGTGTTTCAATATGTTCTGCCATCTCATACAATCGTTTACTTTTGTCATAATATAATCCGAAGCCTAATTCATTGTCCCCCTTAAATTCATCAGCGGATCCGTGTATGATAAAAGCATATGGAGGCAGATCAAGATCAATCTTTGTAACAGCTGTTAATTCAAATAGATCTATAAAATGATTGCTTTTATAAAAATCCCATATCACCTCAATGCCATCTATCTGTGTTGTACTCGTTTCCATCTCGTGTAATTTCTTGATTAAACTCTCAATATCGGGCAGTTCTTCCAATCCTCCTACGAGCAATCCACATGCATTAGGTTTTGTATTAAGAATAATAAAGTCATGATCCCCTTCTCCCCAGCTTATCTTTCCTCCATAGCCAAACCCGCTTTTCCACCGACTCGCATTTCTAGTAATGGTCATATCTGGGGTGGCAATAAAAGTAGCGCTTGGGCCCATACCAAGTTGATGTTGAACGTAATGAATTCCCGCGATACCATAAATAGTATTAGCCCTACATAATTCTGCTCCACTATCGGTTAATCCAATAAAAAAACAATGGTCCTTTGCATTCCGTAACATCTTTTCCCTATTCATAGCTCTCATCTGCCACTTTATTTTTATGATGTCGCCTAACGTTTTCTTTGCGCAAAAGTGTACACAAAAACCGAAAAGTGTTGACCAAAGCGGAACTACAGTTCCATTCCCGCTCGCCGCTAAAACATCACCTCTTCCGCTGTGCTCTTATAGGTGCAGAACTCTCCCTCCGGGAACCAGTAGGCGATCTCCTGAGCGGCCTCTTCAGGGTCTCCTGCGGCGTGGATGAGGTTCCTCACCGCCCTTTTGAGTTCGTTGGCCACGACGGGGGAGGTGGTGGAGAAATCCCCTCGGATGGTCCCCGGGTCGGCGTCCGCGGGCAGGGTGAAACCGCATAGTTTCCTCACCACGCTGATGGCGTGGGCCCCCTCTATGACGCAGGCCACGATAGGCCCAGAGGTGAGATAATCCACGTTCCATCCCTTGATCATCTCCCCGATCTCCATGGGGTCGTCGGTGCCTATCTCCTGAATGGGGTCCTTGCCATGCTCCCGGTAACTCTGAAGCGTCTTCTTCCCCATCCCCCTTATCCATTCCGGGGTGTTGGGGTAATGGTTCTCGGCGAACTCCCGAGAGATCTTTACCATCTTGAGGGCTACGATCTTGAGTCCGGCATCCTCGAACCTGGTGAGGATCTTTCCCACTAGCCCCCTTTTGACCGCGTCGGGCTTCAGAAGGACCAAGGTTCTTTCATAGAAAGTGGACATATCCTCGCTCTTTCTCCTCAGAAGGTTTTCAGTCTTTCCCGCAGCCAGCGGTACTTCTCTAAAGCCTCCTGGAGGCGACCACCTTTCATGTAGGCGTCTCCCAGGAGTTGTTGGCTAGGTAAGTGTTCTGGGGCCTCTTGGGCCGCGGCCTCCAGATCCTCGATCACCTCCCCAACAAGCGTAGGCTCAGAGTGGATAATGGTTCGGTAATGAGTTAGGGCTTCGTCACGCTCCCCCTGGGCTAGATAGGCCCGGGCCAGCCCCAGCCGAGCCTCGTGATCACCTGGCTCGGCGGCTAGGCGATCCAGATACCCCTCTATGGTAGGCGGGGCCTCCTCTATGATCTCAGTAGGAACCTCCTCTACCATCTCTTCTGCGATAGGCGGGGCCTCTTCGATGGTCACTTCCTCTTCTATTGGCTGGGTGGGAAGTGCCTCTGCTAACTCCACCTCTTCTTTGGCCAGGGGTGGCGCTTCCTCCCATTCTGCCTCCTCGACCACCTCTTCCGGGACCTCTTTCAACTCTCGCAACCAGTCAGGCACCCCCTCCGGCGGCGTGGGGGGCGCTACCGCCTCTTCTACCTCCTCCCCGGGCGGAGGGGCTAGCCTCTCCAACCAATCGGGTACCTCCTCGGGGGATGGTGCCTCCTCCGGGAGTTCTTCCAACTCTCGCAACCAGTCCGGCGCTTCCTCCGGGGGAGGGGCAGCCTCGGGAACCTCTTCCGTGGGGAGTTTCTCCTCGATCTCGGGAGGCAACTCTTCGGCCTCTACCTCCTCGGCTGCGACCTCTTGCAGCCTACGGAGCCACTCGGGCATCTCCTCCTCTGCTATCTCCGCCACCACTTCTTCAAGCTCAGGCAGAGGAGCCACCTCCGTTGGCGGGGCTACCTCTTCCACCTCTGGTACCGGTGGTGGGGTGGGTATCTCTTCTAAGCGAGGGAGGAGGACTTTCTCTGGCGGTAGAGGTGAGGCTTCGCCGAAGAGTTCCTGAGCCACTCCGTTCTCAGGGTCTAGGGCTTGGGCCTGGACGAGGAGGGTCTCACCTTCCTCCTCCTGGCCACTTTCCTTCCAGATGACCCCCAGGATAAGGTTAGCCTTTAGGCAGTTAGGGAGGAGTTCTAGGATCTCCTGACAACTTTCAGCGGCCTCCCGGCGACGGCTCTCCCGCCACAACGCTTCGGCTAGAGCCACTTTCAGATCGATGCGGTCGGGGTCCTCTTTGAGAAGAGGTCTCAACTCGGTGATAGCGCGGTCGTAGAGGCCTTCTCTTAAGTAGAGGCGAGCGAGGGCTGCTGGGGTGAGTTTGACCCTGGGTGGCTCCACGCCCTCCCGTTCGCCGTAGAGCCGTTTCAGTTCCTGACGTATCTCCGTATTTCCAGGAGCCAGCTCAAAGGCTCGTTCCAGATGCCAGATCGCTTCCTCTAGTTCCTTCTTTTCATCATGCACCACCGCTAGCCCCACGTGGGCGATTGCATCCTCCGGATTGGCGCCCAAGACCCTGGTGAAAAGGCTAGCCGCCTCATCATGCTCCTCCCTCTCTAGGGCGGCCTCTCCCAGTAGCCGATAGGGCATGATGTATTTGGGAAACCGCTCCAGGATATGGCGGCAGATGATTATAGCCTCATCGATCGATTGGGCTTTGATTAACCCCTTCACTTCGTCGCAATATTCGCCTAGTCCTATTTCAGCCATTTTCTCACCCCCTACTCTGAAAGCGGGCTTTCATTTATTATGAGGCTCCTTAGCCCAAATGTCAACGTCTAGATGAGGTGATGGACCCTTTTCACATTTTGGAGGAGACCATCTATGGAGGGGGATCTACCAGGCGCGGGGCCCAAAGGGTCTTCGGCTTCCTCTCTCCTGAGAGCGGCGAAGGTGGCCAAAACGGAGTGGCTCAGGGCCTCTAAATCATAGCCCCCTTCTAGGGTTAGAATTAAGCGGCCTTGGCAGAGTTCCTCCGCCAGGGAGACCAAGATGGTGGTGAGGCGATGGAAGCCGGCGGTAGAGAGACGCATGCCGGCCAAGGGATCCGCCCAATGGGCGTCGTAGCCTGCGGAGACGAGGATCAGGTCCGGGTTGTACCGGCGGGTCAGAGGCAGAAGTATCTCCTCAAAGGCCTGAGCGTATCCCTCATCACCAACCCCGTAAGGCAGGGGAACGTTGACGGTGTAGCCTTCCCCTCTCCCTTGTCCCCTTTCCTTCCAATGGCCAGTTCCGGGGTAATAAGGGTATTGATGGGTAGAGAAATAAAGCACGTTGTCTCTTTCGTAGAAGGCATCTTGAGTACCGTTGCCATGATGGACGTCGAAGTCGGCGATGAGTATTCTAGACAAAGCGTGTTTCTGGATGGCGTATTGAGCGGCCAAGGCCACATTATTGAAGAGGCAAAAGCCCATCCCCCGACCCCGGAGGGCGTGATGACCTGGGGGGCGGACGAGGGCGAACCCGTTATCCACCTGGCCCGAGAGCACCGCCTCTACGGCGTTGATTAGACCTCCGGCGGCCATCAAGGCAGCCTCGTAGGAATGGGCGCTCACGTATGTATCAGCGTCTAGCATACCTCCGCCAGATTCCGCCACCATTTCTACCCGCTTGATATAGTTTGGATCATGCATGGTGGAGAGGAGTTCTAGATCGAGGGGGGTGGCTTCTATGGAGGTCAGTTGGGCCAGGGTTCCTGAACTTTCCAGGGATTGCATTATCCTCTGCAACCTCTCTTTGCGCTCCGGATGGCCGGGGATGTTGTGTTCCAGGTAGATAGGGTGGTAGACGTAGCCGGTGGTCATCGGTCAGTTCCCCTTTTTGCTACAACATAGAGGACGCGGAAGTTGGCGGGGATGCCTTCGGCGTTAGCCAATTCTTGAATATGGGAGAGGAAGGCGTCAATGAACTCTTGACGTTTGTTTTTTGATAACCGCGCCAGCATCACCTCTATGGGCCCCACGGAGAGGGTGAACTCCCAGACCTCCGAGGCCTCTCGGAAAGAGAAGTCGTACCGCTCTTCGACTATCTCGATGTTAGAGAAGCCCGCTGAGGTGAGGAGGGCTTCTATATCCTCAGGCCTCCAGGCGATGGGGTTGGGCACCACAGGCCGGAGGCCGTACTCTTTTATCGCCTCCCCTAAAATGGGCCACTGGGGGACGATGCCCCCTTTTCCCCACAGGGAGAGGCCCAGTTTCCCTCCTGGCACAAGGACGCGGCGCATCTCCGCCAGGGCCCTCCTCATATCGGGGAGAAAGAAGAGGGCGAAGCCGCAGGTGAGGGCGTGAAAGGAGTTATCGGGGAATTCCAGGGTTTGGGCCTCCATGCAGACGCAAGTGATGTTGGAAAGGCCATCCCTCTTGGCTTCCCTCTCCGCCTCGGCGACCATACAGGGGGAGTAATCGGTGGCCATCACCTGGCCGGAGGGGCCCACCTGTTTGGAGGCGGGGATAGCCACCGCGCCGGTGCCACAGGCCACATCTAGGAGCCTATCTCCGGGCTCCAGGCTCGATAATTCCAAGAGCCGCTGGGCAGAAATAGAGAGGATAGGAGGCCCCGCCTGGCCGTAGAAAGCAGCGGTGCGGTCCCAGCAACGGTGGACTGCATCTTGAAGGTCGCCAATCATTCTTGCACCTACGACCCTTCAGGGGGTCTTGGTTCTCACGTCTAGTCAAGCAATCTCTGGAAAAATGTCGTGCCTAGCACATCGCGAGGAAGATACTCCTGAAGATCTGATAACTCCTGCTCGTGCGTTTGGAAATAGTCTCGAAGATCCTGGGGATATTCTGCAATTAGAACAAGGCTAGTACCAATTGAAGTCTGTTCGGCTAGAGAGAACCAGCGATCAAAGGCACTTTCGACGTAGCGAGGAACGCTATCCCTTTCCTGTTGCCAAGCCCGTACTTCTTCGCCTCGCAGATGGACAAATGCACACAATTCCTTATGGAGATTGTCTAGCCTTTCCCTTAGCTTTACTTCTGCATCTGCACGAACAAGCATTTCTCTGCCTTCCGTCTCAAAAAGGTCTTCTAGTAAGCACGGCCAATGGGGTGACCTCTTCGCTCCTTGTTTCCACAAATTGTAGTCGGATGTAGACAATTGATATCGTTGATTGTAGTAGATTCCCACCAATGTCAATTCTAACCAGTTTCTGAGGGTGGCTACTGCCTGCCGATAATATCCCCCGAGAACAAGATATATGGCGGCCTTGATATCAGTTTCGGATTCGACCCACAACTCCGAAGTAGGATGGCCATACGGTAGTGTATAGAATAGAGCATAGTTCAAGATGGAATCGACCCAAACGAGCCCTTGCATCTCCAGTAACTTGTCCTTCTTGTTTTGAAAGGTATGTGCTCTAACAGAGTTACTCGGCCATTCGTCAGAGAAACCCAGGTCGAAAAGGAGCTCGAGGTTCTCTATCTGCTTATTCACCTCTTCCACCGCTTGCTCCTTGCACACACTTTAACTCCAGTATAACAAAACCGGGCCGAGGCGGCAACGCCTCGGCCCGTTATCATGCGCAACACATGATTCTCACGGCCATTTGAGGCTGTACGCTACGAAGAGGGGGAGAAGGTTTATGGCCAGGATATTTTGCAGTTTGATTAAGATGTGCAGGGATGGCCCGGCAACGTCTTTGAGGGGGTCGCCGAAGGTGTCGCCGATGACCGAGGCAGCGTGGGTCTCTGTCCCTTTGCCACCCAAATGGCCAGCCTCGATGTACTTCTTGGCGTTGTCCCAGGCTCCTCCAGAGTTGAACATGAACATGGCTAGAGTAGCCCCGATGATCTTCACACCGATCAAGTAGGACGCCAAGGGCCATACACCCAGGGTGAAGCCCACGGCTATAGGGAAGATCACCCCGAAGACCGTAGGAGCCACCATCTCCCTCAACGCGTTTCTGGTGCTGATGTCCACGCAGCGCGAATAGTTTGGCTTCGCATCTCCCGCCAGTAAGCCGGGTATCTCTCTGAATTGCCTTCGGATCTCCTCTATCATCTTAAAGGCTGTCTTCTCCACGGCTCGCACCGTCTGGGCGGTGAAGAGGAAGGGTATGGTTGTGCCGATCATGATGGCGGCGATGTTGAGGGGGTGAGCGAGGTTAATGATGACATCGTTAATCTGGGTGAACTCGATGCCCTGGAGTCTGGCTGCTTCTACCAAGTAGGCGAAGAGTATCACCACGCTGGTCATCAAGGCGCAGCACATGCTATACCCTTTGGTGATGGCCTTGGTGATGTTGCCTGCGGCGTCGAGTACATCGGCGGACTCTGTAACCTCCTGGCTTAGCCCAGCCATCTCGGCGATCCCCCCGGCGTTGTCCACGATGGGGCCGAAGGCATCGCCAGCCATGATGATGCCCTTCATCTCCGTGATGCCCAAGGTGGCAGCCGCTATCCCGAAAAAGCCCGCTATCCCCCCGCCCATGATGTAGTAGGCTGCCAGATTCGCCAGGGCTATCATGATCTTGGGCAAGACAGCGCTCTCCATACCCCAGGAGAAGCCGGACATAAGGGTAATCGCAGGGCCGCTCTGGCTGGCCTCGGCGATCTCCCGTACCGGTTTTCGCTCTATCCCCGTGTAGTATTGAACAATCAGGGCGGTGCCCAGGGCACAAACCAGCCCCAGGGAGAGGCAGTAGAAGATCCTTATATCCCTCATCACCCATTGCCCTAGGGCGTAGAAGCCCAAGAGAGAGAAGATGGCTGTGGTGAAGAAGCCGATGTTCATAGAGGTGATGGGGCTTCTTTTTTTCGCTTCCCGCACGGCCAGCACGCCGACAACGGCTCCGATAGCACCGATGGCCCTGCTTATTAAGGGGAACAGGATAGCCGCCCAACCATATTGGGGTATGAAAGCGAGCCCTACGATCATGGTGGCCACCAGGTTATCGGAGCCCGACTCGAAGAGGTCAGCCCCTCTTCCTGCCACATCGCCGACGTTATCCCCCACCAGATCGGCGATTACTCCCGGGTTGCGAGGGTCATCCTCCGGTATCCGGGCCTCGATCTTGCCCACCAGGTCAGCGCCCACATCTGCGGCCTTGGTGTATATCCCTCCCCCCACCTGGGCGAAGAGGGAGGCGAGGCTAGCCCCGAAGCCGAAGCCCACCAGGAGGCTCACGTTTTCGGGGTGCTGGGGGCTAACACCGAAGAGGACCGAGAGCAGGGCTATCCCCAGCAGGTTGAGGGCCACGATGGTTAGACCCATGACTCCCCCGCCTCGGAAGGCCAGAACGAGCGCCTTGCCAGCGGAGGTTTTCGCTGCCTGGGTGGTCCTCACGTTGGCCCTCAGGGCGGCGTTCATGCCGATGAAGATAGCCAACTGGGCGAGGAGGGCCCCTGCGATGAACCCGAAGGCTATCTGCCAGTGGGGCCACATAGCGATGAGTAAGAGGGCTGCTAGGCCAACGATGAAGTAGGCGATGGTCTGGAACTGCCTTCTCAAATAGGCATTGGCGCCCTCTCGAATAAAGGAAGCGATCTCCTGCATGCGAGGAGTGCCGGGGCTTTCTCTGCTCACCAGCCAGTAGAAAACGGCGGCGAATATCAGGGCCACAACCCCGGCCATGGAAATGAGAAGCATTATGTCCATTTAGTCCTCCCTATCGAGGTTTGGCATAGATGGTGAAGGTATCAAAAACCCTGGACGCTCCAGGGGTTGTGATTATAGCACAAGCGGAGGGTTGAGGCAAGGTTTAGTCTTGACAAGGGGTGGGAACGGTGATATATTCTAGCAACCTCTAAGAGGAGGTCGCTGCCCCCGGCGACTCATAAAAACTGCACCCTGAGATGAGGGTGCAGTTCTCTATTTGGGGATTGGGTTACTCCTTCAGTTTTTGCTCGATTATCTCTATCTTTGCCTCGCCGTAGTAGGAGCAGCCTCCCTTCACCAGGTCCGGCTCTCACCCCTCTTCTCTTATGATCCTTTTCACATCTTTAGGAGAGGCATCTAGTTCCTTGGCTATCTTGCCCGCGGAGAGCATTCTTCCCTCGGCCACTCTGTTCCTCCTATGCGCTTAGTTATGAGGCGGACCGCTCCTCGTATCGTCAGTTGAGCCGTTCTGTAACAGAAGAAGCACTGTGTTTTCCAAAGGGAGAATAGTTTGCGGCTATTCTCGTCACGGATCTAGGCGCAGAGTTGCAAGGCCACCTCTACACGTCCAGGTGCCTCACCTGTTTAGCGTGAGTCTGGATGAACCGCTTGCGGGGTGGCACCTCGGCCCCCATCAGCATATTAAAGGTCCGATCCGCCTTGGCCGCATCCTCTATGGTAACTTGCAAGATGGTTCTCCCCTCAGGGTCCATAGTGGTCTCCCAGAGTTGGTCGGGGTTCATCTCGCCCAGGCCTTTGTACCGTTGCACCGTCGCCTTTTGGCTGCCCCACTTCTTCAGCAACCCCTCTCTCTCTTCCTCGGTATAGACGTAAGTATGCTTCGACTTGGCCTCGATCCGGTAGAGGGGAGGCTGGGCGATGTAGAGGTGGCCGTTGGCGATCAACGGCTCCATGTGCCGGAAGAAGAAGGTGAGAAGCAACGTCCGTATGTGAGAGCCATCCACATCAGCGTCAGTCATGATGATGATACGGTGGTATCGCAGGTTCTTGATATCGAACTGGTCGCTGATCCCCGTGCCCAGAGCAGTGACGAGGGCCTGGATCTCCTTATTGCTCAATATCTTATTGAGGCCCGCCTTCTCCACGTTCAGGATCTTCCCCCGCAAGGGAAGGATGGCTTGGAAGCGGCGGTCGCGGCCCTGCTTGGCGGAGCCCCCCGCCGAATCCCCCTCTACGATATATAGTTCAGACTTCTTGGGGTCCCTCTCTGAGCAATCGGCCAACTTCCCGGGGAGAGTTGCGCTCTCCAACGCGCTCCTGCGGATCACCAGATCACGGGCCTTGCGAGCCGCGGCCCTGGCCCGGGCTGCCGTTAAGCACTTCTCTATGATCGCCTTAGCCGTTCTAGGCTCCTCTTCCAAAAGAGTGGAGAGCCTCTCGGAGACCACCGATTCCACCAGCCCTTTCACCTCGGCGTTCCCCAATTTGGCCTTGGTCTGGCTCTCGAACTGGGGGTCCTTCAGTTTCACGCTTATGACCGCCGTCAACCCCTCGCGCACATCCTCTCCGGTGAACCCCGGGTCGGTATCCTTGAGGATGTTATTACGCCGGGCGTAGTCGTTTATTGTCCGCGTCAGGGCGGAGCGGAAGCCTGTCAGGTGGGTGCCGCCGTCAACGGTGTTGATATTGTTGGCGAAGGCATAGACCGATTCGGCATAGCCATCGGTATACTGGATAGCCATCTCAATGATGGCGCTATCCACCGTCCGCTCCGTATAGATAGGCTCGGTGTGCAGCACCTTACGGTTGCGGTTGAGGTAGCGGACGAACGATTGTATGCCTCCTTCGAAATAGAAGGAGTGTTCTCGGTCCCCCCTTTCATCTTTGAGGGTGATCTTGAGGCCCCGGGTGAGGAAGGCCATCTCTCGGAACCGCTGGGTTAGGGAGTTGAAGTTGTAGTTTAGGGTGCGGACGATCTCTCTATCGGGCAGGAAGGTGGTCTTGGTACCCGTATCTTTCGCCTTGCCGATCACTTGAACCGATGTAGTGGGCACCCCTCGCTCGTACCGCTGTTGGTAGACCTTGCCGTTCCGCCTGACCTCCACCTCCAGCCACTCGGAGAGGGCGTTCACCGCGGAGACCCCCACACCGTGGAGACCGCTAGCCACCTTGTACCCTCCCCCGCCGAACTTGGCCCCAGCGTGCAAGACGGTATGGACTACCTCCAGGGCGGACTTGTTCATCTGGGGATGGGTCTCCACCGGGATGCCCCGGCCGTTATCGACCACGGTCACCGTATTATCGGGGTGGATAGTGACCTCTATCTTATCGCAAGCCCCGGCCAGGGCCTCATCAACGGAGTTATCGACCACTTCGAAGACCAGGTGATGGAGCCCGCGCTGATCGGTGCTCCCGATATACATCCCCGGCCGGCGCCGCACCGCCTCCAGACCTTCCAGGATCTCGATATCTGTGGCTTCGTATCTATCTACTGCCACTTCTTTTCTCCAACCAACTGGTATATCTATCTCGGTAGAAGATAAGACTGGCCGCCGCCAGCCCACTGCCTACGTAAGCGTTTCCCACGATCCCCAAGGCTAACCCCCAGGGGCTGGCACCCAGAGCCCGCCAGACGAAAGATAGCCCCATGCCGATAACGTTAATGAGGATGATTAGGCCTAGGGAGGACCAAAAGTTGCGTCGCACCACGTTGATGCTATTCCAGATGGCTGAAAACGGCCCCGCATCGCTGATGACGATAGCGTTGATGGCGAAAAAGAGGTAGAACCATATCCATATAAGAAGCGCCAGAAGCAAGGTAGAGAGGATAGCCGTCAGGCTTTCGCTGAGAAGGGAGACCAAAGTGAAGCCCATGGCCAGGGGAAGCCCCAGAAGGATAGCGCCCCCTATGAAGATGAGCAAGAGGAGGATAACCCGTAGCCAGTAGCCCCAGATCCGATGGAGAAGAGAAGGGTAAGGTTTTTGGCGGACCTTTTGGGCGATAAGACCCAAATATAGGCAGCCCAAGAGGAGACCGAGGGGGAGCAGGACTAGAATCCAACCTATGAATCGGAGGCCGTCATCTATCTCGATGACCATTTGGCCCAGGGGCGACACGGTAGTCGCCCCGGCCATGAGACTGGGAACCCCCAAGATGGCCGAAGCGAGAAGGGAGAAGAGGTTGAAACCCCCTAAAAGTTCCTGCCACTGGATGCCGGGGCCGGCGGAGGGCAGGTAGAGAGAGGCGCGTTGGATGAGGGGGAGAGGAGAGAGCCTGGGTCCTAGCCAGAGGTAGAGGTCTAAAGCCACGGGGATAGCCAAGACCCATAACTGGTGAGTTATAGCGCTGAAGCCTAAAGAGAGCGTATCGATGACACCTGGACGGTTCTTCACGCTATACATTGTATCACAATTGAGGGGAACTTAAAAATTTCTCGGTCTTCGTCAAATAGTGGGGTGGTGGGGCCTGCAGCTATGGTTGATCTCCGGTTACTCATCAGGATGCGCAATCTGAGGTTCTTCACATTGCGATAGCCGTAGGCGACCCGTGTGAGTGTCTTGATGCGATTGTTCTTCCCCTGCGCCGCTTGAGCACTCTCAAGAGAACTCGCCTTGGTTCCAGAGGGCACTCCTGCTTCCACTGGGGATGATACTCCTGAACCTTGGTTGTGACGTGGCTGCAGGGGGGGCAGACCCTTTCCCCCTGCCGATGGACCACCGTCATCACCAGCAGTCCAGGTAGTTCCTCTTGCCCCAAAACCCGCAGGACGGGCAAGCCCAGCCCAATTGTGATATTATTCTCTTGCACCCGTTGGCCCTCCTGTCTGCATGTTTTGGTTTGCTACCACATGCTACAGGACCCAACGGGTGTGTTCAACTACCCTTGAACCACACTAAAGAGTGTAGACCCAGAATTCCCTGACCCTTGCAGGGGAGAGGAGAAGATGGTAGAATGAAGTCGGCGTTCTTGTAAGTAACAGGGTATTGAGTCGGTCGAAAGGGGGGAGGAAGCGATGGAGGAGAGGGGAGCGGCTGATCTATCCACATTGGAAAGGGAGAGGGACGAGGCTCGAGCGGCCTGGCAGGCCACCCACGAAGAGATGGAAGCGCTTCTCCGGGGGGGCGTTCTGCCCGAGAAGCAGGAATTGAGACACCTCTTGACCGAGGAGAGGGAAACCCATCGGGCCTATATCGAGGCTATACGGGCCTGGGCGGAGGCTAAGAGCGGCGCCAGTTCCTATGGGGAAGAAGAGGTGCCGAAGCCTCTATAAGTCTCTCCTGAGGGGAGGCGAAACCTTCTCTTATAGCCTTCGCTGAAAGGGCAAACTATCCCCTCTCTACAAGAAGCGTGGCTCAGGGCTAGCGTTTGCCATAACCTAATAAGGTATCAAAATATGGCCTGGCAACTCTTGCCCGCCCCAACTTTCACTCCCCTAAACTCGGATAGGCTCGTTGGAAGGCAACTCGACGCTCAATCGAGCCGCCTTGCCCCCTTGGCCGACTCCTGAAGCAACAGAAGGAGGATGAGCCCTCTCATCCTCCTTCTCATATTGGCCCACGGCGCGGAGCGCCATAGGGCTACCTAGTCGTTCCCCGGTTCCGATTCAACCGGTTTGGCTACCACAATTAACCGCTCAAGGTATCGTCGGTTCTCAGCATCCCAGTTGGTGCAGGTAAGCAGGGTGAGGATGGGATCAGAAGTAGGATAGGCTACGGAGACATCAGTGGGCCCGATGTACCTTTTGCTCACCACGCGATAGGTGTAGGCTTGCTCCCCTGCGTATACGATAGCCATATCCCCCGGTTCCAGGCTCTCCACGCGTAGGAAGGGCCCCGCTCCTCTCTTCAGGGTGACATGCCCAGCAAGGACCATATTGTTCTTCTCGCCTGGATTAGCCGTCCCTCCTAGGTGTGCTATCTCGTATGTCAGGCCAGAGACATTCCATGTCTTGTCGGTGATGGGCACCTCCACTACGGGAGCATCGATCCCCAAGACTGGGATCACTAGACGCGTGGGTGGGGGGGCACGCTCTACTATCTCCGTGGTGGGCTCTATGATAGGGGGGGCATCAGGCAATTGAGTAGCGGGAGTGGAGGTGGCTACCGGGGGCTCGTCCTGAGGGCTTGTCTCGAGGGGCCCCTCTTCGGAAGGGACGTTGAACCCCTTCACCAACAGTTCCACGCCGGATATGGGGTTGGTGGGCGTAGGGGAAGGAGGAGTTGGACTCCACTCAGGAGAGGGGACCGAGTTCGCCTCTTGGCTAGCCAAGTTCCCTCCCAGCGCGGCGAAGGCAAGTAGAGCGATGCCTAGAAGTAGAAGCGCGCTCCCTATGACCCGCAGGGGCCATCCTCTATCTACCATCAGCCGTAAGTCAGGTTTCTTGAACAACTATTCCCCTCCAACTCCACGATTCACGAGAAGGAGAATGGTGAATGACGCTACCTTGCTAATTCCTCCTCAATCATAGCCTGGAAGGCAGAGAAGGGCTTCGCGCCCCGCAGCAGACGGCCGTTAATGAAAAAGGTGGGCGTGCCTGTGACTCCGTAACTCTGTCCCTCACTCAAGTCTTTCTGGACTTCAGAGGCGTATTGGCCGGAGTCCAGGCATTCGTTGAAAGCATCTGTGTCCAAGCCCAACTGCTGGGCGTACCCCTTGAGACTATCGACATCGAGCGCTTGCTGATTCTGGAAGAGGAGATCGCTGTATTGCCAGTATTTGCCCTGCTCAAAGGCGCATTGGGATGCTTCTGCCGCCTTTTGGGCATAGGGATGCATACTAGTGAGAGGGAAGTCGCGATAGACGAACCTGACCTGGTCCCCATAGGTGTCCACGATTTGCCCCAGGGTCTCGGTGGCGAAGCGAGCGCAAAAGGAACATTGAAAGTCGGAGAACTCGACGATGAGCGCGGGGGCATCTTGGGGGCCGATGGCTGGGTCATCATCGGCGCTGACCTGGACGATACCCGCTGTTGGTGATGGCTGCGCCGCCGTGGGCGACAAGATGGGACTAAGGGTCGCTGTGGCTTCCAGGTGAGGAGAAGTGGGGGTGGGGGAAGCGGTGCCTGGAGGTACGCTGGCCACAAGGTAGTAGGGCATGGGGCCCAGCAAAAGGGATCTAACGGTCATCCCGGCGATAAAACTGAGGACGGTGGCGATGACCAGGTAGATATGCGATTTCTTCACCACGAAGAGCTCGTCATCATTTCTCTTTGGCATTTGGCTATACCTCTCAGTCTGCTTTTTTATAATGATATAGGAAGAGGAGAGGCAGGTCAAATAACTGACCTGCCTCCCAAAATGTGCGTTCCGCTCTCTATGGAGAGCGATCCTACTCCTTGCGCCGCAGCAGCAAACCACTGCCGATGAGCGCTAGGGAGGAGAGTATCAAGGGCAGTGAAGGGAACGCCGAAAGTGGTACCATTTCGCCGGTTACCGGTAGCCTCTCCACTCCCAACACCTCTACGACGGGTGTCGGCGTAGGCGTTGGCGTTGGTGGTGTCGGCGTTGGCGTTGGCGGAGGTGGCGGAGTTTTACAATCGCGGGTCACTTTCTCATCCTCGCCAACTTCGTGGTCTCCCACTTTCACCGAATAGATGATGCGCGTGGTACGGATGCCGCTTCCCCAGAGGCGCCAATCATCGCGGAAATATTTGCTTCCGATGAAGAGGCCACTCTCCTCGAACTCCGTGTGTCCATCGAGTGTCACTTTCACGTAGTACTCGGCCCAGACATTGGAGGAGAACTCAGCCTCCCAGTAACCACACCTGGCCACCCCGTCCGCGGAGAGCACCGGTGCCGCCACGCAGGATGGGTCGTTGGTGACATCGAAGACATGGGCGCAGGCGTTGGCGGTCTCATCGCAACTGTCGTCGGTGCAGATGTCCGTGTCAGCGCAGTTGCGGGGGTCGCTCATGCAGGCGCCGATCACCTCATCGCACGTCTCGTTGACGGTGCAGAAGAGGTCGTCTGAGCAGTCGCGAGGGGTGTAGATGCAGCCTGCGATTGCATGACAGTACTCTTCGGTGCAGAAGAGGCTATCATCGCAGAGCGAGTCATCGGGCGTGTTGACGCACTTGTCGTTGACCTCGTCGCAGCTATCGATGGTACAGGCTACCCCATCGGAACAATCGGGTGCCTCGCCGTCAACGCAGAGGCCGGTCGCCGGATTGCAGGTCTCCAGGCCGTTGCACCATAGGCTATCATCGCAGACGACCCCATAGCAGAGTTCGCACGATGGGTCGTTGGTGACGTCGAAGACATGGGCGCAGGCGTTGGCGGTCTCATCGCAACTGTCGTCGGTGCAGATGTCCGTGTCAGCGCAGTCGACTGGTGTGCCATCCTGGCAGCCGAGGAGTGGGTCACAGGTTTCAGTGCCGTCGCAGAAGAGGCCATCATCGCACACCAATGGAGTGCCTGGTTGACAGCCGAGGAGTGGGTCACAGGTCTCAGTGCCGTTGCAGACGTCCTCATCACCACACACCAACGGTGTGCCTGGTTGACAGCCGAGGAGTGGGTCACAGGTCTCGGTGCCGGTGCAGACATCGCCATCATCGCAGATGAGGGGAGTGCCTGGTTGACAGCCGAGGAGTGGGTCACAGGTCTCGGTGCCGGTGCAGACATCGCCATCATCGCAGATGAGGGGAGTGCCTGCCTGACAGCCGAGGAGTGGGTCACAGGTTTCAGTGCCGGTGCAGACATCGCCATCATCGCAGATGACATCGGTGTACTCACAAGTGGCCGTCTGCCAAGGCGTCCCGTCAACGCAACTGTCCACCGTACATGCGTTAGTGTCAGCGCAGTCAGGCACGGTCACATCACCGGTTTCTGTTACGCCTTCGCAACCGGTGCTTCCAGCACAAGAGATCGAGTATTCAGTCGTTCCCGGCCCTGAGGTGTCCACATTGGTCAAGTCAAAGGTCTCCGTTCCGGACGAGCAACTCGCTCCAGCCTCTAGGAGCATAGCTTCCGTTACTGACGTTCCCTGACAGACTTGGATATCGGGCACGCTCATGGTCAGCGTATCCACCGGTATGGCGAAAATCCGGCATTGGGATGGTGGATGGGGCTCAACCACAAGTGGACAGTCGTGAGGCCCTGGGGTGAGATTGGCTTGAATCTTAGCGTTGAGATAGAATTCTTGGCCGCATTCAACAGCGACCGGCGTGCTCAGATCAAAGTCCCACGAGCCCTTCCCATCCAGGCAGCCAAGGTAGTCGGTAGTCTCCCTCGTCCCATCACCGTCAGCGTCGTAGTATATCGCGAAGACCCGGCGTGCATTGTGGTTGTTGGTTATGGTAACCCTCACGTTGATATAGAGCGTCTCGCCAGGTTCGCACACCTGGCAACCTGAGATGTTGGTCGCCGTTGCGTCGATGTCCCCAGCAGTGCACTCTGCTCTCAACGGCGCCGCCGGTACTGCTGCCAGGGAGACCGTGCTTAGCAACATGCTCAGCATCAGGAGTATCGTTCCCGCTGATAGTAGTATGGTACTGATTCGTCTTTTTATCTTCACTTTACCTCCCTTATTTCGGAGTGAACTCCTTTCCGTGGAATCGATCTCCCGTAGAACGATTTTTCCACGGAGAACGCTTATCCTTATTAGACTCTTTCACACCTCAACCTCCTTCCCCCTCGAAGGAACAACCACTATAGGTAGTTAACAGGAACTGGCAAAAGAAAACCGGCCACGGATCTATTTCGTAGCCGGTTGCACCACTGGCTCCTCGCCGCTCAGGTGCCCAGACTTGAGTGGCGATTCTTCGCCTCTACGCCGATGTGGAAAAGTAATAACAGAACTATAAACTCTAGTACCTTGGTACTATTATACAATGAAAATGCCCATAAGTCAACCCCTACCAGCGGTTTTTGGTTAAGGTTTGGTTAACGTGGCTCTATGATAGCGTCTGGTTCAGGGTTTCGCGGTTGAATCTTCGTCGTTCGAAGAGGTAGCCGAAGCCACGGACGTTGAGGATATGAAGTGGTTTTTCGGGAACGGCCTCGATCTTCTTTCGCAGGTTATGGATATGCACCTTCAGCAACTTGCGGGCCTCATCAGAAGGGCAATCGTAACCCTGTACCTGCCTCACGAGGCTCCGATAGGTGAGAGCACGCCCGGAGTTGTTCAACAAACAACGCAGGATTTCGAACTCGGTAGGGGTGAGGTCCGCAGGCCTACCCTCCACCCTCACTTCGCGCCGAAAGACGTTTATGGCTAGTGTGCCGATATCGAACTGTCCAGCATGGCCTGGCCGGGCCAAACCCACACGGCGCAGCAGGGCATATAACTGCGACAGAAATATTCGCGTGGTGAAAGGCTTGAGGAGGTGGGCGTCTCCCCCGGCATTTAGAGCACGGGCCAAGGCAAACTCCTGCCCTCTTCTCCCCACCACAAGCAAAGGAGCGATGGTCCGCTCTCGTATTTCCCCGCACAGGTCGTGCTCCCAACTGCCCGGCGGACCTAGGCCCAAGACCACGGCGTCTGGAGCCTCTTCGTTGAGTTGCCGCAGAGCCTCCTCCCCTTCCGTGGCAATGAAGGTTACCATCTCCTCCGCTTGGAGGATCTCAGCCATGCGATCCGCTATTCGCTTATCTGAATCTATTACCAGTATCGTGGTCAACTGGCAGGTCTCCTGCTGCTATGAGCCGTTTACTGGTCAACTTGCTACAAAGATTTCGTAGCCGGTTGCACCACTGTCTACCCATCGCTGAGTTGCCCAGAGTTGGGCGATGATTCACGGCCTCTGCTCCACTACTCTTGACCCAGGCCCTCGGCAAGCGATAGTACCGCAGCACTGCGGCTAGTATAGCGGTAAAGTGACCTCTTGTCAAGTGCTAAAAGTGGCATGCATCCAAGAGTGCTAGAGTCTGAAACCCTCAATCAATGTCTCAATGTCCACGAAAAAGCCTCCTCTAGGCACGAAAGGAGGCTTTTGCCTGCACTCAATGATTCGTAGTCAGTCGCTCTCTCCAGTTGAGCTACAGGCACATGGCGGAGAGGGTGGGATTTGAACCCACGAAGGAGGTTTTAGCCCCCTTAGTCGCTTAGCAGGCGACCGCACTAGACCGGACTATGCGACCTCTCCACATGGCGGAGGGAGAGGGATTCGAACCCCCGGTGGGCTTAACGCCCACTGCGGTTTTCAAGACCGCCGCAATAGTCCACTCTGCCATCCCTCCAATCAAGTATAACACCTCTGTCCCATGGTGTCAATTGCGGGGGGAGCCTTTTTTATTCGCTCTGGGGCTCAATAGTCACCTTGAGCCTGGCAGGAGCCTTACTCCCTACTATCCATTTCTGGATGTAGAGTGCACCCACCTTCAGCGGATAGCCTGGCTCGACTACCTCTTGATATCGAAAGGTATTCTTCGTTGCTTTCTCGAAGGTGAACTCGATGGCGATTTTTCTCTTCTCCTCCATACTTCTCTCTCCTCAAGGCGGTGAGGTGGTTTTATATGTTATATGTCCGCTCTTCTATGAGCAGGGATCTTCTCCAAGCCGCCCATGTATGGTCGTAGGACTGGGGGGATTACGATGCTCCCGTCAGGCTCTTGGTAGTTCTCTAGGATGGCGATCATGGTGCGGGGCAAAGCCAACCCTGAGCCGTTGATGGTATGGACGAACTCCGGCTTAGCACCCGGCTCCCGGCGGAAACGGATGTTGGCCCGCCGGGCCTGGAAATCGCGGCAGTTGCTCAAGGTGCTAACCTCTAGCCATTCCCCACAACCAGGGGCCCACATCTCCAGATCGTAGGCCATTGCCGCGGCGAACCCTAAATCTCCCGTACAAAGTTGTTTCGCTCGGTAAGGGATTCCCAACTGACGGCAGATCTCCTCCGCATCGGTTATCATGGCTTCTAGTTCAGAATCGGACTTTTCTGGCGTCGTAAACTTGTACATCTCTACTTTGTCGAACTGATGGACCCGTTTTATGCCCCGTACATCACGCCCCGCTGACATCTTCTCTCGGCGGAAGCAAGGGGTATAGGCTACATAGTGGAGGGGCAGGGTGCCGGGCTCTAGTATCTCGTCGCGGTGGAGGTTTGTGAGTGGAACCTCGGCGGTGGGCACCAGCCAGATGTCATCCTCCACATCGTGGTAAAGGTTATCGTAGAATTTGGGCAGTTGGGCCGAGCCCAACATAATCTCTTCTTTGACGACGAAGGGGGGGTAGATCTCTTTGTAGTCTTGCTCTTGAGTATGTAGATCCAGCATCCAGGTGATAAGGGCCCGCTGAAGTTTGGCTCCCAGGCCTTGGAGGATGTAGAAGCGGGTGCCGGACAACTTAACCCCTCGCTTGAAGTCTATGATCCCCAGGGTGGGCCCCAGGTCCCAGTGGGGGAGGGGCTCGAAGTCGAACTCTCGGGGTTCTCCCTCCTGACGCACTATCACGTTCTCGCTCTCGTCCTTGCCCACCGGCACTAAAGGGTGAGGCAGGTTAGGCAGTTGGAGCAAGAGGCGGTTCAGTTCTTCTTCGATGCTTTTGACCTCCTGATCCAGGGCCTTTATCTCCTCACCTAAGCGCCTCATCTCCTCGATGAGGACCTGGTCCTTCTCCTTCATCTGGCTTATCTCTTTAGAGGTGACGTTCCTTTGGTGTTTTAGCCCTTGGACATCAGCCAAAAGGGTTCGCCATCTTTCATCCAACTCTAGTATTTCATCGATAGGGGCCATCTCGTTGCGCTTAATCAGCGCCTCTTTTACCTCCTCGGGGTGCTGGCGGATATATTTGAGATCTAGCACGGCCCTCGGCCTCCCAGATATGCTTATTGGTCATTATATCGCTTTTCTACCTGGCTGGCAAAGTAAAAGGAGCCAAAAGGCTCCTTTTAGCGGTCAAACTAGAGGTTCGAGAATCAAAGGAGGACTTTGTGGCCTAGTGTATTTAGGCAGTTGCAGGCAGCATTACATACACCTAGTTCTCTGCGCAAGGTGTGCGTCTCTTTGCAAAGCGCAACTTGACTTTCTGGGAAATAGTTTTGGATTACGGGTATAATCGCCGCGTAGATCTCTTTTCGTCGCCCATGGGGGAGATGATAGTGGGAGCCCTGCTTAACCAAGTCTGGCGGCTCCCAATCCATGGGGGGGATACCCCATTTCTCGGCCCAAAGAGAAAGTTGGGTGTTCTTCTCGCGATAGGTACCCAGGGTGATACGCGAGGGTCTATGTCCCGCTTTCCTCGTCGCCTTGAAGAAATCGAGGTAGATAGCCTGCCATCCAGGAGGTGTTAAGATGGGGTCAAGCCGCCAGCGATAATTGTAGCCCCAGGCTTGGGCTTTCAAGCCCGCCTCCAGTCGGCGGTCGATAGGGGGGGCGATCCCTTCCCATAAATCGGCTATTGGTTGGGGGTTGAGGCTGAAACTGGCGATGACCTTGTGGTTATGGGGCAAATCTTGGAGTTGGTCAACATTTGCGCTCTTGGTGAGCAAGACGAGTTCGGCATTGTTGGGGTTCTGTTTTGGGTTCCCGAACAAGGGGATAATCCATCGGGTGATGCCCGTGTATCTGTCGTAGAGGAGGCTATCGGAGCAATCTATTCCCAACCCCAAGGTGGTATGAGGAGGACAGGTCATTAGCCACTTCTTGACTTCCCGTTTCATGTCATCATAGTTGGTATAGATGAGATGGCGGCGAGGGTCGCGCTTGATGCGGTGGGTCAGAATAAGGAAACAACTCCGGCATAGGAGGCCGCAGGGGCCACTGCCGATGGCCAAGTCATACCAGATAGGGGGGCACCAAGTTTCCTTCCGCTCTTTCTTGCTGAGGGAGAAATGCTTGATGAAAGAACTTTTGCGTTGCCCCTCAAAAATGGAGACTTCCTGGTCGAGGCCTGTGATGTGTGGCGACAGGGGGACCTCTTTCCACTCTTCCCTCCGTACCCTCTCATCCACCCACCAAGTCAAGGACTTTCTCGCCATATCGAATCGCCTATTGCAAAGAAGTGGTGCACAAACTACAATGTCCTCAAGGTGCCCAAGCCGGTTCTCATTGATGATGGCATGAATGTCTTTCAAAGTCAAGGCGTTCGCCAAGGAGGGGAGCGGTGAATGCTATGATGGTAAGAGAGATTGGCGAGTGGACAAAGGAAAAGTTGGAAATCCTAGCAGAATACCTTGGTGGAGAGAAGTACAGAGGCGGCTTCGCTTATGCGACCAAAAGAGCTCGGGGCACTTATTATATTGATGCCTTCGCTGGACCAGGCAAATGCAGAGTTCGGGATACGGGGGAGGAAGTAGACGGGTCTCCTCTCATTGCTCTGAAAGTAAAGCCTCCGTTCACAAAATACTTCTTCTTTGATTCCGACCCGGAGGCTGTGGGGGCCCTGCGACACCTTATCACTCAAGATATACCAGATATGTTATCCAGGGTGACGATCATCGCTGGTGACTGTAATGACAGAATTGGAGAGGCCTTGGCCCAAGTGCCTCAGACAGCCCCCTGTTTTGCATTCTTGGATCCGGAGGGAGCAGAATTGCATTGGGACACGATCGTTAGGATTGCACAGCACAAAAGACCGAACAGGATAGAAGTGCTGGTGCTCTTTCCATATGACGGGTTGGTCCGCCTGATGCCGCGCGATCCATCAAAGCTAGTCCATGCGCATATCATCGATCGAGTAATGCCTGACCCAGAGGAATGGCGGTGTGTCTACGAGGCGAGGATCAAGGGTGTTCTTTCCGCTAGGGAGGCTCGGAGGGCTTTTGCAGACATGTATCGCAATGGCCTTCTAGGTTTGGGCTATCAATATGTGCCCCCACTGCGAGTGGTCAAGGGACCAAGGGGCCCCATCTATTTTCTAGCTTTTGCGACTGACCACCGCGTGGGTCGAAAGATCATGTACGACGTATTCAACAAGCTCCGTGAGACGATATCTCAGCTTCATCTCTTTGAACGTAGCTATGAGGATGAGTACTGAAGCCGTTCCTGTTATTTGACAACCTGGCCTAAAGCAGATATAATATGATATGTCATACAAATTGTATTATTCTTACCCATCTTTTAGGAGGCTATCATGAGGGAAGGGAAGCATCCGCCTAGGTTCGGCAAGTGCTACGGCTCGACGACGGTGAGCGAGCGGGGGCAGATCGTCATCTCCGCCGAGGCCCGGCGGGAGATCGGGCTGGAGCCGGGGACTAAACTCCTCATCTTCGGGAGCGGGCATGAGGGAGGCCCCCTGACCCTTATGACAGCAGCGATGGTCACCCGGTTCGTCCGCCAGGCCATGGCTGACCTAAGCCGGTTCGAGGATATAGTGAAGGAGATACCCGAGGCCCCGGAAAGGGAGTAAGAAGGGGCTGGTTGCAACCTATGGTTCAGGCCTTAGCCGCAAGGCGGGGCTTGATCTTTTGAGGAGAAGGTATGGCTATCATCGAAGTGAAGAACCTAACCCGTAAGTTCGGCGACTTGACGGCGGTGGACGATATCTCCTTCACCGTGGAGGAGGGGGAGGTATTCGGCTTCTTGGGCCCCAACGGGGCGGGAAAGACGACCACCATTAACGTCCTCTGCACGCTGCTTAAGCCCACTTCTGGGGAAGCCTGGCTTAACGGCCACCACGCGGTCCGGGACCAGGCGAAGGTGCGCCGATCGATAGGGCTCGTCTTCCAGGAGCCCAGCCTGGATGATCAGTTGACCGCCGAGGAGAACCTGAACTTCCATGCTATCCTCTATGACATCCCTGCGAGCGCTAGGGCTAAGCGGATGGAAGAGGTCCTCAAGATGGTGGAGTTATACGACCGGCGCAAGGATTCTATCAAGACCTTCTCCGGGGGTATGAAGCGCCGCCTGGAGATCGCCAGGGGCCTGATGCATTACCCCCGAGTCCTCTTCCTCGATGAGCCTACGTTGGGTTTGGATCCCCAGACGCGTACTCTCATTTGGGAATATATCCTGGAACTGAGGGAACGGGAGGGGATAACTATATTCTTGACTACCCACTACATGGACGAGGCGGAGCACGCCGACCGCATCGCCATCATCGATTACGGCAAGATAGTGGCCCTGGATACCCCTGATAACCTGAGAGGTTTGGTGGGAGGGGACATCATCACCGTCAAGACAACGGATGACCAATTGGCGGCGCAGGAGATCAGCCAGCGCTTTGGCTTCCAAGTGAATGAGGGCGAGAATGGCCTGCACTTCGAGGTGCAGAAGGGCGAGGAGTTCATCCCTCGCTTTGTGGAGCAGTTGCCGCTGGAGATCCACTCCATCAGCCTGCACCGCCCCACTCTGGACGATGTCTTCCTGAAGTTCACAGGTCGCCGGATAAGGGATGAGGAACTGAGTGCCAAAGATCAATGGAAGGCGCGAATGAAGAGACAGAGGCGGCCTCACCCGTAGGTGATGGCTCTGCTTAATCACTCCCCAGGAGGTTCATATGCATAATCTGAGGGCTATCTATATCATATGGTATCGGGAGGTATTGCGCTTCTTACGGAACAGGAGTCGGCTCGTGGGTTCGTTCGGCAGGCCCATACTCTTCCTCTTCATCTTCGGGAGCGGCCTCTCGCCGGCTATGGGGGGTCTCACTCAGGGGATGGCTCCTGAGGGTGGGGGTATCGACTTCGTCAAGTTCATCTTCCCGGGCATCATCGGCATGAATGTCTTGATGGGTTCCATGATGTCCGGCATCTCCATTGTTTGGGATAGGGAGTTCGGTTTTCTGAAGGAGATCTTGGTGGCCCCCATCAACCGGACGGTGGTGGCTCTGGGCAAGACCCTGGGCGGAAGCACCACAGGGGTGATTCAGGGGCTGCTCTTGCTCGTTCTCGCTCCTCTCATAGGTGTGAGCATCACCGCAGAGATGGTGGTTAAACTTGTGCCCCTCCTTTTCCTCATCTCCTTCAGCATCACCTCTTTGGGGGTCCTCATCGGCTCGCGGATGAAGTCGACCGAGGGGTTCCAGGTGATCATGCAGTTCATCCTCATGCCTATGATCTTCGTGAGTGGAGCCCTCTTCCCTATGAGGGATCTACCCTCCTGGATGAACATTTTGGTGAAGATCAACCCGGTCACCTACGCCATCGACCCCCTTCGCAAGATCATATTCGAGGCCCAGGGGTTGCCAGCATCCGTGCTAGAGATGCTACCCCAGGCCGGGCTAGGGGTGACCCTCTTCGGCCATGCGGTGACCATGGGGGAGGATATAGCCATCATCGCCCTCTTCGGGGCGGTGATGATCGCGGTCGCGGTCTGGATGTTCAACATCCAGGATTAGATACTAGCGGTCCTTGGCGGGCCTCAAAATCTAAGCCCCCTTTACTCTAGAAGGGGGCTTTGTTTCACCAGTTAGGCATCTGAGGCAATGGCTGCTTGTGAGCCTATTTTAGCCCCATCGTGAAGGCCTCTCTCCTGATTTCGGGTATATGACGCACGAATATCACCCCTCCAGCCAGGGTGCCTAAGAGCAGCACTTGGGGTGGGCTCTTGAAAACCCAGAGCACGAAAGGCGCAGTAAGGGCGATGGCCGCCTGGGAGCGGGGGAAGTGGCGGAGGATGGCCACCCAAACCCCCCAGATGGCGACCATAACCAGGGCGGCAAGAGGCGCAAGGTAGAAGATCATGGCTATTCCAGAGGCTATACCCATCCCTCCTCGGAAGCCCACATAGATGGGCCAGCAGTGGCCTACTACAACCATAGCACCGGCCACCGGCATGGCCCAGCCAGTGGGGTCGAGGGTGCGGGCTATCTCTATGGCCACTAAAGCCTTTCCCATGTCACCGAAGGCCACCAGGACGGCGGGAAGGAAGCCCACCATGCGCCAGGTGTTCAGAGCGCCCATATGCTTGCTCCCCCCATTTCGCACATCGACCCCCTTGAAGAGGTGGCCGAAGATCACCCCGAAGGGGATGGAGCCCAGGAGGTAAGCCAGAACCCCTGTTATCACCAAAATCCGGGTATTCATCTCTCAGGTTATCACTCGCAGGCGACGGGGTATGATCTCTATCTCTAGATGGTGGGCATCGGTATAGAGGATCTCGCCGTCAGCGTGGACGGGCAAAGGGTCGGGGGAATCGAGGATCACCCTCTTCGCTCTGGCCATGGTGACCGGTTCCTTGTCCACATGGGTGCCCTTTATCGCCTCTGGCAGGAGGCGGAGGATCCCTAGACGCCCCAACCCTCGGGCCAGGCAGATATCGAAGAGGCCGTCGTCGTTCTCCGCATCAGGGGTCAGGAGGAAGCCGCCTCCCTCCCGCTTCCCATTGGCTACGCAGAGCAAGGTCATGGGCATGGAGAGCCGCTCTCCATCGAACTCTACGGTGATATGGGGGATCTGGTACTCCTTCAGGGTGATGAAGACGGCCGCTAGGTACAAAGGCAGGCCACTCAGGAAATGCTGAATCTTGAGGGCCTCCACCGAGACCAGGGCATCGAACCCAATCCCTAAAGCGTTGACGAAGTAGCGATCGCCGACTCTCCCTATGTCGATGAGGCGGGTCTTACCTTCACCTAGTCTGCGTGCGACAGCCTCTAGGTCAGTTGGGGTATCAAACATGCTGGCGAAGTCGTTCCCGGTACCTATGGGGATGAGCCCCAAGGCTACTTCGCTGTTGTCAGAGGAGAGGAGACCGTTGGCCACCTCATGGGAGGTGCCATCCCCTCCCATGGCTACCACCAGTTGATACCCCTCCTCGGCCGCTTGGCGGGCTATCTCCATCGCTTCTAGGGGCCTTGAGGTTACCTCCGTGACGAATTGGAGACCTTGGCGGCGTAGGGCTTCCTCCGCTGCCGGCAGGGCCTCTCTCCCTCTCCCCCGCCCGGCGATGGGGTTGGCGATGAGTTTAATCATCCCTTCGTTCCCTCCCCACAACTATTCCGGCCTCTTTCGGTGTCTTGCCTACTTAGGCAGAGGCTGTTCCGGGTTCAGTTCGTAGTATCTATGGGCACCACGGCTGCTTCGCATGAGGAGGCCATTCTTGATGGCCTCCTTTATCATCTCTTTGATCTGAGAGTTGGAGAGGTCTATCACCTCTTGGTTTCGGAGGCCGCGGAGGGCGTTATATATGTGAACAAAGAGCACTGGCTCATCGAACTGGCGCATGACATCTCGGAAGGCCCGCCATTCTTGAGAGCCGATCCCTGCCACCTTCTCCGCTTCCTCCTTCTCTTCCTCGGAAGGAGGCTTGGAGGCGAAATGGCTCAATTCATAGGGGTCCTCGCCAGGCAAGAATACCTCGTTCACCGTGCCGCTGGTGAAGATCTGCACCAGCCCCCGCCTTTCAGCCTCCTTCACGAAATTCTTGAATTTGGCGAAGGGACGCCCTTGGGGGTCTTTATACTCCTTCTCATCGAAGCCCCTCATGATTTCCATGATGAGGAGTTTCAGGGAGGCCAAGGTGCAGACGTTCCCCCTGCTCCTGGCCAGTTGCACCGCCTCTACCAGAGCCCGGTAGGGGTCCTTGAGTGGTTCCTCAAGGGTCTCCTCTTTGTCTATCAACTGTTGGTAGAGGAGGAATTCGTCAGCGCTCTGGGCCAGATGGGCGGAGGCCGCTCCCCCAATGGCTATCACCACTACCCACTTGCCATGCTGACGGATAGAGTTAACCAGGGGGATGAAATCCCTATCCCCTGTGGCGAAGATGTAAGTAGTGATATTGGGATAACTATAGAGGGTCTTCATGGCCTCGATGCAGAGGTGGATATCCACGCTATTCTTTATCGCTTTGCTACTCTTGGTGTCGTCTCGGTCATAGTAATAGGTGGGGACATACATCGGCTCTATGCTGTTGGCGTAGAGGGCGCTGGTCACCCGGGGGTACCGGTACCAGTCTGCATAGGCCCGGGCGATGATAACCCTTCCGTAGTCGTTGCATCTGTCCATGATCGATTCGAAGTTGGGATCTGTATCGTATTTGTTGTGCATGGAGATGTAGATGTTCTCGAAGTCGATAAAAACCGCCACATCACCTTTCTCAACCATCGTCTACTCCTTTGCCTATAGACTATCTTTTAGAAACTCACCCCCATCATAGTCAGGATGGCTGCCACCAGAGGAGCGATCAATAGCGCTGGTAGATAATTGGCTACCCGCAACCTCTTGATCTCCAAGAGAACAAGACCGAGCCCCATGATGAGCACTCCCCCTGCCGCCGATATCTCGCCGATCATAGGCTCAGTGAGGAAACCCCCCAGGTAGGCGGCTAGCAAGGTGAGAGCCCCCTGATAAGTAAACACCGTTAAGGCCGCTAAGGGTACGCCCACACTTTAGATATTATATCATTCCCGCTTGGATGAAGGCAACTCTCTATTGAAGACGCCTACCTCTCCTATGGTCATCCCGGTCAGTATGAGGGCGCACCCTAAGAGCCCTCGCCAGCCTAGCCTCTCTTGTAGGAGTAGATAGCCAAAGAGCACCGCGAAGACCGGCTCCGTGGCGAAAACTAGGGCTGTGTGGGTGGGGGAGGTGAAGCTCTGGGCCTTGCTCTGGGCGAGGAAGGCTAAGGAGGTAGCCATGATCCCGGTGAAAGATATGGCGAACCAGACTTGGTCGCTCATCTGGGGGGATGACCCCTCCATGGCCCAGGCGAGGGGGGCACTCAGAAGGGCGACCGTGGCTACTTGTATGGTGGCCAAACTAGCGGTCTTCATCTGGGGGGCGAAACGGCCCAAAGCCACGATCTGAAGGGCGAAGGCTACTGCACCGCCCAGAACCCATAAGTCGCCCTGGGCCATGCTCAGACCTCTTAAGGTGAGGAGCCCCAAACCCGTCGTGGCCAAGAGAACACCCACCAGGGCATTGAGGCTTGGCTTTTGCCTCAAAAGAAGGGTAGAAAGGAGGGGGACGATCACCACCGATAACCCGGTGATGAAACCTGCCTTGGAGGCGGAAGTGTACTTCAGCCCTATGGTCTGGAGGGCATAGCCCCCGAAGAGGAAGAGGCCCACTAGGGCCCCGGCTAGGAACTCCCTTGGCGAAGAGGCGCGGAGACGAGGCCAGAATATGAGGGCCAGGACGAAGGCGGCAAAGAGGAAGCGAAGGGTGAGGAAGGTGAAGACACCTATCTGGGATACCGCTTCCTTCACTATGACGAAGGTGGCTCCCCAGATGAGGGCCACGAGAAGAAGGGAAAAATCGGCGACTATTTGGCGTCTATCCATCTCAAGACCGTTAGAGATGGTATTACGGGATGCAGCCGACGTCAAGGTTGCTAAGGCCCCCTGGCCGTGTTAGACTAATAATACTATGGAGATCGTGGAGGCGAAAAGGGAGGCGGTTGAGCCCTTCCTGGATCGAGAGTGGAGAGGGGTGAACCTAGAGCAGTTCGGCCGCGCAGACCCCGAGATGTGGAAAACCCAAGAATGTGCTCTGGCGGCCCATGAGGGAGGGGAGATGGTGGGCGCTCTGGTCTTTAAGATCGAGGCCGGGGTGGGGAAACTCTTTCAACTCTTGGTGGCCGCCGCACATCGCGATAAGGGGGTAGGAGGGAGGCTCCTTTCTCGCTTCGAGGAGGTCTGCCAAAAGGAGGGGTGCCATAAGGTGCGACTTATAACCTACGCCGACTCCAGGGCCGAAGGTTTCTATAGCCCCCACGGTTATGTCAGAGAAGGGCTCTTGCGCCGTGACCTCCACGGGGTAGATATGAGCCAGATGGCCAAGTTTCTCCCTGAGGAAGGGAGTTGAAGGAGATCATCCCTATGAGAACCAAACGGAGATTTTCTTCTGTTCTCTAGGGAGAGGGTGTTCACCCTATTTGGCCTCGGCTGCGGTGGAAGAGCGCTAACGAGGTTGGTGCATAGCCTCAAGAGCAAGGGGAACGAGGACCTGAAGGTTCTTTTGAGGTAGCCTATGAGACTCACTATCTCTTTGGCTCAGATAGATATAGCCCTGGGCAGGCCGGAGGAGAACCTAGCCAAGGTGGAGGGGATGGTCGCCGAAGCCAGCCAGAGGGGGTCCCAGATCGTTCTTCTCCCCGAACTCTGGTCCACAGGCTACGACCTGGAACGCGCCGAGGAGCACGCTCGGACGACGGAGAGGCTTCTGGCGCGGCTGATCGATTTGGCGAGGGAGCGCGCTCTCTTCATCATCGGCTCTCTCCTTTCGGCAGAGGAGGGGCACCTCTACAACAGGGCTACTATCCTCTCCCCCAAGGGTGTTCTAGTTGGCGAATACACAAAGATACATCTCTTCCGGCTGATGGAGGAGGAGAAGTATTTCGCGCCGGGCACCGAGACCCCGGTTTTTGACTTCCCTTGGGGAAAAGGCGCTTTAGCCATCTGTTACGACCTTCGCTTCCCAGAACTCTTCCGGAAATACGCTTTGGGGGGAGCGAGGGTCGTTTTCCTTCCCGCTGAGTGGCCCTACCCTCGCTTGGAGGCTTGGCGGATACTTTTGCGAGCCCGGGCCATCGAAAACCAGTTCTTCATGGTGGGGTGTAATAGAGTGGGGGAGTCTAAGGGGAAGGTGTTCTTTGGCCGTTCGAGCATCTATGACCCTTGGGGGGAGCCTGTCCTTGAAGGAGGGGAAGAGGAGGGGTTGCTTACGGCGGAGATAGATCTGGATGAGGTCGATGAGGCCCGACGGAAGATACCCGTCTTCGAAGACCGGCGGGAGGAACTGTACCTGTGAGAGGTTGGTTCGAGACCCAAGAGGTAGCGCCGAGGATATATATCATGCGCTATGGGGCCCACTTCCCCTGGCTGGAGGATCAGAGTGTGATGACCCACGCCTGTCCCGACTACAAGAACCCGGTGGTCTTTGAACTGGGGCGGGTGAAAAGCAGTTAGCGCATTACCCCTCGTGTTCTCGAAAGAGAATTGGCATCAAATTTCTTGATGGGGCAAGATGCGAACTGGGTCAAGTCTCTTCGGATTTCGCGTAAATTCTTCCACAAATAGAGTTAGCAAAAATTCGCCCGCCTAGGGCAAAAGGAGAAGAGCTTCATGCAAGAGTGGGAATACCGCTGGATGTTGAGAACCCGGGGCGCAAAAGCGCCGATTAGAGGCGCGCAAGCTAAGCCTTGGAACACTGAATTGGATTGGCTGAACACTTGGGGCGAAGAGGGTTGGGAGTTGGTAGCTGTTGTGCCGCGAAGCGGTCAGGGGAGCGATGCCTGGGCAGGGTTCACAAACGAAGAACTATGGGTTTTCAAGCGTCCGAAGTAGAAAGTCCGCACTTTGCCTTAGGAATCAGCTTTCATAGCAAAAATGGGCAGGGGAACTCTGCCCTCGCTTGCCCTGCGGGTTGGTTAACACGGAGCTGCCGATTTCGCTTCGGCCAAATTGCTTGCTGGCGTTGACTACTTCGGCAACTCCGAACACGTATGTAACGAAACCGGCTACACAGCCGCGCTGAGATCCGCAAAGTCTTCTAGGTGTCTACCCTTTCTCTGCGAACCTCACTATCAATTCCCCGATATATTTTATCCCCTGGATGTAGTCGGCGATCTTGATGTTCTCGTTGGGGGCGTGGATCCTGGACTGGGCGTGGCTCACTCCCATGCCAGAGGCGACCGGTATCCCCAGCGCCTTACTGAAGTGATACATGGGCCCGCTCCCGGCCAAGTTGGGGTAGACCACCGGCTCCTGGCCGTAGATGGTGCGGGCGGCCTCCAAAGCCGCTTGCACGATGGGGGCATCGGGGGGCGATTTGGCGAACTGCTCTCCGGTCATCTCCACGATTTCGATATCCTTGAAACCTCGTCGATCTAGGTGCTTGCGCAGGAGGTCCAACACTAGGCGGGGCTCAAGGTCCGGCACCAGGCGGAAGTCTAGTTTAACCATGGCCTCGCTGGGGAGCACGGTTTTCGACCCTTCGCCGATGTAGCCGGATCGGAAGCCGCAGATGGTGCAAGTGGGCCCATAAAGATGTCTCTTTAGCGCCTCAACCCCTTTTACCCCTCCTAGGAAGTGGGGGATGCCGAAGTCGGCTTTTATCTTCTTCTCCTCGAAAGGGATCTGGCGCAAGAGATCGGTTTCCTCTGGTGGCGGCTCTTCTACATGGTTCATCAAGCCATCCACGGTGAGGCGGTCGTTCTCATCTTTGAGGCTAGCCAGGGCCCATACCAGCCGCCAGGCCGGGTTAGGTACCAAGGTAGCCCAAGAGGAATGGAGATCCCTCTTGGCCCCTTTAGCCCGCAGTTCCACATAAAGTATCCCTTTCAGCCCCAGGTATATCACCGGTCGTCCGGAGAGGTCCTTGGAGCCCCCCTCCCAGATGCAACCATCGGCCTCCAAGAGGCCCCTATTCTCTTCCACAAATTGGCCTAGATGGATGCTCCCTATTTCCTCTTCCCCCTCGAAGACGAATTTCAACTTCAGAGGTAGTTCGCCCCTGGTCTTTTGATAAGCCTCGACAGCCATGAGGCGGGCCACTAAATCTCCCTTATTGTCGGCGGCCCCTCGGGCGTAGAGGACTCCCTGGCGGATCTCCGCGGCGAAGGGGTCAGATTTCCACTCTTCGAGGGGCTCAGGGGGCTGGACATCGTAGTGGTTATAGAAAATGAGGGTTCTTGGCCCCTCGCCGATGGTGCCATAGACCACGGGCGACCCCTCCGCTACGGGGATGAGGCGAGCCCGGGCCCCGATCCTCTGGAGCATCGAAAGGACCATCTCCGCCGTTTCCTCTATCCCCACCTTCTGGGCCGCTATGCTCGGCTGTTGACACAGGCGTTGCAATTCGGCGACGAAACGCTCAGCGTTCTCATCAATGTAGGCTTTAAACTCTTCCATAGCGCCTCCTTTCATCATCCCAGTATAGCAGGGGGTAGGGCCCTTGACAATCGCTCTCCGTGAGGCGGTGCGTGGTGGCATACCTAGAGTGAGTGGGAGGCAAAAAGTGCGAGAAGAAGGTAGACCAGATAGATGGCAGCCGCTGAAGGGAGCCCGTTTTTTTCTCATTTTGCAGCCTCCACAAGGGGTAGGAAGGGGCGCAAGCGATCCCTGAAAGTTGAAAGTTGGTCAAGGGGGAGAGCATATGGTATATTCTAAGGGACGAAGGGGTTGGTCCTCTTCTCCCGACCTATGGTGGTTGCGGGGCCATGGCCGGGGTAGACCACTGTCTCCTCGGGGAGGGTGAAGAGTTTACTTCTTATGCTCTCTACAAGGGTCTTGAAATCGCCTCCGGGGAGGTCGGTGCGGCCGATGCCCATGTTGAAGAGGGCATCTCCGGTGAAGATGACCCCCTCGCCCAGGAGGGAGATGCCACCCGAGGTATGGCCAGGGGTATGGAGAACCTTCAAACTGATGTTGCCGAACCCTACTTCGTCTCCCTCCTGCAGGAGGATATCCGCTGGAGGGCCTGGGGTGGCCCCCAGGAGTAGGGCTAAGCCGCCTTGAGGGCTGGTAAGCCAGGGGGCATCGAGGCGATGGATGGCTATGGGGGCGCAGGTAGCCTCCTTGACCGACCTATTAGCCGTCACATGGTCGATGTGGCCATGGGTGTTGACGATATAGGCGATATTCAGCCCCAAGGCGTGGATCTGGGAGAGGATCGCCGGGGCGTCGCCGCCGGGGTCGATGACGATTCCCTCCTTAGCCTCTTCGCAACCTACGAGATAACAGTTGACCTGTAAGGGACCTACGACGAGGCCTTTAACTAACATGGAAATGCCCTTTTCCTCATTGCGGGGATGATTCTATACCTTTAGCGCTCTCTTCGTCAAGTGGAGGGGGAGGTTGCCTTGCCCGAACCTATACTTTCGACCATGTGGGCTCAGGGCCGCTTCACTCATCTGATTGACTTTTTCGCCGCCGCCAGAGAGATGGGTTTTAAGCGGTACGAGTTGAACCACCAGGTGACGGAGGCCATGCTAGAAGGCATATCCCCGGGCGAATACGAGGTCGCTAGCCTCCATGCTCCTTGTCCCCAGACCATCGATCTAGTCGCCCAGACCCGAAAAGATCTCCTCCCTTCCTCGTTGGATGAGGAGAGACGGAAAGAAGCGGTCTCTATGGTTCAGAGGAGTGTAGAGTTGGCGGCCTATCTGGGAGCCTCCTCCGTAGTTCTCCATCTGGGCCGAGTGAATGCAGACTGGAAATTGGAGCGGGAAGTGAGGGAGGCTTTCCGGCAGGGGAAGAAAGGAAGGCCCCGATACCGAGCCCTGATGGAAGGGCTAAAAGAGGCCCGTGCTCTAAAGAAAGAAGCCCACCTGGAAGCGGTGACCAGGAGCCTGGCCGAGATCGCCAAATGCGCCCGTCTAAAAGGGGTCAAAATCGGCCTGGAGAATAGATACTACTATCTCGAGATCCCCAACTATGAGGAGATGGGGAGGTTATTGAACCTCGATCCTGTCCTCTACCACTGGCACGATACCGGCCATGCCCGGGCTCTGGAGAATCTGGGTTTCACCCCCCAGGAGGAGTGGCTCCGCGCCTATGGGGAGCGGATGCTGGGGGTTCATCTCCATGACATAGTTGGCCTCCGCGATCACGGCATCCCCGGCCAAGGGGAGCTAGGGTTCGGGGCTCTGGCTCCCTATATCCCCACCGAGGCCCTGCGCGTCTTTGAGTTCAATTACTCTTATTCGCCAGAGGAGATCGTGGCTGGGTGGAGACATCTAGAGAAGACCGGGTGTCTCTAGTGAGGGAGGGGAGGGGTTGGCTTCCTTTGGCTCGTGTTATATGACGATCGGGAGGAGAGCCCAGGGGTGAAGTTCAACGATGCGGATCTCATAGGTCTGCCCTTTCGGTTAACGGTGAGCAGAAGAACCTTAGAGGTGGGGGGTGGAGGTTAAGCGCCGGGACGAGGAGGGTCCAAGAGTCGTAGAGTTGTCCCCTCTTTACCGCTTGCTCGATGATATGTATAGGGTTTAACTTGCACGGAGCGTAAAAAGGTGATATAATAGAATTAGCCGCTTCTATGAAAAGTGGGAAACTCCCACTTTTCTTCTTATGGCGGACCTGAATCAGTGGTATGGAGAGTGGCTAGATGAAGAGCGACTTTATTAGAGCCATCAACCAACTCTGCGCCGAACGAGGCCTCTCCGAAGAGGTGGTATTGGAACTCGTGGAGCAGGCTTTGGTCTCGGCCTATAAACGGGACTTTGGCGGCCTCGCCAATGTCACCGCTAAGATCGAGCCTGACTCTGGACAGGTGAGGATCTTCACCGAGAAAGAGGTCGTCGAGGAGGTAGAAGACAACCGTTCGCAGATCTCCCTGGCTGAGGCCAAAGAAGTGGTGGAAGAGGCAGCCCCGGGGGAGACGGTCTTGGTGGAGACGACCCCTTCGAACTTCGGCCGGATAGGAGCCCAGACGGCCAAACAGGTGATACTGCAAAGGATCCGGGAAGCGGAAAGGGATGCCTTGTATGAAGCCTTTGCTGATAAGGAGGGGGAGATACTGAATGGGATGGTGCAAAGCATCAATGCCCAGGCTATTATCTTGAGCCTGGGGAAAGCGGAGGCTATCCTGCCTCGTAGCGAGCAGGTGCCGAACGAGAGATACCGCCCTAGGCAAAGGTTACGAGTCTACGTGTTGAGTGTAACTAAGACCAGCCGTGGCCCTCAAATCATCGTCTCCCGCACCCATTGGGCTATGCTCCGTCGCCTCTTGGAGGTGGAGGTGCCCGAGATATATAACGGGACGGTGGAGATAAAGGCCATCGCCCGCGAACCCGGTTCCCGTTCCAAGGTAGCCGTGGTCGCTCTACAGCCAGGGGTGGACCCGGTGGGGGCTTGTGTGGGGATGCGCGGGGTGAGGATCCAGTCTATCGTCAACGAGTTGGGCGGAGAGAAGATAGATATCGTGGAGTGGAGGCCTGACCCCAAGGAGTTTATCGCTAAAGCGTTGAGTCCGGCGCGGCCGGTAGGCGTGGAATTGGTGGAAGACAGAGAGATGGGGAAGACGGCTATCGTGGTGGTTCCGGAAAAACAGTTATCCTTAGCCATCGGCCGGGAGGGGCAGAACGCCCGTTTGGCCGCCAAGTTGACCGGCTGGCGGATCGACATTATGAGCCCCGCTGAGGCGGTGGAGAGAGCCGCTCGATTAGCCGCGGAGGAGACGGCCCGCCTAGCCGAGGCCTTGGCTAAGGGTGAACTGGAGCCGGGAGAGATCACCGAAGAGACCCCTATCCAGGTTTTAGGCCTCTCCACACGGTTCCAAAACGCCTTGGAGCAGGCGGGAGTGACCCAGGTGGGTAGGCTCTTAGAGCGGCTGGAAAAGGGTGAGGAGGAGATCTTGGCTATCCCCGGGTTGGGCCCCAAATCTCTGGAGGAGATAGAGGAGAGGCTGAAGATGGCAAACCTCTACCCGGCTGTTGTTGAGGAGGCCGTGCCAGCGCCTGCCCTTGAAGAAGTGGTGTTGGAGGCTGAGGAGGCGGTGCCTGAAGAGGTTACGCCGGCAGAAGCAGGGGCTGGGGAGGTTGTTCCCGTAGAGGCGGAGGTTGCACTCGAAGAAGTTAAACCGGCGGAAATCGAGATGGTTCCTGAAGAGGTGCCTCTGGAGGAGGAAGAAGAGCGGGAGGAGGAGAAACTCATATTCGCCGAAAGGAAAAAGAGGCCCAAGCGGGACCTGGTTTACGATGAGAGGTTGGGCGAGGTGGTCGCTCGAAAGTTACGTAAGCCTAGTCGACTTCGTGACGATTGGCAGAAGGAGGTCGGGCTCTGGGAGCAGGGTGAGCATGATTACGACCTGGATCTGAAAGTGGAAGAGGGAGAGGAAGGGGAAGAGGAGGGGAGCGAATAGGGCCCCAGAGATGGGAGGGCAGCCATGAAGCGGGCCAGACACATTCCCCAGCGGACCTGTGTGGGTTGCCGCCGTATCAGCCCCAAGAGGGCGTTAGTGCGAATAGTGCGCCTTCCTGCTGGAGGTGTGGAGGTGGACCCTACGGGCAAGAAAAACGGCCGAGGTGCTTATCTTTGTCCCGATCAGACCTGCTGGGAGGCCGCCCTGGAGAAAAGGGGGTTGGATCGGGCCTTGAAGGTTGCCCTTAGCCCTGAGGAACGGGCACATCTCCTGGAGTATGGTCGTACCTTGGCCAAGGAACAACCTGGAAAAGCAGAGCAGGCGTTTGAATAGGAGAGGGGGGTGAAGATGGAAACAAAGGAGGGTCGTAAGGTTGTCACCATACCTGATCTCATCACGGTCAGACAATTAGCAGAGCTGTTAGGGGTTAGCCCCATCGAGGTGATCAAGGAGTTGATCGCCGATGGGATCATGGCCAATATCAATCAGACTATCGACTACGATACAGCGGCCGTCGTGGCTAGTGATATGGGTTTCGAACCGCGGGAGGAGGCCCCGCCTCCTCTCCCGGAAGTAGAGGCCCCCCCCGCTCCCCTTACCGAGGTCCCCCTGAGAGAGATCTACGCCCAAGAAGCGCCTGAGGATCTGGAACCTCGCCCCCCGGTGGTAACGGTGATGGGCCATGTGGATCATGGCAAGACCACCCTCCTAGATGCCATCAGACAGACCAACGTGGTAGCCGGCGAGGCAGGGGGGATTACCCAGCATATAGGCGCCTATCAGGTGGAGAAAAAGGGGAGGAAGATAACCTTCATAGATACCCCGGGCCATGAGGCGTTCACCGCTATGCGAGCCCGCGGGGCCCAGGTTACCGACATAGCCGTGCTTGTGGTAGCCGCCGACGATGGGGTGATGCCTCAAACCAAGGAGGCGATAGATCACACTCGGGCCGCCCGAGTGCCTATGGTCGTCGCTCTAAACAAAATTGATAAGAAAGATGCGGACCAAGAGAGGGTCAAACGGCAACTGGCCGAACTCGGCTTAACCGTTGAGGAGCAGGGTGGAGAGGTGATCTGCGTTCCCGTCTCCGCAAAGGAGAAGAAGGGCTTGGATGCACTTCTAGAGATGATCCTTTTGGTGGCAGATCTCTCGGAACTCAGAGCCAACCCCCATCGCCCAGCCATGGGGACGGCGATCGAGGGGAAACTGGATAGAAGTCGTGGCCCCATGGCTACTGTCTTGGTCCAGAACGGAACCTTGAAGGTGGGGGAGAATTTAGTTGTGGGGAGCATCTACGGCCGTGTGCGCGCCATGTTTGACTATCAAGGGAAGCCTGTGAAGAAGGCCCCCCCTTCCGTTCCGGTAGCCATTCTGGGTCTCTCCGATGTCCCCAGGGCCGGGGATACCTTCAAGGTTGTGCCCGATGAGAAGAGGGCGAAAACCCTGGCGCAGGAGCGTGCGGAGAGGGAGGCGGCGGGACGTCGGCTTCCGCGCCTCAGTCTGGATGAGATATACGCTCAGATCCAGGCCGGCAAGGTCAAGGAACTTTTGGTCATCCTCAAGGGCGATGTCCAAGGTTCCCTGGAGCCAGTGAGGAACTCCTTAGGGAGGTTAGGAGATGAGAGCCTCAGGGTGAGGATCATCCATGAGGGGACAGGAAACATCACCGAGTCGGATGTGAATCTGGCTATCGCCTCGGAGGCGATCATCATCGGCTTCAACGTTCGGGCCGAGCCTACTGTCCGCTCTATGGCTGAGATGGAGGGGGTGGAGATTCGCCAATATGAGGTGATCTACAAACTCATCGAGGATATAGAGAAGGCTCTCAAGGGGCTCTTGGAGCCGGTATACGAGGATGTGGTACTGGGCCGCGCGGAGGTACGAGTGATCTTCCATATCAGTAGGCGAGGGAAGGTGGCTGGTGTTTACGTGGAGGAAGGGGAGATCCGCCGCAACGCTCAGGCCAAGGTGATCCGGGATGGGGAAGTGCTTTATGATGGCCAGATCGCCTCTCTGAAGCGATTCACGGAGGATGTGAAGGAAGTAGCCGCGGGCTTTGAATGTGGTATAGGCTTGGATGGCTTCGAAGATTTTGAGGAAGGGGATATTATAGAGGCCTACAAGAAGGAGAGGGTGGGATAGATATGCCCAGCCGCAGACAGAGAAGGGTGAGCGGGCTCCTCAGGGAAGAGTTAAGCGAATTGTTGCGAAGGAAGGTGAAGGACCCTCGCCTAGAAGGTTTAACGGTTATCGCCGTGGAGACAAGCGCGGATCTGAAACGCGCTCACGTATATATCAGTTCTCTGGGCAGCCCGGAGGAGCGGCAAGAGGCGCTATGGGGTCTCCAGAGAGCCGGGGGTTTCCTGCGCCGGGAGTTGGGAGCGCGGTTATCCTTACGGTATATACCGGAGATGTTCTTCCATCTAGACGATTCCCTGGAGCGAGGGCAGCGGATCGCCGACCTGCTTCAGCGGTTAGAGGGCGAATGACCCATCTGGAGTTGCTTCGAGGTACAAAGAGAGCCTATATCATGGTCCACCAGGCACCCGATGGGGATGCTATCGGGTCCGCCTTAGCCTTGGGCCGAGCCCTGGAGAAGATGGAGGGTAAGGCCACCCTAGCCTGTGAGGGCCCTCTCCCCTCGATGCTCGCCTTCCTCCCGGGAGGGGAACGGTTTGAAGCCCGAGGACCTGGGGGCGAAGATTTGGCTATCGCCCTCGATGCCAGCGACCTTGACCGATTCGGCTCGCTGGGAGAGAAGGTGGCAGAGTCGGGCTTGCCCCTCCTTAACATCGATCATCACATTACCAATAGGTTCTTCGGAACGGTTAACCTAGTGAAGAGCGAGGCCGCGGCCACGGCGGAGATTATATACGACCTCTTGCCTGATTTAGAGATACCACTAGACCCTCTTCTGGCTACCTATCTCCTCACCGGCTTGGTCACCGATACCCAAGGCTTCAGGACGGCGAACACCACAATCCGAACTCTGGAGATAGCCACCCAACTTATGAAGGCCGGGGCTTCGCTAAGCGAGATCACAGAGAAAGTCTTCCGCCATTGGAATCTCTCTACTCTTCGTCTTTGGGGCGCGATAATCGAGAGCCTGAGGCTGGAGGGGCGAATGGTCTGGGCTACCGAGACTATGGTTATGCGGAGTCGCTACGGAGCCAGCGCTCACCGGGGAGATGGGGTGGTCAACCTCCTCGCTTCCGTGGGCCAAGCGGATATAGCCATCATCTTCAGGGAGAGGGAGGACGGCCTGATAGAGGTGAGCCTTAGATCCAGGCCAGAGGTCGATGTCTCCTCCATCGCTCAATATTTCGGGGGCGGCGGCCATCCCCAGGCCGCGGGCTGCTCCCTGGAAGGGAAACTCGAGGAGGTGATGAAGGAGGTTCTGGCTAAGGCAAAAGAGAGGCTCTCCTCACCCTTTGAGAGTTGAAAGGGAAAGTGATCAGATCGCCAAATCAGGGTTTTCAGACGAGGGAACCGTGCCTTGCCTGTGGTTTTGCTTCTCCAGGGAGAGAGGCCTGTCTATGCCCCGGTTCGGGTATCCTCAATATCGATAAACCCCAAGGTCTTACCTCCCACGACGTGATAGTTAAAGTGCGGCAGGCCTCAGGGATAAAGCGAGTAGGTCACGCTGGGACCTTGGATCCCATGGCTACCGGAGTGCTTTTAGTCTGCTTTGGCCAGGGGACCCGGGTTACCGAGTACCTGATGGAGAGCCCCAAGGCATATCGGGCCCAGGTAAGGTTGGGGATAACCACGGACACGGGTGATGCGGAAGGGAGGGTTATCTCTCGCTCTGACCCAGGAGGGATCGCTCTTCAAGAGATCGAAGATGCCTTATCTTCCGTCCCAGGGCGGATTCAGCAGGTTCCGCCCATCTATTCGGCTCTGAAAAAGGAGGGGGTACCCCTCTACCGACTGGCTCGCCAGGGGGTACCTGTAGAGCCCACCCCCCGGGAGGTGGAGATCTTTGGGCTAGAGGTTCTCGACTGGGCTCCCCCTTTTTTGGAGGTAGAAGTGACTTGCTCCCCTGGCACCTATATACGAGCCTTGGCACGGGATCTGGGGGAGAAAGTGGGGTGTGGCGCTCACCTCTCCAGCCTAACCCGTTTGGCTTGCGGCCGCTTCACCCTAGATGAGGCGGCCACTCTCCAAGAGGTGGAGGAGGCCTTCCATGGTGGGTCCTGGGGGTTCCTGACCCACCCCATCGACGAGGCCCTTCTCCAGTTCGAGGCGCTTATCTTGGATGGGGAGGAAGAGAGGAGGGTTCGTCATGGTCAGAGCATACCAGGGGAACCAGCAAAGACGGGTTTCCTTCGCGCCTATTCGATCTCCGGGGAGTTTGTAGCCCTTTTGGCCTTTGAGGAGGGTCTGTGGCGGCCCAAGAAGGTTTTCCAGTCGCTATGAGAGTGATCACCGATCTGGGCGAAGCGGAACTGGAGCGAGACTCTATCCTTACAGTGGGCATCTTCGATGGGGTGCATTTGGGCCATCGTTATCTGATCGACAGTGTGGTTAAGAGAGCCAGGGAGAAGGCTTTATTGGCGGGAGCGGTGACCTTCGACCCTCACCCCCACGAGATCCTCTTTCCCCATGAGCCGATCTTATATCTGAATAATTTGGAAGAGAGGATACGGCTCCTTGAGGCACTAGGTCTAGATTTTTTAGTGGTTATCTCTTTCACTCCTCAGGTGGCTTGCGCCACCGCCGAGGCTTTCATCCGCTCTCTCTATGATCACCTTCGCCCGCGGGAGATCTGGGTGGGGCGGGGGTTCGTCTTCGGTTACCGACGTGAAGGGGACGTGAGTCAACTTAAGGTATGGGGCTCCCAGTTAGGCTTCGAGGTTCATCCGGTGGAGCCCCTCCGAGTGAGGGGGGAGCCGGTGAGCAGCAGCAAGATCCGGGCTCTCATATCCGAGGGGCGAATCGAGGAGGCCGCGCAATCCCTGGGGCGGTATCCTACCGTTACGGGGCGGGTAATCGTGGGAGCCGGAAGGGGGAAGGGGTTAGGTTTTCCCACCGCAAACCTAGAGGTGCCAGAGAAGCGGGTGGTCCCCGCCGATGGGGTATATGCCGTGCGCGTTCAGGGGGGAGCTGAGAACCACCCTGCGGTGGCTAATGTGGGGACTCGTCCTACCTTCGGCCAGGGGAAGCGGCTGGTGGAGGCCCATATCCTCGATTTCGAGGGCGATCTCTATGGGGAAGAGTTGCGCCTGGAGTTCATTGAACGGCTGCGTCCTGAGAGGAGGTTCGCTTCCGTTGAGGAACTGGTGAGCCAGATGCACCTGGACGTCTCTCAGGCTCGAAAGATCCTGGAGCAGGGAAGAAACCCGATGGCTGGACCTGGAGTGAGGCGGTATGAGGAGGTCGAGCATACCGCCGATGCCGCCCTCCGGGTCTATGGGCGGGATTTGCCAGAACTCTTCGCCAACGCCGCCTATGGGATGTTCGACCTCTTGGCGGATATGGAAGAGTTACACCCCATCATTGAGCGGGAGGTTTCTTTGGAGGCCTCAGACCTTGAGGCCCTGCTTGTCGATTGGTTAGGCGAACTCTTATATCTTCGTGAGGCCCATGGTGAAGTCTATAGAGAGTTTGAGATCAGCACCTTATTGCCCACGGAGTTGAGGGCCGTGGTCAAGGGGGGGAAGAGGTTCGTGCCGCGTATGGACATCAAGGCCGTCACCTACCACGACCTCAAGATAGAGAAGATGGAAGAAGGGTATGTGGTCACTATCGTCTTTGATGTGTGAGGTGGAAAAAGGCAGTGCAAGCCTGAGTTAGCCAGTAAGCAACGACGATGTTACAGAATCTTGTTTCATAGTTGACGTCGAAACACTCGGGTTTTTACCCTCATGGCTTTTGTGGCCTGAGCCACATCTTATCTTATTAGGAAGGTTGATCCACTTCACCAATTCAATTTGAAGAGAGCCATTATTGACTTAATTCGTTTAGTATATTGAGGGCGATAGGCGAGTTTTGACTGTGAGGTATAGTTGAAGGAGGGGGCAAGATGGTGGAACGAAAAGATATAAAACAGGTAGATAAGTATGTTTACGAGATCCCCACTTCCTATCGCTCCGATATGCGGGTGCCGGCCCGCATCTACGCTGACAAAGAGTTGCTTGAGGCTACTTTCCGGGATCGCTCTATGGAGCAGTTGGTGAACACTACCACCCTCCCTGGTGTAGTCCGCTTCACTCTGGCCATGCCCGATATCCATCAGGGGTACGGCTTCCCCATCGGCGGAGTCGCTGCCACCTTGCCACCCGAAGGGGTCATCTCCCCAGGAGGGATTGGCTACGATATTAACTGCGGCGTGCGGGCGATGGCCTCTGATATTCTCATGGAGGAGTTAGCGCCTTATATGGAAGAGTTGATCCCCGCCCTTTACAAGAGGGTGCCCAGTGGCCTCGGGGCAGGGGGCATAAAGATGTCGGCGAGGCAACTGGACGAGATTTTGGTACAGGGCGCTAAGTGGACGGTGCAGCAGGGGTATGGTACCAAGCAAGACCTGGAGCATACGGAGGAGGGGGGCTGCATGACCGCCGCTGATCCCAGGCAGGTGAGCCAGCGGGCTAAGGATAGGGGCCGTAAGCAGGTGGGCTCTCTGGGCTCGGGCAACCACTTTCTCGAAATCGACGAGGTGGTAGAGGTCTATAACGAAGAGGTGGCTCGCGCCTTTGGCCTCCATCAAGGCCATGTGGCTGTTCAGATCCACTGTGGCTCACGCGGCTTTGGGCATCAGGTATGTAGTGACTATGTACGCCGCCTCCAGAAGGCGGTGCGAAAATACAACATCAGCCTGCCGGATCGGGAGTTGGTCTGTGCGCCCTTCGATTCGCCGGAGGGACAAGCCTACTTTGGGGCCATGGCCTGTGCCGCTAACTTCGCTTGGGCCAACCGGATGGCGATCGCTCATTGGGTGCGGATCACCTTTGAAGAGGTGCTAGCCGGCAGGGTGAAGAACTGGGAGTTGGCCTCGGTCTACGATGTAGCCCACAACATCGGCAAGGTGGAGGAGCATCGGGTGAATGGTCGGCGGGCTAAGGTCGTGCTCCATCGCAAGGGGGCTACGCGGGCCGTGGGCCCCAGTTTTCCTGGGCTCCCGAAAGATTATCAGGAGATCGGCCAACCGGTACTTGTCCCCGGGAGCATGGGTACCGCCTCCTATATCTTGGTGGGCACCGATGAGGCCTTGGATCTCACTTTCGGCTCCACCTGTCACGGGGCGGGGCGAGTGATGAGTCGCAGGGCAGCCAAGAGGCGGATCTATGGCCAAGAGTTGCGCAAAGAGTTGGAGGGGATGGGTATCGTCATTCGGGCAGGGAGCATGCCTGGCCTGGCCGAGGAGGCCCCTCAGGCTTACAAGGATGTGGATCGCGTGGTGGAGGTGGTACATGGGGCGGGCATCGCCCACAAGGTGGCTAGACTGGAGCCCCGAGGGGTGATAAAGGGTTAATTCCAGGGAGGGGTTGCAGAGGATCCTGCAGGGGTTGAATCGTCTGCTCTACGAGTCCTTGTTTCTCTCGACGGGCTAAAGACCGGTGCTACAAATGAGGAGGATGTGCCATGAAAGAGGTAAAATTGAGAACTTGGCGCCCAGAAAACAACATAATTTTCAGCTATATTGGATCTATAACGCAAGGCACCACGATTACTTATGGAGCAGGCCGGCAATTCACTATATCTAAGCATCAATATAAGGCCCTACTCGACCACTTTCAAGGCCAGACGGTGAATATTGGAACATCACGGGATAATCCACCCCCTGGTAGCGTTGGAGAGTGGCTGCAGTTAAACGTCACGAAGACGGCCATTGCTTCTTACGTTGGGCCTATTCTGATTGATGAAGGTTATGCTGAACATCCTGGTGGAGCCAAGATTAGGTTTTTGTTCGGAGGCTAAGATGAATGACGAGTGGGAGCAAGTTATTAAGGAATTGCCCAAGATGTTTGAGGAGTTCCTTTTATGTCCTCTTCGGAGCAGGAACCGACTTTCCAATGCTCCTCAAAAGGGGGTCTACACATTCTACGAGGATGGGAAAGCTCTCTATGTTGGACGCTCAGACAAGTTGAAAACCCGTGTCCGAGAGCATGGCAGGCCGTCTTCCGGCCACAACACTGCCCCATTTGCCTTCAATTTGGCCAAGGAGGCTATGCGCAACCAAGACATCGATACAGCAAACACTCCACGAAGCAAGTTGGAGCAGGAACCTGTGTTCAAGAAAGCATTCGTTAAAGCCAAAGAACGAGTTGCCAGGATGAAGATTCGATTCGCAGAGATTGATGACCCGATCAAGCAGACGCTGTTCGAAGTCTATGCCGCGATGAAGTTGGATACCCCGTACAATGACTTCCGGACTCATTAGCTGGACAACTGCAACCCTCCTGAGGGATGCGCTGTGAGCTTTAGAAGGGCATCACTCATCTCAGTGATTTCCTTGATTGTCTTCCTGTTCGTCGGCAATGTAAACTCGCCGCTATATAATGGCTTTTTGGCTTTCGCTCTGCTTGCTTTGGGTGTGATAGGTCCCTGGCTGTGGCTTGTAGCGGTGGGATTCGGCAAGTTGGCTGATGGGGGATACCGAGCGAGTAAAAGCAGGCAGGCAAGAGTCAAGGCACTGCGTGAGGAGTACGGTTATCCCGCCGATCCGGTACAATTCTACTTGAGAATGCGTAACCAGGGAGTCTCGGTTTTCGACATGGCGAAGACTGGTAACCAAGCAGACCTGACTATGTACATCGCTGGCTATCTAATGCATACGCAGGGCTATACGCAGGAAGAGGCATTCAGGCTTGTGGGCAGAGATCAGGGCATGGTCGCACTCTTGGCCCTGGCCGAGGAGTTAAGCCTCGGCGAAGAGCCCGCTGCTCAAGGAAGGCTCTCTTTATAATTGGTGTAAACATAAAATAGTTGGATATAGCGTCGCAGTTTACTGCGACGTTTCTTACTTTGCCATCGCCTTTTCAATCGACAGCGCCCCGCTCCGTCCAGGGCTCTCGTGGGCTCACATCGCGATCGAAGAGGAGACGGTAGAGCAAGACCTGGCGCCGCTCGGCTCCCGGCGGGGGTAGAGGTAACCGGTTGGCCTCCAGCCGTTTGGCCACGGTCAAAAGGAGCATCCCCCCACAGGCCCAGGCTACCGCTTGTGGTTGTTCAGTGATCCAACTTAGCAATGGGAGCGTGGCTACTCCCCCCAAGCCCACGAGTGCCGTATAGCGGAACAGCCGCCCCAGGCCCAGTGCGGCCAGTAGCCAGAGAGCGCCCCAAGGAAAAACTACTAGGAGCATCCCTGTCATGGTGGCAAGGCCGCGGCCGCCTTTGAACCCTAGGTAGAAGGGCCAGTTGTGGCCAATGACCGCTGCTAAGCCTGCAGCCAGGGCCAAGGGCAGTCCAAGTCCCAACCTAATTCCGAGCCAGGTGGGCAGAGCGCCCTTGCCGACGTCGAAGAGGCCCACCACGACCACAGCCCACTTGGCCACATGCTGGTAGACACCGGTGCCACTGACCGTGCCACTGCCGTAGCGGCGTAGGTCTATCCCCTTGAGCCAGCGCCCGGCCAGATAAGCCGAGGAGATAGACCCCAGAAGATAACCGAAGATCACCACTAGAACCGCCATCAGTCCCTCCGCAACAAAGTTAGGCATGAAGTTAGCAGTCTAATGCGTAGAGATGTGCTTGACCCCATGGATGGGGCGAGCAAGAAAGTGTCCTTCATAACCCCAGATCATCGGCTATCCCCTGCATGGCCAAAAGACAGATGCCGATGAACTCTTTCAACTCTATGCCCAGTTCCGGCTCGCAGGTGAGGATCTGCTCTCGGCGGGCACCCCGGGCGAAGGCTTTCTCTTTGAAACGGCGCATGATGAAACCGACATCCAAAGGGGCTACTTTCTTTTCGGGGTGCACCAGGGCCGCGGCCACGATGAGCCCGGTCAACTCGTCACAGGCGTATAGCGCCTTGGCCATCAGGGTATCGCGAGGGACGCCGCTGGCGTCGGAGTGGGATTGGGCTGCTCGAATAATGGCTTCATCCACGCCTTTCTCCCGCAAGATTTTGCCCAACTCTATCGTGTGGCGCTCCGGGTCTTTCTCCGTGATCTCATAGTCGGCGTCATGGAGAAGCCCCACCAGCCCCCAGGTCTCTTCATCCTCGTCGAAATGTCTGGCCAGGGCCCGCATACAGGCCTCCGCCGCCAGATGGTGCTTCACTAGGTTCTTGTTCTTGACCAGTTCGTTTACCAAGGCTAGGGCTTCGTCCCTTCTCATCTCACTCTCCTTTTATAACCTGCCATCCCCTCTCCTGGGCTATGGCTTGTAACTTCTCTTCCGGCTCCACCGCCACCGGGTTGCCCACCCACTCTAGAAGAGGCAGGTCGGAGATGCTATCTGTGTAGGCGAAACTGGAGGGTAGGTCGACCTCTAACCCCTTCTCCTTTATCAGTTCTTGGATGCGCCGCACCTTCTCTGAGCCCATACAGGCTGAACCGAGGACTCGGCCGGTGCACCGGCCCTCCCTGAATTCCACCTCGGTGCCTAAGACATATTCAACCCCTATCTTCTCTCCGAAGAGACGCAAAAGGTCTTCGAAGGTCCCCGAGACGAGGACCACTATGTGGTTCTTGGCTTGGTGTTCCTTTAAGGTATCTAGGAGATCGGCCCGAATCTCTTGCTCCAGTTCATTCTCCAAAACGGCGGAGAGGATATCTCGAATCTCTTCCCTCTTGAGGCCTTTGAAGATACCACCAAAATCCTCCATCCATTTGACCCGGAACTGCACTTCGTCCCAGAGGCCCGACTTGGCTAAGAACCATAAGGGGTAATGGGTGAGGGCGAAGAGCCAGAGGAAGAGGCGTTTCATCTTCCGCTTGCGGTGGTATTTGATGAGGGCCCTCCAGACATGTTCCTTGACGAGGGTTCCGTCTAGATCGAAAGCAGCGAGAGCGGTCAAGATAATCCTCCCAGATTCACGTCGCGATTTAAGCGGTCCGGGCGTACCTGGCTTTCCCTTCCTCGTAGGCGTCGCCGCCGTAGATATCGTTCACCACGATGGCGGGGAAATCCTCCACCTCTAGGCGGCGGAGGGCCTCGGGACCCAGGTTCTCGTAGGCGATCACCTGGGCGCTCTTTATCCGCTTGGCTATGAGCGCCGCCGCGCCCCCCACCACGGCGAAATAGACCGCCTTATACTTTCGCATCGCCTGCCGCACTGGCTGGGAGCGGTTCCCTTTGCCTATCATCCCTTTTAACCCCTCGGCTAAGAGGCGAGGGGCATAGGGATCCATACGATAAGATGTAGTGGGCCCCGCGGAGCCGATGGGCTGGCCCGGCTTGGCCGGAGCAGGCCCCATATAATAGATGATCTGTCCCTGGGGGTCAAAAGGGAGAGCCCCGCCCTTGTCCAGGGTCTCTATCATCCGCTTGTGGGCCGAGTCCCGTCCCACATAGATGGTGCCGGTGATAGTCACCTTATCCCCGGCTTTCAGTTTCTCTATAACTTCATCGGTTAGAGGGGTGGTTATTTTCATGATTCATCCTCCGTCAATCAGCCGCGTATAAGAACGGTCAGCAGAGATGATATTATCGGCAGGACAATGGATGCAATCTGCCAACACCTTGTTTCATTGTGAGCTCTCTCTAGGTTCTTCCTCAGTTCCCTCAGTTCCTTGAGCTGCATCGCCTCTGGTGAAGGAGTTTGCTGGCTCAAGAGGGTATCTGAACGATCTCTTGCGCGCTCTGCGTCTATTATCTCCCTCGCCTTGTCAACTTGGGCAAGATCGAGACCGAATAGAGGGCTCTCGATCTCTTTGGCAAATTCGTCAAACCTTTTCCTTTGGTCATCACTAGCGGACTGACGCCACTCTTCGATTCTATCCGTTAAATATAGGAGCGCTTTCAATGCAGCCTTTGCCTCTTCTTCGGAACATGGTGATTCCGCTGCTTCTGGCCTTAGATCGCCTATGGTCTTTGGTTTTTCATTGCTCTCGTCTTTTTCCATCTCTTCTTTGGTCATTGGCCTTCTCCTGAGAAGTGTCGTGATTATGTATTACTCCGTAGTCCGCCTGGCTCTTATATTTGAAAGAGGGTTGTTTCAAAGCACCGCGCTCTTATGCCTGGCGCTATGACATTGCAAGTTGACGGCCACGGGCAAACTCGCGATGTGGCAGGGGAAGGTCTCTATATGGACGGCCAGGGCGGTAACTCGTCCTCCGAAGCCCATAGGCCCTATCCCTAACCTATTCACCGCCTCCAAGATGTCCCGCTCCAGTTCCACCACTTCTGGGTCGGGGCTGGGAGCGCCCACCTCCCGCAAGAGGGAGCGCTTGGCCAGATCCATCGCCTTGTCCACCGTCCCCCCAACCCCTACGCCCACGATAGTGGGAGGACAGGGGTTGGCCCCCGACCTATCGACCGACTCCACCACGAAGTCTATCACCCCCTGGCGGCCAGCCGCCGGGGAGAGCATCTTGAGGTAACTCATATTCTCGCTCCCCCCGCCCTTGGGGAGAACGGTTATCTTCAGCCTGTCTCCGGGGACTATCTCCGTGTGGATCACGGCGGGGGTGTTGTCTTTGGTGTTTATCCTGGCCGAGAAGGGCCTTTCTGTCACCGACTTGCGGAGATACCCTTCCTCATAACCCCGCCGCACCCCCTCGTTGACCGCCTCGGTCAGGCCTCCTCCTACCAGATGCGCCTCTTGGCCTAACTCCAGGTAGACCACCGTCATCCCCGTATCCTGGCAGAGGGGCATCCGCTCCTCGGCCGCGACCTGAGCGTTCTCCAAGATCTGGTCTAGGACTTCGCGGCCCAAGGGGGATTCCTCTTGCTCCTTGGCTCGACGCAGGGCGGCCAAGAGATCCTGGCCCAGGTAGTAGTTCGCCCCCATGGAGAGGCGAGCCACGGTATCCACTATCTCCTGATAACCTATCTCTCGCATGGATATATGCCTCCGTCTAAGAAACTTGAGGGGAACAAGCCCATTCTACATCGCCGTCTAGTCGCCGTCAATCTTGACCCCGCCAGAGGGCGGGGGGCTTCAACCCTTCTTGGAGAGCACGTATCCCAGGCGGCGCAGCGCCCCTTCGTCTCGCCGCCACTTCTTGCTAACCTTCACCCAGAGTTCCAGATAGACCCGTTTGCCCAACAGGAGTTCTATCTCCTTGCGGGCGGCAGTCCCGATCCGCTTCAACATTTTCCCCTCTCGGCCCAAGACGATCCCCTTCTGGGAAGTCTTCTCCACATGGATAGTGGCCGAGATATAGGTGAGATCCTCCCGCCGCTCCCGGAACTCCTCCACTACTACAGCCACCGAGTGAGGCACCTCCTGGTGGAGGAACTCCAGCGCCTGCTCCCGGATCAACTCGGCGGCCATGAAGCGCACCTCCTGGTCCGTCACCTGGTCGGGAGGGTAGTACTGGGGGCCCAAGGGGAGATGTTCGATGATCAGTTCCAGAAGCCTTTCTCGGTTGTCTCCCCTGGTGGCGGAGAGAAAGAGCCACTCTTGGAACTCTCCCAGGGCTAGATAGGCCTCCCGGTGAGCCTCTTCATTCTCTGGCCTTAGGAGGTCTACCTTGTTCAAAACCAGGATAACCGGCGCTGGGCGTTCCTTCCCTGCGGGGCCCTGGGAGATGAGCAATCTGGCTATCTCCTCATCTTCCCTTGTGGGGAGTTGAGAGACATCCACCATGAAGAGAACCAGGTCGATATCCTTTAACGCCCTGGTCGCCGTCTCTACCATATATTCTCCCAGTTTATGTTTGGGGAAGTGGATACCTGGGGTATCGATGAAGATGATCTGCGCCTGGGGCAAGGTAAGGATGCCTCGCAGGCGACGCCGGGTGGTCTGGGGTTTAGGGGAAATGATGGCGATCTTCTGCCCCACGAAGGCGTTGATGAGGGTGGACTTGCCCACGTTGGGCTTGCCCAAGACAACTACGAAGCCAGATCTATAACCCTCGGGGAGTTCTTCGAGAGTGGGAAGTTCCATCTAACCACCTCAGTTAGAGATTATATCACCTGTATTCTACCTTCGATTGCAACCCTTCGGTAGGTATTCTGTAAATACTTCCAATGGTGTTTTGCCCCCTAGCCGTTTCCGTGGTCTGTTGTTGAGCTTCCACTCAACGTCTCTGATGTCTTCATCTAGCATTGTAGCAAAATCATTCCCCTTCGGGAAATAGTAGCGAATCCACATGTTGGCATTTTCATTGCCACCCCGTTGCCAGGCAGCGTAAGGATCGGCAAAGTAGGTATTCATGCCCAGATCCCGTTTCAGCTCTGTGTGTTTGACATGTTCAGAACCGTTATCGAGGGTGACTGACCGTCTCAGGTGGGGTGGCAAGTGGGCATAGATTTTCTTTTGAGCTCGTAGTGATTCGTCAGCGGTTAAGTTGTTCATCTTCTCGATACGGATGACACTCGTGTAGCGTTCATACGCGGTATGTAATCCGTTCGTTCTTCCTTTCCCAACGAGGGTGTCTCCCTCCCCATGGCCAATCTCGGTGCGGTTGGTAATATATACTGGTCGCTGGTGAATGGACACTCTATCAGGTATTCTCACGCGATGAACCGACCGCCCGGTTTTCTTTTTGCGTTTCTTTTGTTTTCTGCGTCCCTACAGGATCCCGTGGGAAGCGGAGTCATCGTACCGACGACGAGGAATTCTACCGCCCTTACCTGTTGAACATCAGCGACGTACAAGACTTCCTCATCTACAGCCAACGCTGGGTCTACCTCTACAACGTACTACGCCCTCACTTCGGTGCGAGCATGAATGGGCGCACTCCGTTGGCGGTGCTGCAAAGCTTAGGCTATACTGGAGATCCAGCTGTCGCCATCTTCCCCCCGGTGCTGTTGGGCAAACTGGGTACAGATCTACTGATGGCTTGTGATTCTGTAAATGGTATCGGTCTATTGGCCCATTACAGAATAGGGGTCACTCTGCAATGAAGGAGAAACCCTCCACCATATTCCGTAGCGGCTCTAGGAGATAATCTGAATAGATCCCCAGGAGAAGGGAGGTGCCCACTAAAGCCACGATCATGATCGCTACCAAGAAGGGTTCCTTTCCTTCGGATGTGGCCCTTCGGTCTGAGCCCTCGGGATGCCGAGCGTAACCCCCCGGGGGTCTTTTCCCCCTTCCCAGGAGGGGGGTGAGCGAACGGAGATAGCCCCAAGCGATACCTAAGCCCCCCAGGATGAGCACAAAAGTGTAGAGGGGGTTGTGAGGGAGGAGGGCGAGGTAGATCGGCCAGCGGGTGGCGAACCCTGTCAGGGGGAAGCCCGCTAGGGTCAGCCCCCCCAGGATATACCCCAGAGTGGCCCAGGGGAGGGCCCTAGCCACACCCAAAGGCATGGCAGATCTCTCGCCTCCATACCGCTCGCTTATGACCCCCCAACTCATAGCCACCAACGCTATAGCCAAGGATCGGCTGATCAGATGGGCGATAGCCCCGGCGACCCCTACTCCAGAGGCAGTCCCCAAGCCTACCAGGATGAGACCTAGGTCGCTTATCGTTCCATAGGCTAGAAGGCGCCCTGGAGCCCTCTCTAGGAAGGCGAAGGCTCCCCCTCCCAAAGCGGTGATGAGGCCAGCCACCAGAAGTAGATCGAAGGCCTCGCTACCCAGCCAGGGCTGACGATCAAGAAGCCCCACCATCAGCGATAGGGCCACTACCTGGTAGAAACCGAGAAGGAAAGCGGCTACCATAGGGGGGGCTTCCTGGATCACTGCCGGGAGAAAGAGGTGAAAGGGCACCACGGCCAGTAGTATCCCGAACCCCAAGGTCAAAGCCGTCATCGCCAGCCGCACCGAGACCAGATCCTCCGGATAGAGGGCCACGAGATCGAAGAGATGCGTAGAGAGGATGAGGCAAGAGCCGGCTATGATCAAAGGGACCAAATACCCCATGGTCACCCTTGGATCCGCTCGCGGACCCCCTTGGATCAGGAAGGCGAGGACTATCCCCGCCAACTCCAAGAGAAGGACCGCCAGGAGAAAGTTATCGACCATCGCCGAGCCGGCGAGGAGCCCCAAGGTAACCAGAAGGAAGGGGAAAAAGGACCAGCCTTGGGATAAGCGCCAGGAATAGAGGAAGAGGAGAACCGCCCCAGCGAAAAGGAAGAGAAGGAGCCACCGCCGCCAAGGGTCGAAGAGGAAACCCCTTCCCAAGATCCAGACTGTCTGATCGGGAGAGAGCAAGAAGCATATAACCGCTACCGCCAGACTGGTCCCCGCGGAAAGAAAAGCGGCGATGGTGGAGCGACGACGGAAGAGATAGACCCACGGTGCCATGATCCAAGGCACGATGATGATCCAAAGAGGGGTCATCTTTTCACCCCTCCACGAGCCAACTCCACCGCTTCCAGGTAGGGGATCGCCAGGGCCAAGAGGATGTTCACCAAACCTAAGAGACCGGCAACCAGGAGGCTTCTCTCCCAAGTAGTGAAGAGCAACTCGAAGCCGATCTGGAAGGTAAGGAGTCCCAAACCCATGCGGAAGGGGCCTCGACCCAGAATCACGGTCCAGAGCCCCATAGCCATCAAGAAGTTAGAAGCGAAAGCCAGATGGGACGGCACCCCTTCCCAGGTGTATTGGTGGAGCAACCCATAGGCTACCAGCCCCATCAGCGCGGAACCGACCAAGCGAAAAGGGAAAGAGGTAGCCAACGTTCGCTCCTGCCTCGCCATTTTTGCGGAGGGTTTTCTTCGGCCCCGCCAGGCGGTAGGGTAAAGGATAAAGAATATCATCCCTCCCGTTATTATCTTGGCTAAGGGGAGGGAAGGAGAAAGGGAGCCAGAGAGGAGAAAGCCCACCAGAGCATACTGAAGGAGAAGGGCCAAGAGAGAGATCCGCCACTCCTCAACTACTGCGATCAGGCCAGCGGTGAAAAGCAACCCCCAAACTAACTGTTCCCCTGAAAACAGCATCGATCCCTCACTTCCTTATCCCTACGGGATCCTGTAAGGACAGATCCCGAGGGAAAAGGGCTATCCTCTCAACAGGAAAAGGCCCACTATGAAAGCCAAGAGCAGGAGCCAGCCCAAAGACCCCTCTTCAACTACCATGACTATTCCTCGCAAGCCAGAGCATATTTTCGCTCCTACTCCCTCTAGGGCTCCATAGAGCCCCTCAAGGTCTAAGAAGGAGAGCCGTTCCCAGAAAGGCCCGGCTCTATGGAGCAACCGCTCCTCGAAGCGTACGAAAGTATCCCTGTCCCTCGGGATCCCTGTGGGATGGGAAAAGATCAGATAGCCCAAGAAAAGGGGCAGAACTATGGCTGCCCAGATAGGAAGGGAAGAGGGCGCGCCCCATAACTGGGCCAGGGAGGGGAACGACTCAGAGATCGCCCCCAGCCTCACCAAGCTTCCAGCCACTGGGGGGTGAAGCCCCAGGATGACCAAGGGAAGGACCAAGAGCCAAAGGGGGGCCACGGAGGCCCATCCCCCGCGCCCTTGCCGGCGACGGTCAGGCCCGCGAGTGATGAATCCAAGAAGGGGCGAGACGATCAACGCCGAACCCAAGGCCCCTAGACCCACCATCAGTCCTTCACCCTGCCGGAGAAGAGAGTCATAGATCAGCCAGCGAGCAGCGAACCCCGCCGTTAGAGGGAGACCACACAAAGAGGCTACCCCGATGCCCAAAGCAACCTTAACTACAAGGCGCTGACGAGGGGCCTCCATCCCCACCCGAAGGACGCTCAGAGCCAAAATCAGGCTCACCGTTAGCAGTAGGATGGCCTGTCCAGCGCCCGTACCCCCAGCCAAGAGGCTCAAGGCTAATAGCCCCATCTGGCTTTGGGCCAGATAGAGACAGAGCCTCTTCTCCCTCGGGATCTCCCACGGGATCCCTTTGGGACCTTTGGGACCTGTGGGATTCCGCCAGGTAGAGAGTGCCCCATAGAAGAGGGCTAACCCGGCCAAGAGGAGGAGAACCGTTCTGGGAAACCCCACCAACTGAGGCCACCCGTAGAGGGTTAAAAGATAACCTCCGGTGGCCAAGGTGACCGTTTGTAAGACGCTCCCTGATAGAAACGGTATCTCCTCCGCGGCGACATGAACCATCTGAACCGGATAGAGCCCCCAACGAACCCAAGAGGCAAGAAGCATCAAGAGGGCCAGGAGTTGGGCGCTCATAGGGGAGCCCTCCAAAGAGGCGGCGGCCAGGAGGGAGAAGAGAAGAGCCAAGCCAGCGGTGAAATTGATGATCATCGCCCTGGTCGCCGTGCGGGGTGAGGCTCCCTGGGCAAGGCCAAAGAGGATACTCAAGTCCAAGAGCCCCCAGCCGAGATAGAGGGTGAGAGGGTTGTGGGAGAGGAGAAAGAGGAGCGCCCCAGCCGCTAAAAGCAAAGTTGAAACGAAAACCGGTGGCTCCTCTCTCTGCGAGAATCGAACCCCTATACTCATCAGGAGGACAAAGGTGACCAGTAGGGCGAAGATCAAACCGGGCCCTCCGGCGTAGAGGAGAAGTTCTGTCTCCCCTGGGCCGCGGCGAAGTAGGGTGCCGGGGCGAGCAACCATGCCCACCGTGAAGAGAAAAGCGGCTGCCGCCGATAGCAGCGCCAGAACCCTAGCGTACCGAGGCCTAAAGAAGAAAACTAAGAGAGCACCTCCCAGAAGAGCGGCTAGAGGAGCGAGATAGAGCATGCTTTCCTCCTGAGCAACGATCATTGGCCCGCGACCTCCACCTCATCCCCTACCTGGGTGCCCAACAGATCTCGTGCGCTGCCGTTAACCACCGCCACCGCCAACTCCTCAGAACTATCGATATAAGCGATTACCTCCCCTTCCTGATCGTCGGCATAGGTTCGAGAAAGTCCAGAGATCTCCCGGTTTCCAACCCTCACCTTGATCTTCCTCAACGATAGTAGGTCTCGTCGGTAGATGTTGGTCAAGAGGTTCCCGAAGCGGTCGATATGAGTCACCTGGCCCTTGAGTTTCCCTTCCTCCCTCTCTACCTGGGGAAGAGGGAAGGTCACAAGATCGTTTGCCTCCTCCCCGAAAGCGAAGACCGGGACACCCAGGGAGAGATGAGCGGCTACCGGAGCGAAGATATCGCGGCCATGGAAGACGGGGGAGATATGATGCAACCAGAATCTAGGGTTACTTATATCGATGATATGCTTAATTGCACGGCGAGCATCATGAGCCACATAGGTAAGGACGCCGTTGTCGGGGGCCACGAAGAAAGCCTCGGCTGTTTGAACGATCAAGGCTCTACGTTCGCTCCCCACGCCGGGATCGACAACCACCAGATGGATGGTGCCCGCAGGAAAATAGCGGTAGTGGCGCGAGAGGACGAAAGCCGCCTGGGCAATGTTCTGGGGCTCGATATCATGGCTGAGATCCACCATCCTGGCTTGGGGGTTTATGCCGTATATCACCCCTTTCATCACCCCCACATTGCCGTCCTGCATCCCGAAATCGGTGGTTAAAGTTATGAGCCTTATGGGCTTCAAATCCGCCTCCTCGTTTCCCAGTTTGACGCTCCCTACCCCCTATGTTATCATTACACCATCCCATTCTAGCATTTTGCTCCTCTCAGCGCAATAAAAAAGTGGCCCATGCAAGAAAAGAGCCTTCTGACCGAGGAAGAGATAGACCCTACTAGGCAGAAGGAGGCTAAGGAGTATGCCCGCCTGAGACAACGCCTGCTTTTGGCAAACCTGGCTTTAGGAAGTATATACCTCCTCGTTTGCCTCCGAGGGCCCTCCCAAGCCCTCAAGGCTTGGTCCCTAGGTTTGACCTCCCATCTCTTCCTAGTGGTGGCTTTCTACTTTTGGGCCTGGGCCCTAATCTATGAAGTATTGCTCTTCCCCCTGGAATATTACGGTGGCTTCGTCCTCCCCCACCGGTATGGCCTCTCCACTCAGACCCATAAAGGGTGGGGACTCGACCGGGCCAAGAGCCTCTTTTTGAGCCTCCTCTTGGGGACCCTAATCTTAGAGGTGATCTACTACCTGTGGCGGGCTTTTCCTTCCCTTTGGTGGTTGATAGCCGGCCTCTTTATCTTACTCCTTACCACCCTCCTCACCAATTTAGCCCCACTCCTCGTTCTCCCCCTCTTCTTCCGGCTCACGCCCCTACCCGAGGGAGAGATCGCAATGAGGCTGACCAACTTGGCCGAACGAGCGGGCACTAAGGTGCGAGGTGTCTTCACCATAGATCTCAGCAGCAAGACCAGAGCAGCAAATGCGGCTCTCATAGGCCTGGGGAATACCCGCCGCATCGTATTGGGCGACACCCTCGATGAAGGTTACACCCTCGATGAGATAGAGACCATCCTGGCCCACGAGTTGGGTCACCACGCGCACGGCGACATGGCCCGGGGCATCATCCTTCAATCGGCACTTATAGTGTTGGGATTCTACCTAACCCATTGGGCCTTGAACTGGGGAGGACCTCTTTTGGGCCTTAAGCCCCACGATATCGCCGCCTTGCCCCTCCTCGCTCTGACCCTAGGCGCCTTTCTAGTGATAACCACCCCCTTGGCCAACCTCTACTCCCGTTCCCGGGAATGGGCGGCGGACTGGTACGCTTTAGAGATGACCCGCAAGCCAGAAGCCTTCATCTCCGTGATGGCTAAGTTGGCCAACCAAAACCTGGCCCAGGTCGAGCCGGAGCCCTGGGTGGAGTTTCTCCTCTATAGCCACCCAGCGATAGGTAAGCGGATTAGGCAGGGGGAGGAGTTCAAGAGAGCCATGGCTGGCCGCCGACCCCCTTACAGCCGCCGCGGTAACTACCAGAAGTATCTTAACCCCAACCCTCTGCAGCGATATCTCATCCGGCGTTTCCACCAGCGGGTGGGAGAACTGGCGAGAGGGACGGGGGTTATCCGCATCCTCGATGTCGGCTGTGGCGAAGGGTTCACCATCGAGCGGCTAGATAGCGACTTCTCTATCCAGGGGGTGGATAACGATCTCTCCTCCTTACTCGAAGCGAGAGAGAGAAACCCCCACTCCGATTTCTACCTTGGGGATATTCGAGACCTGCCCCTCGCCTCTCAGGCCTTCCCCCTGATACTCTGTTTAGAGGTCCTAGAACACCTTCCCGACCCCCATCCCGCTCTTGAGGAGTTGAGAAGGGTGACCTCCCGCCACTGCTTGATCAGCATCCCCCACGAGCCCTTCTTCAGGCTAGCCAATCTGCTGAGAGGCAAGAACTTGAGAGCCTGGGGCAACGACCCGGAGCATATCCATAATTGGACGGCTGGAGAGTTCATCCGCCTCCTGGAGGGGTACTTCGAAATCGAGAAAGTGGTCTACTCCTTCCCTTGGGTGATAGCCTTGTGTCGCAAAGGCTGAGAAAAGAGGCGGCTTTTGGCCTCCTCCTCACCTTCATCACCCTCTACATCGCGATCTTCTCCTTTATGTCCATCCGAAGGCATGAGACCCTCTACTCCAACGCCTTCGACCTAGGGAATATGGACCAGGCGCTCTGGAACACCCTCCAGGGCCGGATCCTGAGGTTCACCAACTGGTCGGGGGGGACAACCCGCCTGGCTGCCCACGTGGAACCGATCCTCGTGCCCCTCTCCCTCCTCTATATCTTGAGGAGCGACCCAAGAACCCTTCTCGTTTTTCAGACGGTGGTCATGGCTCTAGGCGCTCTCCCAGCCTACTTTCTGGCCCGTCTGAAACTGAAAAGCGATTGGGCTGCTCTCCTCTTCCCCTTGGCCTATCTCCTCTCCCCCGCCCTTGAGGCCGCCAACCTATCCGATTTTCACGCCGTGGCTCTGACGCCGCCCCTTCTCCTCTCAGCTCTCTACTTTTTAGAGAGAGGTAACTGCCGGCTCCTTCCCCTTTTTTGTCTTCTGGCTATGGCCTGCAAGGAGGAGATCTCGCTTCTGGTGGCCATGATGGGGCTCTACCTTTTGGCCCGCCACCGAAAGTGGCGACTGGGGCTGGCCCTAATAGCAGTGGGGAGCCTTTGGTTCCTCCTCTCTCTCGCGGTCATCATCCCCCACTTCAGCCTTGCTGGTCGCTACCCCTATCTCTCCCGCTACGCCCATCTGGGCACCAGCCCAAAAGCGATCATAGATAACCTCCTCACCAACCCCGCCTCCCTATTTTCTCTCCTTCTAGCCCCCCAGAAGGTAGCCTACATTAAGGGGCTTCTCCTCTCCATAGGCCTGGCTCCTCTTCTGGCTCCCGAGGTAGCCCTCCTTTCCCTGCCTTCTCTGGCCATCAACCTTCTCAGCACCTCCCCCTGGATGTTCTCCGGGGGGGCTCACTACTCGGCATCGATCCTCCCCTTCTTCCTTACCGCCGGCATATACGGCCTGACGCGACTAGGAGAGTGGTTACGCCCCAGGTTGGGCCACAAAGGAAGTCTCGGCGTTCCCCTTCTGGTGGCCCTGGTCATCATCGTTCTCTATCACCGTCAAGAGGGCTTCTCCCCCCTGGCCGAGGGGATCGAGATACCGAGCCTTACACCCCACCACCGTCTTTTGCCCGTCTTCACCCGCCTCATCCCCCCGGAGGCCTCCCTCTCCGCCCAGACGGCCCTCAACCCTCACGCAAGCGAGCGGGAGGATCTCTATCTCTTCCCCGAGGGCCAGGAAGCGGATTACATCTTTCTCGATGTCACCACCTCGACATACCCCCTCACCATCCCCGAATACAGAGAGGAGGTACAGGAACTCCTCGATAGCGGCCGGTATAGGCTGCTTGGGGCCCAAGATGGCTACTTGCTTCTCCAGAAGGGAAAGGGCTCGCCGATTCAACTCCCGGAAGGGTTTTACTCCTTCGTCAAAGCCCAGGAGATAGACCACCCCTTGAGTATAAAATTCGGGGAAGAACTGAAACTTTTGGGATACGAGGCAAAACGGGTGGATTGCCTAGTGGGGAAGAAAGGAAGTTATGAATTTACCCTCTATTGGCGGGCTCTGGAGCCCTTGGAGGAAGATTATCAGATAGCACTCCTTTTCGCCCAGGAGGATGGGGCCCTGGTGTATAGTGTAGTTCACCATCCAGCCACCGCCTGGTACCCCACCCACCTCTGGAAAGATGACGAGGTGATCGTCCTGCGCACCCCCGATATCTGGCTGGGGGAAAGGGAATTCGTCCATCTGAACGTAGCAGTGGTGAAACCAGGGGGAAGCGAGTGGGAGATAAGCGATCGTTTAGGCATCACTAGCGTTCGAGAGATAGAGTTATACGATGAGGGGACGCTCTTATACCTGACCACTCTCTATCCCTAAAACATCCAGAGGTGGAGCCTAAAATGAGGTTAACTCCTCCAACAGGGGCTCGATATCTAACCTCTCGTACCCCATATCCGCGGCCAACTCATCGACGGTGAACTTTTGGCCTTCCTGCCAGAGAGTAACCAGGTAACGGCCCGCCTCCGGACTGGTGAACCAAAGATACCCGAACCGCTCCTCCAGGTAGCGGTGCATCTGCACCTCGAAGATCCAGGCCCGTAGGTATTGGGCCACATAGAAGGCGTCATCGACGTCGTCTAGATGATACTCCGGCCCGATCTTCACCCCCAGGTTTTCGCCTAGGACAGAGACGTATCTCTTCTCCGCCCCAGCCAGGTCGGTGTGGAGTTCCTGCTCATAGAGGAGCTTACTAGCATATCGCCGGAGGAAATAGAGTTTGTTGAAAAGGGCCAGCCTTAAGTACTCCTGTCCACCCTCCACGCCCAGAATTCGGCTTAACCAGCGGCGATTGATCATAAGATAGGCCAAAAGGAAGGCGTACCCCTCGGTGACGGAGTTATCCCCCATCCTCCGGAAGGCGGTGGGAAGATCCGCCCGGGTATTGACGAAATGCTCAGCGTGGCCGGCCTCGTGAAAGAGAGACTCGTAATCCTCCCGTCCTCCCTGGGGCTTGATGACCAGTTTCACCTCCTCTGGCACCCGGATGGGAGCGCAGAAAGCCCGAGGGGATTTAAGCGGTCGAGGCTCGGTGTCCAGTTCTAGGTTCTCCTGTCGATAGAGACCAATCCCCACCCCAGCCAAGGTGTTCACCAACGAAGGGATCATCTCTTCTTGAGGGAAAAGGGTGTCGAACTGGGGCGCTCGGAAGAGATGGGCTATATCTGCTGTATTGGCTTCGGCCTCTGGCACACCCATATCATCTAGGAAGAAGCCGAGATGAGAGAAGTATATCTCTTGAGTCTCATCTAGTAAGGTCTGCATCTGCTCCGATAGCCAGGTTAGATTGAGCCCCCTCAGTTGATCACATAAAGTTACATAATCGGGGAAGCCCAGGCCTTCGGCTTCACTATGGAGGTCCACCCACCTCTCTCTTCGTTCTGGGTTGGCGCTGGCTGTCACCTTGCGCCTCAATTCATCCAAGCGATGACGCCTCTCCATCTGGGCCTCATTGGCTATGAGGAGGGGTAAGTTCAGATAGGGTGTTTCCTCACCATCCCATTTCACCCTCGCCCGAAGCATAGCGTTAATGATCTCCTCGGTGAGGCTCTTCACCTTGTTCTCTAGGCAGCCCAGAGTTAGAAACTCAGCGATATATCTTGTCCGCTTATCCCTAGCCTGGTCCAAAATCCGTTTCACAGCATCTAGAGTGAAGAGATGAGCGTACCGCTCATAGATGGGAGTCAGTTCCAGTTCCTCCTTTAGCCCGGCCCCTACCAGATAGACTTCGCGAGTCTCCTCTTGAATAAAAGCCTCGATATCCCTTTCAAACTCCTCAACCATTTGCCCCTCCGCTTTTTAGAAGATTTTAACGGCTGCTCCCTTTTAAGTCAACCCCCGGGAGGAGAGACTGTTGAAAAAGTGGGATAGATCCTTTGGCAATCGACAATTTCTCCCACAGACTGTTAGAATTTGAACGATTGTAGGGACACAAGGCAGGAAGAC
>Ga0209121_10000020_pt1 | contig 159556 bp, 150 predicted proteins | sample Cruoilmetagenom3_FD_187292 | JGI IMG/M metagenome (GOLD analysis project Ga0209121, IMG submission 187292) | Oil polluted marine microbial communities from Coal Oil Point, Santa Barbara, California, USA - Sample 3 (SPAdes) (version 2) | ecosystem: Environmental > Aquatic > Marine > Oil seeps ...
CGTGGTGATTGCCGGGGGCGGCAATATCGGCGAGCGGCTGGCGGAGCATTTGGAGCATAGCCACCAGGTCAAGATCATCGAGCACAACCTGGAACGCTGCACCACGCTCTCCGAGCGGTTGGATCGCACCGTGGTCCTCCACGGCAGCGCCACCAGCAAACGGCTGCTTGAAGAGGAGAACATCGAAGAGTGCGATATCTTCTGCGCGCTGACCAACGACGACGAGGTCAATATCATGTCGTCACTGCTGGCCAAGCGATTAGGCGCCAAGAAGGTGCTGACGCTAATTAACAACGCCGCTTACGTCGATTTAGTGCAAGGTGGCGAGATCGATATTGCGATATCACCCCAGCAGGCGACCATTGGCAGCCTGCTGACCCACGTGCGCCGGGGCGACATCGTCAACGTCCACTCGTTGCGCCGGGGCGCCGCGGAAGCGATTGAGGCGATCGCTCACGGCGACAAGCAGTCCTCTAAAGTGGTTGGCCGCACCATCCGAGAGATCGATCTCCCCGAAGGCACCACCATTGGCGCCATTGTGCGCGGTAAAGAGGTCATCATTGCCCATGGTGACGTGATGGTGGAGAGCGGCGACCACGTGATTCTGTTTGTGATCGACAAACGCCGCATTCGTGATGTGGAGCGCTTGTTCCAAGTCGGTCTCACGTTCTTTTGATAACCCCCGAACCACTGCCGCTGGCAGCCAATAACAGGAGCATGCGACAACCATGAGTCTGCGGGTTATTTTGCGCATATTGGGGCTGCTGCTGATGCTATTCAGCCTGACCATGCTGCCCCCAACGCTAATCTCTCTCTGGTTTCGCGACGGCGTCTGGAGTGCTTATATCAGCGGTATCGCTATTTCGGTGGCCACCGGGCTGCTGCTGTATTTACCCAATCGACGTTCACAAAAAGAGCTGCGCATCCGCGATGGTTTTATTATCGCCGCCATGTTCTGGACGGTGTTGGCGCTGTTCGGCTCGCTCCCCCTAATGCTGTTTGGCGAAGGCTCGCTGAGTATCACCGATGCGGTATTCGAGTCGTTTTCCGGCCTGACCACCACCGGTGCCACGGTGATTACCGGCATCGACTTTTTGCCCGAATCGATTCTTTATTACCGCCAGCAGCTCCAGTGGCTGGGTGGCATGGGGATCGTCGTACTGGCCGTTGCCATCCTGCCCACGCTCGGGGTCGGCGGCATGGCCCTCTACCGTACCGAGATACCAGGCCCTCTCAAGGACTCCAAGCTAACGCCACGCATTACCGAAACCGCCAAGGCGCTGTGGTATATCTATGCCACGCTCACCGTGGCCTGCATGGTGGCTTATATGTTGGCGGGCATGAGCTGGTTCGATGCCTTGAGCCACAGCTTTTCCACCATCGCCAACGGCGGCTTTTCTACCTACGATGCCAGCATTGGCTATTTTGATAGCGCCACGATTGAGTTGATCTGTGTCGCCTTCATGCTTATTTCGGCGTTCAGTTTCAGCCTACATTTCATTGCATGGCGTGAAAAAAGTTTGATGCACTATTTTCATGACCCTGAAGCGCGCTTTTTGATGCTTTTTTTGCTGGCCCTGATCGTCGTAACCGTGCTGTCGCTGTGGCTAACGGCCACCTACGATACGTTGCGTGGTTTACGGCACGGCGTCTTTCAAGTGGTCTCGGTCGCCACGACCGCAGGCTTCAGTGTCGCTGACTTCTCCATGTGGCCAGGCGCCCTGCCCTTTCTGCTGTTTGTCGCCGCCTTTGTGGGTGGCTGTTCCGGCTCTACCGGTGGCGGCATGAAGGTGATACGGATTATTTTGATCCTTAAACAAGGCATGCGCGAAATCATGCGCTTAATCCACCCCAATGCGGTCATTGCCGTCAAAGTGGGCAAGGTCAGCGTGCCGGACAGCATTGCCCAGGCGGTCTGGGGTTTCTTCTCCGTTTACGTCCTGCTGTTCTTTTTAATGTTAGTCGGGGTCATGGCGACTGGCGTTGATCAGGTAACCGCTTGGTCGACGGTCGGGTCTGCGCTCAACAACCTAGGCCCGGCGCTGGGTGAAGCTAGTACCCACTATGGTGATATGCCCAGCCTCGCGAAATGGATACTGGTACTGGCCATGCTGTTAGGACGCCTGGAAATTTTTACCGTGCTAGTGCTATTTACACCCGCTTTCTGGCGGCGTTAAGCACGTCACGCCTGCCCCCTTATTGATCGATTTGAGAGCTGTTAATGAACCAAGATGATACGTCTCACCAAGAAGCTTCTCAGCAAGCGAGTGAGCCACTGGCGCAAACGGCCAGCTCGCTGCCGGCCACCAGCGGGCCGTTAAAAACCTTCACGATTGGCGAAACCCGCTACACGCTGCTGGGAACGGCCCACGTGTCGGCGGAAAGCGCCGACGATGTGCGGGCGCTCTTGGCAAGTGACGCCTTTGATGCGGTCGCCATCGAGCTTTGTGATGCCCGCCACCACAGCATGTCGAACCCCGACGCCATGGGCGAGCAGGACCTGTTTCAAGTATTCAGAGAAGGCAAGGCAGGCATGGTCGCGGCGAGCCTGGCGCTCGGCGCTTTTCAACAGCGTATTGCCGATCAATCCGGCATTCAGCCAGGGGCTGAAATGCGCGCCGCTGTTGAAGAAGCCGGTCGTCTCAAGCTACCACTGCTGCTGGTTGACCGGGATGTAGGCGTGACGCTGAAGCGCATCTATCGCAACGTACCGTGGTGGCAGCGCTTTTCGCTCTTTTCTGGGCTTATCGGCAGCGTGCTTTCTCGCCAGGATGTCTCTAAAGAGGATATCGAAAAGCTCAAAGAGGGCGATATGCTGGAAGCGACTTTCAGCGAATTTGCCGCGGAGTCCGAAGCGTTGTATTCACCGCTGATTCGTGAGCGCGACCGCTACATGGCGCTACGTTTAGCCGAAGAGGCGCCACCAGGGCGCTACCAGCATGTGCTGGTGGTGATCGGCGCGGGCCACCTAAAAGGCACCGGCGAACACTTGGAAGCCCCACTGCCCGCCGACCCTAAAGTAGAGCGCGAATCACTGGAAGCCACGCCGCCGCCGTCCAAACTGTGGAAAGCGTTGCCTTGGCTGATTACCGCGTTGGTACTCACCGGCTTCGCGATTGGTTTTTCGCGTAATACCGACCTTGGCTGGCAGCTGGTACTTGAGTGGTTCTTGATTAACGGCATTCTCTCTGGCGGGGCGACCATCATTGCCCTGGCACACCCGGTGACCGTGATTGCGACTTTCTTTGCCGCACCGCTCACCTCGCTGAACCCCACTATCGGTGCGGGCTTTGTGGCCGCCGGGGTTGAGCTCTATATGCGCAAACCCAAAGTGCGCGATTTTTCATCGCTACGCCACGATGTCACCCAGTTGAAAGGCTGGTGGCAAAACCGCGTATCACGCACCCTGCTGGTCTTCATTCTGGCCACTTTGGGGTCTGCGATTGGTACTTGGGTAGCGGGGTTCAGAATCGCCGGCGCGCTATTTGGCAGTGGCAGCGCGTAAATCGACTATCGCAGCGCTTATTCCTCCCTGAGCGCTGCTTCTTGCTTGGCTAATAGGCGCCGCATCGCCGCGGTCGGCGAGTCGATTCTGTGATGCAGTCGGCTTGCCGCATAGCTATCGTTAAACACTTCAAAATAGTCATCCAGTACATCTGCCGCGCTGCTATCGCCGCCCTGGCGCAATAACTCGATCGCTACTTCCGCCGTGCACAAATGCGCTTTTGACGCCGGTTTGCGCAGCCGATAGCGCGTCTCTCGTTCAGTACTCAACGGCAGTACGGGAAGCGGGTCAAGGTAAGCGCTCTTGCGAAACATCCGCCGTGCCTGACGCCAGGTGCCATCCAGAATGATAAATACCGGAATACGCGCCTGCGCTTTCGCCGCATGCACCGCTTCGATACTCACGACCCGATCCGCATAGTCGGGCTGGTCATCGGGGAAAATCACAAAGGGGGCATAGCGAGGGTCTTTCAACAGTGCTGCCAGCTGTGCATCCGGCGCGGTACGGTACCAAGTAAAGGTTCGCGTCTCACTAAGCACATCGCCAATCAAGCGACCGGTATTCGTCGGCTTGTAGTGCTCGATCGGATGCGTTAACAGCCATACCTGAGCAACGCTTTCCGCCTTCACTTGATAGGGGCACAAACAGTTTAGCGCCGGTAAATTGCAACCCTCACAGCGCGTGACAAAACTGCCGCGGGCTTTGAATTCACGCCTGGGCGGACGCGGATGCTCCGCGGAAGACTCATGAGTGACGGTATCATGATCAAAAGAGCGATCGTTCAAAGCACTCTCATCAACAGAGCTTTCAAAAGCAGACATCCGCGCTCCATAGGGTTGAACAACCAAGGGGAAAAGGGCGCAGAGTATAAAGCAGGATATCGCTGGTCAGCTAGGTGCTTAACCATAAGGTCAAGACGATGAGAGGGAAGATAGCGAAAGCTTTTGGTCAATGCGTTCCAAGATGTTTTTCAAACTCAGCACTGACTCAATGGCAAGCATTAAAATAGCCGCATTTTTGTCGGGATCATCCGGGTATTCATGGGCGAAACGATTTCGCAGCATTCTAAGCGCTTGCCACTGCTCGCTATCTTCGATGTAGCCCAATTTTTCCAGCCGGTGAAGCTTGTCGAGCATGGGGCGGTCCTCATAGGGCTCCTGTAAATACAGCAGCACTGAAGGGAGGAGCCGCGTGCCAATAGCATCCTGTAATTTACCAAACCGAAGCACGAATTGATCCAGACTTTGAATCTCCGCATCACTTAGTAACCCAAGTCGTTCACCGGTGAGTGGCAGCGATCTTTCCAAAGACGACAATGCATAGTCAATGAAACGACGATGGCGCTGACACTCCCGCCACGCATCCAGTAATCGATGCTGAGGAACATCTTGATTCATAGCGGTATACCCGACTGCTCGGCGATACTGAATATAGGGGGAAAATGACCCCGGCCTGGATAGTCGATCAGCATATCGATTTTTTGCTCGCCCAACGCTTGCTGAAGTTGCACCTGACACCGCATTTCGGCCCGGACGATATCATTAACATCCTTCATGTCCGTGGTGATCAGTAGATCGATATCTCCGCCACGGCGACTGTCATCCGTTCGAGAACCAAAAAGTTTGACTCGCGCCTGAGCACCAAAGCAGTTTTTTACTGACTGAACGATCATTTGGTGCTGATAGTCGCTCAAACGCATAGCCGTTCTCCTTGCCTTCTTTTTCAACACACTAACTTATAAAGGCTAGCATATTTCCTCACCACCACCGTAAACCTAAAAAAACTCTAACGTTGACACCCAAAGCGCAACGTCGCTAAAGTCTCGTCAACTAATATAGATAAAAAGGTTTACAGATGACCGTGCAACACGAACAGTTCCCACACGAACAACGCCACGATTGGTCGCTAGATGAGATCAACGCGCTGTTCGCCCTGCCGTTCAATGACCTGCTGTTTCAAGCCCAACAGGTTCACCGTGCCCACTTCGATGCTAACGCGGTGCAGGTCTCTACCCTGCTATCGATCAAAACCGGCGCCTGCCCAGAGGACTGCAAATACTGCCCACAATCCGGTCACTACAATACCCAGCTGGAAAAAGAGAAGCTGCTGGAAATCGAAAAGGTCGTCGAACAAGCCAAAGCAGCGAAAGAGGCAGGCGCCAGCCGGTTTTGCATGGGCGCGGCGTGGCGAAGCCCGCGGGATAAGGATCTACTGCTGGTCGAAGAGATGGTTCGTCAGGTGAAAGCCGTGGGCCTGGAGACCTGCATGACCCTGGGAATGGTCGATGGTGAACAGGCCAGCCGATTGGCCACGGCGGGGCTCGATTACTACAACCACAACCTGGATACCTCGCCGGAGTTCTATGGCGAAATCATCACCACCCGCACCTACAGCGACCGGCTGGAAACGCTCTCCAACGTACGCGATGCGGGCATGAAGGTCTGCTCCGGCGGTATTCTCGGGATGGGTGAAGATGCCAAAGATCGTAGCGCCCTGCTGCAGCAGTTGGCCAAGCTCTCGCCGCACCCGGAATCCGTGCCGATCAATATGCTGGTCAAAGTGCCCGGCACACCGCTGGAAAACGTTGAAGATTTAGATCCCATCGAGTTTATCCGCGCCATTGCGGTCGCCCGGATCATGATGCCGCAAAGCCATGTGCGGCTTTCCGCTGGTCGCGAGCAGATGAACGAATCAACTCAGGCGCTGGCGTTTTTGGCAGGCGCCAACTCGATCTTCTACGGCGACAAACTGTTGACCACCGGCAACCCTCAAGTGGATCGCGACCGTGCGCTGTTTGCCAAGCTGGGCCTGCACCCTGAGAAGCGTGAGACCTGCGAAAGCGAAGATACCCAAGCAGCACGCCTTGCCCAACAGGCACAGCAGCAAATGCACGCCGAACGCGTTGCCGAGCTGGCGGTAGATGCCAGTGTCTGAAGCGTGGCGAGAGCGCCTGGCCGATGACCGCGCTCAGCGAGACTCGTTCGCGGCGCGTGTCACTGCAAGCCGTCCAGGCCGTCGATCAGCACCAGTGTCTGTTCTGCCGTGACCCGCATCAGACATTGCGCGGTGGCAGGACTACCGCCGGTGCCGCCACCCCATTTCGCTCGCTCGAAATCGCAGCGAGCATCGCGGTAGCCGATCCAGGCACGTTGCATTGCCTTCAACGCCGGCACCTGTGCGGGTGCGTTCCAGCTCTGTGCCTCTGCCTCAGCGTCAGCTGAGGTGTACATCGCCATCAGGTCGCTGTAAGCAGTGTTCAACCGGTCGTCCCAAAACTGCCGCTCCCGATCTAGACAACCGCCCATCGCGATCGTCGTGGAACCGCCCTCTGTGTCGGCCATGCAGGCATTCGCGGATTCACCGACGCAGGCAAGCCGCGCGTCATCCGATGCGTCAGCAAGGCAGGACTGCGTGGCCTCATCCGAATAAGTCAAACCCTGCGCGGCAACACCGCCCGCCCATCCCATCACGAAAACAATGCTAAAGATTGTGTTCTTCACGTGCTTTTTTCCTTGTGCCGACCGGGTCTCGAATTTTTAAGACAACAGCAAATTACCCTGCTGCTTCCAGCGATTGACCAGCGCCGGAACGCCTTCTCCGGCAGTGGTATTGATTGCCAGGACACCCGGCGGGCTGAGGTTATCCGCTTCCGGATCGACCAGTGCGCAGGGGGTATCGTAGTCGATGTAGGATAACAGCGATGCGGCGGGCATGACGGCCAGCGACGTGCCGACGACCAGCAGAAAATCCGCCTGACTCACCAGTTCGCAGGCTTCCGCAAATAGCGGCACCGCCTCTCCAAACCAAACCACGTCGGGGCGTAGCTGACTGCCTTTATCGCACACATTGCCCAGCTCGATACCGCCTTTGGGGAGCGGGTAGCGCATGCGTTCATCGACCGATGAGCGCGCTTTTAAAATTTCGCCGTGCAAGTGCAGCACATGGCGTGAGCCTGCCCGCTCGTGCAAGTCGTCAATATTTTGGGTAATGATACTGACACCGAAGCCACTTTGCTCGAGAGCAGCCAACGCCTTGTGCGCGGCATTGGGCTTGGCACGCCGTATCTGTTCACGGCGCTGGTTGTAAAAATCCAGCACTTGCTGGGGGTTTCGTTTCCACCCCTGGGGCGTGGCCACCTCTTCGACCGGGTGGTTCTCCCACAAGCCATCGCTGGCACGAAAAGTTTTAATACCACTTTCGGCACTCATCCCGGAACCGGTAAACACCACCAAATGGGGGCTTGCTGCCATGGTTACCTCATCGTCACTGGTTGGCGACCTAAATAAAAATCTAATAGACCAGCTGTCCTATCTTACCGACGAAACGCTGCTTATTGCGGTAAGGGTAAACATCAATGACGCGGCCATCCACTATCGCCTGCTGCAGCGCTAACCAGTAATCGGGGTCAAATAGTTCTGGGTGCTGCTCTATAAACAGGCGGCGCAGCGCTGGGTTAGCGAACATAAAGGGGCCGAACTCCTCAGGAAAAATATCGTTTTGGCCAATCGATAGCGTATCGCCCCCCTGATAATCGTTGCCGACGGTTTTGGGTATGTGCCGAAAACGGCATTCGGTGAGGTAGCAGACCTCATCGTAGTCGTAGAAGATTACACGGCCATGGCGGGTAACACCGAAATTCTTTAACAGCATGTCGCCAGGAAAGATATTTGCCGCGGCCATCTGCTTAATGGCGTTGCCGTAATCTTTGAGCACCATGAGCGTCTCTTCGTCGCTGCACTGCTCCAGGTAGATATTCAGCGGCGTCATCATCCGCTCGGTATAGCAGTGTTTGATGATGACCTTGTCGTCTTTCAACACAACGGTTGAGGGAGCTACTTCAAGCAAGTGCGCTAGGCACTCCGGGGCAAAATGATCCTGGCGAACAATGAAATTAGAGAACTCCTGAGTATCGGCCATGCGCCCTACTCGGTCATGGCGTTTTACTAGCCGATACTTTTCGCGTACCACGGCGTGGGTCACGTCTTTGGCCGGGTCGAATTTATCTTTGATGATTTTAAACACGGTGCGAAAGCTGGGTAACACGAACACCGCCATTACCATGCCGCGCACACCTGGGGCGATAACAAATTGATCTTCGCGCTTGGCGACCTGACGATTCAGGGCTCGGAAAAACTCGGTTTTGCCATGTTTGAAGAAGCCGATGGCAGCGTAAAGCTCGCCTTCCGGTTTGTGCGGCATCAGTTGCTGCAGGTAATCGACAAACTCCCTGGGTACCGCGACCTCCACCTGAAAATAAGCGCGGGTAAAGGAGAAAATAATCGACACTTCATCGGTTTCGATCAGCACCGTATCCAGGTGTAGGCAGGGGTCGCCCCCCTGCTGCTCGCCAAATCCCTCGCCGTGGAGCACCGGCAGCACCAGCGGTACTTGCTCGCCACCGCCACGAATACGCCCGACCAGATAAGCTCCTTTATTGCGGTAGAAAACGCTATTCAGCAATTCGATTTCTGCATCGCCTGTGTTCAAAATCGCCGGGGGTAAGTGCTGCTGTAAGAAAGTGGCGCCGAGATGGGTATCCTGGTCTATATCCGCAAAACGGTTTTCGAAGGGCGCATCGATAAGCGCCCATTTGAGGGCAGCCTGCCAGTCGCCATTCACCTGTTTGCGACGGCAGAGATCAATTCCCGAGCGGTGGGCAGCATCCTCCCGGGAGCTATACACGAACATCCAGTCGTTGCGGATATGGCGATGATGGAAAATTGCGCAGAACAGCGAGTTAAAAAAAGTCTCGGCCAGCTCGTAATCCAGCCGGTGGCTAATCAGCTCGGCATAGTGGTGACGCGCTTCGCGCCAACTTTCGCAGTGAGAGACGACGTCGGGGTCGAAGGTACGCTTTAAGCGCCCAAGCGTAACGTCGATTTTCTCCTTGTAGAGATTGATTCGCTCCGCTGAGGCTTGCTGCGCATCGCGCCACGCGGCATCACGGAAGCGGCGACTGGCATCCGCGGTGATCGCTTTGAAGCGCGCCCGGTACTCATCGAATCCATGCAAAATAGTGGTGGCTAAACGGTACGCAGGTGCGTGTTTCAAGGGCCGTGCTCCTGATCATTTTGGCCAGCTTCGCGTAACGGGTCACGACTTGCGAGACGACCTTGGTGGATACCCGTGCGCCGTTAGCGAATGGATTCAATGCGACGGACCTGCAAACAGAAAGGCCCGGCCGTTCGATCCGCAATCAAAAAGCCGAGCTGATGAATCTCGCTTGGCGTGACGGCTGGGGCATCACTCAATACCGTTCCCCGCCGCACTGCTTCAAAAGCATCCCATGAAAAGTGCAGTGTCTCCCAGGCATCTTGAGAAGGGGTAAACTTCACCCGGTACGCTGACGCATTGCCCAGGGAGGTGCTTTTAAGACGCAGTTGATAGGTACGTCCATCCCCCCGCACCGTCAACGCGATGCCATGGGCATCCGCGAGCGTAGGCTCGAATCCGTTGGGCTCGCGGCGAACGGAGGCAAAACCACCGCCATTTTCCAGCGACACCTCGCCATGAAAGTGGCTTTCGTTGTTAGTAACACTAAACGTGCTCTGTGAAAAACCGCCCATCACGCCATCATCCACCGCGTACCAGCGCGGCTGCTCGTTGGGGCTATCAAATGTCAACGCCATGCTTACTCCTTGTCATCAGCCAAAAAAGCCTCTTTGCCGCAGGGCAAAGAGGCTTGGTCAGCCTAGGTGATTACGCTTGCAAATTACAGCTTCGCCGTCGTGACCGCTGGGTCTGAATCACTGCTCTCCAACTCTTCAGGTGACGCGACCACGAGCGCAAACTCCTCCTCGGCCGTTTTCGCGACCAAGTGATGCTTGCTGTAAAAGAAGAAGTAGGCTGCACCAACAATGAACAGCACGATGGTGTAGTTGAAAGCACGCGGGTCGAAGGCGTATACCCCCGTCAGCGCGATCAAGGAAAGCACCAGTGCAATCCCTGAAGTGACGACACCGCCAGGGGTTTTGTACGGGCGCGGCAGGTCGGGCTGCTTTACCCGCAGTAGAATATGGCTGAGCGCCATGAGCGCATAAGAGATCGTCGCACCGACCACGGCCATCCCCAGCATCAGGTCGCCTTCGCCGCTCAACGACACCAAAAAGCCAAACACGCCGGGCACGATCAGGGCCAGATAAGGCACTTTACGGCCGCTGGTCAGCGATAGCGGCTTCGGCAAATACCCCGCCCGTGAGAGCGCAAACACTAACCGGCTGTAGCCATAAATAATCGAGAAGAAGGAAGCGATCAGCCCCGCCAGGCCCAGCACGTTCACCACCGTTGCCAGGGTCGGATTGCCCGCTGCGTTCAACGCATCCACCAGCGGCACGCCGCTTTGGCCGATCATTTCAGCCCCCGCCGCACCGGCCAGCAGCACCACGACCAGCAGCGCGGTGAACAGCAGGAACAGCATCGCGCCAATAATGCCTTTGGGCATGTCCCGAGCGGGGTCTTTGGCTTCTTCCGCGGCCAGCGGTACGCCTTCCACCGCCAGGAACAGCCACATGCCAAACGGCAGCGCCGCCCACACACCGTACCAACCAAACGGCATAAAGGTGCTCGCGCCCGCTGCATCGGTGGGGGCAATATCGAATAGATTGGCGGCATCAAAATCCCCGATCAGCGCGACCGCGGTGGCAAGAATAGCGAACACCGCCAGGCCACTAATCACCATCATGACTTTTAGCGCTTCCCCCACCCCCGCTAAGTGAATGCCGATGAAGAGCGCGTAGAAAATGAGATAGACCAGAGGGCCGTTGATACCCAGCAACGACTCCACGGCAGCGCCAATGAAAATCACAATGGCCGCCGGTGCCAGGGCGTACTCGATCAAAACCGCCAGCCCGGTTAAGTAACCACCGGCAGGCCCCATGGCCTGGCGGGCAAAGCTGTAGCCGCCGCCCGCGACGGGAATCGCGGCTGACATTTCGGCAAGCGACAGCACCAGCGCCAGATACATCAACGCCATTAAACAGGCCGCTATCGCAAAGCCACCCCAACCCGCTTCTGCAATACCAAAGTTCCAGCCGGCGAAGTCACCGGAAATAACGTAGGAAACCCCAAGCCCCGCGAGCAATATCCAGCCCGCGGTGCCTTTGCGCAGCTGACGTTTCGCCAGGTACGCCTGATCAATCGATGGTTGTGTCATCGTTTTGCCCTTTTAGAGTGGAACGAAATCGTCGTCAGCGGCGTGCTGTTGTTTATCAACGTTGTTCCATGTTGTTGTGTATGTGTTGTTATTGAGGTGCTGGTCTTGCGATGTGCACGTTCGTTAATCAGCAACCAGAAAGTTTCGCGTCGAGCTTGGGGCGCCGGATGCCGAGTCACCTTCCAGCACATCGTCTTCGCTGCGATCTTTTAATTTAACTCCCGACAACTTGAGCTGGCGGGCCTCTTTTAACAGCAGAAAGAAACGCCGGGCGGCCTCCTCTATTTGCAAACCCGCCGGTCGCACGTTGGAAATGCAGTTGCGTCGGTCGTCTCTTAACCCCGGTTCTGGCGCCCAGGTCATATAAAGTCCCAGGCTGTCCGGCGAACTAAGCCCGGGGCGTTCACCAATCATCACCAGCACGGCATCAGCATTGAGCAGTGCGCCGATTTCATCGCCAATGGCCACACGCCCTTGCTCGACGATCGTCAGCGGCGCTAGCTGCCAATCAACGGCATCGCTGTCAAACGTTTGGTAAAGCGCGCGAAGAAACGGCGCGCTATTTTGCTGCACGGCCAGCGCCGAAAGCCCATCGACCACCACGACCGCCAAATCAAAGCGCTGCTGAGACGCAGCCGCTTGCTGGATGTGCTCACGGCTCTCGTCGTTGAGGCGACGGCCATAGTCGGGCCGCTGCAAGTACATGGCGCGATCCTGGGCATGGCTGTGCAGGCGCAGCGGCGCTTCAGACAAATTGAGAACTTGGGTCAGCTCGGTGGAGAGCGCTTCCACGTCCAACGGGCAGTGCACGGCATCCTGGGCTTGGGCATGAGCCAACTGAAACGCCAGCAGCTTGCTGGTCGGCAGGCTGACCCCGGCGCGTCCCAAGCCAATGCGCGCATCGGTAAAGGCATTCAACCGCTCCCAGGGGTTTTCTACCACGATGGGGGTTGACGGATCATGTGCCATGGCGCGGCTCCTTGGGCAGGTGACGCAGGCTGTTGGCGAAGGCAGCCGGGAGCTGGTCGTTTAACCGGTGGGTGCTGACATCCTGGAAGATCTGCATCTCTTCGAGCCAGCGCTCAAACTCCGGCGCGGCCTTCAGCCCCAGCACCCGCCGCGCATACAAAGCGTCATGGAAAGAGGTGGTCTGGTAATTGAGCATGATGTCGTCGGAGCCAGGAATGCCCATGATGAAGTTGCAGCCCGCCACGCCGAGCAGAGTGAGCAGATTATCCATGTCATTTTGATCGGCTTCGGCGTGGTTGGTGTAGCAGACATCGCAGCCCATGGGCACGCCCAACAACTTGCCGCAGAAGTGATCCTCAAGCCCTGCACGGGTGATCTCTTTGCCATCGAATAGGTACTCGGGGCCGATAAAGCCAACCACGGTATTGACCAGCAACGGATTGAACTTGCGTGCCACTGCATAGGCGCGGGCTTCACAGGTTTGTTGATCGAGCCCGTGATGGGCGTCGGCGGACAGCGAGCTGCCCTGGCCGGTTTCAAAATACATCACATTGCGCCCCACCGTGCCGCGATTCAGCGACTGCGCTGCCGCTTCGGCTTCGGCCAGAGTGCTCAAATCAAAGCCGAAGCTGCGATTAGTGGCTTCGGTGCCACCGATCGACTGAAACACCAGATCGACCGGGGCGCCCTGCTCGATCGCTTCCAGGGTATTCGTCACGTGGGTCAACACGCAGGACTGGGTGGGGATTTGATACTTCTGAATCACCTCATCCATCAGGCGCATCAGTTTGACGCTCTGAGCGACGTTATCCGTCGCGGGATTAATGCCAATCACCGCATCGCCGCTGCCATAGAGCAAACCATCGAGAATACTTGCGGCAATGCCGGTCACATCGTCCGTCGGGTGATTAGGCTGGAGCCGAGTAGAGAGGCGCCCTGGCAGGCCAATCGTGTTGCGAAAAGCGGTCGTGACTCGACACTTCTTGGCGACCAGAATTAAGTCCTGGTTGCGCATCAGCTTGCTAACGGCAGCGGCCATTTCGGGGGTGATTCCCGCTTTTACGTCTGTTAATACGTCACTTGTCGCGTGATCGGAGAGTAGCCAGTTACGAAAGTCGCCGACGGTCAGGTGGCGAAGCGGGGCAAAAGCATCGGCATCATGATCATCGATAATGAGCCGGGTGATCTCATCCTCCTCGTAAGGAATTAACGCCTCGTTCAAAAAAGTCGTCAGCGGGAGTTCGGCCAACACCATTTGAGCGACCACGCGCTCTTCGGCGCTCTCTGCCATTACGCCAGCCAAACGGTCGCCGGAACGCGGCGGTGTGGCTTTGGCCATCAACTCCGCCAAACTTGCGAAGCGGTAGCGGCGGCTCCCCACCGTGGTTTGATAGGTCTGCGCCATAGAGCGGTCCTTTTTGTCATGACGGCTTTACATCGCGCTGACTGCGCGTTGAGGTACAAAACTTGCTTGTTTCCACCATAGCGCTATCACTAGAGAGGGAGTATCGAGTTTTGGCAAACTCGCCGACATTCCTTTTTACCTAACGAATACAATCGCTTAATGCATTTACCAAGCATTTTTTAAGACCGCTAAACCCCTGGGGAGAGCTTTATGACCACGCTCGACAGCTCATTTGCACCAAAAAGATGCACTCAGGAAGCGTTTGATGCCGATGAGCACGCACAGAATTTAACCCGCTGGCAGCAGGAGTATGACCAGCTCAGCCCAGGCAGCTTCTACGGGCGGCTGGATGAAGTGGCATTAGAAACCATGCAGGTGTTCAAAGAACACACAGGCCAAGCGCTGCGTCAGCAGTGCAAAGTGTGGCCAGAATCGCTATGGATCGGTATTCCTGCTAACCAGCCAGGTTCGAGGATCAATGGGCAAGCGCTCACCGATGGCGAGGTAATGTGTCGCCCGGGCGGGTGTGATTTTGAACTGGTGACGCCGGAAAAATTCGATATTTATGGGCTGGTGATCCATTTGCCCGCGTTGTTAGCGGCTGCCGAGCGGCAGGGGATCCGTTTGGATACCCGTTGGCACTTAATGCCGCGGCGGCAAGCGGCTCGCGATACGCTGCACGCCGTATCGTTTCTCATCGAGCGCCTGCTCAACAGCCAAACATTGGCCATTGCCAGCCATATTCACCAAGACATACTGCTCATGGCGCTGCTAACGTTATTGCAGCGGGAGCAGCCCAGCACCGAGCTGCCGCCTAGCTATGCCCATCGTAAGGAAGTCGTTGATCGCGTTAAGCGCTATGTGGATGAGCATTTGGACGGGCCGGTGACAATGGAGGAGCTCTGCCAGCTGACCCACGTTAGCCGCCGAACGCTGCAGTACAGCTTTACGGCCATTTTAGGCATTAGCCCGCTGCAGTTTTTACGGCTGACCAGGCTGAACCGCGTGCGCCGCGCACTGCGTGCGGCATCGCCCGAGCAGTCCGTCACGGAAATTGCCACCTATTGGGGATTTTGGCATTTGGGGCAGTTTGCCCACGACTATAAGCAGCAGTTCGGTGAATGCCCGTCGCATACGCTTAGTGTGAAAGCGTTGTGAGCCGCTCGACAATAGCAGGTAAGGCAATCAGGCCAGCCTCTCAGCTGGCCTGATTGTATACAGCCGTTGTTAAACACTCGTTATTAAGCTTGGTTAAATGTCGGTAGACGCCTAGATTCTCGCCCTGGCAAACCAGACTCAAACCAACTGTAGTGAGCCTTGTTGTCGTCCCAAATACGATAGTGCAGCTGCGACATCATCACCGGATCATCTAGAAAATCCAAACGTTCCAGGCGGCTCATCCCAGCAGGCCCCATCGATAAGGCGCGATAAACCCGCTCAGCTCGACGCAGGCGTAGTGGCTCAGCATCGGTATGACGTGATGTGCCTAAGGCCGTTGCCAATGCGTTAGGCACGGGGTCTACCACCACTTGGGCAAAAGAGGGCGCCGTCATTCCTGTGTTCATGCGGGTAAGCAAGCTCACCATACGCCGCAGTACCCGTGGTGGCTGCGTCTCCTCGGGAATCCGAAACAGCCGCTTTTGAAAGCTGAGCCGCCCTAGCGAAACACGGCTCGACAGTGCCGATACTGGAATGGACAGCATTAAAGACACGACAATCGGCGATAGCCACCATAGAAAGGTAGGCTCCATCACATAAACACCCACTGCCCACACAGCCCCAATCAGCGTTTGGCTCCAATGGGTACGGATGGCATCCCCCCACGTCGTGTCGCTGTTTTCCCGTGACGGTGAACGCCACTGAACCGCCCATCCCATCAATGACGTCAGCACAAAGCGAGTGTGGAACAACATCCTCACTGGCGCCAATAGCATCGAGAAAAGCGACTCAAGCACCATGCTCACCAATACCTTGAGCGGCCCGCCAAAGTGTCGGCTTCCCTTTATCCACACCAGCAATACGCTGAGCAACTTAGGTAAGAACAGCAGTAATGCCGTCACGCCGAACAAGCCCACCGCTAAGGTTGGATTCCATTGCGGCCAAACAGGAAACAGCATCCCTGGCTCAGGAAAATAGTCGGGCGTGCTAAAGGTATGCACGGCTAATAGGGCCGTAGAAAGGACTAAGAAAAGACACCACAGCGGCGCTGATAGATAGGACATTAAACCGGTCAGGAAGACGGCACGGTGAACGGGGTGTATGCCTTGTGAGAAAAACAGCCGGAAGTTCATCAAATTTCCGTGACACCAGCGCCGGTCACGGTTGAGCTCATCCAGCAAATTAGGTGGCATTTCTTCATAGCTGCCTTCCAAGTTATAGGCAATCCACACCCCCCACCCCGCGCGCCGCATCAGCGCGGCTTCGACAAAGTCATGGGATAATATCTCACCAGACATGGAGCCTTTACCGGGCAGCGGCGCGAGTATGCAGTGCTGCATAAACGGGGCCAGACGGATGATCGCGTTATGCCCCCAGTAGTGCGACTCGCCCAACTGCCAAAAATGGAGCCCGGCGGTAAACAGCGGCCCGTAAACCCGCGTCGCAAACTGCTGCATGCGAGCGTATAGATTGAGACGCCCCGAAGCGCGTGGTGCCGTTTGGATAATCCCCACCCTGGCGTGCACCTCCATCATTTGCACCAGCCGAGTCAGGCACTGCCCGCTCATGACGCTATCGGCATCCAACACTACCATGTAGCGATAGAGCGCCCCCCAACGGCGGCAAAAATCGTCAAGGTTACCGCTCTTGCGTTTGACGCGGCGCTGTCGACGACGATAAAAAACCTGCCCAAAAGCCTCTAGATCCCGGCACATCACCAGCCAGGCATAGGTCTCCTGAATGGCAATATCGGGATCGGACGTGTCGCTCAGGATGAAGATATCGAAATGCCGGTCATTGCCCGTGCTGCACAGTGATTCCAGCGTGGCGCGCACCCCGGCAAACACCCTGGCCACGTCTTCGTTACAGATAGGCACCAACAGCGCAGTGCGGGCCTCATCCACAATCGGCTCGTCGCCCACTTCGCTATCGATGGCGTGGCGGTCATGGCTTCGTAGTAGTTGGAAAAAACCCATCAAAGCGGTCCAGAATCCGGCGGACACCCAGGCAAACAGCAATACAAACAGCGACAGGATAGTGATTTCAAGCCACTGCAGGCCTTGGCCGGGAAGGACCGTACGCATCTGATTGGCCGCGATAATACTTTGACCAAAAATCAGCACTAATAAAACCCAGCGGCGCCTTCTGGCCACCCACTTCCATGACGCGGAGGGAGATTCTCTTGTGCGGCGACGAAAATCACCGTTCGCCCAGCGTTTGAAGCGTCGACCAATATTCACAAAGGGGTTGGTCGACCACTGCTGGGGTGCCAACGGCGTTCGTTGCATAGGGGGCGCTGTACGCAGGCGCGTAATACCGGCGGTATCCGTTGACAGTACCTCCGGTGGCGCTAAAGGGGGCTCTGCATAGGCAAGCGCCAAGCGTCGACCCACTGACAGTGCAGCAGGATCAGTATTGTCTTCACTGTCAGTTTCGTTATCCCCACCCAGTGCAGCGTGCAGCGAAGCGATGTCGTGTTGATCAAGCTCCCCCACCAGTAACTTGTAACGCTCCTTACGATCCTGGGTCTCCAACGCCAGCTGCTCTAAATACACATCCGTTGACGTTGCCTTTGTTGACGTCATTACATCAGCCATTAGCAGGCAGCCTGTAGTACCACGTTTCGGACATCTGTTTGCCATCCAGCATTAACTTGGCTCGGATATCCAAAGGCTGATTGCCATTATTTCGCTTTACGTTGACGAACACTCGCCAACCGTTGGTCGCCGGATTGTGCACCACACGGCTAGTGGCTAGCTCGCCATTCTCCCCCACGCTTGCCTCAACACTCATGTTGGCATTGCTACCAAGGCCAGCAAGCGAAGGCCCGATAAAGTCGAGGACGAAGGCAAGGGTGCCGTCAGGCTCACGCACGAGGTTGTCGCGAATGACCTCTCCTCGTGAACGACGCGTCTCATCAACCCAAGCAAGCTGAGGATCTAGATGACGGCTTTCATCGGTTGTGAGTGTAATGCGGTAATCAAAGGCCAACGGCGCTCCCGGCTCGTGGGCTTCATCAGCCAGCCACATCGATACGATGTTGTCGTTAGTCTCGTTGTCAGATGGAATCTGAATCAACTCGATACTACCGGCTCCCCATTCATTGAGCGGCTCCACCCAGGCACTGGGGCGTAGATCATAGCGTGCCTCAATTTCTTGATAATCACTAAATTGGTGGCCACGTTGCATCAAACCATAACCGCTTAACTGAGGCGTTGCCTGCCTATTCATCATCAGTCGTGCGGGGTTGGCCAGCGGCCGCCATGACCAGCCATGCTGTGCATCATTGATTAACAGGCCGTTAGACTCATGAATTGCCGGAATATAGTGCAAGGTCGAAGAGGGCTGCTCTGGGCCGTAAAGATACATGCTGGTAAGCGGCGCTATGCCCAGTTTTTCAACCGCTCGGCGCAAATAGAGACGCGACTGCACGTCGACCAAGGTGTCTTCTCCGGGGCGAAGCACGAAGCGGTAAGCACCGGTAACGCTGGGCGAGTCGAGCAGTGCGAAAATAGTTAAATACTGGCTTTCTGCGCTAGGTTCGACGACCCAGATTTCTTTAAAGCGAGGAAACTCTTCACCCGAAGGCAAGCCCGTATCAACGGCCAGCCCGCGCCCGGAAAGACCATACACCTGTTCTTTGCCAATCGCGCGGAAATAGCTTGCCCCCAGAAAAACCATCACCTCATCTTCACGACCGCCCTCATCAAAGGCATGGTTGATCCTGACACCGGCAATCCCCAGGCCATCGCTATGCTTTACCTCATCGGAGATCGTTAGATCGCCATAGGTGTAATCATCAGGGTTATAGGCAAACCCATGAACCTCGCCTTCTTGATCGATACTGTTTAGCTGGATGGCACTGTCATAATGCATCCCTTCATGAATGAAGCTCAGCGTGAAAGGTGCCCCTTGCCCGCTCCACACATTACGATCTCGCTTGTACTGTATTTGCGCATACTCTGAGTAGCTGAGTTCGCGCAGCGCATTGGGTAACGAGGTTTCGGGAGCACGGTATCCTTGCTGGGCTAGCTCCTCTGCTTTTCGGGCGACATCATCGAAACCAAACGCAAAAGCCTCTAGCGGCATGCTGCCCACTAATAGCCCGCCTAAAGCGGCGAGTGACAAAAAACGTTTGCGGTGTGACAGTTTACTTTGCGGGGCCAATCCACTCATTTAGCACAATGCTCCTGTACAATCCTTTGACTGAATTCAAGTTCGCTTTTTTGCCCAATCGACATACGATAGAGTCCATTCGATCAGCTAAATGCGTCTTTATGATAATGCTCGCCACCGCTCAGACTCACACCATGCGCGCATGTAAAGATTAGATTACATTTAAGGTATAGCATGAGTCTAGACTACTTGGCACCCTGACGGACCGGGCTTTTTTGAAGGACTGAGGAAAAAATTAGAACTTGCTCAATATGTTGAGCCACAGGGGGAGGCGCTTTTCTAGGCGGGTTGTCTACTTCTATTATTGAGCAGCAGATTTACTTGAGCCAGCGCTGAACAAACTGCGCGGCTGGCAATGGCCGATCAAAGTAGTAGCCTTGCCCCTGAGTGCACCCCATCGCCATCAGGGCCGCAATCTGCTCTTGGCCCTCAATCCCTTCGGCGATGGTCTCAAGCCCAAGCGTGTTCGCCATGGCAATGATGGTCGCCACGATAACACGGTCATTATCACTGGTAAGCATATCGCGGACGAAGGAGATATCGATTTTGATTTTATCGGCGGCAAAGCGCTTCAGGTAAGCAAGTGAGGAGTAGCCGGTGCCAAAATCATCGATGGAGAGCCCCAGCCCGTGCCCCTTCAACATCTCAGTCATGGCAATCGCTTTTTCAGGATTGTCCATAATGCCGCTTTCAGTAATTTCTAGACTCAGTTGTGAGGGGTCGATGTTGAAATTAGCACAGCTATTTAGCAGATTAGCGACCAAGTCTTCTTCATCGAACTGTTGGGCCGCAACATTAATCGCTAGCTGACCTGGCATGGTGTAGCCCTGCTCGCGCCACTGCGCCAACTGTCGGCAGGCTTCTTCAACCACCCAATACCCAAGCGCAACGATCATGCCGCGCTCTTCGGCAATGGGAATGAACTTACCCGGTGACACGTCCCCCAGCTCTTCATCATGCCACCGGCACAGCGCTTCTGCTCCAATCAATGCGCCACTGTTTAGATCCACCTGGGGCTGAAAGTGCAGGCTTAACTGCTTTTCTGCAATGGCCAATGCTAAGCGCTTGGCGATATGCAGCTGTTCTGCGACCACTCGGCCCATCCAAGGCTCAAATAAACACGCGGAAAGCTTTTGCCGCTTCGCTTGATACATGGCGATATCGGCATGTTTCAATAACTCTAGTGGCGTTGCCGCATGTTGGGGATAGAGTGAAACACCGATGCCCACCGACACTTCAAAGGAGTGCTGCTCGACGATCAGTGGACGTAGGATGCTATCGCACAGCCGCTGTGCCGTCGCTAGTGCGCCACTCGCTCCCCTCCCCGGGCAAACGACGACAAACTCGTCGCCCCCTAAGCGAGCCAAGAATTCATCCTTGCCGAGTGAGCTTGCGAAGTTTCTTGCCACGGCCTTCAGCACCAAGTCGCCCAGGTCATGTCCAGCGGTATCGTTGATCTCTTTGAAGTGGTTTAGATCTAACAGCAGAAGGGCGAGGGTTGAGGTGTGTTCAGTGGCAAATGCGCGCTCCAAATGGCGCATAAACGCGGCCCGATTGGGCAACTGAGTGCCTGGGTCACAGAAAGCGAGTTGGCGTATTCGCACTTCATCTTGCTGACGTTCAAGTTCAGAGGCTGCCCGCGCGGCAAATAACTGTAATACGTTACGCACCATCTCTACGTCGCTCAGCGGCTTTTTAAACATGACCCCGATCAGGCCCATCGGCTGGCCGTGACTGTTATCGAGCCGACGGCCTACATAACCGTTTACCCAGCTCAGCGCCCCATTACTCTCCTGAGGCAACATGATGGCGGCCCCCTCTTGAACAATGCACTCTTGTTCAACCATCACCTTATGACAGGGAACACCGGGTAAATAGTAGGCAAAATTATCCTGACGCTGACCATTCACATATAGCGTTAGGGTATGCGCCACATCCATATCTTGCCCATCCAATAAGGCGATAAACCCTACCTCTGCAAACAACGCTTCGGCCATGTGCATGGTTAATTGATGTAGAAATGCTTCGCCGTTCTCAGCCGACACCGCAGTCGCTACGTTAACGACCGCTTGTTGAAAGCGTTGCTGTTCATTAATCGTGTTAACCAATACTTCATTGTGACGGCCAATGCGCTGAAGCTCTCTTCTCTTATATAACAGCCGCTCGCGGGTTTGGCTTTCGTTTAACTGACGTGCCAACTCAGCGCCCGCCAGTGCCGAAGCAATGCGTAATAAGTCCTCCGCATAGAGAGGAAGCACCAAGGGAGAAGTGTGCATCAACGCGATAACACCTAAAAAGCCCCCATCAGGGGCTGAGATGGCGATACCTAAATAGCTTTCAACGCGCATGGCAGCGAGTTGCCCATCGTCTGGGAATTGCTGACGAAGGTCGGACGGAAAAGAAAATTTTGAAAGTGAGGCAACCTGTTGGCAAGGCGTGGCATCCACAAAATAAGGTGACCTTTCACTGAATGCATCCCGTGACCACATCGCCAGTGTGGTGGCTACTTCCTGATGGCTATCGACATGCTCTACAGCGACATAATCGACATTTAACATATCGGCCAACGACCTCACCAGATGGTGAAAAAAACCGTCTTCACTGACATAGGACAGCTTATCTGCTAACTGTCGAAAAATTTCTGGTGCAGTCGTAGGAGACATGTTATCAAACGCCTTCGGATTTAGTCGTGCCAAAACACACGCTATTCGCTAGTGCATTTTGAACAACATTTTTGAAAACACGCTTCCTTACCCGCTGCATAAAAACATTTCCAGTCATCGATTGGCTTCACAACTTTGCATAAGACAATGCTCAATGAATACTCAAAACCACGCTTTCATTGTTTATCACTAACGCCTCAGTAAAACTCACTTTCGACATTAAAATACATTGAGGCTACCACTTACTTGTGCTGCGTTTATTTATCCTCTTTACAACGCAAGGCGTTTACCTGCCTTCCTGACAGACACCATCTTATCTCGTGATGCCTAGCCCCTTTTTCATTCACTGAATGGCCAATTAAATTAATTCTCACTTTCCTAAAAATCTCAAGGAGTAACTAGGTGAAACAAACAGTTACCTTTATCATCCAAATCAACCTTAGAGGATGATATTCAACCCAAACAGTCCTTCATGTCAATAGGTCGTTCCTCAACCATCTAGGTCTAATGGAGGACGTTGTGAATAAAACTGAACAGAAGCGGTTAGCAGGTAGTATTGGGAAGGCCATTGCCAAACAAAGGGTTCGCAGCAACATGACCCAAGAAGAAGTCGCTGAGCGTTTAGGAGTGGGCAATGAAGCCGTATCACGTATAGAGCGCGGACGAGTAATACCCAACATTGTACGGCTTATAGAACTTGCTGAAATTTTTAACTGCGAAGCAGCTGAACTTCTTGGGCAAGCAAGCTCTCACGTCGATGACCAATCAGGCAGAATTAAAAAACTGCTAGCCCCTTTAGACGCAGAGGATCGCACACTTATCATTGATACGATTGAAACCCTGACCACACGTCTACAAAAGGGCTAGTTTAGCAAACCGTTACCGTGCCGCATCAACCAGCTAACGTTATAATTAAACAATAGCCATACGACTATTTAACCAAGTGACTTATTATTATACTCATTAATTAATAATTTTTTATCGTATTTATAGCATCTTTAAAAATTGAATTTATAAACGTTCTGCCAAACTAAAACACCGCCAAAAGAGTAAAGAATACTAAGCCACGGGCATGCCCTGTTGGTGATGAAATCGTGTCTATGCTATAGATTACCAGCACCTGCCGTTCAGCCATCGCAGCGTTGCGCTGCAAAGAGGCGTTATGTTCAACACTACCGCTTGGAATCGCTTACGCTATAGCGCTTATGCGCCGTTTTATGATGCGGTTGCCGCGCGCGTATTTCGTAAGCCAAGGCGCATTGCGCTAGGCCAAGTGGACTGGGAGCCAGGCATGCGGGTGTTATTGGTTGGAGCAGGGACGGGGCTAGACCTACCGTTTCTGCCCCAAGATATAGAAGTACATGCCACCGACTTAGCGCCCGCCATGGTGAAGCGTACGGCCAAACGCGCAGAGGCACTGCATCGCGATGTGGAGTGCCGCGTGATGGATGCCGAGGCGCTCAATTACCCAGAGGGATACTTCGACGCTGTCATCATGCATCTCATTATTGCGGTCATGCCTGATCCCCGCAAAGGCCTAGCCGAGGCACATCGAGTGCTAAAGCCCGGTGGCCAACTATGCGTGATGGACAAGTTCCAGCCAGATGCTCAACCTGCGGGGGCGGGACGCCGTCTTCTGAACCAACTAACATCTGCGCTTGCGACCGACATTACTCGCCAAGCTCAGCCACTGCTATCGGAAGCCGGATTCTTAATTCGTCACGACGAACCTGTGCTGATGCACGGCCTGTTTCGTGCATTACTGGCAATAAATCCCGCACCTCCCAACCGCTGATAATGCGACCTTTCACCGCTACCTGCACGCTAGCTATTGCGGTAGTGATTATCTACTCTGAGGGCCTAATTAGCCGATGACCCTCGGATTATAACTATGCCCCCGCGCTCCCCTGCCCGTACCGAAAAACTGCTATTTGCTCTGCTTAGCCGCCTACACTTATATATTGGTCTTTTTATTGGGCCTTTTATTCTTATTGCAGCGCTATCAGGCATTGCTTACCTGCTCAGCCCACCCCTTGAAGAGTGGCTCTATCACGACACGCTCTACGAGGAAACGCAGGGTGACCCACAGCCGCTGTCCGCTCAGATTGCCGCTGCTCAGGACTTTTTAGGTGATGCGACACTACCCAGCGCTGTTAGACCGGCGCCTGAGCTCGGCGACACCACGCGACTCATGTTTAACGCACAGCACCTTGGCCCTTCGGAACATAGAGCGGTGTTTGTTGATCCTATTTCGCTCACCGTGACAGGCGATACAACGGTTTACGGCACTAGTGGGATTTTACCCCTGCGCACCGCAATTGATCACTTTCACCGTCAACTGCTCATGGGCGATGTAGGCCGCCTTTACAGCGAATTAGCCGCGTCTTGGCTTTGGCTTGCTGCCTTGGGTGGCGTCATATTGTGGATGTGGCAGCGCACTGCGCTAAAAGGGCTTTCTGGAGCCCATAAAACCCGGCGACGTCACGCCACCCTAGGATTGGTGCTGTCCATTGGACTGCTGTTCTTTTCGGCGACGGGGCTGACTTGGTCGCAATGGGCGGGTGGCAATATTGCAGAACTGCGTAATGCCTGGGGTTGGAACACGCCTAGCGCCTCAACAGCGCTGATCGATACTGATAGCCAAACCACTGATGAGCATACCGAACATCACGGTCATGCCGCCCCCGTTTCAGCCAGCACACCGCTGCTGCCAGAAGATTTTGATCGTGCCCTCACGGCTGCACGCGCGGCAGGACTAATGGCAGGTCGTATTCAACTCTCCCCACCCACCAGTGAAAATCAGGCCTGGCGGGTAGCAGAAATTGACCGGCGCTGGCCCACCCAAGTGGACCAGGTCGCGCTGCACCCGAGCAGCATGGCGGTCACCGATCAAACCGACTTTGACACTTTCCCCTTAGCCGCCAAGCTCACCCGCTGGGGGATTGACCTGCACATGGGCGTTCTCTTTGGCTTGGTCAATCAAGTAGTGCTGGCGTTGATCGCGGCCGGGCTTGTGACGCTAATGGGCTGGGGGTACGCCATGGCATGGCGACGGCTGCGGACGGCGAGTGGTCAGCGTTTTCCCACGATTTCAGAGCCATGGTTATTGCTCCCGATCAAAGCCAAGCTCAGCGTGCTGTTAGTGGCTATCGCGATAGGTCTGGCGCTACCGGTTTTAGGCGTCAGCCTTGCGCTGTTCATCGTGATCGATGCATTACGCTGGACTATGAAAAAGCGTTACACTGCTCGCCACCTACATGCCCACCCTTCCAATACATCGAGGTGATCGATGCCAAAAGCACCCGTCAAACGCTTTCGCCGCTTACCCGATGACGAGCAGTCGCGCGTGATCGAGATGGCCTGGGAAGACAGAACGCCGTTTGAAGCGATCGAAACACTGTATGGGTTAGCCGAACCGGATGTCATTGAGGTAATGCGCCACCAGCTCAAACCCGCTTCGTTTCGCCTATGGCGTAAACGCGTCACTGGCCGCGCGACAAAGCATACCGCGTTGCGTTCACCGGATGTTCTACGCGGTTACTGTCGCACGCAATATAAGCGCTGATACTGCCGTTCCCAAAACAAGCCTTTATCTAAACGCTGCTATTGTTATATTATCACATAACATAAATACGTTTAGAGGCGTGCTAGCAATGACTGCATTTTCTCCCCTCCCCGTCACCGTGTTGTCGGGTTTTTTAGGAGCTGGTAAAACTACCGTGCTCAACCATATTCTGGCCAATCGTGAAGGTCGCCGGGTGGCGGTAATCGTCAATGATATGAGTGAGGTCAACATTGATGGTGCCCTGGTGCGCGGTGGCCCTGGCGAATCGACGCTGGATGGCGACGTGGCACTCAACCGTTCAGAAGAACGCCTGGTGGAGATGAGCAACGGCTGCATTTGCTGCACCCTGCGTGAAGACTTATTGCTTGAGGTCAGCCAGTTGGCCCGCGAAGGAAAATTCGATTACTTGGTGATTGAATCAACAGGGATTTCCGAACCGCTGCCCGTGGCGGAAACCTTTACCTTTGAAGACGAAAGCGGCCAGAGCCTTTCCCAGGTTGCCCGGCTAGATACCCTGGTGACCGTTGTCGATGGGGTCAACTTCCTTGAGCAGTACCGCGAAGCGCAAAGTTTGGCGGAAGCGGGCGAAAGCTTAGGTGAGGACGACGAGCGCAACGTTGCCGACCTGCTGGTCGATCAAATCGAGTTTTGCGATGTGCTGCTCATCAGCAAGACCGACTTGATTAGCGAAAAAGAACTGGAATCTCTAAAAGCCATTTTGCGCTCGCTGAACCCCGATGCGGAGCTGTTGCCGATCACCCAAGGTGGTGTATCGCTTGATAAAGTGCTGGATACCGGCAAGTTCAATTTCGAGCGCGCCCAGCTGGCCCCAGGCTGGCTTAAAGAAATGCGCGGCGAGCACGTACCAGAAACCGAAGAGTACGGGATTGGCAGCTTCGCTTACCAAGCCCGCCGCCCCTTCCATCCTCAGAAATTTCACGATCTGTTGAACCAGGAGTGGTTTGGTAAGGGCCTGTTGCGCTCAAAGGGTTTTTTCTGGTTAGCCACTCGCCCCCAAGCTGCTGGTCAATGGAGCCAGGCAGGCGGTATCGCTCATCACGGCCCCGCTGGCGTGTTCTGGAAAGCCATTCCCGAAGAGCGTTGGCCAACCGACCCCGAAACGCGTCAGTTTATTATGGAAAAGTGGCAGGAGCCGTTTGGCGATATGCGCCAGGAGCTGGTGTTTATCGGCCAGAACCTGGATCGACCCCGGATGCGCGAAGCGCTGGACGACTGTCTGTTAAGCGAGGCAGCACTGCTGGAAGGTAGGGAAGCGTGGAAACAGTTGCCCGATCCTTTCCCCGCTTGGGATTAACCACCTATCAGCACTAGTTAGGATATCGGCTGCTTACTTTGCTTGTTTATGTAGCGCGCAGCCCACTCACGCACCTGTGGGTAAGCGCGCTGTTCGAACACGGCAAAACTCTCAAGACGACGGGCTTTGAGCGGGGTAAACACAGGCATCGTCAAGCCACACAGGAAATGCGACAGCCGATGCGCATTGGGCGGCTGACCGAGCTGCTCGGTGTGCCGTTGAATGAACGAGGCGGCATGGCGCTGAAACTCAGCATCGCTCGGGGCAGGCTGCGGCGGCGCGTCCGGCAGCGCTACGGGTTGCCCGTAACATACCGAGCAGTGCCCGCAACGGCCCTGCTCGGTGTCGGATGGGCTATCAAACGTGCGATCACCGAAGTGCTCCGCTAACCGCCGCGTCAGGCAGCTCTCCGACTCAAAGAGCGCCAACATCGCTTGTAGCCGTTCAATCTCGCTGCGTTCACGGCTCAGGCAGTCGTCGTATAGCTGGCGAGCCAACGCCTCTACTGGAACAGTCGCCTGGCATATCTCATACACGTCGGTCATCCGCTTGCCTTCCAGGGTCAGCCAGCCCTTATCCTGAAAGTACTCAAGTGCGGTGATCACCCGGTGGCGGGAGGCATCGACCTGCTGTGCCTGCCCCGCGCGGTGCAAACGCTCGAAATCTACCGTGCCCCAGGTGCGGGCAATGGGGATATGGTCAACCAGCAGACGCACAAAGGCCTCCCGTTCCCCCTCGAAACGGCTCACCAATACCTCCGGCTCGAGGTGATAACGCAGCCGATACTCGGCCAAAAACGCAAAACGTGGTGCAATCACCCCGTGCATTTCCAGCCGCACCAGCAGCGTCTTCAGCGGTAGGAGACGAATATTGGTATCGCGGGAAAGCGTATTGAGCAGTACTTCCCACTGACGGTCTGGCGTGTTGGCGGCGGAGGCGATCTCCTCAAGCAATCGAACGATACCGCTGTATTCAGGCGTGTCGCCGTAGACGAAGTTCTCTAGCACCCGCAGACCGTCACGCCCGGCCATGGTCAGGCAGGTGGAAGGCAGGCCATCGCGACCTGCCCGGCCAATCTCCTGGCTGTAGTTCTCGATGGATTTGGGCAGGTCATAATGCACCACGTTGCGAATATTGCCCTTATCAATGCCCATGCCAAAGGCAATGGTGGCCACGATGCAGTGCGACTCGCCGCTCATGAACTGGCGCTGAATCTCGTCACGTTGCTGGGACGCCAGTCCCGCGTGGTACGCCTGAGCAGCGATGCCCTGAGCCTGTAGGGCGCTAGCAACCTGCTCTGCCGTGTGCTGGAGCGTGACATAGATGATCGTGGGCGCTTCGCCGCCCGGCTGCATTTGTGGCCTTAGCCACGCAACAAGCTGCTGCTGGCGATCTTCCATGGCCGGCGCGACCAGCAGCTCAAGGTTTGGGCGATAAAAGCCGGTAGTCACGACATGTTCTGGGGCGATGGCAAACTTTTCGCGCATATCGGCAATCACCGCGGGAGTGGCCGTGGCAGTGAGCAGCAATACCTGGGGAATGGCAAACTCACGCTGGTAATCCGGCAGCTTGAGATAATCAGGTCGGAAGTTATGCCCCCACTCGGAGAGGCAGTGGGCTTCATCGACGACCAGTAGTGATATCGGTACCTGACGCAGAAAATTGCGGAAGCGCTCGTTTTTCAACCGCTCCACCGAGACCATGAGGATGTTTAGCTCGCCGCGTTTGGCCCGCTCCATGACATCGCGGGTGGCGTCGCGCTCTTGGGTGGAGTCGATACTTGCGGCGGCAATGCCGCGGGCTTGCAAAAAGGCGAGCTGATCCTGCATGAGGGCAAGCAACGGCGACACCACCAGTGTCAGGTGCGGCAGGTGCAGCGCAGGAAGCTGATAGCAGAGTGATTTCCCCGCCCCAGTGGCAAAAATGGCTGCCGTGGAGTGCCCCTTCAAGACGTGCGATACCACTGCCTGCTGGCCGCCGCGAAAGTCGTCAAAACCGAATACTGCTTTTAGCGTCTGCTGCGGCGAAGCTGAGGTCATGGCCATTTCCTGGAGAGTCGTCAAGGCATCAGCGGCTAACCTAACGTGTTCACGCTGCTTTCTCCAATGTCGGCAGAAGAAGAGCAGTTAAGCCTAACAGGAACGGTAGCCGCGCAAACCTCAATCCCAGGCCGCACCTTCCAGCGCATCCAGGGGGATTTTCAGATAGCGCTTGCCGTTGGCTTCTGGTTCCGGCAAGCGACCACCGCGAGTATTCACCTGCAGCGCGTGCAAAATCAGTTTGGGCATGGGCAGCTCGCTATCCCGCTGGTGACGCAGAGCGATGTACTCTTCTTCGCTTTTGCCTACCAAATGCGGATTGTTTGCGCGCTGCTCATCGACGCTGCTCTCCCACTGCGGTTCACGGTCGTCGGGCATGTAGTCGTGGCCGGTGAACAGCCGCGTATCGCCCGGCAGCGTGAGAATCTGCTGAATGGAGTCCCACAAGGATTTGGCGCTACCACCCGGGAAGTCGGCTCGCGCCGTCCCAAAATCAGGCTGAAACAGCGTGTCGTGGACAAAAGCGGCGTCGCCGATCACGTAGGTGATAGAAGCCAGCGTATGGCCCGGCGAATGCAGCACACGGGCGCTGAGTTCACCGATGGCAAACGTATCGCCCTCGACAAACAGCGTGTCCCACTGGCGGCCATCGGCGGGCATCTCAGGCCAGTGGTAGATCTCCTTCCATAGCGCCTGCACTTGGGTGACGTACTGACCAATCGCCGTCGGCGCGCCGGTTTGCTCTTTTAGATACTGTGCCGCTGAAAAATGATCCGCATGAGGGTGCGTATCCAGAATCCACGCCACCGATAAGCCCTCTTCCTCGACATATTTCAGCAGTGCATCGGCACAGAAAGTTGCGGTCGCACCGGCTTTCTCGTCGAAATCCAGCACCGGGTCAATGATCGCGCACTGCTTGGTGGCGGGATCACTGACGATATATTGAATACTGGAAGTACGCGGATCAAAAAAGCCCGCCACGTCCGGCGAGCCCGCGCCCGTGCTTTGAGAAACGGCAAAGGTCTTCATGCAAACTCCAGCTCTGTTTCGGTATGACTCTTAAGCAGCCATTCTATCGCGTGATAATTGTTATAAACATAGCCGATTTTGGAATATAAGCAATGGTGACTAATTAGAACGCCTTCTCCAACGCAAAGCGCGGCTGAGTGTTCTCTTCTTTCGTCACGCTCTCCGTGAACATCGCTAGCGGGCGTACCCATAGGCCGTAGTCGCCATACAGTGCGCGGTAGACGACTAGCGTCTCTTCGCTTTCGCTGTGCTGAGCGGTACCCATCACTTCATAAAGGTTGCCTTTGTAATGGCGATAAATACCGGGAACGGGGGCAGTCATTTACTTTCCTTTTGAGTCGCGTTGATGGCGGCGGGCTGATTCGCTTTTTTGGCCAGACGCTCCAGCACCTTGGAAGCGGCAACAAAACCAAAGGTGCCGGTCAGAAACGTCGCCGCGCCAAAGCCGGAGGCGCAGTCCAGCCGGGTGGCCTCATTGCTATCAGGCTTTTGTAGGCACACTTCGCCGTCGGCACTGGGGTAGACCAGCTGCTCGTCGGAGTAGACGCACTCCACCGAGAAACGCCGTTTAGGGTTGCGGGAGAAGCCGTAATCTCGGCGCAGCCGCGAGCGCACTTTGGAGAGCAGCGGGTCGTGCTCGGTGCGAGTCAAGTCCGCCACTTGAATGCGCGTGGGGTCGGTCTGCCCGCCCGCTGCGCCGGTCACGGTAATCGGGATTTTGCGCCGCTTGCACCAAGCAATCAGCGCCGCTTTGGCGATCACGCTGTCGATGGCATCCACCACGTGGTCGGCATCCTCGGGAATACGCTCGGCCAGGTTGGTGGGCGTGACGAAAGCGGTGTCCGCGATGATCTCGATCTCGGGAGCAATCAAGCGGCAGCGCTCGGCAAGCACGTCTACTTTGGGCTGGCCAATCGTGCCATCCAGCGCGTGGAGCTGGCGATTAATGTTGGAAACACATACATCGTCCAGATCGATCAGCGTGAGCTTGCCAATACCCGAGCGGGCCAGCGCCTCTACCGTCCAGCTACCTACGCCACCGACCCCGACGACCACTACATGCGCATGACGAAACGCCTGCGCCGCACGCTTGCCATACAGGCGGCGAATACCGCCAAAGCGAAAATCATAGTCGCTCGACGCTGAAACAGTAGAGATAATGGTCTCATTCAATGACATAACGGCAGGCTCACAGTGCTTGCAAGGCGGAAGGCGTGGCAATGGGCGGTGTTCGTACGCTATCCAGCGGCAAATGCCCTGCCCAGCCAAGGTGATTAAACAACGCGATCATCGTGTCGTCCAAGGCGCAGCTTAATTGTACACGCTTGGCCAACAGTGGATGGTCAAAGGCTAGATAGGTCGCTGCTAACAGTAAGCGTGGCGCCCCCATCTGCTCGGCAAAGAAGCGGTTGTGAACACTTTTGCCGTGCTTGGCGTCGCCGATAATGGGATAGCCCCGCCGGGAGAGATGGCGGCGAATTTGGTGGCGTCGCCCAGTCAGCGGGCGTGCTTCTACCAGCGAGTAGCGCGCCACCGGGTAGCGGTCGACCTGCACGGGCAGCTCCACGCTATCGAGACGGCGAATATCGGTCATGGCGGGCATGGCCGGCATTTCCGCCTTAGGGCGCGTACCGTCTTCTTCTCGGAGCGGGTAATCCAGCCGCTCACTTTCCGGGGCTTTCCCACGCACCACTGCCAGGTAGCGCTTCTCTACCTGTCGCTCACTGAAAGCTTCACTGAGTAGGCCAGCCACCGTTGAAGAAAGCGCGAATATAATGACCCCCGACGTCGGTCGATCCAACCGGTGAACGGGATAGACTCGCTTACCTAACTGATCCCGCAGCCGCTGAAGCAGAAATTCGGTTTCGCCACGCGCTAACGCCGAGCGGTGCACCAATAGGCCTGACGGTTTATGCACCGCCACGAGATACTCATCCTGATAAAGGATGTTGAGTGGCGTCATAACCCTCCCTGGTAAAAGCTGGTGACAAAAACGTCGTTCATTGTAACAGCCCGCGATTGTCGCGGCTGGGCCGAGAGATGTCATCTGCTGGGCAAGTTGGCGAACACACCGCTTGGCAGCTACTTTGAATAAGCAACACTGCAAAGCATTTCCATGGATCAGGAAGGAGATCACTATGCGCTATACACTACCCGTTACTGCGTTGACTGCCTCGCTGCTGCTCGCGGCTACATCAGCACACGCGAATGAGACGCTTGATGTTAAGATGCATAAAGTGAGTGCCGAGGGGATTGAAGAGTCCATTGGTACCGTCTCCCTAGAGCATACCGATCACGGTTTGTTGCTGACACCCTCGCTGACCGATCTTGAGCCTGGCGTGTATGGTTTTCATGTTCACCAGAATGCCAACTGTGAACCGGCTGAAAATGATAGCGGCGAAATGACGGCGGCACTATCAGCAGGCGGGCACTATGATCCTGAAGAAACAGACACCCACCAGGGCCCTTATGGTGAAGGCCACTTGGGTGACCTGCCCGTGCTCACCGTTAATGAAGACGGTGAGGCCAACTTACCGGTATTGGCTCCCCGCCTAAGCATGGAAGATATGCCCGGCCGTGCACTGATGATTCATGAAGGCGGTGACACCTACGAAGATGAGCCTCATTTAGGAGGCGGTGGCACTCGCATGGCCTGTGGTGCCATTGAGTCTTAAAACAAGCGTGCTTAGCGAGCAGTTGAACGGGCAGCCATAGCGCTGCCCGCTTTGTTGGTAACCATCAACTAAAGTCTAGCTGTGCTACCTAACGCTTATCTGTAAATTCGCCCCGGCTAAAAAAGTATCTGCTTGTGTGCCATTGGCACGCTCGCCCATCTCCCTTACTGCTGTAGGTACTCTAGATGATCACCTTTATCGTATCGATCCTGCTGCTGATAGCGGGTTACTTCACCTATGGGAAGTTTGTTGAGCGTGTGTTCGTTACCGACCGCAAACGGCGTACGCCAGCATTTACCCTGCGCGACAACATCGATTATGTACCGATGAACACAACGCGTAACTCGCTAATTCAGTTACTGAACATTGCAGGGGTGGGCCCTATTTTTGGCCCTATTCTCGGCGCGCTATACGGCCCAGTGGCCTTTATCTGGATAGTAGTGGGCTGCATTTTTGCCGGTGCCGTGCACGATTACCTGACCGGCATGATCTCGATTCGCAACCATGGTGCCCATTTACCCCAGTTAGCGGGTAAATTCCTCGGTAAAGCGATGAAGCACGTAGTAAACGGCTTTGCGATTCTGCTGCTGCTATTAGTCGGGACCGTCTTCGTTACGTCACCTGCAGCGCTGCTGGCCAACATGACCTCGCTGTCGCTAACGCTGATCATCGTTGCGATCTTTATTTACTACCTGATCGCCACCCTGCTGCCGATTGATAAAGTTATCGGGCGCATCTACCCCTATTTCGGCGCGCTACTGCTTTTCAGCGCGGCGGGCATCGGCATCGGTTTGATTGTCACGGGCGCCCCTATTCCCGAACTCTCTTTGCAAAACATGCACCCTGACGCTGCACCGATCTTTCCGTTGCTGTTTTTAACGATCTCATGCGGCGCGCTTTCCGGCTTCCATGCTACTCAAACGCCGATTATTTCGCGCACCACTGAAAACGAAACCAATGGGCGCAAGATCTTTTACGGCATGATGATCACCGAGGGCATCATTGCGATGATTTGGGCGGCGGCGGCGATGAGCCTTTTCTACGGCGACCAATCCCTCTCCGATGTACTGGCTGCTGGAGGCCCTGCGGCGGTGGTAAGCGAAGTCTCTACCACCATGCTCGGTGCTATCGGTGGCACCCTGGCCGTGCTCGGTGTGATTGTGTTGCCGATCACCTCTGGCGATACCGCCTTCCGTAGCGCACGCATGATCATTGCCGACTACATCAAGATCGATCAAAAGCCGATCATGAAGCGGGTGATGATCGCGTTGCCGCTCTTTGTCGTCTCCTATGCCTTAACCTACATGGATTTCACACTGCTGTGGCGCTATTTCTCCTGGGCGAACCAAACCACCGCCGTGATCGCGCTATGGGTGGGCACCATGTACTTGGTGCTGTCGCGTAAACCACACTTGATCACGTCGATCCCAGCCACCTTTATGACCATGGCCACCTTTACCTATCTGGCCTATGCACCGATCGGTTTTGGCTTACCGCTGCACTTAAGCTATATGGTGGCGGCACTGGGTACACTGATCTGCATCGCCCTGTTTATGAAGCGTGTACGTCGTTTGAGCCGCACGACTTTTGCGGTTGATGAACCTGCGGAGCTGGGTGTAGCCAGGGAGGATACGTTAGCCACCAGCGCTTAATGCCCTAGCGCTTACGTTACTCGCGTTAAGCACCCACGAAAGCAAACGGGCAGCCATTAGGCTGCCCGTTTGACATTGCGCTTTTGCTAAACTGAAACGCTGGCTGATAGCTTGGGGAGAGCGTTTTACTCTTCGCCCGCCATCTGCATTTGGCGCTGCAAGTAGTTCTGGATACCTACCTGTTCGATCAGTTTCAGTTCTGTTTCGATGTGGTCGATATGACCTTCTTCATCGGCGAGCAGATCGCGCAGCATATCGCGGGTTACGTAATCTTTAACGCTCTCGCAGTAGGTGATGGCTTCGATGTAGTCGTTACGGCCATCGTGCTCGATTTTCAGATCGCTTTCGAGCATCTCTTTGACGTTTTCGCCGATGTGCAACTTGCCCAGATCCTGCAGATTAGGAATGCCTTCCAGGAACAGGATACGCTCGATGATCTTGTCAGCGTGCTGCATCTCTTCGATGGACTCATCGTATTCCCATTTGGCGAGGGCTTTTAAGCCCCAATCTTTATACATTTTGGCATGCAAAAAGTACTGATTGATCGCAACCAATTCGTTGCCGAGCGCTTTATTGAGATGCTCAAGAACTTTTGTATCACCTTTCATAACGTCACCTTTTCTACGGTAGTGCTGATGTTTAATCTAATTTAGACAATGCGATCAAGCAGTTACGTTTAGAGCGAAGTGTAGACGTAGTTATCTACACTCCCAGTATTTCTGAGAGTATAGATAAGGTATTTAAAAGTTCAAGTAAATCAGTTATTTGCTAAAGATAACCCTAATAATAGTGATTCGCGTCACACAGCGTAAGCGAGTCCCATATCGGCTTCTTGCCGCGCTTCCAACACTGCATCACGGGTAATCGATTTGGCATAGCACGCGCATTTACCGCACTGCGTTGCGCAGCCGGTTGCTTCGCGTACTTCTCGCCAGCTGCGCGCTCCGTCGCTAACCTGTTGGCGAATCTGATGGTCGGTTACTCCCTTGCACACACAAACGTACATGGCGACACCTCATAAAAGTCATGAGGTGAATGTAAATGATTCGCATAGGTCTTTTCAAGTAGAAATAGCTGCTTGTTGCTATTCGTTCGTCTTACTAATTAGGCGGGTCGCGTTAAGCTATTGGCTTAGCAGCCTTTTTAACTTTCAAACACCATAAAGCAATGACCGTTATTTTTTCGGCAGCACCACTGTTTGCGTGTTTGATGCAATATCCGGCCAACTGCGCCGCTGCTTATCGAACAGCACCCATAGGTACCCTAAGCCCAACGCCAACAGCGACAGCCACGCTACCGCGCAGCGAATGAGCGATTGTTTTACCGTTAGTGGGCAGCCCTCCAACGTCTGCACTCGCAGCCGCCACGCCTGCATGCCTAACGTCATGCCACCCCGCCTCCAAGAAAAGACAAAGAACAGCGTGACGAAAAACAGCAGTAAGAGACGCAGACTCCAGACATCGGCCGCCGTAGTGCCAATTTCCTCCGGCTGTTGACCGAGTACATAACGGTAAAAAACCATATGAACGACGGTCACCGCGATCCAGATGGCGGTGACCAGAAAGCCGTCATACAGCATGGCGCCCAAGCGGCGGCCAAGGCCTGCGGGCCATACGCTGTCCAACTGGGTAAAGCGTCGTGTTCCCATAACTCTCTCTTATCCGTTCTTTCATGCCAATGGTGATCAAATCGCGCCTGGGTGAGCAGCCAGTAAACGTTTAACAGGACGATTACCCATTGCGACGTAGGAAATAGATGCCTACCCCCGCACAGGCCAGGGTCGGCACTAGCACTGCCCAAACAGGGGAGAAACCAAAAATGGTCGAGGCCGGTGCCAGCAAATCCTGCACGTACTTGAAACTCAGCCCGGTCACCACGCCATAAAACACCCGGGTGCCTGCCGCAACGGTGCGCAGTGGACCAAACACGAAGGATGCAGCAATCAGCACCAACGACCCCATAGTGAGCGGCATCAGCATTTTCTGCCAAAAGTAGAGCAGCGCCTGATCATTTTGCAGGCCCTGGGCCTCTAGAAACTGGGCATAGGCCCACAGCTCGCTAGGGGCTTGGCTCTCGATATCGCGCAACAGTCGCTCCAATTGGGTGGGGGTAAAAGCCGTATCCCACCCCATGCTGGCCGATTGATCAGACTCGGTGTGATTATCGAAAATGCGTGTCGTCGTAATGTTTTCCAATTGCCAAGCATCACCCTCCCAGCGTGCACGCTGGGCGTGGGTGGCTTCGACCAGTTGACGCTCATCAAAACGGTAGCGGGTTAAATCTAGCACCACGTCATCCGCACGAATCGCCCCAAAACGATAAACGCTGTCGCCTTCGATCTGCCAGCCGCTGCGGCTGGTCAGCATGGCGCCTTCGCCCTGAAGTTTTTCCAACCGCCACGCCTCGGCATACTGCTCCGTGCGCGGGCTGACATACTCGGCGACTAACAGCACGACAACGACCACCAGCAGCACGGGCTTCATTACGCCCCACACAATGCGCGCCAGAGAGCGGCCAGCGGCGCGCATAACGGTGAGCTCGTTGCTTGAGGCCATACTGCCCAGGCCAATCAGCGCGCCAATCAATACCGCTACCGGCGCGTATTGATAGAAACGCCAAGGCGTGCGCATTAGCAGATAAAGCAGCGCATCTAAAGCCGTGTAGCCAGCCTGCACATCGCCTAAATCATCGATATAGGCGATGGTGATATCCAAGCCCAACAGCACAAACTGGACGACGACAATGGCCGCCAGCACGTTGCGGGCAATGTAACGATCAAGACGGTCAGCTACCGTTAGCAACTTCAGCATTAGCGCATCCCCTTACGTTGCGAGCGCCACAGCATTAACAGCCCCAGCCCTAAGAACAATCCATGTACCGGCCATACTCCCAGCAAGCTGGACCAGGTACCGCTGCCAATGGCATCGACCGCTGCCAGCAGCAAGCTGAGATAGGCAACGTATAAAAAGACGGCTGGTAACAATTTTCCAAAGCGTCCCTGACGGGGATTAACCCGGGAAAGTGGCTGCGCCATTAGCGCCAGTACAAACACCATTAATGGCAGGCCCGCACGCCACTGCCACTGGGCCTGGGCACGCGGGCGCGGGTCGTTCCACAGCTCAGAGGTGGTTGCGTACTCCAAGGAATCGAGTTCCTGCCGGTCTCGGTTTAGCCCTAAGCGCAATGTATAACGCTCAAAGGTAAGCCGCTCGGCACTCTGCTGGCCTGGCGTCACCCCGTAGCGTTCGCCATCATCCAGCACCAAAAATCGGCTACCAGTTTCAAGCCGGGTTTCCTGAAAGCCCGATGCAGCGCGGGTCACGAAGTCATGGGTGCCTTCATCGCTTTGCTGGTTCTGCTCATGCACCAATACATCCTGCATTTCCGTGCCGTCACTTGAGAAGCCACCAATATAAGCAGTACGACCACCGCCAAACTCCTGAAAACGCCCCGGTGCCAGCACGGAAACGTCCAGGCGGCTGCGCTGCTCTTCGAGCGCCGTTTCGGTCTGCAGCGCCCCATAGGGCGTCAGCCACAGGCTACAGACACCAACCAACACTGCCACTACGCTGGCAGGCAGTAACGTCACTTTCAGCAGCCGCGTAGGGCTCATCCCACAAGCGACCATCACGGTGATTTCGCTGTTCATGTAGAGCTGCCCATAGGCCAGCAGAATGCCCAGAAAAAACGACAGCGGTAAAATCAGCTCCATAAAGCCAGGCAGGTGAAACATCATCAAGCTGCCTAACATGGTGACCGGGATATCGCCTTCCGCGGCGTCCGAAAAATAGCGAATAAAGCGGCTGCCCATGATCACCAGCAGCAGGATGCCAGCGACCGCCGACATGGTGAGTAACACTTCGCGAGTGAGATATCGAAATAAAATCAACGCGCTCTCCGGCTAGTCGTGCAGGATGCCATGCAATAAGTGGATGGCTTGGGTACACTAATCAAACTCTTCACCGTTCTTTTCATAATCAAAAGCAACGAGGCATTATCCCGATTCCCTCGATGCTTGTCTTGTTGGAGCCGTCATGGAATTTTCCGTTCAGACTGCGAACCCGGCCAAAACCGAAACGGCCTGCCTGCTGGTACCGGTTTTCAAAGGAAGCGACCTTTTGCCCGCCGTTGCCAAACTGGACGACGCCAGCGAGCGCCTAATTGGCCAGTTGCTGGAACGCGGCGACTTTGACGCAGCGCTGGGCAACGTGCAACTCATCCCTTTTGCGCCAGGCCTGGGCGCTGATCGCATCTTACTAGTGGGCTTGGGCGAGCGCGAAAAGTGCCAGGAGGCTGCCTTTATCAAAGCCCTGGATGCTGCCATGGCTGCGCTGGTCAAACTGCCTATCGATGAAGCCAGCGTGGTCTTCGGTGATGTGCCTCTCGCGGACCGCGAACCGGCCTGGAAAGCGCGTAAAATAATGGAAGCGGCTGAGCGGGCCATTTATCGCTTTGATCAGTTCAAATCCTCACCAGCCCCGGCTTTCAGCTTGGCCAAGCTAACACTATTTATCAGCGACACCGATGCGGTTACCCAGGTCAAACAGGGCGCTTTGGTAGGCAACGCGATTGGCCAGGGCATCAATTACACCCGCACTCTCGGCAACCTGCCTGCCAATGTCTGCACCCCTCGCTACCTTGCTGAGCAGGCAGAACAACTAGGCCGTAACTCCCAGGGGGCGCTCGAGGTCGACATTCTCGATGAAGAGGCGCTGGAAGCCCTGGGCGCGGGCTCGCTGCTTTCCGTGGGTCGCGGCAGCAAGGAGCCGACACGCCTGATCGTCATGAAGTATCAGGGCGCCGACACTGCTGAAGAAGCGCCCCATGTGCTGGTCGGTAAAGGCATTACCTTTGACACCGGCGGTATTTCGCTCAAGCCTGGCGAAGGCATGGACGAAATGAAGTTCGACATGTGCGGCGCTGCCAGCGTATTCGGCACGGTCAAAGCGGTACTGGCAATCAAGCCGAAACTCAACCTGGTGTTTATCGTTGCCGCTGCGGAAAACATGCCCGACGGCAATGCCACCAAGCCCGGTGATATCGTCAAGACCCTCAAAAGCCTGACCGTCGAAGTGCTTAATACCGACGCCGAAGGGCGCTTGGTGCTTTGTGACGCGTTGACCTACGCCGAGCGTTTCACCCCCGCCAGCGTGGTCGATATCGCCACCCTCACTGGCGCCGTCATTGTTGGCCTGGGCCACCACGCCACCGGCCTGCTCTCCAACGACGATGACCTCGCCCTTGATCTGCTGGATGCAGGCGAAGGCGCGTGGGACCGCGCTTGGCACCTGCCGTTATGGGATGAGTATCAGGAGCAGTTGGATTCCAATTTCGCCGACTTGGCCAACATTGGTGGCCGACCGGCCGGTACGATCACGGCAGCCTGTTTCTTGTCACGCTTTGCTGACCACTTCCCCTGGGCGCATCTGGATATCGCCGGTACCGCCTGGCACTCAGGCAAGCAAAAAGGCGCCACTGGCCGCCCTGTCGGGCTGTTAACCCAGTATCTGCTGGACCGCGAAACCGATGCCCAGGTAGAAAATAGCGACGCCTGATAGCGCCGCAGGTCAACAAGATCGGTGCGCAACGGTTGCCTTTCAGCGCGGCAACCGTTAAACCTGAATATATCAAGGTACAGCGGGCTTAAACTCGCTGAATCTTTAGCGTTTCGTCACTAACACCCAACCGCCCCTCTTACAGGGCCGGTTCAGCGGAGAGTAACAGCCGTGCCCACTGCCAGCTTCGAAACCAGTTTTGAAACCCTGCCATCCAATCAGCCGATGGCCGATGAGATTCGCGACAACATTCTTAAAAATCCCGGTTTTGGTCGCTACTTTACCGACCACATGGCGCATATACGCTGGACCGGCGACGCCGCTTGGCACGGCCACCAAGTGCGCCCCTACGGCCCGTTGACTCTTGATCCTGCCGCCTCAGTGCTGCATTACGGCCAGGAAATTTTCGAGGGCATTAAAGCTTACCGCCATGCCGATGGTTCGATTTGGACGTTCCGCCCCGAGAAAAATGCCGAGCGTTTCCGTCGCAGTGCCCGCCGTTTAGCGCTGCCGGAGCTTTCCGATGAAGACTTCATTGGCTCGCTAAAAGCGCTGCTTGCTCAAGATCATGCTTGGGTGCCTACGCCTGCCAATGCGTCTGATGAGTGCAGCCTCTACCTGCGTCCGTTCATGATCGCCTCGGAAGCATTTCTAGGCGTACGCCCTTCGCAAGAAGTCGATTACTACGTGATCGCCTCCCCGGCAGCGGCCTACTTCAAAGGGGGTGTGGCGCCGGTATCGATCTGGCTCTCTTCGAACTACAAGCGCGCCGCCGCCGGCGGCACCGGCTTTGCCAAATGCGGTGGCAACTACGCAGCCTCGTTAGCGGCACAAAAAGAGGCCGAGGCTCACCAATGTGGTCAGGTCGCGTTCCTTGATGCCGCTGAAAACAAGTGGATTGAAGAGCTTGGCGGCATGAACCTGTTCTTCGTGTTCAAAGATGGTCGCCTCGTGACACCCCGCTTGACCGACACCATCCTCGAAGGGGTCACCCGTAATTCCATACTGACGCTGGCCAAAGACGAAGGCCTCACCCCAGAAGAGCGCCCCATCAGTATCGATGAATGGCGTGAAGGCGCGGCATCGGGTGAAATCACCGAAGTTTTTGCCTGTGGCACCGCCGCGGTCATCACCCCGGTGGGCGAACTGGTCACTGAAAACGAGCGTATCAAGCTGACGGCAAGCGGCAACAACGAGATCGCCATGCGGCTACGTACGACCCTGCTCGACCTTCAGTACGGCCGCAGTGAAGATAAGCACGGCTGGCTCACTCAACTGGTTTAAATGGGCTTAACACCCACGTTTATCCCTTCAGCACCGCCGCATGTTTGCGGCGGTGCTGTTTGCCACCAACGTAACTGAAACCGCTTATCTGGAACCGCTATGGCGCGTATTGATTTCTATATCCTGCCCGATACTACGCTGGAAGCGCGCTTACAGTTCGCCTGCAAACTGGCCGAGACCATTTGGCGCAAAGGCTATCGCCTGCACTTGCACTGTGAAGACAAAGCCCTTGCCGAGCAGGCCGACAGCGCGCTGTGGAATTTCCGCCCTGATGCCTATTTACCCCACGCCCTGGAAGATAGCGAGATGGCTGCCAGCGTGCCGATCACGCTAGGCTGGCAGCAGTTGCCGGTGCCGACAGAAGAAACCGCGCTGCTTAATCTGCATCCCGATATTCCCGAAGGCGTGGAGCGCTATGCGCGCATTGCCGAAATCATCAACCAGCATCAGCAAGTGCTGGTCGCCAAACGCGCTTGCTGGCAGCGCTATAAAGAAATGGGCCATGAGGTCGTGCCGCATAAGTTGGGTTAAAAAACCTACCTGTCCCGCAAGCTTCTAACAACGACAACTCAGCGGAAGAGACTCGATATGCCCGCAGCGCTGCTCACACGTTACCCGCTAGCCGTTATCGTCATCGCCCAGCTGTTCGGCACCTCGCTGTGGTTCAGTGTCAACGGCGTGGGGCTTGCGCTGCAGGAGGCCGTGGGCCTTAACGAAAGCGACTTAGGTCTGTTGACGATTGCCGTGCAAGCCGGGTTTATTACCGGCACCTTGGTGATTGCCACCACCGGCCTTGCTGACCGCGTTCGCGCCAGCCACCTGTTTGCGGTTTCCGCCGTGCTCGGCGCGCTGGTCAACGCCGCCTTTATTGGTATCGCCGAAAGCGTGACGCTGGCAGCCGTGGCGCGCTTTGCGACGGGGCTCTGCTTGGCGGGTATTTACCCGCTGGGCATGAAGCTGGTGGTGAGCTGGACACCTAGCCACGCGGGCGCCGCGCTGGGTTGGCTAGTGGGCATGCTGACACTGGGCATCGCCTCGCCGCACTTGTTGCGCGGATTAACCCTGCACCTGCCCTGGCAGTGGCCGCTGCTGCTTGCCTCACTGTTAGCGCTGGTCGCCGCGCTGATGATATTCAAGCTGGGCGTTGGCCCGCACCTCCCGGCGACCGCCAAAAGCGGGCGCCCCTGGGCCGGGCTGGCGGCCTTTAAACAGCCGCGCTTTCGGGCCGCCGCGCTGGGCTATTTCGGCCACTGCTGGGAGTTGTATGCGTTGTGGGCGCTGGTACCGTTTCTGGTCGCTAGGGAGCTGGAGCGTCTTGGCGCTGCGGACGGCGCCCAGCCCTGGCTAAGCTTTGCGGTCATCGCGCTCGGCTTGCCCGGCTGCGTATTGGCGGGCAAATGGAGCCGTCACATTGGCAGCGATCGCGTCGCCTGTTTGGCGCTGGCGGTATCTGGCACGCTGTGTCTGGTATATCCGCTACTGGGTAACGCTTCGCCTTGGTTATTGCTGGCCCTGTTGGGCGTATGGGGCGTCAGCGTCATTGCCGATTCCGCTCAATTTTCAGCACTGGCCTCGGCTACCGCGCCACCCGAGCGGCTGGGGGCAGCCTTGGCGATGATGAATGCTATCGGCTTCGGCTTGACCATCCCTTCTATTGCGCTGGTCACCGCCCTTTGGTCAAGCCAATCGCTCATGGTTATTTGGTGGCTATTGCCGGGCCCCATCCTCGGGCTACTCGCCATGCGCGGGTTTGCTGCTCATCACCATGCCTCTTAAACGGTTGGTGCCCACAACGAACGTGAGTAGCACCTGACGTCCCAGGCACTCACGCTGTATACTCTCGCGCTATACATTTTCACATTTCTTGCCAGCTGTGAGCCGACTCTCCATGGAAAAGACCTACCAACCCGAACAGATCGAAACCCGCTGGTACGAACGCTGGGAGGCCGATAACCGTTTTGCACCCTCCGGCCAGGGCGTGCCTTTTTCGATCATGATTCCCCCGCCCAACGTCACCGGCAGCCTGCACATGGGCCATGCGTTCCAGGACACCATCATGGATACCCTGACGCGCTGGAAACGTATGCAGGGCAACAATACCCTGTGGCAGGTAGGCACCGACCACGCCGGTATCGCCACGCAAATGCTGGTAGAGCGTAAAATCGCCGCGGAAGAGGGTAAAACCCGCCACGATCTGGGCCGCGACGCCTTTATCGATAAAGTGTGGGAGTGGAAGCACGAATCCGGCGGCCATATTACCCGCCAACTGCGCCGCATGGGCGCCAGCGTTGACTGGTCGCGCGAGCGCTTCACCATGGACGACGGCTTCTACAAAGCGGTGCAAGAAGTGTTCGTGCGTCTGCACGAAGAAAAGCTGATTTACCGTGGCAAGCGGTTGGTCAACTGGGACCCCACGCTGCACACCGCCATTTCTGATCTGGAAGTCGAAAACAAAGAGCAGCAAGGCAGCTTCTGGCACTTCCGCTATCCGCTGGCCGATGGCGTTAAAACGGCCGACGGTAAAGACTACGTGGTCGTGGCCACCACGCGCCCGGAAACCCTATTGGGCGATACCGGCGTGGCGGTCAACCCCGAAGACGGTCGCTACGCCTCGTTGGTCGGCAAGTTTATCGAACTGCCGTTGGTGGGCCGTCGCATTCCTGTTGTGGCCGATGAGCACGCCGATATGGAGAAAGGCTCGGGCTGTGTGAAAATCACCCCTGCGCACGACTTCAACGACTACGAAGTGGGCAAGCGCCAGAACCACCTGCTGATCAACGTCTTTTCTAAAGACGCCACCATCCTTGAAAGCGCCGAGATTTTCGATCTTAAAGGGCAGCCACAGCCCGATGAAGACGCCACGCTACCGGCCAAGTACGCAGGCCTTGACCGCTTTGACGCACGCAAGCAGATCGTGGCCGATATGGATGCCCTAGGCCTGCTGGAACAGGTAGAAGCCGTTAACAATACCCTGCCCTATGGCGACCGCTCCGGTGATGTCATCGAGCCGCTACTCACCGATCAGTGGTTTGTGGCCGTGGAGTCACTCGCCAAGCCTGCCATCGAAGCGGTGGAAAACGGCGACATCCAGTTCGTGCCTAAAAACTACGAAAACATGTACTTTGCCTGGATGCGTGATCTGCAGGATTGGTGTATCTCACGCCAGCTGTGGTGGGGTCACCGCATTCCCGCCTGGTACGACGCCGAAGGCAATGTGTACGTTGCCCGCAGCGAAGCAGAGGCGCGCGAGAAGCACGCCCTTGAACCCGATGTCGTGCTGACACAGGACGAAGACGTACTCGACACCTGGTTTAGTTCGGGCCTGTGGACGTTTGGTACCTTAGGCTGGCCGGAAAAAACGCCGGAGCTTGAGACCTTTCACCCCTCCAGCGTGCTGGTCACCGGTTTTGACATCATCTTCTTCTGGGTGGCCCGGATGATCATGATGACCCTGAAGTTCACCAAGCAGGTGCCGTTTAAGACGGTTTACGTGCACGGCTTGGTACGCGACGGCCAGGGCCAGAAGATGTCCAAATCCAAGGGCAACGTGCTCGACCCTATCGACTTGATCGATGGGATTACGCTGGACGCGCTTCTCGACAAGCGCACCGGCAACATGATGCAGCCCAAACAGGCCAAGGCGATTGCCAAAGCCACCAAGGATGAATTCAAGGACGGCATCGAAGCCCACGGCACCGACGCCCTGCGCTTTACGTTCCTCTCCCAGGCCACCACCGGGCGCGATATCAAGTTTGATATGAACCGTCTGGATGGCTATCGCAACTTCTGCAATAAGCTGTGGAACGCCTCACGCTACGTGCTAATGAATGCCGAAGGCGAAGATTGCGGCACTAACGGCGACGAGGTTGAGCTTTCCTTGGCTGACCGCTGGATCATCTCGCAGCTACAGAAAACCGAAGCCCAGGTCACCAAGGCGCTGGATGAGTACCGCTTTGACCACGCCTCCCAAGCGCTGTACGAATTCATCTGGAACGAGTACTGCGACTGGTATTTGGAGCTCTCCAAGCCCGTGCTGTGGGACGAAAATGCCACGCCGGAGGCAAAGCGAGGAACGCGGCGCACGCTGGTGAGAGTGCTGGAGGTCATCCTGCGGCTTGCTCACCCGATGATGCCGTATATTACTGAAGAGATCTGGCAGCGCGTCTCGCCACTCGCCGGGGTATTTATGGGTGACGGCGCGTCGATCATGCTCCAGGCTTGGCCAGAAGCCGATGAGAGTAAAATCGATGAACAGGCCAGCCTGGACATTGAGTGGCTCAAAGGCGTCATCATCGCCGTGCGCAACATCCGCGCCGAGATGAACATTGCCCCCGGCAAGCCCCTCGATGTGCTGTTGACCAAGGGTAAGCCCGAAGATGCCGAGCGCCTGGAGAGCAACCGCCGCTTCCTTTCCAAGCTCGCTAAACTGGAAAGTGTCACGTGGCTCGACAACCCTGACGATGCCCAGCTTTCAGCGACGCAGTTGGTGGGCGATATGGAAGTGCTGGTGCCGATGGCGGATTTGATCGACAAAGACGCCGAAATGGCCCGCCTTGGCAAAGAGATCGAAAAGCAGGACAAGCTCATCGGCGGCATTGAGAAGAAACTCGGCAACGACGGCTTTATCGCCAAGGCGCCGGTCGCCGTAGTCGAAAAAGAGCGCGGCAAGCTCGCTGAGTTCCAAGCAGCTAAAAAGCTGCTGGAAGAGCAAAAAGCTAAGATTGAGTCGTTGTAGGCGCGGTTAATTAAGTTCGCTGAAACAGAAACGGCACCATTTAGGGGCCGTTTCTGTTTGGCCCTCTCTGGTCGCGTAGCTAGGCCAACTCGAAGCCTAGCGAAGCTAACATGATGCTCCCCCATCTTAACCACTTTTTCTTACGAAACGTGTAAGGTCGGTAGCACCACGACCACTAAGTGGCATCGCTGATTCAGCAACGACATGGAAAGCTCTATGCCAACACCGACTGAGGCGCGCTTAGAAGCGCTGAGGACCGAACTTGAGCAGGCCGGGATTGCGCACCGCGGTCTTGTGCCAATGGCGGATACCGGCCTGGCGCATGACCATGTCTGGGTGCATCGCCACGATGGTCATGACTGGGTAGCGCGGCTACCCAAACAGAGCCAGATGAACCTGCCACCGGCTGAAAACCTTGCCTATCAGGCGGCCTGCTATCGCCGCTCAAGCCCAGGCGGGCATACGCCCACCCTGCATGACACCCTGCCGCCGAGCGAAGCATTACCGCGGGGCGGATTGCTGGTCGAGGCGATCCGTGGCCGCCAAGCCAACCTGCCGCAAGACCTCGCCGCTATCGCGGATGCCCTGGCCAGCTTACACCGCCAACCGTTGCCCGCTAGCGAGGCGCAAGCCCCGCTGCTTGCGCCTGAAAACCCATGGCAGGCGATGGTGGAAGAGGTGCGCCAGCAGGCAAACTGGCTAGCCGATGCTCAACTGGCCCGTAAAGTCACCCAGCGCATCAAGCAAGAGCTGGATCTCCTCCCGCCGCGTTTGAGCGATGAGACACCGACCCTGATCAGTTTTGATACCCACCCTGGCAACTTTCTCATCCGCGAAGACGGCCGCGCGGTACTGGTGGACTTGGAGAAATGCCGCTACGGCCTGCCCGGGATCGACCTTGCCCACACGTCGCTCTACACCTCGACCACCTGGGACCTCAGCAGTCAGGCCGTGCTAAGCCTCGATGAGGTGATTGGTTTTTACCGTCGCTGGCAAGCGACGATGGAGACGTCGCCCGATGTCGACACGCTGGTCGCCTGCCGTCGAGCGACCTGGCTGTGGTCGTTGACGTGGTGTGCCAAGTGGCGCGCCCAGCATTTGAATGCTAAAGATGCTCAACAGCGCGGTGAAGACTGGTCAGCGGAACTCAGCGACCCAGCGGTCATCGACCATGTGCGTGACCGCGTGGAGCACTACCTTTCGCTGCCGATCATTGACCACGTACACGGCGAGCTGCAGTGCTTGCAAGCCTCCCTATAACGCTTTTATCTTCTCTTCGATGAGGTACGCGATGCCAACTCACTATCTCCGTGCGGGAAAGCCCCTGAATGCTGCGCTTATCGCCACTCTGCTAGCCGTTGCGCTACCGGCCGTGGCCAACCCTGACCCAGCCGACTGGCCCGGTGTCTTGGCAGAAGCCGAAGGCCAAACCGTTTACTGGAATGCCTGGGGTGGCGATACGCGCACCAACCGTTATATCGAGTGGGTAGCGCAACAAATGCAGGCGCAGTATGGCATTGAGGTGGAACACGTAAAGCTGGACGACACCGGCAGCGCGGTGGCAAGGGTGTTGGCCGAAAAGCAGGCGGGCAACGACGACGATGGCAGCATTGATCTGATCTGGATCAACGGTGAAAACTTTGCCGCAATGCGCGAAAGCGACCTGCTGTTCGGCCCCTTCGCCGAAGCGCTGCCCAACTTCGCCCTGACCAACGCCGCGGACAACCCCGAAGTGGTCACCGACTTTACCCTGCCCACCGAAGGCTTTGAGTCGCCGTGGGGCAAGGCACAAATCACTTTCTATTACGACAGCGCCTACACCGAGTCACCACCCCAAAACATGCCGGCGCTGCTCACCTGGGCTCGAGCCAATCCCGGCCAGTTTAGCTATCCACGTATTCCTGACTTCACCGGCAGCACCTTCCTGAAGCAGGCGCTGATCGAATTGACTGAGCAGGATGAGGCACTTTATCAACCGGTGGCAGAGAGCGATTTCGAGGCGGTCACCGCGCCACTGTGGTCATACCTGGACGCGCTACATCCACACCTGTGGCGCAGCGGGCGCTCTTTCCCCGATTCTGGCCCAAACCTACGCACACTGATGAGCGACGGCGAGCTGAGCCTGGGATTCTCGTTCTACCCCACTGATGCTGCCGTGGCGGTCATGGAGTATGAGCTACCCGACAGCGTGCGCAGCTACGTATTGGAAGCGGGCACGCTGGGTAACGTTCACTTTGTGGCAATCCCCTATAACTCCCCCCATCAAGCCGGCGCCATGGTGCTTGCCGACTTTTTGCTGTCGCCAGCGGCCCAGGCCGAAAAGCAGTCGCTGCCCATGTGGGGCGACCGCAGCGTGCTGGATATCGATCAGCTCGATACCGCTGATCAAGCCCGCTTTCAACAGGGCGAACGCCACCCGTCAGAGCTACCGGCGGACGCGCTTTCGAACACCTTACCCGAGCCCCACCCCAGTTGGATGACCGCCCTGCAAGACGCTTGGCTTGAGCGCTACGGCGTCAACTAACGCATGTTGCGACTGGCCCCGGCGTTCATCATCGCCTTGCTGGTACTTCCCGTTGGGGCGGGTTTACTCATGGTGTTGCTGCCGGCGTTCGGCTACCTTCCCGCACTCGGTGGCCATAGCGTTAGCCTAGCGCCCTGGCACATGCTTTTTTCTCAACCGGGACTTGGCCGTTCGGTCGCCGTCAGCTTTGCCAATGGTCTGGTCAGCACGGCAATGGCGCTGATGGTCGTGGTGCTGTTTCTGGCGGCCAGCCAGGGCACTTGGTTAGACCGCGCTATTCGGCGGCTGGTGTCACCGCTGCTGGCTATCCCCCATGCCGCCGTTGCGTTTGGCTTTGCCTTCTTGATTGCCCCTTCGGGCCTCATGGCCCGGCTGTTTTCCCCTGCGTTCACGGGCTGGGAGCGCCCACCGGATGTACTGATCATCAACGATCCCTGGGGGCTCTCTTTAATGGCGGGGCTGGTACTGAAAGAAGTGCCGTTTCTACTGCTGATGAGCTTGGCAGCGCTACCACAACTGGCCCCAGAAAAGCGTTTGATGCTGGCGCGGTCGCTGGGCTATGCGCCCACCATCGCCTGGCTAAAAACCGTGCTGCCTTCGCTCTACCCGCTGATTCGCCTACCGGTGTACGCGGTGATCGCTTACGCCACCTCGGTAGTCGACATGGCGATGATTCTCGGCCCCACGCTACCGCCTACGCTAAGCGTGTCGATTTTAAGCTGGTTTAACGACCCGGATATCAACCGCCGCTTTATGGCTTCGGCGGCCGCAGTGCTGCAACTGGGGGTGACGCTGGCAGCACTGTTATGCTGGTGGCTGCTGGAACAGCTGACGCGCAACCTGATGGCCCACTGGCTCACCAATGGCCACCGCCACCAGGGCGACGCTTTCTTGCGCACCGTGGGCCGCTGGGCGCTGCTGGTGTCGACGGGTACTGCGCTGGCCGCCCTGGTCGGGCTGGGGCTGTTTTCAGTGGCCGGTTTTTGGCGCTTTCCCGATCTTCTGCCGCAAATGTTTACCCTTGACCACTGGCAGCGAAGTGGCGCCATGCTGATCACGCCGCTGGTCAATACCGCCCTGATTGGGCTTGTCGCGACAAGCCTTGCCACGGCCCTGGTACTGGCGACACTGGAAAACGAGCACCGCCAGCACCTAAAGCCCAAGCGCGCCCTGTGGCTGCTTTATCTACCGCTGCTAGTGCCACAGATCGCCTTTCTGTTTGGCCTGGTCGTGGCCGCGGAAAGCCTGAACATTCGCCCCCAGCTCGGCTTGGTGATCGCTGGCCACCTGCTGTTCGTGCTGCCTTATGTCTACCTGTCGCTTTCCGAGGCGTATCGGCGTCTGGATCCGCGCTGGCTGCAGGTGGCACGCTCATTGGGTGTTTCGCGTAGCGCGGCTTTTTGGCGGGTTCGTTTACCGTTACTGCTCGCACCGGTGTTAACCGCCTTTGCGGTGGGCTTGGCAATCAGTATTGGCCAGTACTTGCCTACCCAATTGCTGGGTGCCGGGCGTGTGACCACCGTCACCACCGAGGCGGTGGCCCTGGCGTCGGGCAGTAACCGACGCTTGATTGGCGTGTGGGCGCTTGTGCAAGCGGGCCTGCCGCTGATTGGCTTTATGCTTGCCTTGGCGCTTCCCCGCTTTTTGGGCGTGGGGCGCCGTGAACTTTCGACGTAAAGGGATGACCGTGACTGCTACGCTTACCGCACCGCTACGCCTTGAGCAGGTTTCCATCGCCCTTGCAGGTCGCGAGCTGTTAGCGGTGGATGCCACCATTGCCCCGGGCCAAGTGCTCACGGTGATGGGTCCTTCTGGCTCAGGGAAGTCCACTCTACTGGCGTATATTGCCGGTTTTCTTGACCGCGAATTTACGGCCAGTGGTGGGGTGTGGCTGGGAGAACGTGACTTGTTGAACCGGCCTGCCGAGGCGCGCGGCATTGGTTTACTGTTTCAGGATCCGCTTTTGTTTCCTCACTTGAGTGTGGCGGGCAATTTGCGTTTTGGGCTACCGCGGCAAAGCAAGCATAAGCATCAACACGTCACGCAAGCCCTTGAACAGATAGGGCTAGCGGGGTTTGAAGAGCGCGACCCGGCCACGCTTTCCGGTGGCCAAAAAGCGCGCGTGGCCCTAATGCGCCTGCTGCTTTCCAAGCCCCAGGCGGTGCTGCTGGACGAACCGTTTTCAAAGCTGGATACCGCGCTTCGCAAGGAGATGCGCTCGCTAGTGTTTAGCCAATTGCGTGATGCCGGCCTGCCTGCGCTGCTGGTCACCCACGACCATGCAGATGCGGACGCGGCGGGAGGGCCAGTCATTGCGCTCGGTTGAACGCGCGCCGCGCCTGAGCATCGTCATCCCGGTGCTCAATGAAGCACCGACGCTGGCAACCCATTTAATGGCGCTGCAAACGCTGCGTGCCCAGGGGGTCGAAGTGATCGTGGTGGATGGCGGGAGTGGCGATGACAGCGTGCGTCGTGCAAAGCCGCTGGCGGACCGTGTGCTCAGCAGCCCTCCCGGCCGAGGCGTGCAGATGAACCTAGGGGCTCAGCATGCCAGCGCCCCGGCCCTGCTGTTTTTACACGCGGATACTCACTTGCCGACAGGTGCCGCCGAACAGTTGCTCCACGCGCTTAACACCCACGACTGGGGCCGTTTCGATATCCTGCTCGCCGGTCACAGCCGCTGGCTCCCGTTAATCAGTAAAATGATCAACCAGCGCTCCCGGCTCACCGGCATCGCGACCGGCGATCAAGGCATTTTTGTGCGTGCCAGCACGTTCCAGGCAATCGGTGGTTTTCCCGAGCAGCCGCTAATGGAGGATATCGAGCTCACCAAACGGCTCAAACGGGTATCGCCACCCGCCTGCCTGACGGCGAAAGTGATAAGCTCGGGAAGGCGCTGGGATCAGTTCGGTGCCTGGAAAACGATCCGCCTGATGTGGCGGCTGCGCTATCGCTACTGGCGCGGCGTCAGCGCCACCCAACTTGCCAAGGAGTATCGTGATGCCCGCTGAAACGCTGGCCAACCGTCCAGTGCTGCCGCAGCTTCACTTGCTGGCCAAGGCCCCGCTAGCGGGGCAGGCGAAAACGCGCCTGGCCCCTTTGCTGGGCAATCAAGGCGCCGCCAACGCCCACGCGGAACTGCTGCGCCACTGTGTCGCCAATGCTTGCCAGGCGCTACCGGCCGACAACGTCACGCTATGGACAGCACTTGACCATGCGCACCCCTTATTCATCGAGCTTCACGAGCAGTTTGGCCTGACCTTAAAGCGCCAGCCCGATGGCGACTTGGGCGCCCGTGTACGTCACGCGTTGAACCATACGCCTGGGCCCGCCATGGTGATGGGCAGCGACTGCCCGAGTATTACTAGCGCACTCATTACCGCTTGCGCGCAACAACTCACCCATCATGATGTGGTCATTCTACCTGCTGAGGATGGTGGCTACGGGTTGATCGGCGCCCAGCGCGACTATCCGGGCCTTTTTGAAAGCATTCCCTGGGGGAGCCATCAAGTGCTGAGCGCAACCCGTCAGCGTATCGAAGCGCTTGGCCTTCGCGCCGCTTATCCGGCCACCATCTGGGATGTAGACCGGCCCGAAGATTGGCAACGCTGGAAAGAGGTAACCGCTGCGCTGTAAGGAAACAGCACGACTACCCACTGAGTTAGCAACGTTCACTCTGTTTACCCCTGCCGCCGGAGCTTACCGTGACCCGACAACGTTTACTGATCGCAGCGCTACTTGTCATTGCCATTGGTGTGTTCTTTATCAGTGGTGCCCATCAGTGGTTCACGCTGGAGACCCTCAAGGCTTACCAAAGCGACTTTCAAGCCGCCTTCGAGCAGCACCCATGGCGAGTCGCAGGTATCTTTTTTGCCGTTTATGTCGCGATGACCGCCCTCTCCTTGCCGGGCGCCACGCTGTTAACGCTACTGGGCGGTGCGCTGTTCGGCCTTGGCTGGGGATTACTGATCATTTCCTTTGCCAGTGCCATGGGGGCAACCCTGGCCTTTTTGCTCTCGCGGTTTCTCTTTCGCCAACCTATCGAAAAGCGCTTTCCGCGTCAGTTCGAAGCGGTGAATCGTGGCGTGGAGCGCGAGGGCGCCTTCTACCTGTTCATGCTGCGTTTGGTCCCGATGTTCCCATTTTTCATGATCAATCTGGTCATGGGGCTCACGCGGATTAAAACCGTTACCTACTACTGGGTAAGCCAACTGGCCATGCTGCCCGGCACAGCGGTTTACGTGAACGCGGGCGGGCAGTTGGGGGAGCTGGAGAGTCTTGGGGGGATCGTGTCACCGGTGCTGTTAGCCTCGTTTGCCCTGCTGGCGGTGTTTCCCTGGATTGCCCGGCGCATCGTGCTGCTGGTGCAAAAGCGCAAGGCCTACCAAGGCTTTACCCGCCCCCACCGCTTTGACTACGACATTGTGGTCATCGGTGGTGGTTCGGCGGGGCTGGTCACTAGCTACATCGCAAGCGCGGTGAACGCCAACGTCGCCTTGGTGGAAAAACATAAAATGGGCGGCGACTGTTTGAATACCGGCTGCGTGCCTTCCAAGGCATTAATCCGCGCTGCTCGCGCCGCCCATGACATTCGGAATGCGCCTCGGTTCGGGGTAACGGCGGGAGAACCCACGATCGATTTTGCCCAAGTCATGGGCCACGTTCACCAAGCCATCAGCGACATCGAACCCCACGACAGCGTTGAGCGCTACCAAAGCCTGGGGGTTGAGGTCTACCAGGAGCACGCCACGCTTCTCTCTCCTTGGGAGATCCGGGTCGGCGATAAAACCCTGACCACGCGGCATGTGGTGCTAGCCACTGGTGCCCGGCCACGGATACCCCCCCTACCTGGGATTGAGGGGGCGCCGGTTTTAACCTCCGAAAACCTTTGGTCGTTGAGCAAGCTCCCTGGTCGGTTGGTGGTGTTGGGCGGCGGCGCGATTGGCTGTGAGCTGAGCCAGAGCTTTGCCCGCTTGGGTAGCCAGGTCACGCTGGTCGAAGGGATTGCCCAACTACTGGGACGCGAGGATGCAGAAGTCGGTGAACTGATCGAGCGCACGCTGACCCAGGAGGGAGTCACGGTCATGACCGACGCCAAGGCGCTGGAAGTGCTGAACGACGAGGCGGGCTATCAGTTGGTGGTGGAGCATCACGGCGAGCGCAGGCAGCTAGCCTTTGACTACCTGCTGGTCAGCGCGGGACGCCAGGCCAATGTCGAGGGTCTGGGGCTAGAGGCACTGGGGATCACGACCACCCAGGCAGGCACGCTGGAACTGAATGAACGCCTGCAAACCCGACTACCCAATATCTGGGCCTGTGGTGATGTGGCCGGGCCTTACCAACTCACCCATGCCGCCGCCCACCAAGCGTGGCACGCAGCGGTCAATGCGCTGTTTGGTGAACTGAAAAGCTTCGCGGTGGATTACCGTTTCATGCCGGCAGTCACCTATGTGCAGCCGGAAGTAGCGCGGGTGGGGCTGAACGAAAAAGAGGCCACCGCTAAGGGTGTTGCGTTTGAGGTCACCCACTACGCCATGAGCGAAAGTGACCGTGCCATCGCCGAAGGGGCCACTGAAGGCTTTATCAAAGTGCTTACCCTGCCCGGCAAGGATAAAATCCTGGGTGCGACCATCGTTGCCGAAAACGCTGGCGAATGGTTGGGCGAATTTACCATCGCCATGAAACATGGGCTGGGGCTCAACAAACTGCTAGGCACCATTCATCCCTATCCCACGCTTGGCGAAGCGGCCAAAGCCACGGCGGGCGTATGGAAAAACGCTCACAAGCCTGAAAGAGTACTCGCGCTGTTAAAACGTTATTTCCACTGGCGCCGGGGGGAATAAACCGTTGGTTTTAAAATAAGCAGGCCCCATAAAGCGCCTGACAAGGCGCTTCCTTCCTTGAATAGTCGCGCCACGTCTGTTTGTGTGATTAACTAAAATTCATTCCCTTCATTTCTTTATTAGCGAAAGCGTTACGCTGGACGCTAAAGCGTGGCACGTGAGGAGTCATTCAGGATGAGTGGCACACTATCACCATCTCCATCAATACAAACGATTGATCAGCTGTGCCGTGAGTTGGCGCTAGTATGCGACGCATCCAGCCCTTCTGAGCTGTTTGAACGCCTGACGAAAACGCTTCACACGCTTACCCAGGGCCAACCGGTGGCGCTTTATCGGCGCTTACGCACAGGCAACTTGGGCCTTGCCTACTGCTATCCGCTGGAAAGCACCCTGGCCCCCTATCGTACTCTGCTCGCGATTGGTAGTTATGATGAACTGGTCGCGTCAGAGCTACAGCATTATGAGCTAAAGGGTGAGCATGACGTGTGGGGGTATATCGGCCACCCTTCCATCGCCGATATCGCTCCCGCTCACTGGGTACAACTCCTGATTGATATCGCCTCCCAGCGTTTGCGCCTGCTGAAAGCAGAGCGCATGGCCACTCGCCAGTCGGGTTTGAAATCTCGCCGCAAACTGCTCTCTAGAGACATTAAGCGGCTTACTTCCATTGACGGCATTTTGCAGCATCACGGCACAGGCTGGTGTGAGATTTTTCAAGCAGACGGCATTGCGCTGGCGTATCAAGGCGACCTCCATTGCTTCGGTGAATGCCCATCCAAGCATCAGTTGTTTCATCAATTGCAGCAGTTAAATCAACACAGTGCCAGGGACGAAATCGTTGAACTCAGCGGCAGTTGCCAAGGCGGCTTGGCAGCCCCGCTAAGCGTTGCGAATGCCTCTTTGGGGTGGTTACTGCTATTTCGCCAGCAGCCGCTATTGCCTGCCCTGCTCGTTGATCCCACCCTTCAGGACTCGCTGAGCTACTGGATGCCGCTGGAAGCCTCCATGATGGTAGAGTTGGCGGATGATTTGGCCGTGGCCATTACGGCCCAAGAAGTCGTACTCCTGAATCGCCCTCTTACCAAAACCAATCAACGCCTTGAAGGGCTTGCCCATACCGACCCTTTGACCCAGTGCTGGAACCGCTACTATACAGAGCTCGTCATTGAGGATTTGAGCCACTCAACCCTCCGCTTTGCCATGCTGATGTTTGATATCGATAATTTTAAACATATCAACAACACCTATGGTCATGCAGTGGGCGATGCTATCTTGCGCGATATTGCCCACTTGGTGCAGCAAACCCTAGCACCCGATGACCACCTTGGCCGCTGGGGAGGTGAAGAGTTTATCGTTATCGCCAAAGGGCTTGACGAGGGCGCCAGCCTTAAACTTGCCAACCGTCTTTGCCTAAGCGTAGAGCAGCATATCTTTGCCATCGACGAGCCAGTGACCATCAGTGTCGGACTGACGCTTGTACAGCCCGGCGACCAGCCCCGCCATTTATTTGAACGCGCTGACCAAGGCATGACATTGGCCAAAATGGCGGGTAAAAACCAAGTCGTTATTTGCTAATCCCTGGCAGCGTGTTTTTCATAGGCAATCCCCATGCAGCAGCTATTACTCATTGGTGCGGGCCATGCCCACGCTTTTGTTCTCGAAGCCTTTGCCAAACGGCCCGATCCAAACATTGCGATTACCGTTGTGAGCGACGCTCGCTTTGCGGCGTACTCCGGCAGCGTGCCGGCATGGCTGTCAGGGGAGTGCACGCTGCGGGAAACGCAAATGGATATCGACGCGCTGTGCCAGCGTGCGGGCGCTCGGTTTATCGCCTCTCCAGCCGTGGCGCTCACTACCCTCAAGCGCCAAGTCACGCTGGCGGATGGCAGTGTTCTGCCGTTTGACGTGGCATCCCTCAACGTGGGCTCGACCCTGCAACTGCCTCGAACGCTCACCACAGAAAACGATAATGAAGCCCTGCCCACGCTACTGGCCATGCGCCCACTTAGTTCGCTGCACCAGCGCTGGCAGGCCTTAAAAGAAGCGGTTGCCAAGCTCCCTCGAGGCACGCAGCAGAACGTCGTTAGCGTGGGCGGCGGTGCAGCGGGCTGCGAAACCCTGATGAGTGTATTGGCGCAGTTGCGCCGCCAGCGCCCGGATATTGACTGGCAAGGCGCGCTGATTAGCGCCTCTACAACGCTGCTACCGGGCGCGGGTAGGTTGCCCCGCTGGTTAACGGCGCGGGCACTGAGGCGTACGGGTATTAGCGTACACGCGGGTGTACGGGGCCACGCCTTAGTAGCGGGCGGGGTAAGTAGTGACGCAGGCGGGCGAATTGAGGCCGATATCGTACTCTGGGCAACCGGCGCCGTGGGGCAGCAGTGGTTAAAAAATACGCCATTGCCGCTGAACGAGAAGGGTTTTATCCATGTTAATGCATCGCTTGAGGTCAGTGGTCAGCCGGGGATCTTTGCCGCTGGCGACTGCGCGGCGTTTACCCCACCGCTGCCCAGTGCAGGTGTTTATGCGGTGCGCATGGGGCCGTTACTGGCAGACAACCTGCGTGCCGCTTGCCACCAAAAGACACTGGTGCCCTGGCAGCCACCCCGCCGCGTGCTGGCGTTGATTGGCACCGGTGACGGCCACGCTATCGCCAGCCGCGGAGCTATCGGCGTTGCTGGCAAGTGGGTATGGCAATGGAAAAAGCGGATTGATGCGCGCTTTATCGCCCGCTTCAACCCGCCCTTTAAAGACTGAATGGCTGGATTAATTGCCTTCGCGCCAGCCGCCTAATACCCGACTATCTGGCCCAAAAAAGACCAGGCGGTCGTGGTCGATCAAGTAACGATAAGCGGTTTCCATCATCTCCGTGACGCGCTTAGCATCGCCCATTTGCGGACATGCCATCCGCGTAGTGGCCAGCTCGCTAAACGCAATGCGCTGATTCTCGCCTAGCGTTACCTTGCCTGTCAGGCGGTTACAGCCGTCATGACCACTTACGCTTCCATCACGAGCTATCTGGAAAAAAGGCGTTTCCGGCATCGACAGCCGCTCATCGGTGCCCACCAACAACAGGTTCCAGCGCTGATCGACAATGGCGCCCGAAAGTGAGGAACCACCTGGTTCCTGCGTTGCTGTGCTTGGCCCGGGTGCACTGCTACAAGCACTTAGCAGCAGCACAGACGACGCAAGCAGTGGCCATAAACGCCAGCTTTTCTTGGTCATAGTGAATCGTCCTTGTTTGATAGCCTTTCGGGATAGTTACCAGCTACCGGTATTTTCCATCGACGCCCAGGGCTCTTGCGGCTCGAGCGCATCGCCTTTTTGCAGCAGCTCGATAGAGATGCCATCAGGCGATTTCACAAACGCCATATGACCATCGCGAGGCGGGCGATTGATGGTTACGCCGTTGTCCTGCAGGTGCTGGCAAAGGGCGTAAATATCGTCAACGCGGTAGGCCAGGTGACCAAAGTTGCGCCCGCCAGTGTACTCCTCCGGGTCCCAGTTATAGGTCAGCTCTAGCTCGGGCGCTGTCAGGCGCTCGGAGCGCGCTTCGTCTTCAGGCGCGGCTAGAAACACCAACGTAAAGCGGCCTTTCTCGTTCTCTTTACGACGAACTTCTTTAAGGCCCAGCAAATCACAGTAAAAACGCAGCGAAGCATCTAGATCACTCACCCGTGCCATTGTATGTAGGTATTGCATATCCACTCCTAAGAAAAAAGACCGTAGCCACTCTTTACAAAAACGTGACAGCGCGAATAAAACGCCGCAACGCTGTACAATTAAATCATAACGTTTATCTTAGCTGGGTTTACCCGTCGGAGAAACCTGTGGATTCAGTCACGCAAGCGGCGCTTGGCGCTGCCATTGGCGGTGCCGTGCTAGGCCGACGTTTGGGCCGGAAAGCCATTCTCGTTGGCGCCGTTCTGGGCACCTTACCGGATCTTGATGTGATATTGGATTACGGTGACGCCGTGGCCAATGTTACCGAGCATCGCGGCTTTAGCCATTCCCTGTTCGTACTGACGGGCTTGGCGACGCTGCTGGCATTGCTGTGCGCCCGCTTTGCGCCCGTTCGGACGATTAGCCTAGCCCGCTGGTGGTGCTTTTTTTCGCTTATTCTGCTGACGCACCCGCTGCTCGATGCATTGACCACCTACGGTACTCAGCTTCTGTGGCCACTCGATATAGCGCCTGCTGCATGGCCGATCATTTTCATCATCGACCCGCTTTACACCCTTGCCCTGCTCATCGCCCTGGGCGTTGGTTTGGTCTCTTTGCGGGTTAGAAAAGCCTGCACTTGGGGGCTTGCCATTAGCTGTATGTATCTTGCGTTAGCGGCGGGGGCAAAGTTGATGGTCGAACAGCGAATCGCCCCGGTGCTGGCGGAACAGGGGCTACAAGAAGCCCCTCTTTTGATACAGCCGACGCCGTTCAATATCGTGCTGTGGCGCGCCACCGTAGTGGACGATGACCGCTATTATGAAAGTTTAATCAGTGTGTTTGACGGTGACAGCCCGCCCCGCCTGGAACCCCTCATTCGTAATTCAGCCTTGGAAGGGCCGCTTTCCGCCAGCCAGCAAGGGCAGCGTTTGGCCTGGTTTGCCGGGCCTTTTCTGCGCTATGAAGAGCGTTGGCTGAACGGTAAAGAGACGCTCATTGCCACTGATATAAGGCTCGGTTTTCCGGGGTTTCATCCGTTTAGTTTCACCCTGGCAACGTTAGAAGAGGAGCGCTGGGTGCCGCTGGCGGTGAGCGAGCAGGTGGAAAGCTCGCGCGGTATTCAAATGACAACGCTCTCTCGACTCGCCGCCCGCGCGGCGGGCAACACCTCGGCTCTCTGCGCCAGCGATTTCGTGGCGCAGCAGTGGCGGGCCGAGCGTGTTATCTACCGCTGCTGAGCTATCTTTTTTTATTAGCTAAACCTAGGGAGCAATACCTTGGCCACAGCCACTATACTGCTCCCCGCCGTAAGTTAGCGTGACCCTGGCAGGGAAAGGCTTGCCGCTCATGTCATCAAAGCAGGCGCCGGCTTCAATGCGAACGCGAAAGAAAGGTTCCACATCCGCGTTTTCAATGACCACTCTGCCTGCTTCGTTGTCCATCACACTGACCATATAGGGTTGTTGGGCGCTCTCTTCCCCATAGTTGAGCTCCATCGTCAGTGTAGGGGTATCATTCGCCAAGGCAACCGACCAGCCAGGCTCGTTGCCCTGCCCGCGGAACATGACCCCTGGATGATCTTTACGGGTAGAGGCATCACGGCTAGCGGCCAGCTCGCACTTGAGTTGGCCACGGGGGGTTTCGACCAACGCCTGCTCACCGCGATTCCAGAAGCTGATTTCGCCGTCTTGATAACGGGCACCGCTGGCCACCACCGCTTGCGGCAGCCGCCAGGCGCCATGCAGTGACCAAAGCCGCAGCGTTTCACCGTCGACAGCGGTGATCAAATGCTGACGTGCTGGGCTGCAGTGCCACGCATCGAAGCGCTGCGCCGAGCCGGGAAAAAGTGCCGAGGGTAAAAAAGGGGCTCGGTTCTCCAGTGTGGCCTGGTTAGCTGTCGTCGTTTCGGTGGAGGGCGTCGCTGCACAGCCGCCGATAACGACCGCCATGCCTGCTGCGGCAATGGCGCCACCCCATGCGTGTAACCTCTTCATTCAGCGCGCTCCCTTTGTGTCTAGTGCTCTTGCTGTCTGTATCGTTTATCCGCGTTTGAACGCCTGCAGGTCATGGGTATCAATACGCTCCACCTGCGGGGGCAACCCCAGCGCTTCGCGTTTGATCTTAACCTGTTTTTTTTCAGCCAGCCGCTCAGCGTCGTCGTCGGTGGTACGCCCGTTAAGCTCTGCCAACTGCGCCATGCCCTGATGATAGAAGGTCAGCAGATCCAGCGCCGTGCGATTATCCTCTTCCACTGCTTTGCGCAGTTGGGAGAGGTAGCCGCTGACTAGCGACAAGTGATGCTTGAGTTGCCAGACATAGCGTACTTCGGTCATCCACGGGCGCTCCCGCAGCACGGCAAAGAGCGCACTGGTGGCCAGCAAGCCGAGGAAGACACCAAGGGCATTGAGCCAAAGGCTGCTACCAAAAGTGGAAGTGAGGAGCATGGAGAACAGCAGACCAAAAATAATCAGCTGCCCTGCCATGGCAAAGCTGATCATGCGGGCTTTGCGACGGTAGGTCTCGGGGTCGTGGTGTTCTAAGGTAAAAACCATGGCCAGCCTCATCATCAAAATAAGTGTCTTATGATACGGGGCTGGCCAGGGCAAACAAGTAATAGTGTTAGCGAGGGTTAACGCAAACGCTCGGCGGCGGTTTTGAGTAAGTGCTCGGTAGTCTCCCAGCCCACGCAGGCATCGGTCACCGACACACCGTAGCGCATGGCGCCTGGCTTGAGCGGCTGCTTGCCTTCGAATAGATGGCTTTCCAACATCAGCGCGACTAGGTTGGCATCACCCGCCTGGCGTTGCGCCAACACATCCAGCATCACTTCACTCTGGCGACGGTGATCCTTACGCGCGTTGGCGTGACTACAGTCCACCATCAGGCGCGGGTTTTGGCCTGCGTTACGCAGCGCGGTGGTTGCCGCTCGGACGTGTTTTGCCTGGTAGTTGGGCTCACCGTGCCCACCGCGCAGTACCACATGGGTATGGGGGTTGCCTTCGGTCTGCTGAACGATCGGGAAACCTTGAGGATCGACGGCGAAACGCTGATGGGGTTGGGCGGCGGCTTGCATGGCATCAATGGCCACTTGAATATCGCCGCTGGTAGCATTTTTAAAGCCGACGGCAGCGCTGAGATCGCTGGCAAGCTCACGGTGTAGTTGGGATTCGGTGGTGCGCGCGCCAATCGCGACCCAGCTCAGCAAGTCATCCAGGTAAGGTGCCAGCATCGGCTGCAAGAGCTCGGTTGCCACCGGCAAGCCACGCGCGGCCACGGCGTGCATTAGCTCCCTGGACAGTTTCAAGCCGCGGGGCATATCGCCGCTGCCATCCAAGTCCGGATCGTATGCCAGCCCTTTCCAGCCCACGGTGGTGCGTGGTTTTTCAATATACACACGCATCACGGGTAATAGCTGCTCGCTTACTTCTTCACTAAGGGCCGCCAGGCGATCGGCGTACTCAAGCGCAGCATCTGGGTCATGCACTGAGCAGGGGCCCACAACTACCAGCAAACGGTCATCATGCCCGTTTAAAATTTGCTGAACGGCATGACGCTGGCGCTCAACCTGCTCACTTAAAGCACCGTTTAGCGGCAGATGCTGACGGAGTTCGGCAGGGGTAGGCAGCCTTTTGGCCGTGGTTTCAAAGGCGCTTCGCGTAGCGAACTGGGCCGTGCTGGTGGTCGGGTGATTCACAACAGTGCTGATGGGCGCATTCATGATTAATTCTCCGTCATCTTACATCGTTTGACTAAGTGACCACCCAGGCAAACGCGGTCGGAGGTGGCAGCTGGCACCGACCGCGCGTCGCTAAATCGCCAACCATAGCCATAGCCCACATAGCCAGTTGCGAAAGCGTTCGTCAGTGCGCGATAAATCATGATGCTGCTCCTTGATGTAACAACGATGAAAATTGACCAACCCCGTTAATGGCAGAGATCCAAAACGCCAAAAGCCCCGGCGGGGTTACCGACCGGGGCTTCTGTGCTTGCGGCAGGCAACCGAGTGGTGTGCCTGTTGGCGCGACGTTAGGCGTCGGCCAGGGGCACACCGTGGCTAAACCAATACCAATAAGAAACCGCGCGATTCATGACCACACGCACGCCACCAGCCATCGCTGGCTGTTGCTTAACGCTGTGTGTGGAGAGACATGACTGCATGGTTGCTTCCGTTGGTAATGAATAGCCCTGTGGGCTGCCGCAATGGCGTTGTGGCTTTATCCTGCCTGCAAGCGTTTTAAATGGCAACACTCAGCCGCTAAAAGCTTGTACCCAACCAATGGTCGCGGGCAGCGCCGTCATACTAACGAGCACCACCACGCCCAGGAAAATGGCGAGAAAGCCTGAGTCGTCTTTAAAGTCTTCGTCGTGATGGGCCATGTTAGCCTCCTTTTTATCAACGCTATGTCAGGGGATGCAAAAATATGGGGCTATATTAAGTAGTTCGCGGAGCGTAGGCAAACACATCCGAGAACACGCGCTCAAGCTTCACACCCTTAGCGTCGAGCACATCCAGACAGGCGTAAACCATGCCTGGAGAGCCTGATAAATACACATCATGGGTGTCTGGGGCAATCTCGGCAGCTTGCAACACTTGATCGATACGCCCTTGATGATGATGAATGCGCGCCCCGGCCGCCATGGGCTCTTCCAGTGGTAGCTCGGTCACTGCATGAAACGCGACGTTGGCGTGGGTTTGCGCCCACTGGCTGGCCAACTGCTCTAAATAGAGATCGCGGTGCTCCCGGGCGGCCCACCAAAGCGAAATGTCTCGTTCGGGCTGTTCATGCAGTACCGCTTCGACAATGGCTTTCATCTGGGAAAAACCGGTTCCTGCTGCAATCAGCAGTAACGGCCTTTCGCTCTCGCGATCAAGCACGCACTCACCGCCGGGCAAACGCAGCGTGAGCTGGTTGGCTACCTGCAGCAGTTTACGCAGCCGTGCTGAGTTATCCCGCTCCGGCCAGTGCTGAATATGCAGCTCGATAACACCATTGCGTCGATCGGCACTGGCGATGGAAAACGGCACCCATGTCGTATCGTCTATCTTCAGCTCTAAATACTGCCCCGGGGCATGCTGCATGGCTTCGGCGCGCCCGGCTAGCGTTACACCAAACACATCGGGGTTTAAGTTTTCAACCTCGGTGACTTGGCAAGTCAACGTCCTTGCACTCATGAAAGCCTCTTTTAACAAATTCGATCAGCGGTACAGCGCATTTAAAGGCGAGCGGGCGGCAACTCAAGGCCAATACCTAGCGCTTCCCAGCGCTCATCCACCCGCGCTTTGACATTTTCGTCCATCACGATGGGCGTACCCCACTCACGATCGGTTTCGCCGGGCCACTTGTTGGTGGCATCAAGTCCCATCTTGGAGCCGAGCCCTGAGACCGGTGAGGCGAAATCGAGATAATCGATGGGTGTATTCTCAACCATCACGGTGTCGCGTGCGGGGTCCATGCGGGTAGTAATCGCCCAAATCACGTCTTCCCAGTTACGCGCGTCCACATCATCGTCCAGCACGATCACGAACTTGGTGTACATAAACTGGCGAAGGAAACTCCATACCCCCATCATCACGCGCTTGGCGTGGCCGGGATACTGCTTCTTCATGGTGACGACCGCCATGCGGTAGGAACAACCTTCCGGCGGCAGGTAGAAGTCGACAATTTCGGGAAACTGTTTGCACAGAATGGGCACGAACACTTCGTTGAGCGCCACGCCGAGAATCGCCGGCTCATCCGGCGGACGCCCCGTATAGGTCGAGTGATAGATCGCATCACGGCGCATGGTCATCCGCGTGATGGTAAACACCGGGAAGTGGTCGACCTCATTGTAGTAACCGGTGTGGTCACCAAAGGGGCCTTCCGCCGCCATGTCATCCGGGTAGATAAAGCCTTCGAGGATAATCTCGCTGGAGGCGGGCACATCAAGATCCGCATGACCGCACTTTACTAGCTCGGTGCGTGAACCGCGCAGTAGCCCCGCAAAGGCGTATTCTGAGAGTGAGTCGGGTACCGGCGTCACGGCGCCCAAAATCGTCGCCGGGTCGGCACCCAGCGCCACCGCGACCGGGAAAGGCTCGCCAGGATGGCTTTTTTGAAACTCCAGAAAATCCAAGGCGCCGCCACGATGGGAGAGCCAGCGCATGATTAGCCGGTTCTTGCCAATCTTCTGCTGACGGTAAATCCCTAGGTTCTGGCGCTTCTTGTTCGGCCCTTTGGTAATCACCAGTGGCCAAGTGACCAGGGGTGCCGCATCGCCCGGCCAGCAGTGCTGAATCGGCAGCAGGCCTAGATCGACCTCGTCGTCTTCGTACACCACTTCCTGTACCGGGGCGTGCTTGACGTTTTTCGGCCCCATGCTGAGCACTTGCTTGAAGATCGGCAGCTTGTCCCAGGCATCTTTCAAGCCTTTGGGGGGATCAGGCTCTTTGAGAAACGCCAACAGCTTGCCTACTTCTCTGAGGGCTTCTACCGAGTCTTGACCCATGCCCAGCGCAACCCGTTTGGGGGTGCCAAACAGGTTGCCCAGCAATGGCATGTCGTGGCCTTTGACGTTTTCAAACAGCAACGCCGGGCCACCAGCACGCAAGGTGCGGTCGCAAATTTCGGTGATTTCCAGATAAGGATCGACTTCGACATGAATACGCTTGAGTTCACCCTGCGCTTCAAGCGCCGCGATGAACTCCCGCAAGTCTTTATACTTCAAGGCACGCTCCCTGGCTGGCGAATGCGCCGCTCTAGCGGCGCTTCATCGCTTCAAAGAATTCAAGATTGGTCTTGGTATCTTTCAGACGGTCGATCAGGAATTCAGTGGCAGCGGTGTCTTCCATCGGGTTGAGCAGCTTGCGCAGGATCCACATGCGCTGCATTTCATCCTCAGAGGCCAGCAGGTCTTCACGACGGGTGCCACTGCGACGAATATTGATCGCCGGGAATACACGGCGCTCGGCCAGCTTGCGATCCAGATGGGCTTCCATGTTGCCGGTACCCTTGAACTCTTCGAAGATGACTTCGTCCATCTTGGAGCCGGTATCGACCAGCGCCGTGGCGATAATCGTCAGGCTGCCGCCCTCTTCGATGTTACGCGCCGCACCAAAGAAGCGTTTCGGTTTCTCAAGGGCGTGGGCATCGACACCACCGGTCAGTACTTTGCCGGAACTAGGTACGACGGTGTTGTAGGCACGCGCTAAGCGAGTGATCGAGTCGAGCAGGATGACCACGTCTTTCTTGTGCTCAACCAGGCGCTTGGCTTTCTCGATGACCATTTCGGCCACTTGCACGTGACGCGCAGGCGGCTCATCGAAGGTCGACGCCACCACTTCGCCACGCACGGTGCGCGACATTTCGGTCACTTCCTCAGGGCGCTCATCGATCAGTAGCACGATCAGATGACACTCTGGGTTGTTGCGCGTGATGGAGGTCGCGATGTTTTGCAACATCAGCGTTTTACCCGCCTTGGGCGGCGATACCAGCAAACCACGTTGGCCTTTACCGATCGGCGCGGTTAAATCGATGATCCGCGCGGTAAGGTCTTCCGTGGAGCCGTTACCGATCTCCATACGCATACGATCGTCTGGGAACAGCGGCGTCAAGTTCTCAAACAGGATCTTGTGCTTGGCGTTTTCCGGACGGTCAAAGTTGATTTGACTGACCTTCAGCAGGGCGAAGTAGCGCTCACCCTCCTTCGGTGGACGGATTTTGCCGGAAATGGAGTCACCCTTGCGCAGATTGAAACGGCGGATCTGCGAAGGCGATATGTAGATATCGTCGGGACCGGCGAGATACGAGCTGTCAGCGCTACGCAGGAAGCCAAAGCCATCCTGAAGAATTTCCAGCACACCGTCGCCATAGATATCCTCGCCACTTTTGGCGTGTTTTTTCAGGATGGCGAAAATGATGTCCTGCTTGCGCGAACGGGCCAAGTTATCAATACCCATTTCACGGGCGATATCGAGGAGCTCGGGAACGGTTTTTTGCTTGAGTTCAGTGAGATTCATCGGTGTGTTAGAAAGTTGCTCATGGAAGCTGGGCGCCAGGCGCCGGGAGTAAGACAGGAGGCGTGACAGTGACGCCGTGTGATGCGTTCAGACCCCGGTAAAGGCACGCACTCGAAGATGAAAGGAACGGCGTTGGACTTAGCTAACAATGCGTCTGCTAGTTGTTATTAAGACTCAACTCGAGGGTGCTAACACTTGTCTACGCTGGTTCAAACAGGAGCTTGGTTGAACCAGTGGGTTATCTGACGACTTGGAATTCTGGCTGACGCTAACGAGATAAACAGTAAGTAACGTCTGGGGTGACCAAGGTGCCGTACTTGAACGACGCATGCAAGGTGATTTATCTAATCGATCTAAACCATCAACCTTAACAGCGCAGTGCTTATGGACACACTAACTAACAAGGCCAGATCAAGCCAGTTGCTCGATGGTAGTCAAGCGCTGCGACAAACGCAAGCTTTGCAATTGACAATAGATTGAGGTCACCGCAACCTTGGCACAGCCAACACGAAGGAAAGCTCATGCCCAAGGACATTTTGCTCCCCATTGACACCCCTGCCACGGAGGCAGACAACGGTGCGCCACAGCGCTTAGCCGCCATTGACCTGGGCTCTAACAGCTTTCACCTACTGGTGGCCAACTACCAGCATGAACGCCTTCAGGTGGTGGCTCGTTTAGGTGAAAAAGTGCAGCTCGCCGCGGGCCTAGACGATGACGGAATGCTGAGTGAAGCCGCCATGCAGCGTGCATTAGACTGCCTCGGCCGCTTCGCGCCCTTTTTAAGCGATATTACCAATGCCAATCTGCGCATCGTAGGCACTAACGCGCTTCGCGACGCACACAATAGCCAAGCATTTATTGAGCGCGCGGAGGCCCAACTTGGCCACGCCATCGAAATCATTGCCGGCCGCGAGGAGGCGCGCCTGATCTATCTAGGTGCTGCCCACGCGCTGGCCGAAAACGGCCGACGCCTGATAGTCGATATTGGCGGCGGCTCGACCGAATTTATCATCGGTGAAGCCTTTGAGCCCAAGGCGCTGGAAAGCCTGCGCATGGGCTGCGTCACCTTCTCCCGGCGCTTCTTTCCCGACGGTGAATTGAACGAAAAACGCATGCGCCGCGCCGAGCTGGCCGCCCTGTCGGAATTGGCCAATATTCAACGCCCTTATCAGCGCCTGGGCTGGGATGACCCGGTCGGCTCGAGCGGTACCATTAAGGCCGCCGCCAGCGTCCTGTACGCCTACGGCGACACGCCCCATGAAGGTGTGATCACCCGTGACGGATTGAAAAAATTACGCGAGCGCCTACTCAAGTGCAAACAACTGGACAAAGTCGAGCTGGAAGGCCTCAAGGCTGACCGCGCCAAAGTCTTCCCAGCGGGCATCGCCATTCTTGGGGCGATTTTCGAAGCCTTTGATTTAACTCAGATGCGCTTCGCAGACGGCGCCTTGCGTGAAGGCGTTCTTTACGATATGGCCGGGCGCAATACCGCCGAAGACTCGCGCTCGAAAAGCCTTGAGTCGCTACAGCGCACGTACGATGTTGATAACCGTCAGGGGCTTAACGTCGCCGACACCGCCGAGCGGCTGTTTCAGCAGGTACGTCATGCGTGGTCGCTCAACCCCGATCAAGCACGTTACCTGCAGTGGGCCAGCCAAGTGCATGAAATTGGCTTAGCCATTTCTCACAGCCAGTTTCATCGCCACGGCGCGTACCTGCTGGAGCACTCCGATCTCGCTGGTTTTTCACGCCCTGAACAGCGCCAATTGGCTTTTTTAGTGCGGGCTCATCGTCGCAAATTCCCCTTGAAAGAGTGGCAGGCGCTGCCTGACGCGCAGCAGGCCGTGACCCAGAAACTTGCCAGACTGCTGCGCTTAGCCGTATTGCTCAATCATTCGCGGCCTGAAAATGCCCCCCCGCTGCCAGCGATAAGCGCCGACAGCGATAGCTTGACCATCGCACTCCCGGAAAGCGACGAACCCACGCTACTGAGCACCGACTTGGAACAAGAGCAGGCCTTCATGGAAGCCGCTGGGTTCAAGCTTGTGATTCAGCAGACAAAGTCAGACGCGTAAAGGCGACCCCCTCGGCCTGCCATAGCAGTTGGTTCGGGGGGGCCACCACTCCCAAACACACTGATGCCTGCATGATCACCACCAGCCTCCCACGCTCCCAGGGCGGTACTTCCGCCTCCTGCAGCAGTCGCTTCACATCGCGCCTACCACGTTCAGCCAGACGAATGACCTCACCGCCCTGACGCCAGGTGACCCTGAGCGGTTGAGACGACGGTTGGCAGGGCACTTTTAACGTGGACACTTGCCAGCCCAGCGGCCCGATGGGCGTTTCCAGGGGCGCGTGACCATCCCAGTGGGCTTCCCATGCCGGTAGCGGCTTAAGAGGTGCCATCAGATAGAGCCGCTGACGCCACAGGCGCGCCTGAGCGCCCGGCCATTCGATGCATACGGCGGCATCGGATTTGGCGTGTAGCTGATCCAACAGACTCTCCAAACGTTTTTGGGGAGGCGTTGGCAAGCCCTGCTGTTGGCAAAGCGTGCGCACCAGCAGTCGTTGCCGCGGGCGAGCGCGTGACCGCAGATCACTACTCATGAGGAAAGGATTGCCAACCATTAGTGTTTGTAGCTCTTGCCGGGCATATTCATGCAGCAAGGTGTCGGCGTCACTGGCATGTTGGGCGCTACTTGCCAGCGCTGCTGCTGCCGCTGGCCAACGCTTGCGCAGCGTTGGTAGCACCTGGTGACGCAGTCGATTGCGATCAAACTCAACATCACGATTGGTGGGGTCTTCACACCAAGTGAGAGCAAGTGACCGCGCGACGGTTTCAAGCGTTTCACGACGCTGCGTTAGCCACGGCCGCAGCAGCGTGATGCCCTGGGCATCACGTCGATAAGGCATACCCGCCAGACCACGCACACCGCTGCCGCGCAGCGCCGCCAACAAAAAGGTTTCGGCTTGATCGTTCTGGTGCTGGGCGAGCCAAAGCGCATCTCCTGCAGGCAGCGTGGCAAAAAAGGCCTCGTAGCGAGCGTTGCGCGCCGCCCCTTCAATGCCCTCGCCGTGGGTATCCACGTCCACCTTGACGACGGACAACGGCACATTGCTGCGTTCACACAGCGTCCGACAGTGGGCTTCAAATGTCGACGCTGCCGCTTGCAGGCCATGATTGACATGAATGGCTCGCAGGGGGCGTTCTGCTTGTTCACAGACCTGTGCGGCTAATGCGAGCAGCAGGCAGGAGTCCAAACCGCCCGAGAGTGCCACCCAAATAGAGCGCCCCGGCGGGGTTTCCGCCAGGGCGTCTTTCAGCAGGCCTTCGAGCGTATTAAGCGGCTGAGGCGCCATAGCTCATCAAGCGCTTGTAGCGGCGCTCTAGTAGCGCGTCAGTATCCATCGCCTGCAAACGTTCCAGGCTCGCCGTGAGCGCTTCTTTGACGCGCTCAGCGGTGGTGAGCGGATGGCGGTGAGACCCACCGAGTGGCTCTTTGATCAGCGAATCGACGAAGCCCAGCTCTTTTAAACGCTCAGCGGTGATACCCATGGCCTGTGCGGCATCAGAAGCCTTGGTGGCGCTCTTCCACAGAATCGAGGCACAGCCTTCCGGCGAAATCACCGAGTAGGTAGAGTACTGCAGCATCTGTAGCTCATCACAAACGCCAATGGCCAACGCGCCACCGGAGCCACCTTCACCCACCACCGTGGAGATAATCGGTGTTTTCAACCGCGACATAACGGCGAGATTGTAGGCGATAGCCTCGGACTGACCGCGCTCTTCCGCATCGATGCCGGGATAAGCACCGGGGGTATCGATAAAGGTCAGAATCGGCATTTTGAAGCGTTCGGCCATTTCCATCAGGCGGCACGCTTTGCGGTAGCCTTCAGGGCGGGGCATACCGAAGTTGCGGCGCACTTTCTCTTTTACATCGCGGCCTTTTTGATGACCAATCACCATCACCGGTGAGTCGTTCAAGCGCGCAATACCACCCACTAGCGCGGCATCATCGGCGAAATTGCGATCACCGTGCAGCTCGTCGAAATCGGTGAAGACATGCTCTAAGTAGTCCAGCGTATAGGGGCGCTGGGGGTGCCGGGATAGCTGGGAAACCTGCCAGGGAGTCAAATCCTTGAAGATCGATTCCGTCAGCTTGCGGCTCTTCTCTTCCAGCCGAGAGATCTCGTCGGAAAGGTTGACTTGGCTATCGGAGCTGACTAGACGAAGCTCCTCAATTTTTGCCTGTAGTTCGGCAATGGGCTGTTCAAAATCGAGATAGTTAGGATTCATCGGCGCTGCCTATAAGCTGCTTGTAAAAAACAAGCCTGATCAAAATAAGTATTGATAAGCAATGAGAGAATAATGAGCATTATCGCACCCTGACCCTGCTACGCAAGTTGAGTGCCTGCCCTACGGTACTTTAACGATAACGTAACTGAACGCCCGTTTGGCCCTGCACATCTTTTAACGCCAGCAATAGATCATCGCTCGGCGCCACTTTCCACTCGTCGGCGAGCTCCAGCCAAGCGACGGCTGCCGGATGGCGATACTGCAGCCTCACCGGCAAGCCCTCCTCATCACGATAAGGCGTTAAGCTGTCGCGCAGCGTCTCGATCAAACGGCCATTGATCTGACCCGCATCCAGGGCAAGCTCCACTGCCTGGCCGTAGCGTATGCGTGCAGTCACCATCGGCGTGACATCCTTGCCGCGCAGGCGCAGACCACCCGAGAACTCATCGCTGGACACCTCGCCCTCAACGATCAACACCTGGTCGGCCTCAATCTGACCGCGCAACTGCTCAAAAAGCTCCCCAAACAGCGAGGCTTCAATACGCCCGGTGCGATCATCCAGGGTAATGAACGCCATGGTGTCGCCGCGCTTGGACTTCATGGTGCGTACCCCCACCACCAGCCCTGCCACCCGCTGAGGATCACGTGATGGCTTTAAATCACTGATTCGGGTCGACACAAAGCGCTTCAATTCCCGCTCGTACTCGTCGATCGGGTGGCCTGTCAGGTAAAGCCCTAGGGTGTCTTTCTCCCCAGAGAGGCGCTCGCGATCGGTCCACTCTCGGGCGTTGATATATTCAGCGTAAACGTTGCTATCGCCTTCACCGGCCTCTGCATCGTTGCTAAAGGCATCACCAAACATATCCAGCATCCCCAGATTCTGGTTGGCATGGTTCTGTGCAGCGGCTTTTAACGCGTCTTCCATGGCGGCAAACAGCACCGCGCGATTGGGGCCAATTGTGTCCAACGCACCGGAACGAATCAGTGCTTCCAGGGTGCGCTTGTTCATTCGCTTGGGATCGATACGGCGGCAGAAGTCGAAGATATCCTTAAACGGACCATCGGCCTCGCGGGCTTCCACAATGGCGCCAATCGGGCCTTCGCCCACCCCTCGAATGGCGCCCAGACCATAAACCACTCGGGCATCGGTATCGACGGTGAACTTGTAGCCGCCCACGTTGACATCCGGCGGCGTCACGGTGAGTTTGAGGTTGCGGCACTCCTCAATCAGGGGTACCACCTTATCCAGGTTGTCCATTTCCGTGGACATAACGGCGGCCATAAAAGGCCCCGGATAGTGGGCTTTCAGCCACGCGGTTTGGTAGGAAACCAAGGCGTAGGCGGCCGAGTGCGACTTGTTAAAGCCGTAACCCGCGAATTTCTCTACCAAGTCAAAGATGTTACCAGCAAGATCTTTATCGATGCCGTTGGCGGCACAACCTTCCATAAAGCCGTCGCGCTGCTTAGCCATCTCTTCGGGCTTTTTCTTACCCATGGCACGGCGCAGCATATCGGCCTGGCCAAGGCTGTAGCCCGCCATGACCTGAGCGATCTGCATGACCTGCTCTTGGTAAAGGATGATGCCGTAGGTGGGCGAGAGCACCGGTTTTAACAGCTCGTGCTGGTAATCCGGGTGTGGATAAGAGACTTCTGCCCGGCCGTGCTTACGGTTGATAAAGTCATCCACCATGCCCGATTGCAGCGGGCCTGGGCGGAACAGCGCCACCAGGGCGATCATGTCGTCTAGCGAGTCAGGCAGCAGGCGTTTGATCAGCTCTTTCATGCCGCGGGATTCAAGCTGAAACACCGCGGTGGTTTCAGCGCGTTTGAGCATCTCAAAGGTCGGCGCGTCGTCCAGCGGGATGCTGTCGATATTGAGCGGCCCCTGGCCATTGACGCTGCGCACCTTATCGACCATCTCCAGTGCCCAGTCGATAATCGTCAGCGTCCGCAGGCCCAGGAAGTCAAACTTGACCAGACCGGCCTCTTCGATATCGTTTTTATCGAACTGAACGACTAAACCAGCGCCATCCTCATCACAGAGCAGCGGTGAGAAATCGGTCAATTTGGTAGGCGCGATAACCACGCCACCGGCGTGCTTACCGGTGCCTCGGGTGGTGCCCTCAAGCTTAAGGGCCATCTCCCAGATCTCTTCGGCCTCTTCGTCGTTGCCGATGAACTCTTTGAGCGCCGGTTCCTGCTCAATCGCCTTGGCCAGGGTCATGCCCACTTCAAACGGAATCAGCTTGGAGAGCTTGTCGCCCAGCGAGTAGGGGCGGCCCTGGGCTCTAGCGACGTCGCGCACTACGGCCTTGGCCGCCATAGTGCCAAAGGTGACGATCTGCGAGACCGCGTTGCGCCCATAGCGCTCGGCGACGTACTCAATCACCTTGTCGCGTTTTTCCATACAGAAGTCGACGTCAAAGTCGGGCATCGAGACACGCTCGGGGTTCAAAAAGCGCTCGAACAGCAGATCGTAGCCGATCGGATCCAGGTCGGTGATCTTTTGCGCATAGGCCACCAACGAACCGGCACCGGAACCACGCCCGGGGCCCACCGGTACGCTGTTATCCTTGGCCCACTGGATGAAGTCCATCACGATCAGGAAGTAGCCGGGGAAACCCATCTGGATAATAACGTTGAGCTCGAATTCCAGCCGGTCACGGTAGCGCTGGTCAATCGCTTTATACTCATCGCTGTCGCGGGGATAGCGCTCAGCGGGAAACAGAAAGTCGAGACGATCCGTTAGGCCATCGTGTGACACTTTGCGGAAAAACTCATCCTGGGTCATGCCCTCAGGAATCTCGAACTCGGGTAGAAAAATCTCACCCAGGCGCACGTCCACGCTGCAGCGCTCGGCAATCATCACGCTGTTTTCCAGTGCTTCGGGGATGTCGGCAAACAGCGCCGCCATCTCGTCGGGGCTTTTTAGGTACTGCTCTTCGGTGTAGCGGCGCTCACGGCGTGGGTCGTCAAGCGCCTTGCCTTCACCGATGGCAACGCGGGTTTCGTGGGCCCAAAAATCTTCGCGCTCTAAAAAGCGTACGTCGTTGGTCGCCACCACCGGCGTGCCGGTTTCAATCGCGAGCTTGACGCTGGCGTGAACACAAGCCTCTTCCAGCGGGCGCCCGGTGCGCACCAGCTCTAGGTAAAAGCGATCAGGGAAGGCGACCTGCCACTCTTCAAGCAGTTGCCGCGCTTCTCGTTCGTGGTCAGAGAGCAGATGGCGACCAATCTCGCCCTCTCGCGCACCGGAGAGTGCTATCAATCCTTCGCTCTGTTCCAGTACCCACTGTTTATCGAGAATAGCGCGGCCCTGGCGCTGACCATGGGTCCAGCCCTTCGAGATCAATTCGGTTAGGTTGCGATAGCCAACGTCATTCATGGCCAGCAGCGTTAGCCGATAAGGGTGAGACTCGTCATGAGGATTCTGCAGCCATAAGTCGCTGCCAATGATCGGTTTCAACCCCGCCCCCTGGGCGGCTTTGTAAAACTTAACCAGACCAAACAGGTTGGTTTCATCGGTCAAGGCCAGCGCGGGCATCGCCCGCTCAGCAGTCGTGCTGACCAGCGATTTGAGTTTAACCAGGCCGTCGACCAGGGAGTATTCACTGTGCAAACGTAAATGAACGAACGGGACCGTCATGAGACTCTCAGAAAAACGCTAGATGAAGAAGATATACGTTAACGCAGCGCCAACTGACGCTGCACAGGCGCAAAGCTACGACGATGTTCGGCCAGAGGCCCGTGAACCGCTAGCGCCGTCAGGTGCTCTTTAGTCGGGTAACCTTTATGACGCGCAAAACCATACTCAGGATAGCACTCATCCAAGGCGACCATTTGGGCATCCCGGGCAACCTTGGCCAGAATCGATGCGGCAGCGATGGCCGCGTGACGCGCATCCCCTTTCACCACGGCCTGCCCAGGCAGCAGATGGCCAGGTAATTTATTGCCATCCACGAGTAGATATTCCGCCGCCGGTGCCAGTGCATCAATGGCTCGACGCATGGCCAAGTGGGTGGCGTGGTAAATATTCAGCGCATCCACTTCGGCAGCGCTGGCTTCTGCCACGGCAAAGGCTAACGCTCGCTCGCGAACCTGACTATCCAGCGCTTCACGCTTGCGCGCCGTCAGCTTTTTGGAATCGGTGAGACCGTAAATCGGCTGAGCAAGGTCTAGAATGACCGCGGCGGCTACCACGCTGCCGATCAGCGGCCCGCGACCTACTTCATCAACCCCTGCCAGACGCTCGCCGCTGTAGGCAATTTCTAGGGTTGGAAAATCCTTATGCTCGATCAACCATTGCGCTGTCACGCTTTCTCTAACGGCCATCTACAGCCTCCAGGGGCTGGCCCGCGGCCAACAGACTGATCGCCTCGGCGGCACGGCGGCTGGCGTTGCGCTGGAGCGTCGCGTGCATTTCGGCAAAGCGTGTTTCCAACGCATGGCGGCTTGCTTCATCGGACAGCATGGCACTGAGCTGGTCGGCAATTGCCTCCGGGGAGGCGGCGTCTTGTATGAGTTCAGGCACCAGCATTTCCTGGGCAATCAAATTGGGCAGCGATACCCACTGGGTTTTTACCATTCGTTTAGCCAGCCAGTGGGTGGCTGGGGCCATTTTGTAGGCCACCAGCATGCTGCGGTGGCACAACATGGCTTCCAACGCGGCAGTGCCCGAGGCCAGCAGAACGATATCGCTGGCTACCATCGCTTCGCGGGCCTGCCCATCTAGCAACGCCGTGCGCTCTGCCAGCACGGGGTAATTAACCAACAGTGCGCTGATTTCCCGGCGACGGTCAGCGGTGGCCGCGGGAATTACCACCTGTAAGGCGGGATGACGTTGGCAGAGCTGCTCGGCGGCGTTAAGAAAAGTGTCACCCAAAAAACGAATTTCATTGGCTCGTGAGCCGGGCAATAGTGCCAACACTTGACTATCCGGCGCCAGCTCCAGCGCTTGGCGGGCAGCAGCACGGTCATTTTCCAGCGGCATTTCATCTGCCAGGGGGTGGCCCACAAAAGCAACGGGAACACGGTGTTCGCGATAGAAGGCAGCTTCAAAAGGGAGCAGTGTCAGCATCCCGTCCACTGACTTGGCAATACCCTTGACCCGCCCCTGACGCCACGCCCATACCGATGGGCTCACATAGTGCACCGTGGAAATGCCCGCCTCTCGAAGCTGTCGCTCCAGGCCTAAATTAAAGTCAGGTGCATCAATGCCGAGCATAATATCCGGCTGCCAGGCCAAGGCTTCGGTTTTCAGGGTACGCCGCACGCGGATCAGTTCGGGGAGGTGCTTAAGCACTTCAACTAGCCCCATTACCGCGAGGGTCTCTAAGGGGAAGCGGCTCTCCATCCCTTCCGCCTGCATACGCGGTCCGCCAATACCGCGAAACTCGACGCCAGGGTGACGCGCTTTAAGCTCGCGCATCAGCCCAGCACCGAGGATATCGCCGGAGAGTTCCCCGGCCACGAGATAGACACGTTGCAGGGTCATCATTGCATAGTCACCGACGGCTTGGCATTAGTTAGCGGGTGATACCGCGGGTCGAGCGCTCAATAGAGGCGGCGAAATGCTCGATTTCGGGCAATGCAAAGCGGCTGCGCATTTCAACGAGCGCTTGTTCGGTGGTCAGCCCTTGACGATAGACCATCTTGTAGGCGGCCGTTAGCGCACTGATCGCTTCAAGGCTGAAGCCACGTCGCTTCAGTCCTACCAGATTCAAGCCCCGCGCTTCGGCGGGGTTGCCGTTGATCATGATATACGCAGGCGTATCTTTGGTGATAATCGAGCCGCCCCCTGCCATGGCGTGATCACCAAAGTGGCAGAATTGGTGAACCGCTGCGAGACCGCCCAGAATGACATGATTGCCAATGGTCACATGGCCTGCCAGGGTGACCTGGTTGGCCAAAATGCAGTCACTACCAATGACGCAGTCGTGACCAACATGGACATAAGCCATGAACAGGTTGCGGGACCCAATCGTCGTTTCACTACGATCCTGAACCGTGCCACGATGCAAAGTGGCACCTTCTCGAATCACGTTATCGTCGCCCATGACCAACCACGTGGGTTCGCCTGCGTATTTCTTATCCTGGCAGTCTTCCCCTACCGAGGCGAACTGAAAAATACGCGTGCGCTCGCCCAGGGTGGTGGGCCCTTTCACCACCACATGCGGGCCAATCACCGAACCAGCACCGATAGTGACGTCGGGGCCGATGATGCTAAAAGGGCCTACCTCAACATCATCAGCAAGACGCGCCGTCGGGTCGACAAGTGCAGTAGGATGTATCAAGCCACCTTCCTCTCGGCACAAATAATTTCCGCTTCGCAAGCCAGCTCGCCATCCACCGTGGCTCGGCATGCGAATTTCCAAATCCCCCGCTTGCCTTTGATAACGTCAGCTTCGAGCGTGAGCTTGTCACCCGGCATTACCGGGCGCTTGAAACGCACGTTATCACTCCCGACCAGATAATAAACGTAACCATCGGCAGGCAGTTTGTTGACTGTTTTAAAACCCAGAATGCCACATACCTGAGCAAGTGCCTCTAGCACTAATACACCGGGCATAATCGGGTGATGGGGAAAATGGCCGTTAAAGAACGGTTCGTTGATGCTGACGTTTTTATACGCCACGATGGATTCGCCGGTGGTTAATTGCGTTACTCGATCCACCAACAAAAAGGGGTAACGGTGGGGCAAGTACTCGCGAATTTCATTAATATCCATAACCATCGTAGCGACCTCTAAAATGACAAAAAACCTGGAACTCATGCAGAGCTTCAGGCAAATATCAGCACGCCTGCTGATGAAAAGGGCTGAGAATTATACCCCGCTACTACTTAACCTAAAGCCAGCAGCGGTAAAATATACAGCGATGACCCAACGCTTTTACTCATTGCGCTGTTTTTTTTCCAGCCTCGCTAAACGTTTAGCGATGTCATCGAGCTGTTTAAAACGTACTGCATTTTTGCGCCATTGGGTGTTAGCCATGGCGCCAGTACCAGAAGAGTAGACCCCTGGCTCATGGATTGAGTTCGTGACTAAACTCATCCCCGTCACTTGAACACCATCGCAGATGGTCAGGTGCCCAGAAAGGCCCACGCCACCACCTAGCATACAGTGTTTACCTACCTTGGTAGAGCCCGCGATACCCACACAGCCAGCTAAAGCACTATGATCACCAATAGTCACGTTGTGGGCAATTTGCACCTGGCTATCGATTTTGACGTCATTGCCAATCACCGTATCACCCAGCGCACCGCGGTCGATGCTCGAACAACTGCCAACCTCGACGTCATCTCCCAGGACAACACCCCCCAGTTGGGCAATCTTATGCCAGCCCGCGCCATCGTGGGCAAAGCCAAACCCGTCACCACCGATGACACAACCGCTTTGTAAGATGCCGCGTTTGCCCACCACCACGCCATGGCAGAGCGTGACATTGGCGTGCAAGCGCGTTTCTTCACCGATAATGCTATCGGCCCCAACCACGCTACCAGCGCCAATAACGACTCGATCACCCAGCACGACGCCGGACTCGATCACGGCATGGGCCTGAATGCAAACATCGGCACCTATTTGCGCATCGTCCGCCACGACCGCGTCTGGATGTATACCCACGACATCGCGAGCAGGCAGCGGATCAAACAACTGAGAAAGCTTGGCGTAGCCTAAATAGGGGTTATCGATCTCAAGACGCGGTACCGGACAGTGCTTGCCATGCTCAGGGTGCAATAGCACCGCAGCTGCCTGTGTGGTCGCTAAATCTTTCAGATAAGCGCGATTCGCTAAAAAGGCCACTTGATCGGGCTGCGCTTCTTTGAGCGTCGCCAAACCACGTATCGGCTGCTGGGCATTACCACTAACGGAGATGCCCAGCTGTCGCGCAATGTCTGCAAGAGTGAGGTGATGAGAAGCGTGCGTCATGAGAGCCCAAGGAAGCAGTGGTGTGGCCGGGCCACACCAATTAGCATTTAAATTTAGTTCAGGGTATCAAAAATCTGTGTGACTTCGTCGGTCACATTGGGCAAATCCACACCGGAGTGGAGCACACCCTGGGGTTCGACCAGTACATCAATATCGTGGCGTTCTAGAACCTGTGCAACTGCTTGCTCAAGCTTAGGCTCAGCACTTTCTAAAAACTGCTGCTCAGAGCGTTGCTGAGCCTGCATGACCTCTTGACGAAGTTGTTCGAAGCGACTGCCCTTTTGCTGCAATTCGCTGATCAACGACTCACGCTGGGACTGCGCCATGGTTTCGCCTTCGTTCTGCAGACGCTGCTGCAACTGCTGCAGCTCATTGCCGAGGTTCTGCGCTTCACGCTGCTGGTTACCAATCTGGCCCTCCAGAGTGCTCATTGATGCTTGTGCAGACTGAGTATTCATCAGCGCCGCACGCCAGTCCAATACGGCGACTTCGGCTGCGTGGGCAGGCAAGATCATCGCGCCCAACAGGCATACCACCGCTGTCAGCTTACGCATTGTGTCAACTCCTTAGGTCACGCCAGCCGCGCGCCGCCATGGCACGCGGTCTAGCAAAATTAGAACGTTTGTCCCAATGAGAACTGGAAGAACTGGGTATCGTCCCCACTCTCGTCGTTCAATGGCTCGGCGACGCTAAAGGTTAGCGGCCCCACCGGCGTCAGCCAAGAGAGGCCAATACCAGCGCTGTAACGTAAATCACCCAAATCAACACCGGAGTTACACTGCTGACGAGCAGCATCTTCTGCAAGCACGTCGTAGCACGAGCTCAGGAAAGTGTTGCCGCCATCCAGAAATAGCGAGGTTTGTAGCGCACGCTGATCTTCAACAAAGGGCATCGGGAAAATAATCTCGGCGCTGCCTTCAATGGAAACATTACCGCCCAAGGTGCGATCACGACCGCCTTCGGTTGCAGGTGTTGTGCGTTGACCCAGGGTATTCGAGGTAAAACCTCGCACAGAGCCAAGGCCGCCTGCATAAAAGTTCTCATAGAAGGGGAAGGGGTCGTTGCCGCCCAGCGTGTCGGCATAGCCGACATTGCCAGTAAATTTGAACGCCCAGGTTTCATCATTATTAATCGGAAACAGCTGTTGAGCGCGGGCGCGCAGCTTGTAGTACTCCGCATCGCTGCCTGGCACGCCCGTCTCTAAAGACAGACGCTGATAGCTACCATCCGTTGGCATAATGCCGCGGTTGAGGTTGTTACGAGTCCAACTGGCGGTCAGCTTCAGGCTTTGCGCATCTTCACCCTCATCCTGAACGTAACGACGAATTTCCGAAGCCGTATCGAAATAGGTTTTTACCGTGAGGTCTTCAACGCTGGCGCCAAAGTTAAGCCGTGAGAGCTCGCTAACAGGGTAACCAAAGTTGATACCCGCGCCGTAAGCATCTGTCGAGAATGTCGAAATATCCGAGTCGGCATAGTCGGTTTCGCGGTAGAACAGATTATAACCACGCGAAATGCCATCCAACGTCCAGTACGGGTCAGTAAAGCCAAAGTTAACGCTGGTAAACGTATCACTGCGCTGCGCGCCCACATTGACGCGATTACCCGTGCCGAGGAAGTTATTCTGCGATAGGCCTACGCCGTAGATAACGCCAGCGCTCTGAGAGAAACCAACGCTCGCAGAGACAGAGCCGGAAGGCTGTTCTTCGACGTTATAGGTAACATCCAATAAATCTGGCTCACCAGGCACCGGCTGGGTATCCACTTCCACTTGACTAAAGAAGCCTAGTCGTTCCAGTCGCTGACGCGATTGTGTAATGGCTTCAGTGGAAGCAGGCGCGCCCTCCAACTGCGTCATTTCACGACGCAACACTTCATCCTGCGTGGTGGTATTGCCGTAGAACTCGATACGACGTACATAGGCACGCTCACCAGGATTAACGGCGATAACCAGATCCACCGTTTCCCCGTCGTCTGACATTTCAGGAACACCCTGAATATCAGCAAACGCGAAACCTTCAGCGCCTAAACGCTGGCGCAGCGCTTCCGTAGACGTATTGACATCGCCGCGGGAAAAAATCTCACCCTCTTCGACGGTCAGCAGTTGGCGAGCTTCATTTTCGCTGATCTGCAGATCACCTGCGAAACGAATATTACCGACGCGATACTGCGTACCTTCATCAACGTTTAAGGTGATAAAGATTTCGGATTTTTCCGGCCCAATCGACACCTGTGTCGAGGTGACATCGAAGTTTACATAGCCTCGATCCAGATAGAACGAACGCAGTCGCTCAATGTCGCCGGATAGCGCTTCACGGGAGTATTCGTCGCTAGAGAACCAGCCGAAAATACGTCCTGGGCGGTCATCAAGTTCGAACACTTCACGCAGCGTTTCGTCGTCAAAGGCTTCGTTACCGACAATATTGATTTGTCGAATCTTGGCAACTTCGCCTTCGTTAATATTGATATTGACCTGGACGCGGCCTTCATCAACTTCTTCGACTTCGGTGTCGATGCTTGCGCTGTAGCGGCCTTGAGCCTGGTAAACGCCTTCCAGTTCGCGCTGAATCTCCTCCAGTGTGGAGAGTTCAAGCACCTGGCCTTCCGAGAGCCCCGATTCACGCAAACCGTTGCGCAGATCCTCTTCGGATATCTGATCATTGCCGCTTATATCTAGCCGTGCAATGGTCGGACGCTCAACCACTTGAATAACCAGTACATCTCCCTCACGTGCCAGAGAGACATCATCGAACAGTCCGGTAGCAAACAAGTCACGGGCAGCGGCAGCCAACTGCGCTTCGCTGACGCGCTCGTTGGCGCTTACCGGAAATGCATTGAAGACCGAGGCGGCGGATACCCGCTGCAGTCCTTCCACTCGAATGTCAGAAACATCAAAGGATTGTGCTTGGGCGCCGCTGGCGCCTGCCAGCAAGAGTGCCGCCATTCCAAGGGTCTTGATTTTCATGCAGTCAATTCGCTCGCGTTGGTCTGCCTATCATTCCAGAAAGGCACCATATACATTTGTGCAGGCAGATGACAAGGCCATCCGCACGCTACACGCGTCATTACCACAGGCGCATCAGATCAAAATAGAGGGCCATCAACATCAGGGTGCCGACCATGGCAAGCCCAATGCGCAATCCTACAGCTTGGGTTTTCTCAGAGACTGGCCGCCCACGTACGACCTCCATAAAATAATAAAGCAAGTGGCCACCATCGAGCACGGGGATAGGGAGTAAGTTAAGCACCCCAAGGCTGATAGAAAGATACGCTAGAAAACCAATAAACGCTTCCATCCCCGCTCGCGCTGAATCGCCAGAGACCTGTGCGATGGTGATTGGCCCCGACAAATTGGAAGGCGAGATAAGCCCTACTAGCATTTTCCTGATGGCATCGACGGTTAATAGCGTCATTTCTCCGGTACGGGATAATGCCTGACCTACCGCTTCAATGGGCCCGTATCGGATTTCACGCTGAAACGCAGCCGGCCACTCAACTTGCTCGGCGGCTGCGCCGATATAACCAATCTCAACCCCCGTATCTAAGCTATTACGCCCAGGGGTTAAACCAACGGTTTCCTGCACGTCATCACGCTCGTAGGTGAGCCGCAGCGTTTCGCCAGGATTGCCTCGCACGATATTAACGAAGTGCATCCAATCATCCACGGGCTCGCCGTCAATAGCGACCATCGTATCGCCCGCCATGAGGCCTGCTTGTTCCGCGGCTTCCCCACTGACTACTTGGCCTAACACGGCGGGGAACTCAGGCTGCCAAGGGGTAATCCCCAGTGTTTGCAGCGGCTGGGGTGGATCTTGGCGCACTAAATAATCGGTAACCGGTAATGAAAAACGCTGGGCGTCGGTAGTACCTTCAGCGCGTGCGTCGATCTCCAACTCACCATTGAAACCAATAATGGACACTAACTTTAAATTTATATCTTCCCACGAGCGCATTTCATCGCCCTGAATAGCGACGATTTCGTCACCGTTGGCAAGCCCTGCCTCGGCCGCCGGGGAGTCAGGCGTGACACTGCCCACCATCGGCGAGACCACCGTGGTTCCTGCCACGAAAAGTGCCCAATAAGCGACAATCGCCAGTAGAAAGTTGGCAATCGGCCCGGCTGCCACAATAGCAATGCGCTGCCACACTGTCTTGCGATTAAACGCTTGGTCGAGCTGCTCTTCTGGTACCGGCGCCTCACGCTCATCCAGCATTTTGACATAGCCGCCCAGTGGAATTGCGGCTATCGCGTACTCCGTACCCTGGCGATCTACTCGCGACCACAGCGGCTTACCGAACCCTACTGAAAACCGCAGCACTTTGACGCCACAACGTCTCGCCACCCAAAAGTGACCAAACTCGTGAAAGGTTACCAACAGGCCCAGCACCACAATGACCGCTAAAATATTCTGTATCAGGCCCACACTGCACTCCTTAACGCCCCGCGCTTAACGACCAGCCTAGCGAATGCTTAAGCGGACCACCTTGTTACTAACGCTAATGCCTGCTTTCGTGCCCACTGATCAGTTGCCAACACACTCTCAAGGCTATCGACCCGGCCTTCATAAGGGCACGACAAAACCTCGGCGACCAATTGCCCAATGGCTGTAAAACCGAGCTTGCGGTTTAAAAAGGCATCGACGGCGATCTCATTGGCCGCATTCAATACCACCGGTGCCATCCCGCCCTGTTGTATCGCGTCACGCGCAAGCCCCAAACACGGAAATCGGACTTCATCGGGGGCTTCAAAATCCAGCCGCGCCACCTGAAAAAGATCCAGCGTTTCGACACCCGCATCGATTCGTTCAGGCCACGCTAAACCATACGCAATAGGCGTTCGCATATCGGGATTACCCAACTGCGCAATCACCGAGCCGTCATGATACGCCGCCATGGAATGAATCACACTTTGCGGGTGCACCACCACCTGAATCTGCTCAGGCGTGGCATCAAACAGCCAACAGGCCTCAATGAGCTCTAACCCTTTGTTCATCAACGTGGCGCTGTCCACGGAGATCTTACGCCCCATGGACCAATTGGGGTGGGCGCAGGCCTGTTCGGGTGTGACCTTGTCGATCTCGGCCTGCCCCCAGGTTCGAAATGGTCCCCCGGAAGCAGTAAGCATCAGTTGGCTAATGCCGTGGCGCGCCAAACCGCCGCGATGATCAGCAGGTAGACACTGGTAAATAGCATTATGTTCGGAATCAATCGGTAATAGCGTTGCCCCCGAACGCGAAATCGCCTCCATAAACAGTGCGCCGCTCATCACCAGCGCTTCTTTATTGGCCAACAGAACGCGCTTACCTGCTTCAGCGGCCGCCAGTGCAGGCAATAAACCAGCAGACCCCACGATAGCCGCCATCACGCAGTCGACGCTATTATCACTGGCAACCTCGCACAGCGCGTCGGCGCCGGAATGAACCTCGGTTTGCTGGCCAGCACGTTTGAGCGCTTGACGCAGCCAGGCGGCGTCAGCTTCACCATCAAGCACGGCGACTTCAGGCCGATGCGCTAAGCATTGCGCTAACAGGGACTCTTTGGAGGTATGCGCAGTCAGCGCATAGACGCTATAGCGGTCGGGGTGGCGGCCAATCACATCCAGCGTGCTGGTGCCGATGGAGCCCGTTGAGCCAAGCACTGTCACGCGCTGCTTGGCTGGGCTCGCTTGCTGATGTCCGTGCTGACTCATAGCGGCTGCCCCTGTGCCAGCACCGGCACCAGCACCTCAAGATAAAACAGAGCAAACAATGGAATCGCCGCCGTCAGGCTATCGATGCGATCCAACACCCCGCCGTGGCCTGGCAGTAGCTGGCTTGAATCTTTGATATTACGGTGGCGCTTGAGCATGCTTTCCAACAGATCCCCAAGTACAGACGTCAAGGTAACGATGGCCGTCACCAGCATAAGCGTGAGACTCCCGGCCATATCCAGTGATAGCCCTACGGCAAACGCGATGGCGAGAAGCGCCGTTGTCGCTAGGCCGCCGTAAACACCTTCCCAAGACTTACCTGGGCTGACACGGGGGGCCAGTTTACGTTTCCCCCAGTTGCGCCCTACAAAGTAGGCGCCAATATCGGCGCACCAGACCAGCAGCAGCACGAACAGCAGCCAAGCCATACCGCTCTCATGCAGGACGTTAAAACCGACCCAGCAAGGCAACAGGACCCACAGGCCCATCGCCAATCGCCGGGTAGTGGCCTGCCACTGCTGGCCTGCCGCGGGATAGCGAGTTACCCAATAAAAATTGATTAACCACCCAGCAGCTGCCAGCCATAGCGGCCATGCCGCCGTTGCGGCGCCAGCAAGCCACATCACCAGCATTAACATGGCCATCACGGCCACTACCTGAGCACGCAGGGCGGCGCGGGTAATGCCCGCCAAATTGGCCCACTCCCAGGTGCCGAGCAGCACAATCAGCGCCGTAAACAGCGCAAAGGAGCCGCCGTCTAATCCAAACAGGCCAGCCAGCACCAGGGGTGCTAACCAGGCTGCGGTGATGATCCGCTGTTTAAGCACCTTGCGCCTCTATCTGTTCGTCCGTCATGCCAAAGCGACGACGACGCTGGCAAAAGTCGTTTAGCGCCGTATCAAACGCATCCGCACCAAAATCAGGCCACAGCAGCGGGGAAAAGTGCAGCTCGGCATAAGCCAATTGCCACAGCATAAAATTCGAGAGCCGCTGTTCGCCGCTGGTGCGAATACACAGATCTACCGGCGGTATATCGGCGACGCCCATCGCAGTATCAAAGCGCGCCTCGTCGATGTCTGAAGGTGCCAATTCACCGGCGGCCACCTGCTCGGCCAGAGCGCGGCCCGCGCGGGCGATGTCCCACTGGCCACCATAGTTGGCAGCAATCACTAGGTGCATGCCAGTATTGTTCGCGGTCAGTGCTTCAGCACGCTGAATGTGCTTCTGGATAGCATGGGAAAAGCCACTCTGTTCGCCGATAATGGAGAGACGAACATTACGCTCATTGAGCTTCTTGACTTCGCGCTTTAGCGCCATCAAAAACAGCTCCATCAACGCGTTGACTTCCGCCGCTGGGCGCTTCCAGTTTTCGCTGGAGAACGCGAACAGACTGAGCGTTTTCACTTCGCGCTCCGCTGCCCGCTGGATGACGGCACGTACCGTCTCCACCCCTGCGCGGTGCCCACGGATACCTGAAAGCCCGCGCGCACGCGCCCAGCGATTATTGCCATCCATGATGATAGCAACGTGAGACGGTGGCGCCTCCCCGCCCTGAGAAGGCGCACAGGCTTGATCCTGCTGTCCTTCAGGAAGCTGCGGTGGCGTCATGAATTCTTGCCCCAAAGATCAGTCATAAAAAAACCAGCCAGAGTGTGGCAAAACGGGCAGCATAAGCTGCCCGCGGCTGCATGGAGTGCAGGCTTACACCTGCATCAGGTCCTGCTCTTTCGCGGTCAGCGCTTTATCGATCTCGGCGATATACTTGTCGGTCAATTTTTGAATCGCATCTTCGCCTTCACGCTGATCGTCTTCGGTAATGTCTTTATCTTTCAAGAGTGACTTGAAATCACCGTTGGCATCACGGCGAACATTACGTACTGCCACGCGCGCATTTTCGGCTTCGCTACGCGCTTGCTTGATGTAACCTTTGCGGGTCTCTTCGGTCAGCATCGGCATCGGGACACGAATCACGTTGCCTGCGCTGGCTGGGTTCAACCCCAGATCCGACGTCATGATGGCCTTTTCGATTTTCTGCACCATGCCCTGTTCCCACGGCGCAATCGTCAGCGTACGGGCATCTTCAACGTTGACCGAGGCCACCTGGCTAAGGGGTACCTGGCTGCCGTAATAATCCACAGTCACAGCGTCTAAAATGCTCGGGTGAGCCCGACCGGTACGAATTTTGTTGAAATTACTGTGCAGCGCGTCCACGCTTTTTTTCATGCGCGATTCAGCATCTTTCTTAATATCGTTAATCACGTCATTACCCTCTGTATATCAGCGTGCCTTCCTTGCCCCCTACTACCATATTCAGTAGGGCACCAGGCTTATTCATATCAAATACCCGCACCGGCATATTATGGTCACGTACCAGGCAGATGGCGGTCAAATCCATGACGCCCAATTTTTGATCCAGGGCGTCATCGTAAGAGAGCTGGTCATACTTCACCGCATCGGGATGTTTTACCGGGTCTTTATTGTACACGCCATCCACTTTGGTCGCTTTGATGACCACATCTGCATCCACTTCTATGCCACGTAAACAGGCAGCAGAGTCTGTAGTGAAGAAGGGGTTACCCGTCCCTGCGGAGAACAGCACTACGTCCCCGGAGGTTAAATAACGAATAGCGGTGCGTCGATCATAATGCTCGACCACCCCACTCATCGGAATGGCTGACATCACCCGCGAGCGGATATTGGAGCGCTCTAAGGCGTCCCGCATGGCCAACGCGTTCATCACAGTGGCCAACATACCCATATGGTCACCGGTGACACGATCCATACCCGCTTCATTGAGCGCCGCGCCGCGGAACAAGTTGCCACCGCCAATCACGATGCCGACTTGCACGCCAATGCCGACGAGCTGACCAATTTCCAGCGCCATGCGATCAAGCACCTTCGGGTCAATACCAAAATCGTGCTCACCCATCAGTGCTTCGCCAGAAAGCTTGAGCAAAATACGTTTGTATTTTGACTTCGAACTCTCAGCGTTGCCTTTATTGGGTGCTACGTGGGCGGTAGGTTCTTGAACATCACGTGACATGGCATCTCTCCTGAGGCAGACCTGAACACAGGCAGGCGGGGCAGCCCTTATTTATAACACTGCTAATGTGTAAAACCGATTAAAAATAAGCAGTTATACTAGCAGCGATTATACAAGGGCCGGATACACGAAGGCGTGCGCTCGCGCGCACGCCATCATTTTTCTGAAACCTCTGACCTCAGCGACGGCCAGCCTGTTCCATAACTTCCTTGGCGAAATCGACTTCTTCTTTCTCGATGCCTTCGCCCACTTCAAAGCGAGTGAAACCAACCACTTCGCCACCCGCCGCTTTGACGAACTCAGCAACAGTTTGGTTCGGATCTTTTACAAACGGCTGCTCGGTCAGGCTGTTTTCTGCCAAGTACTTTTTCAAGCGGCCCTGAACCATCTTCTCAGCGATCTGCTCCGGCTTTCCAGCCATGTCCGGCTGCGCCAGGATAATCGCTTTTTCAGCGTCCAGCTCTTCCTGAGGCATGTTTTCCGGATGGGCAACGGAGGGATTGATCGCCGCCACGTGCATGGCCACATCTTTCGCAACTTCCGATGAGCCACCGGTCAGCACGGTCAAAACGCCAATGCGGCCACCGTGGACGTACTCACCGACCAAGCCACCGTCAGCAGCGTCGACCACAACGGCACGACGCACGCCAATGTTCTCACCGATTTTTTGAACCAGCTGCTCACGCGCCGTTTCCAGATCGCCCGCCATAACAGCGGCAACATCTTCACTTTTAGCAGTGAAGAAAGCACCAGCGATCTTGTCAGCAAACGCGATGAAGTTATCATCACGAGCAACAAAGTCAGTTTCGGAGTTGATTTCGACCATTACGCCGTAGCTACCGTCTTCCGCTACACGCGTTACTACCACACCTTCTGCAGCGATGCGGTCGGCTTTCTTAGCCGCTTTTAGGCCTGAGCTTTTACGCAGGTTTTCAATCGCAACTTCGATATCACCGTCGGTTTCGGTGAGTGCTTTTTTACACTCCATCATGCCGAGACCGGTACGTTCGCGAAGTTCCTTAACCTGAGAGGCGCTGATAGCTGCCATGAGAATTCACCTCTGAAATGGTTCTATGAGAGTTAAACGCAACACAGAGTATAGGCATGATAAATGACCATCATGTATCACACTGCCCTATGTCTCTCTGTATTGCGGGGCCGGTATTGAGTGCCGGCAAATTCGTCCGCTCAGACAGTTCATCTGTTGCGGGAAAAAGGGGGCATAGCCCCCTTTATCTTGATGCGGCACTTCTACTTACCGCACCCACTGCTGCACTTACTCAGCGGCAGTGTTGTCTTCAGCTGTAGCGGCCTCTTCGGTCACTTCAACGAACTCTTGCGCGTTGCCCTCTTTGGCACGACCACACGCATCCGCAATCGCTTTAACGTAAATCTGGATAGCGCGGATAGAGTCATCGTTGCCTGGGATTACGTAGTCAACGCCATCGGGGTTGGAGTTAGTATCCACCACGCCGATAACCGGGATGCCCAGTTTGTTGGCTTCATTGATCGCGATGCGCTCGTGGTCAACGTCGATCACGAACAGTGCGTCCGGCAGGCCGCCCATGTTCTTGATACCGCCGATAGAACGCTCAAGCTTTTCTTGCTCGCGAGTTGCTACCAGGACTTCTTTCTTGGTCAGCTTCTCGAACGTGCCGTCTTCGCGCATGGTTTCAAGATCACGCAGACGCTTAATCGACTGACGGATGGTCTTGAAGTTAGTCAACATGCCGCCTAACCAACGATGGTTGACGAAGTGCTGACCTGCACGGTTCGCTTCTTCTTTAATTACCTTGCTTGCGCTGCGCTTGGTGCCAACAAACAAAATTTTGTTGTTGGATGCCGCCATCTTCTCGACCACATCGATCGCTTCGTTCAGCGCCGGAAGGGTGTGCTCGAGGTTGATGATGTGAATCTTGTTGCGCGCGCCGAAGATAAACTTGCTCATCTTCGGGTTCCAGTACTTGGTCTGGTGACCGAAGTGAGCGCCTGCTTTGAGCAGGTCACGCATATTAACGTGAGACATGGTAAAACTCCTGAAACTCGGGTTAGGCCTCCACGCACCCCATGGATCCGACCGTTGACGGCGTTAGACGCTGCCAGCGGCACCCGGGACCATGTGCCGGTGCATGTGTGTTTTTAAGGCTTGATGTTTTTAGTGATTCAACAAGCAGTGTGTCTCGTAAGAAGCACGCTGCGGATTCATCGCCCTGCCCTACTGCCGTCTTTCCCAGTTAAGAAGCTAGGAATCACGATTGCAGGAAAGCGCGCGGCTTTATACCATAGATCATTGCCAAGATGAAGTCGCACCCCGTTTGACGGTCTTAAATTGCGCCATTCAATTATCCATTCAGAACCCATATCGAGCATTCATGAACGTTCCCATCAAGACGCCTTCTGAAATCGAACACATGCGCGAAGCCGGGCGCCAAGCGGCTAGCGTCATTGAAATGATCACGCCGCACATTCAGGCCGGGGTGAGTACCGGGGAAATTGACCGCCTTTGTCACGACTATATCGTTAATGAGCTGGGATCAGCCCCAGCACCGCTGAACTATCACGGCTTTCCGAAGGCAACCTGTACGTCTATCAATCACGTGGTGTGCCACGGCATTCCCGATGACGCCAAGAAGCTCAAAAACGGCGACATCATGAACCTGGACATCACCGTAAAGACCCAAGACGGCTATCACGGCGACTCCAGTGTCATGTTCGTGATCGGCGACACCATTCAGGGCGAACGATTGTGCCGCATCACCCAAGAGTGTCTGTATAAAAGCATTGAGCGGGTGAAACCTGGCGTACGCCTTTCCGAACTGGCGCGGGTCATTCAAAAGCACGCCGAAGAGCACGGCTACTCGGTGGTGCGCGACTTCTGTGGGCACGGTATCGGCGCTGATTTCCACGAAGAGCCACAGTTTTTGCACTACGACGGTTACGCAGCGGACGCCGACATTAAGCTCGCCGCAGGCATGTGCTTTACCATCGAACCGATGATTAATGTCGGTGGCTATAAAACCAAGGTACTGCGCGATGGCTGGACCGCCGTCACCAAAGACCGCAGCCTGTCTGCCCAGTGGGAACACACGCTGCTGGTCACTGAGTCCGGTGTTGAGGTGCTAACCGCGCGCAGCGATGAAGACTTCAGTTTTTTGTCTAACTGATGCTTCTCCACCACTACCGGTTTGAACCGGACACCTCGCTTTACGATTTAGACCTGTTTCGTACCGAGCTTGCAGGTTCTCGCTCCCCGGTCGCCCCGTTCAAGGCCGCGCTGCGTGAACTACAAGCACGCTTCGATGACCAGTTTCGCGCCGGGGCGGATATCCGTGATCTGGTGCGCGGCCGCGCCTGGTATCTCGACCAGTTACTTGCCATTGCCTGGTCGCAACACGAGTGGCCCGATGACGGCATTGCGCTCATCGCCGTCGGCGGCTATGGCCGGGGCGAACTGCACCCGCATTCCGATATCGACCTGCTGCTACTGCTGGCGCAGGATGACGACACCGCCTACCGCGAACCGCTCACTGCCTTTATCACGTTTTTATGGGACATTGGCCTAGAGATCGGGCATAGCGTGCGCTCGCTCAACGATTGCGAACGGGAAGCCGAAGCGGACGTGACCGTGATTACCAACTTGCTCGAATCACGACTGATCGCAGGGCCCGAGACGCTGCGCGAAGCGATGCGCGAGCGCCTCAGTGCCGAGCATATTTGGCCCGCTGATCGCTTCTTTGAAGCCAAGTGGCAGGAGCAAATTGCTCGTCACTACCGCTACAACAACTCTGAGTATCATCTGGAACCGAACCTCAAAAGCTCCCCCGGCGGGCTGCGTGACATTCAGATGATCGGCTGGGTGGCCAAGCGTCACTTTGGCACCGAACAGTACACCGACATTGTCGCTAACGGCTTTATGAATGATGCTGAACTGCGCATTTTGAGCCAGGGGCAGGCGTTTTTATGGCAGGTGCGCTATGCCCTGCATATGTTGACCGATCGCGCCGAAGATCGTCTGCTGTTTGACCACCAGCGTACGATTGCCGAGATGTTTGGCTTCCGCGATACGCCCGAGCGACTAGCGGTCGAGCAGTTTATGAAGCGTTACTACCGCCATGTCACCGCGCTGGCGGGCCTCAACGACATGTTGCTGCAGCACTTCGACGAAGTGATTCTACGGGGAAAGGAAGCGCTGGAGACCGTCAAGCTGAATGAGCGCTTCGAGACCAAAGGCGGCTATATCCAGGTGCGCTCACGAAACCTGTTTCGCGAACGACCCGCCGCCATGCTGGAGCTTTTCTTGCTGATGGCGAAGCACCCCGAGATCGAAGGGGTCCGCGCCGATACCATCCGACTGATTCGCGACCACCGCCATCAGATTGACGATCACTACCGGGAAGATCCCCGCCATCAGCGGCTGTTCATGGCCATTATGCGTGCTCCCGGCAACGTGCCGCGCCAGCTTCGCCGCATGAACCGCTACGGTATTTTAGGCAAATACCTGCCCGAGTTTGGCCGCGCCGTAGGCCTGATGCAGCACGACCTGTTTCATATCTATACCGTCGATGCCCATACACTGCGGTTACTCAAGTTTCTGCACGGCTTTCGTAAACCGGAGGCGAAGGGTGATTTCCCAGTGGCGGCAGCGCTGATGCAACAGCTTCCCAAGCTGGATCTACTGTGGATGGCCGGCCTGTTTCACGACATTGGCAAGGGTCGCGGCGGTGATCACTCGGAAATTGGCGCCCGGGACGTCGAACAGTTCTGCCAACGGCACCACGTTTCGCCTCACGATACCAATCTGGTCAGTTGGCTGGTGGAGCATCATTTATTGATGTCGATGACCGCCCAAAAGCGCGACATTAGCGACCCCGATGTGATTCGTGATTTTGCCCTGGTGGTGCGTAATGAAACCCGCCTCGACTACCTGTATGTACTCACCGTGGCCGATATCAATGCGACCAACCCCACGCTGTGGAACGGCTGGCGGGCGTCGCTACTGCGCCAATTGCACGCCGAGACCAAGCGCGCCTTGCGCCGTGGCCTGAACAACCCACCCGACCGGGATGACTGGGTGCGGGAAACACGCACCGAAGCACGCTCGCTGCTGCAAACCATCGGCGTCAACCGGGCACAAATCGACCAGCTCTGGGAATCCCTCGGGGAGGATTACTTTCTCCAATACGCGCCTAGCGAAATTGTCTGGCAGACCCAAGGAATCCTCAATCATAACCAGTCGCCGCTGCCGCTGGTGCTGATTAGCGCCCCCACCGCCGACATGGCCGAAGGCGGCACCAAAGTGTTTATCCATACGCGCTCGGTGGATGACCTGTTCGCCGCCACCGCCGCTGCCATGGAGCAGCTGGGCCTATCGATCCATGATGCGCGCATCGCCACCTCTCATAACGACTGGACGCTCAACACCTTTATTGTGCTCGATAGCCACGGCCAACCAATTCGCGACCCAGCGCACATCGAGGAGATGCGCCTGCACTTGGTCGAAGAGCTGGATGACCCCGATGACTATCCCGATATCGTCACCCGCCACACGCCGCGTCAGCTCAAGCATTTCAAGGTGCCCACAGAAGTGTTGATTGAGCAGGACCCGGCCAATGAGCGCACCATGCTGGAACTAACGGCCCCCGACCGCCCCGGCCTGCTGGCTCGGGTCGGGCGTATCTTCATGGAGCAGGATATCTCGCTTTCGGCGGCGAAAATCGCCACCCTCGGTGAGCGGGTAGAAGACGTGTTTTTCATCACCACTAAGGCAGGCGAACCGCTGACCGACCCCGAGCGCCAGCAGCAGTTGCGCGAACGCTTGATTGAAGTGTTGGGGGTTTAAGGTAATTCACCGCACCCCGAGGCTGCCACAGAGATTGAACTGCCCAGCCTCGGGGCCGAGGGTAGGTTTCCGCGAGGGCGCTGTGAACCCGTCCATGGGCGCTACTTTCGCCATCCATGGCGAAAGACCCTCGCTTCAACCTACCCTCGATCTCGTCTATCGAGCGCCTTTAAAAGCATTCATTGCAAGATCACAACCTCGTTAGGTTTGAGCCTGCACCGGGGCTTGCCTATAATCGACGGTTTACGCCGCCAGCCATCAACGGACACATCATGAACGCCGACCTCGACGCCCTGCATCCTTACCCGTTTGAAAAGCTGGCCGCGCTAAAGGCGGAGCTCACACCACCCACGGGGCTCGCCCACATTCCGCTGACCATCGGTGAGCCCCAGCACGCGCCCTATCCCGCGGCGCTTGAAGCGCTGGTGGCGCACCAATTGGAAATGGCCCGTTACCCGGTCACCAATGGTCTGCCAGCGCTGCGTGAAGCCATTACCCGCTGGGCAACCCAACGCTTCCAGCTGCGCGAACTCGACAGCGAACGGCACGTCGTTCCGGTCAACGGCACCCGAGAGGCAATCTTTGCCTTTGTGCAGGCAGCGCTGGATCGCACACGGCCGGCGAAAGTCGCGGTACCCAATCCGTTTTATCAGATTTACGAAGGCGCGACGCTACTGGCGGGCGGCGAGCCGCTCTATTTGGACTGCACCGCTGAGAACCATTTTCGACCAGACGTTAGTGCGGTGCCTGCCGCTACATGGCGCGACGTACAGATAGTGTTTATCTGTTCACCGGGCAACCCCACCGGCGCAGTGACACCTATTGAGGAGTTCAAGCAGCTCATTGCACTGGCCGATGAGCACGACTTTATCATCGCCTCAGACGAGTGTTATTCAGAGTTGTATCTGGACGAGACCGCCCCACCGCCCGGGCTATTACAAGCCTGCGCCGAGCTGGGTCGCGATGACTACCGGCGCTGCGTCGTGTTTCACTCGCTCTCCAAACGCTCTAACTTGCCCGGCCTGCGCTCGGGTTTTGTAGCGGGCGATGCCGCCCTGCTAACGCCGTTTAAGCGCTACCGCACCTACCATGGCTGTGCGATGTCGCTACCCATTCAGCACGCGTCTATTGCCGCGTGGCAGGATGAACAGCATGTGCGCGCTAATCGCGACGCCTACCGGGAGAAATTTAGCGCGGTGACCGATGTGCTTGCGCCTGTCATGAGCTTCCCTGCGCCTCAGGCTAGTTTCTATCTCTGGCCCGCAGTACCGGGTGGCGACGACATTGCTTTCACCCAGCGTCTGTTTGCCGACCAGCATGTTAGCGTGCTGCCCGGCAGCTTAATGGGGCGTACAGGAGCAAACGGCATTAACCCAGGCGCTGGGCGTGTGCGCTTAGCACTGGTGGCCGAATTGGCGCCTACGCTGGAAGCGGCGCAGCGTATTCGTCATTTGATTGAGCGCGGCTAATTGAATAGCCAAACCCGCTCACCCGTTCTTTAAGGAGGCTGTATGCTGACGCTCTACATTATTAATACCTGCGACACTTGTCGTAAGGCGCGAAAAGCGTTGGAAGGCAAAGGTATTGCGTTCAAGACCTACGACCTACGCAAAGATGGCCTTTCGGCGGGTCTGCTTGAGCATATTTTAGAGCGGGTACCGCTTGTCGATGTCGTCAACAAGCGCAGCAAAACCTGGCGCGACCTCCCCCAAGAAGAGAAAGACGCCTTTGATACGTCTGCCCGTCAGGTGCTGCTGAAACATCCCACGCTACTCAAACGCCCACTACTGGAAGTAGACGACTCGACCATTTGGGTTGGCTACCGCGACGGCGATTACGACAAGCTGAGTGGTTAATCGCTTAGCCGCTCTCGTTCATCAATCACTTCGACCCCTCTTTTCACATCACGACAGGACACTCCCTTATGCTGAGCTTTGCACTTGGAATTGGCACCCAAAATACTCAGGGCGATTGGCTGGAAATCTACTACCCTGCACCGCTGCTCAACCCAGATGCGAGCTTGGTAGCCGCTGCTCAACAAGCGCTTGATGCGCCCCAGGGCAACGCGGCGATTAGCTTTTTGCCGGAAGACTGCACACGCCTGGCAAAAGCCTTAGAGGCCGCTGGCCACGCCGCACAAGCAGAGCTTGCTGAAGCGCTTTCTGCTAGCCAGCGCCCGCTGGTGGCGATGTTCCTGGACACCGACCAGCCGCCGCAAACGGCTCCCGAGGTGTATCTCAAACTTCACCTGCTCTCCCACCGTTTAGTGAAGCCCCACGGGGTCGATCTGACTGGAATGTTTGGCCTGCTACGCAATATTGCCTGGACCAACGAAGGCGCAATTGATATTGAAGAGCTACCTACACGCCGTTTGAAGGCGCGCATGGCGGGGCGTGCACTCTCAGTGGATTGCGTGGACAAGTTCCCCAAAATGACCGACTACGTGGTGCCCACGGGCATCCGAATCGGTGATACAGCGCGGGTTCGTCTAGGCGCTTACCTGGGCGAAGGCACTACCGTCATGCATGAAGGCTTCGTCAACTTCAATGCAGGCGCCGAAGGCCCCGGCATGGTCGAAGGCCGCATTTCGGCGGGCGTGATGGTCGGCAAAGGTTCAGACCTCGGTGGCGGCTGCTCGACCATGGGCACGCTCTCCGGCGGTGGAAATATCGTGATTAAAGTCGGCGAAGGCTGCCTCATTGGCGCCAATGCGGGCATCGGCATTCCGCTAGGCGACCGCTGCACCGTGGAAGCGGGGCTTTATATCACGGCAGGCTCTAAAGTGACGCTGCTGGATGACCAGGGGCAGGAAGTGAACACCGTTGCCGCTCGGGAGCTAGCAGGCCAAGACGACCAGCTGTGGCGTCGCAACTCGCAGAATGGTCGCATCGAGTGCCTGACCAACAAAACCGCCATCGCCCTGAATGAGGCGTTGCATGCCCACAACTGAGCCTGAAACGCTGTCACCGACGCTCACGCTCGCCTTTGAGCTGCTAAGCCGACCCTCGGTGACGCCGGACGACGAAGGCTGTCAGGCACTGATGATCGAGCGCTTACAAGCGCTCGGTTTCACTATTGAGCAGTTGCCCTTTGGCGATGTGAAGAATTTCTGGGCCGTTCGCGGCCATCACGGCCCGGTCGTGGCTTTCGCTGGCCACACCGACGTGGTGCCCAGCGGCCCTTATATCAACTGGCAGTATCCGCCCTTCGAGCCCTGTATCGATGAAGAGGGAATGCTATGCGGGCGCGGCGCGGCCGATATGAAAGGCAGCCTCGCCTCTATGCTGACGGCGGTTGAACGCTTTGTGACCAAGCACCCGGATCACGATGGTCGTATCGCCTTTTTGATCACCTCCGATGAAGAGGGCCCGGCCGTCGACGGCACCCGCGCCGTGGTTGAGCATCTGCGCGAGCGCAATGAGCGCCTCGATTACTGTATCGTCGGCGAGCCCTCGTCAACCGAGCGCCTAGGCGACATGATTAAGAATGGCCGACGCGGCTCCCTCGGAGCAACGCTGCACGTCAAAGGGGTACAAGGCCACGTGGCCTACCCGCATTTAGCGCGCAACCCTATTCATCAAGCGATGCCGGCACTCGATGCACTGGTTAACGAACACTGGGACGCGGGCAATGACTTTTTCCCCGCCACCAGCTTTCAGATTTCTAACCTGCGCGCAGGCACCGGGGCTACCAACGTGATCCCTGGCGATGTGGAAGTGGTATTTAACTTCCGCTTCTCGACCGAAGTGACCGCTGATGAACTCAAAGCGCGCACCGAGGCTATTCTCGCGCACCATGGTTTGGCGTATCAGATAGACTGGACGCTGAACGGCGAGCCTTTCCTGACCGCTGAAGGCGAGCTTGTCGATGCTGTCATCAAGGGCGTTGAAGCGGTGACTGGCAAGCGCCCAGCACTGTCGACCAGCGGCGGCACCTCGGATGGCCGCTTCATAGCCACCCTAGGCGCCCAAGTGGTCGAGCTAGGCCCGCTGAACGACACCATCCATAAGGTCAATGAGCGCGTGCGCGCTAGCGACCTCGACGACTTGAGTCGGATTTACGAAGCGACACTGCAGGCACTGCTTCTATCTGGCGAGGTAAACGTATGATGGAGCGTTACCCCGATATCGAAATCTACCTGGCCAGCGTCTCGCAGGAGGCGCTCAATGAGTGGCTAAAAAGTACGCTAATCGCCCCTCCTCTTAGTCCAGCAGGCAAAGGCAAATGGCAAACCCGGGGTCAGTACCAGGGCGATTGTGTGCCGGTGTTATTAGTAGACAAAGCCGCCGATGGCTTTGCCAGCCTATGGTTTGATAGCAACCATACGCCTTGGCTGACCGATCAAGAGTGTGCCCAACAAGCCGCCGAGGCGCTGCAGACCGAAGTGCGATGCTCGTTAGGCGGCTGGAACCCCGGCGATGATCCGGATCGTTTCTGGCAAGTACTGCCCGGCGGCCAGGAGAGAGCGATCGAGTGGCCTGATTCGGGTCGTTAAGCCTCCCAACGTAAACGACCCCACCGGAGTGGGGTCGTTGACTATCACTTTCTATAACAAACTCTTTACTTACTCAACGTTCATTTACTCAATAATACTCACATCATCGGCCTGCAAACCACGCTCATTTTTAATCACGTGGTAACGCACAATTTGGCCTTCCGCTAACATACGCGGGCCACGGCCACGAATGGCGCGAAAGTGTACAAAGACATCTTCGCCATTATCGCGGGTGATAAATCCGTAGCCTTTGTTGGTATTAAACCATTTCACTTCCCCCTCTTCACGGCCATCATTGGGGTCGATGATATCCTCTTCCTCATCGTCCATAGGAGCGGCCGCCTGGGGCTGGCGTGATACGGGTTTAGCACGCGCCACCACATCAGACGCTACCACGACCGAGGGTGCAAACGCCGCAGACGCTAACGTGGCAATCCAGAGAACGATAAAACACCCTATCGCTACGGCAATGTAGACACCGCTAACACCACTAATGGCCAGTTCGGCCATCCACAGCTCCGCGAGGGCACTATTAGTTAAACGAACAATCCCCGCCAACAAAAGTGGCGTGGGGGCGGCAAGTAATACACTGATTAAGAAACAGCGAAACACAACTTTTGGGTTCATAGAAAATAAAAGCTCTCTTGTTGTATGGGTAACAGACGAAGGACAATACCCGCACTATCAGGCCCATTCCCAATAGCACCGGCATACTACTACATAAGGTTGCAATGTTATCATGACCCACGAATTATCGCCCACTGAGCTGAGTCAACTTGTTGAATCTTTAGAAAGCCGCTTAGCGCATCAAGAGCACTGGCTCGACACGCTCGATCAAGCCGTAGTTCAGCAGGAGCGCCGCTTGGAAAAACTTGAGCAGCTAAGCGGCTTGATGCGAGAACGCCTACGCGAGCAGCATCAGGCCCTTCAAGCAAGCGAACCCCAGAGCGGCCCGCGCCCTGAGGATGAACTTCCGCCACACTATTAAGTTAATGGTAGCACCAACGACTGCGTATTTATTAGCCTTCAACAACACTTGCGGGATGACTACTTTCTAACCCAAAGGCGTCTGCCACGGCTTGATAAGTCACTTGGCCAGCATGCACATTAAGACCGGGCAGGAAGTGCGGGTCGTCACGTAGCGCCTGCTGCCAGCCTTTATCCGCCAACGCGAGTACAAAGGGCAGTGTGGCGTTGGTCAGCCCTTGGGTAGCCGTGCGAGCCACGGCACCGGGCATGTTGGCGACACAGTAGTGCACAATGCCATCCACGATGTAGGTCGGCTCGGCATGGGTGGTGGGCTTACTGGTTTCAAAGCAGCCGCCCTGATCAATGGCTACATCGACCAATACGCTGCCAGGCTTCATTCCGGCCAACATCCGTCGAGTGATCAACTTTGGCGCCGCGGCACCCGGCACCAGTACGGCGCCGATAATCATATCCGATTCACGCGTCGCAGTTTCAAGTGCGTCTGCCGTGGAGAAAACCGTTTTAATACGCCCCTGATAACGGTCGTCCAGCACTTCCAGGCGCGCCAGGGATTTATCCAAAATGGTGACCTCCGCACCTAACCCCAACGCCATACGCGCCGCATTTTCACCCACCACACCGCCACCAATGACAGTGACTTTACCCGGTGCCACGCCTGGCACCCCGGGCAGCAATACACCGGCACCGCCCTGGGCTTTTTCCAGGCTGTGAGCTCCCGCTTGCACGGCCATGCGCCCGGCGACGGTGCTCATGGGCGCCAGCAGCGGTAAACCGCCCCGGGCATCGGTGATCGTTTCGTAGGCGATACAGGTGGCACCGCTCTCCATCAGGCCGCGGGTAAGGGGCTCTTCGGCGGCCAAGTGCAGATAGGTAAACAGTGTGTGCTGTGAAGTGAGGCGTGCCACCTCGTCCGGCTGCGGTTCTTTCACCTTGAGGATCAGCTCGGCATTGCGCCACAAAGCATCCACATCGGCTTCGATCTGGGCACCAGCGGCCTGGTAATCAGCATCGGCAAAGCCAGCCCCTTCACCGGCCCCTGCTTGAACGCTGACCTGATGGCCACGCCCGGTTAATTCCCGCGCACCAGTGGGTGTTAAGGCTACGCGATATTCGTGATTTTTAATCTCTTTGGGGACGGCGATTTGCATTGGTTTTTCCCTGTGCTTTGTAAGGTCAGCGATCCTGTTAAGCAAATTACCGCACAGCTAACGTTGACCACCACCCTCAAAATGCAAAACAAAAAAAACGCCGGTTAAGGCGTTTTTTAGGAGAAAAATCTAGCGATTACCGTTTCTGCACGAAAAAATCCACTTCGCCCAGCGTCATTCGACAATAACCGCGCCGCCGTAAATACGCCGATACTCGTCGGGTAAACGCTTGGGCCGCCCCGTTGAGAGTGCCACACAGGCAAAGCGTGTACGGGCCTTCAGCAGCGTTTTCGCATCGCGAGCGCGCACTAGCTGAAAACGACGGGTCAGACTGAAGCGCTCATCGCAATCGACAATCCAGGTTGCCAATTGAAGCGCGTCGCCTGCAAAAGCCGGCGCGAGGTAATCCAGCTCGTGGCGGTGAACCACCATGGCTCGGTCAAGCTCTCGGTAACGCTCAAGAGAGAGGCCGAGCGCGACCGAGTGCGCCCAACTGATCTGCTCGACCCAGCGCAGGTATTCACTGTTATTGACGTGCTGATAGGCATCGATCGCTTCATCAGACACATGAATATCGATCACAAAAGGATCGGGCAATGCCCACTCCATCCTTGGCTCCTGTTTATCCTGGCTCTCGTGAACTAGTCGCGGAACACGCGCACGCCCAACGCTTTCAGATAAGACGTTTCGGGAATTGCCGGATGGACGGGATGATCAGGGCCTTGATGACCCTGAAAAATCACCTGCCCGTGACGATCCTGATGGCGCACTGCACCACGCACTACGTCCATCAGACGCTCCGGCGCCAAATGCATCGAGCAAGAGGCCGATAACAATAGGCCATCACGCCCCAGCAAGCGCATCGCTTCGCGGTTCAAGCGGGCATAGGCACGCTCACCGTTTGGAATATCCTTGCGCTTCTTGATGAAGGCGGGCGGATCAAGAACGACCACATCAAACTCTTTACCCTCGGCTTTCAAGGCTGCCAAGGCTTCAAACGCATCGCCCTCGCTAACAGCCACCTTATCCTGCACGCCATTCAGTTCAGCGTTGCGTGCGACTTGCTCTAGCGCTGGGCCTGAAGAGTCCAGACACATTACCTCTTGCGCGCCATGAACGGCGGCCTGAACGCCCCAGCCACCCACGTAGCTGAAGACATCCAGTACACGCTTACCGGCCACTTGGCGATTGAGCCATTCGCGGTTAACACGGTGATCGAAGAACCAACCGGTTTTTTGACCATTGAGTACCGGCACGACAAAGCGAGCGCCATTCTCTTCCAGCACGACTTCGTACGGCAGTGTCCCTTTGATCACGTCCACATGGGCCTCGAGCCCTTCCTGGCGACGACCGCCGGTGTCGTTACGGAAGACGATGACTTCCGGTTTGATGACTTTTTCCAGCGCATCCACGATTTCATCCGCCAAGGCCTGCATGCCAGCCGTATTGAGCTGCACGACGAGCACATCGCCAAAGCGGTCGATCACCAAGCCTGGCAACAAATCGCCTTCACCATGAATCAAGCGGTAATAGGGCTGATTATAAAGCCGCTGACGCAGTGCTAGCGCTTGGTTAAAGCGATGTACGAACAGCGAACGATCCAAGCGCATTTCAGGATCACGCGACATGATTCGAGCAGCAATGAGCGAATGAGGATTAACGTAAGCCACCGCCATGACTTTTCCGTTGGAGGCTTCTACCAGAGCGGTTTCGCCTGCGGCAAAGTTCTTTAAGGGGGTCTCTTTAATATCCACTTCATTGGAGTAGATCCAGAGATGGCCCGCTTTCAGGCGGCGGTCAGCATTTTTATTCAGGCGCAGGCGTTGGGTCACAACAATCTCCAAAAAACGTAAGCAATGCAATCACACATAAGAAACAATCGATATTAATACCGCAAGCGCCGTTCTAGCAGCCGCCATCAACGCTGGCAGCCGGGGCAAAACACACTAGCGCGCTGACCGAGCGTAATGCGGCGCAGCTCCGCACCACAGCGTAAACAGGGCTGGCCGTGGCGGCCGTAAACATTCAGCCGCTGGGCGAAGTAACCAGGCTCGCCTTGGCCACTGACAAAGTCTCTCAGCGTCGTGCCGCCTTGCGTAATCGCCGCCGCCAACACTTCTTTCACCGCCAAGGCTAACGCGTCGTAGCGAGCGCGGGACACTCGTCCTGCTGCACGACGAGGGTCGATGCCCGCCATAAACAGCGCTTCTGCCGCATAGATATTACCGGCCCCCACCACCACCTGGTTATCCATCAGAAAGGGCTTTACCGCCACCCGCTTGTTGCGCGAGAGGCTGTAGAGCCATTTGCCGTTAAAGGCATCGGATAAGGGTTCAGGGCCGAGGTGCGCAAGACGCCCGTCCTGTGTCTCATCATCGGCCTGCCAATCCACAAAGCCAAACCGACGCGGGTCGTGGTAGCGCAACACATAGCCGCTGGCGGTGACCACATCGATGTGATCATGCTTTTTAGGCAAATCACCCACGCGAGCAATGCGTAAACTACCCGACATACCCAAATGCCACAGTAGCGTAGAATCAGCACGACCGGATGGCGATGCAGAGTCAATGGGTATTTGCAGGTATTTAGCACGCCGCTTCAAGACACCGATGCGTGCGCCCACCAACCGCTCAGCGAAATCATCAGGCACAGGCACCCGCAGCCGCGGCTGGCGCACCCGCACTTCGGTGACCTCTTGGTCTTCGATATAAGGGGCAATCCCGCGTCGGGTCGTTTCAACTTCGGGCAGTTCAGGCATAGTTGAGCATCGTAACGGCTAGTGATGACAGCCTAATGAAGATGGGTTAGCCAAACTCGCTGGGCATAAAAAGCGTGCATGCAAAAACCCGGCTTGGGGCCGGGTTTTTGAACAGGCGCTGGCCTGCAGAGAAAGCCGATCATGATCGCTTACGCGATTACTTGATCTTAGCTTCCTTGTAGATAACGTGCTTACGGACGACCGGGTCGAATTTTTTGAATTCGAACTTATCCGGGGTGTTCCGCTTGTTCTTATCAGTGGTGTAGAAGTGACCTGTACCGGCACTAGACACCAACTTGATTTTATCGCGCATGGTTCAACTCTCCCAATAGGCTTACTTAGATAGCGTCGCCGCGCTTACGAATAGCGACCAAAACTGTGTCGATACCTTTCTTGTCGATGATGCGCATTCCTTTCGTGGAAACGCGCAGCTTGACGAAGCGGTTTTCAGACTCAACCCAAAAACGGTGGGTGTGCAGGTTTGGCAAGAAACGACGACGTGTCTTACGCTGGGAGTGTGAAACGTTGTTTCCAGTTACCGGACGCTTGCCGGTAACCTGACATACTTTGGACATTAGAGCCTCCAACTGCTTGGCCAGGATATGATTACCTGAGTGTTCAAAACTGTCGGGCAAACCGGAGCAGGGAAGGTATCGGCGCCGTTAACCGCCAAGCTTTATCCAAATCCGTTATTCAACCCAAGTTTAAAGGTGGCACTTTATACCAGAGCACCCGACTTGCAGCAAGCAAAACCCACAAAAAGGCTAAAAAAGCGCCTTTTTGCTCATTTTACTTAATCAATATTTCATAGCGCACTGCGTATCGATGCTGCTTAAAGCCAGCCGCGCTCGGCAAAAGAGACCACGTCTCCATCCCCCACCACGAAATGATCCAACACGCGCACTTCAAAAAGAGCGAGCGCGTCTTTTAGACGTTCAGTGATTCGTCGATCCGCATCGCTTGGCTCTGCCACACCAGAAGGGTGATTATGCGCCAGGATAACAGCGCCAGCGCCAAGTTCTAATGCGCGCTTGGCAACTTCGCGGGGGTAAACAGATGCGCTGTCTAGGGTACCGCGAAATAGCGATTCATAGCGAATAATTCGATGCTGAGTGTCCAAAAAAAGCACCGCAAACTCTTCATGTCCTAAATGGCGTAGCTGTGAACTTAGGTAATGACGCACCAAGGCCGGTGATGTCAGCGCATTGCCACGCGCTAACTGGCTGGCCAAATGGCGACGCGACAACTCAAGCGTGGCTTGGAGCTGAGCATACTTTGCGGCGCCTAATCCCCGGGCGTTACAAAAGCTCGCTTGGTCTGCCTCCAGCAACTGACGCAACCCACCAAAGCTTGCCAATAAATCCCGCGCTAAATCGACTGCCGAGCGCCCCTGCACCCCAACGCGCAAAAAAATCGCTAACAACTCAGCATCCGAAAGCGCCTGCGCCCCTGCGTTTAATAATTTCTCCCGGGGCCGCTCACCCTCTGGCCAGTGATTGATTCCCATCGCACCTTCCCACGTTTCACACTCTTGGCATTTAACGCCAAACGCCGTCGAACCCGCCCCGACGATCAGCCTCAGTAAACCTAGCTTACCCTTGTTTTGCCCTGATATGCCAAATTGATGATGCCAGTGGTATGGTAGGCCTCCTCACGAACGCTGATGTGGATGACTGACATGGCTTCTGTTGTTGACACTACAAGCACCCCGACTAACGCTTTCACGGCGGCGTCTACGCTCGCAGGCAAGCGGGTGCTATTGGGGGTTAGTGCCGGTATTGCTGCTTACAAGAGCGCCTTGCTTGTGCGCCTGCTCAAGCAAGCGGGCTGCGAGGTGCGCGTGGTGATGACCAACGGAGCCCAGGCTTTTATTACCCCGCTCACCCTCCAGGCGCTCTCCGGCGAGCCAGTGCGCACTTCGTTATTGGACCCGGAAGCCGAGGCTGGCATGGGGCATATTGAACTCGCCCGCTGGGCGGATGTGGTGCTGATTGCGCCGGCGACTGCCGATTTAATCGCCCGCTTAGCTCACGGCATGGCTGACGATCTCCTCACTACGCTCTGCCTGGCCTCAGAAGCACCGAAATTGATTGCCCCGGCAATGAACCAGGCGATGTGGCGCCACCCGGCCACACAGCGCAATGTGGCCCAGCTTCAAGACGATGGTTGGCAGCAAATTGGCCCCGCCGCTGGCGATCAGGCCTGCGGCGACGTCGGTCCTGGCCGCATGAGCGAGCCCGACGCTATCTTTAGTGCCGTTACGACGCTGCTGACCATACCCCGCGCCGATGCGCCGCATATCGTGATTACCGCAGGACCAACGCGTGAAGCGCTAGACCCCGTGCGCTATCTCTCCAACCATAGTTCAGGAAAAATGGGCTTCGCCCTGGCCGCTGCCGCGGCTGCCGCGGGTGCTCGGGTAACGCTAGTCAGTGGGCCGGTTAATTTAGCCACGCCGCAGGGCGTTACACGTATTGATGTGACGTCTGCAGAGCAGATGCATGCAGAGTCGCAGCGACTAGCGCCTCAGGCTGCGCTGTTTATTGGCTGCGCCGCCGTTGCTGATTATCGTTCAGCGGCGCCTGCCGAGCATAAGCTCAAAAAGCAGGATGATAACGACACCCTTACCCTATCCCTGGTCAAGAACCCCGACATTATTGCCGGCATAGCGGCGTTGCCCGCTGAGCAGCGCCCGCTGGTGGTTGGCTTTGCCGCCGAAACCCAAGACATACAGCGCTATGCGCAAGACAAGCTCACGCGCAAAGGGCTGGACATGATCGTCGCCAACGATGTTTCTCAGGCAGGCCTGGGCTTCGGCAGCGATCAGAACGCCGCTTGGTTACTATGGCGAACAGGGGAAGGCGTCGAAAGCCGAGCAGAAGCCCCTCAGCCGAAACGCCAACTGGCTGCCACGATCATTCATCAGGCGCTCGCTCTACTGTCGGCGAAAACACCCCAATAACCCTTAAACCGTTTCACAAAGCTTCTGGAGAGCCGTTATGAGCCCCCGCCCCCGCCTGCAGTGCAAAGTGTTAGATGAACGCTTGCACGACTATCTTCCCTCTTACGCAACGGCAGGCTCTGCAGGCATGGATCTACGTGCGCTGCTCGACGCACCTCTGACGCTGGCCCCTGGCGAGTGCCAACTCGTGCGCACGGGCATTGCCATCTATATTGAAGACCCGACGTTGGCGGGAATGATTTTACCGCGCTCCGGCTTGGGGCATAAGCACGGCATTGTGCTGGGCAACTTGGTTGGTTTAATCGATTCGGACTACCAGGGCGAGCTAATGATTTCGGTCTGGAATCGGGGGCAGAGCACGTTCACGCTCGCGCCTTTTGATCGGTTGGCACAGTATGTACTCGTTCCTGTAGTACAAGCCGACCTCTCAATAGTGGATGCCTTTGAGGATTCGTCACGAGGCACCGGAGGGTTTGGCAGTACCGGTAGCCAGTAGCGCTTTGCATGACTGATTTTTAACGGTAAGTACTATTTGGAACTCCTATGAATGCACAGTCCGTACCCGCCTCAATTTTCCGCGCCTATGACATTCGCGGCATCGTTGATGACACGCTCACCGAAGACACGGTAGAAATGATCGGACGTGCAGTGGGCTCGGAAGCCACTGCGCGAGGTGAGTCAAGCGTGGTAGTTGCGCGCGATGGGCGTCTTTCAGGCCCCCGACTACAAGCGGCGCTGATGCGTGGCCTTAACGCCGCAGGCTGCGACGTGATCGACATTGGTATGGTGCCCACGCCGGTGCTCTACTTCGCTACGCATGTCCTGGCGGGCACCCGGTCAGGCGTGATGGTCACCGGGAGCCATAACCCGCCTGACTATAACGGCTTCAAAATCGTGCTAGACGGCGAAACGCTGTCAGGTGATGCGATTACCGCCCTGTTTGAGCGCATCCAGTCTGGCGCGCTGGAAACGGGCCAAGGCGGTATTACCCAGCAAGATCTGCGGGAAACCTACCTGTCGCGCATCCTGGGCGATGTTCGCATCAACCGGCCTATCAAGGCGGTGGTCGACTGCGGCAATGGCGTCGCTGGTGAACTTGGCCCACAGTTGCTGGCTCGCCTGGGCATTGAAACGATTGCCCTGTTCGACGAGATCGATGGCCACTTTCCGAATCACCACCCTGACCCTGGCAAACCGGAAAACATGCAAGACCTGATGCGCAAAGTGCAAGAAACGGGCGCTGATATCGGGCTTGCCTTCGACGGCGACGGTGACCGCCTAGGAGTGGTTACCCCCTCGGGCAAGCTGATTTATCCCGACCACCTGTTGATGGTCTTTGCCACCGACATGCTCACGCGCCAGCCCGGCGCCAAGGTCATTTTTGATATCAAGTGCACCGGCAATCTGGTCAAGGTAATCAGTGAGGCGGGCGGCGAGCCGGAGATGTGGCGCACCGGCCACTCGCTGATCAAAGCACGCATGAAAGAGACCGGCGCTCAGTTGGGCGGGGAAATGAGCGGCCATATTTTTTTCCAAGAGCGCTGGTACGGTTTTGATGATGGGCTCTATGCCGCCGCGCGTTTGGTGGAAATTCTCGCCAACCAGCCCGACGATGCGGATACTTTTTTCGCCCGCTTTCCCCAGGACATTGGCACGCCGGAGATTAATATCGCGGTTACCGACGCTAACAAATTTTCTCTGGTGGATAAGCTTGCTCGCGAGGGCGACTTCGGCGAAGGTATCAAAACCACGTTGGACGGTATTCGCGTTGACTATCAGGATGGCTGGGGGCTATGTCGCGCTTCCAACACCACCCCTGCCCTCGTCATGCGCTTTGAAGGGAAGAGTGCCGCCGCCCTAGCACGTATCAAAACGGTTTTTAACGACGCATTAACGCGTATCGCGCCGGAGATAGAGCTACCTCAGTAACCGCTCGGCGCCGAAGGGACCACGCACATTTAGAAAGCGCGGCCCTCACCAATAAATCAGCATAAACGTTAGCAGCATAATAAACGTTCGCAAGGGACAACCTCATGAGTTCAGTCAGTCGCGACCCGCAGGTCGTTGTGGAGGTGCTTTCCGAAGCCCTCCCCTATATTCAACAGTTTTCCGGTAAAACCGTGGTGGTCAAATACGGCGGCAACGCCATGACCGAAAGCACCCTGATCGACTCCTTTGCACGCGACATCGTGTTAATGAAAGAGGTCGGCATCAACCCCGTGGTGGTGCACGGTGGCGGGCCACAAATCGGGGATCTGCTCAAAAAGCTCAACATCGAATCGCGCTTCGTCAACGGCATGAGGGTGACCGATTCGCAAACCATGGACGTGGTCGAAATGGTGCTGGGCGGCTTGGTTAACAAAAGCATCGTCAACCTGATCAACCAAAGTGGCGGCAAAGCAATCGGCTTGACCGGGAAAGACGGTGCACAAATTCGTGCTCGCCAGCTCAAAGTCGAGCATCAAAGCCCCGAAATGACCGCCCCGGAAATTATTGATATTGGCCATGTGGGCGAAGTGGAGTCGATCTCGACCGAACTGATTGAGATGCTCGCCGCGCGCGATTTTATCCCGGTCATCGCACCCATTGGCGTCGACGCTGCAGGGCATAGCTATAACATCAACGCGGATCTGGTGGCGGGCAAAATCGCCGAGGCGCTCAACGCCGAAAAACTGATGCTGCTCACCAATGTCGCTGGCTTGATGAACGCCGAGGGCGAAGTGCTCACCGGTTTAACCACCACGCAAGTCGACGCATTGATCGAAGACGGCACCATCTATGGTGGCATGCTGCCCAAAATTCGCTGTGCCCTGGATGCGGTCAAGGGCGGCGTGAATAGCTCGCACATTATCGATGGCCGTGTTCCCCACGCGGTGCTGCTGGAAATTTTCACCAATGCTGGGGTGGGCACCCTAATCACGGACGCGAGCTAACCGCGACGGAGGGCACATCATGAGCGAAGATCAAAAACCACGCCGCCGCGAGCAGATACTCCAAGCCCTGGCATTAATGCTTGAAGAAGACAGCGGCAAGCGCATTACTACCGCCGCACTCGCTCGCCAGGTAGGCGTGTCAGAAGCAGCGCTCTATCGTCATTTCCCCAGTAAGGCGCGTATGTTCGAGGGGCTGATCGACTTTATCGAAGAGAGTATTTTTGAACGCATTACACGTATTTTAGACGACGTACCCGACGCTATTACCCGCTGTGGCACGATACTTGCGCTGCTGCTCGGCTTTGCCGAAAAAAACCCTGGCTTGGCTAGGGTAATGGGGGGCGACGTACTCACAGGCGAGACCGCCCGACTCCGCCAGCGGGTCAATCAGTTGTTCGAACGCTTGGAGTTACAGCTCAAGCAGATCCTGCGCGAGGCCGAATTACGTGAAGGGCTTCGCCCCACCATCCCCGCTTCCGCCGCAGCCAACTTACTGGCGGCACAGGCGGAAGGACGAATTTCGCAGTACGTGCGTAGCGATTTTAAGCGCCTGCCGACAGAACACTGGGAAGATCAGTGGTCGCTACTGTCGGCCCACTTACTGCGCGCTGCGGTGCAGCCCGCCTAGCCCCAGTACAACGGCCTTAGAGCCCTCCACCATCGCTAAGTGCAAAAAACCGGCGCCTTTTGCAAGGGCCGGTTTTTTTATACGACACACATTTAGTGCGACGAATGGTAGTACGCGGATGGCTTATGCCACCATGGGCTCGCCCATTTTCTGGCGCAGCTTTTTCATCGCATTCTTTTCAAGCTGACGGATACGCTCTGCGCTGACGCCATAGACATCCGCCAGATCGTGCAGCGTCTCTTTGCTATCAGCCAACCACCGACGCTGGAGGATATCCCGCGAACGCTCATCAAGGCCCTCAAGCGCGACCTGCAGTCGACGTGTCGAGTCTTCCTCGAAGTTGCTGTCCTCGAGCTGCGTGGCCGGGTCGGACGCCGCATCATCCAGGAAATACACAGGGGCCTGGTAAGTGCTCTCTTCGTCTTCGCCAGCGGGCGCATCGAAGCCGGCGTCATAAGAAGAGAGGCGCCCTTCCATATCGCGCACGACCTCTGGCTTAACATCAAGGTCTTTAGCGATGGCGTCGACTTCGTCGTTGTTCAGCCAAGCTAAGCGCTTTTTGGCACTACGAAGATTGAAGAACAGTTTGCGCTGCGCTTTTGTAGTGGCAATTTTGACGATTCGCCAGTTACGCAACACAAATTCATGGATTTCCGCCTTGATCCAGTGCACCGCAAACGAGACGAGACGAACGCCCTGGTTCGGATCGAAACGCTTAACGGCTTTCATCAAGCCAACGTTTCCTTCTTGAATAAGATCCGCCTGGGGTAACCCATAGCCGGAGTAGCTACGTGCGATGTGAACGACAAAGCGTAAATGCGACATGACCAAGCGGCGCGCAGCCTCCAGGTCACCTTCATCATAAAGACGGTAAGCTAGCTCCCGCTCTTCATCGGCACTTAAAACCGAAATTCCATTGACCGCGCGGATATATCCGCCCAGATCGCCGCCTGGTGAAAGTTGCCCAACCGGTAGAAGACTAGTGCTCATGTGCAGGTGGTCTCCCCTGTAACCCATCGTGGTTGACGTAGCACGTTATCAATAACCTATTACAATGTCGCTGTCCTACAAAGACCTTATCGCTTGGATAAGGTTCCCGCGGGGCCAAATAGAACAGATAGAATGCCTGCCCGGACTGCTGGTGCTGATAGACTTCACTGGTATTGCCAGTAGCGTCAGTCTTTCACTGTTCGTCGCCCGGCTATACCATCGTGTCGTTGTCCGACTAAGCCATCGCGCTCATCGTGGCCGGATACTTGAGAGATGGCGAGTAACCGCCAACCAAGCGCCTAACCAGCCTAGTAGTGTACTGCAAGATAGCAGAATTGTAGAGCCTGTCACGTCAAGTTGTGGTAACGAAAAGCTGGCGCCATAGCTGGCAGCCAACGCAGCCACGGGCAAGGAGAGCCAATGATTGCCTAACCCCAGCAGGCCAAGCGCTAATACACCACCGCCAACGCCGTACCACGCACCGCTATATAGAAACGGCCGACGAACAAACGCATGGGTGGCACCAATCAGCATTACCACTTCAATTTCCCGACGGCGGCTCTCTACCGATAAGCGAATCGTATTGCCCACTACCAATAGCACCCCCAGGCCAAACAGCGCCCCCAACGCTAGCGCAACGCGCCTGCCCAGCTCGGCCAGATTCCTTAACCGTTCCACCCAGGCCAGGTCAACGCGTACCTCATCGACCCCCGCAAGCCCTTCCAGCGTAGTGGCTAATTGCTCCATAGCGGCCGGGTCGATACTAGCCGGGCGCACCACGATACTAATGGGCAGCGGATTGCTCTCCAGCCCTGCCAAGGCATCATCGAGTCCCAACGACTGCTGAAACTCTGCCATGCCTTGCTCAGCGCTGATCATCTGCGTCTCAAGAACACTCGGCTCGGCGCTGACGGCCTCTTCAATGCGGCTTGCCTGAGCGTCATCCGTACTCAGTGCCAGATAAACCGTCAGGGTCGCGCTCTCATCGAGCTCGGCATCCAGCAGGCGGGCACTGTCCAAGGTCAACCACAGCGCAGCGGGCAGCACCAACGCAATGGCGATGGCCAGCATGGTCAGTAGATTACCTAATGGGTAACGTATCAGACGATGAAAGCTATCCCATGCCATGCTGCGGTGATGACGCCCCCAAGCACGCAGGCGGCTGGAAAATCGCGTTTGCTGTGACCTTGCGCCGCGCTGAGAAGCTTTATCGACCGCTGGCTTGGCAACCGGTTTGCGCGGAGTTTTCAAGGCGGCGCCCGTGCGACGCTTTGGCGTGGCGGAGGGTTTCATAAGGCCCCCTCATCGGCGACCAGCCGACCATCGCTTAAACGCAGAATCCGATGGCGCAATCGAGCGATCAGGGCCAAATCGTGACTGGCGATCATGACCGTGGTACCAATTCGGTTAAAGTCCTCGAACAGCGCCATAATATCTGCTGAGAGCTGAGGGTCCAGGTTGCCCGTGGGCTCATCGGCGAGCAGGAGAGCAGGCTTGTTAACCACCGCCCGCGCAATGCCGACACGCTGCTGTTCACCGCCAGAAAGCTCGATGGGCAACGCTTTTTCCCGGTGCAACAATCCCACTTTATCCAACGCGGCGCGCACTCGTCGGGCGGCTTCACGGGGTTCGACCCCCTGGATTTCCAGCGGCAACGAGACATTGTGAAAAATGCTGCGGTCAAAGAGCAGTTGATGGTCTTGAAACACCACGCCAATCTGACGCCGATAAAAAGGCACCTGGCTAGCGTGTAATTGAGCAATATCGTGGCCCGCCACGACTACGCGGCCACGGCTGGGCTTTTCAAGGCGCATGATGAGGCGCAATAGCGAACTCTTCCCCGCCCCGGAATGGCCGGTCAGAAACACCATTTCGCCACGGGCAACGCGGAAATTCAGGTGTGCCAACGCTTCAAAGCGTCCGCCATAGCGTTTTCCCACATGCTCAAAGGCGATCATGCGCTAGCATCGTCCCCTTGGCGATCAAACAGTGCATGAACGAAATCCTTGGCCTCGAAGGGGCGAAGATCATCGATGCCCTCCCCCACGCCAATAAAGCGAATCGGCGTTTCCAGCTGCTTGGCCAGGGCGAAGATAATGCCGCCTTTGGCGGTTCCATCCAGCTTAGTCAAGGTAATCCCGCTAACCGGTACCGCCTCATTAAAGGTGCTGGCCTGAGAGATGGCATTTTGGCCGGTGCCCGCATCCAGCACGAGCATCACTTCATGGGGCGCGGTGGCATCCAGTTTTTGCATGACCCGATGGACTTTTTTCAACTCTTCCATCAAGTGACTTTTGTTATGCAGGCGTCCTGCGGTGTCGGCAATCAGCACATCGATACCGCGAGCCTTGGCAGCCGCGACGGCGTCGTAAATGACCGAGGCGCTGTCCGCACCGGTGTGCTGGGCGATCACGGGCACACGATTACGCTCGCCCCACACTTTGAGCTGCTCAACGGCAGCCGCGCGGAAGGTATCACCGGCCGCCAGCATGACGCTTTTACCCTCACGCTGAAAACGCTGAGTCAGCTTGCCAATCGTGGTCGTTTTACCGACTCCGTTGACGCCGACGACCAAGATGACAAAGGGTCCGGTTTGGCCGTTTTCAAGTAACGGCGGCTCGATCGCTAGTGGTTTAGCGACGGGCGCCAGCATGCTGGTTAACTCCTCCTGAAGACCACGATAGAGCGCTTCAGGGTCGTTCAACTCTTTACGCGAAACACGCGCTTCCAGGCGGCCGATAATGTCGGTCGTCGCCTCAATTCCCACGTCGGCCATTAATAGCTGCGTTTCCAGGTCTTCCAGTAGCTCGTCATCGATCTGCTTCTTACCTAAAAATAGATCGGCAATGCCATCCGATAAATTCGCACGGGTTTTACCCAAGCCGGATTTGATGCGTGCGAACCAGCCTTTCTGTTCGCTTTGCTGCTCACTTTTTTTCGCGCCTGGCTTCTCTTGCAGCGCGGCTGGAGGCGGCGTCTCACGCTCTGGCTCTGGCTCTGGCTCTGGCTCTGGCTCTGGCTCTGGCTCTGGCTCTGGCTCTGGCTCTGGCTCTGGCTCTGGCTCTGGCTCTGGCACAGTCTTCGGTACGGGCGAGGCCTCTGCAACGGCTTCCGAAGCCGTCTCGGGGGACGCAACTTCCTCTTCATCAGCCCGCTCTTGTGGGGGCTCTTTCAGACGCTGCTCTTCTTCGGTTGCCTGCTGTGCATCTTGAGGGGCCTGCTGTGGATCCTGCTTGTGCTTACGCTTAAAAAAACCAAACATGTGTATTACTCGACATAAATAGTGAACATTAACGCCATCCTACCACCGCAGACCAAGACTTTGGATAAGCGGCCCGCTACAATCCGTTCCATGACACGACAACGCTCTTCCCGCTCATCTGCGTCCCGCCGCTCAACTTCGCCGCGGGCCGGCAAACCATTGGGTAAGCCAGTGGGTAAATTACGCATTATCGGTGGCGAGTTTCGCCGCCGTCAGTTACCCATACTGGATAGCCCTGGCCTGCGCCCTACCCCTGACCGCGTGCGTGAAACGCTGTTTAATTGGCTAGGCCAACAGCTTTATGGTCAACAGGTTTTGGACTTATTTGCGGGCACTGGCGCGCTTGGCATCGAAGCCATTTCCCGTGGCGCGGCCTGTGTCGATTTCGTCGAGCGCGATCCAAGCGTGGCAGCGCAGCTATCAACGAATCTTACCACCCTCAATATTACTTCAAGTCCCGTGCATGTGACCGATGTCCAGGCCTACCTGACACGGCCTGCCAAATCCTACTCTTTGGTATTTCTCGACCCGCCCTTTCATCAACAGCTAGCCGAGCCTTGCTGTTCGGCGTTAGAAGAGGGCCGCTGGTTAAGCGCAGAGGCGATGATTTACCTTGAAACCGAGACATCCCTGACGCCTAACGTGCCAGCTAACTGGCAATTACACCGTGAAACCCAGGCAGGGGAAAGCACAGCGCGTCTTTATCGACGCCATCCGCTATAAACAGCGCTTGCCGCCGCGCGGCAGTGGCGTTACGCTCGCCACATTCGTGCCTGCTAGCAAGCTTTCCGCTTGTGAATTTGGCGCTCTGTTGGCTACCGATTTTGGGTTCTCATTTTTACGCTAGGGAGATATACATGAGTTTGGAATTATTTAATCAGCTTGAACAAAAAGTCACTGATACCGTTGATGCACTGGAAATGATGAAGCTGGAAAATGAAGAGCTGCGCGGCGAAAACGCCAAGCTCAAAGAGGAGCGCGAAGAGTGGGAGCGTCGTCTCAATAGCCTGCTCAGCAAATTCGATAGCCTCGATACCACCAGCGCTTCTTAACCTCTACGCTCGTTTAATCTTTACCCTCGGGGGTTCTCGGGGGTTGTGCTAACGCCTCGCTCAGAGCGCTCTCGACATCAGCAGCGCATCCTCACGTCCGGCGGCGATGGGCGCCGCTGGGTCGTGCGGGGGTTGAGGCGCAATCTTGGCCGGGTAGTAGCCTTTCCTGAGTCCGTCTTCGCCGAAACCGCAGCGCTGGTAGAGGCGAATAGCGCTCCCATTACCCACCCGCACTTCCAGCAGCAGCCGCTCACTCTTCCAGCGCTGAGCCTGCGCTAAAACGGCTTCCATTAGCGCTAACCCTGCGCCACTTCGACGGCATTCCGGCACCACCCCTATCGCTTGCAGTTCAGCCTCGAACGGCAGCCGCGCCACGATGGCATACCCGCTCAACTGCTGGTCATGCCACCAACCCAATACACTGGTATCTTGGCTACCTAGCGCTTCCAACAATTGTGAATCGGCGCTGCCGCTTTGCACGTGTCGCTCCAGTGCTTTTAGTGCAGCTAGATGGTCAACGCTGAGTTCAGTGATCATCAGCGTTTGGCTCAGCGGCCACTGAGCTATCCTCGGTCCACTGCTGGCCTAGGGCGCGCAGTGCTGGCCATACATCACGCTTACTACGGTCCCCCTCAAGCAGGTCAGCAAGGGCAGGCCCCTGCCATACCGGCAGCGAGAGCGTATGACTTTGGCTCTCCTTGATATTCAAGATGTTATCCAGTGGCGCTTGCTCGCTATCCAGTTCTCCCCACCAGAGCAGCCGCGCCAACTGCCAACCCTGCCGGCTTGCCTGACCCTCAATAAACGCCGCCACCCCTTCACGCGCTTCTGCGAGTGGATCTTCAACCGCAAACGCATTGGACATTGGCGGCCATGAAAAGCGGGTCACCTGAGGCAGTTCACCGCGATGGACACCCGCCGCTTGCAGTAGGTTGGCCAATAACTGCCGCTCAAGTGCGCTCATTTCCCCAGCCTGCAGCATTAGCCAACGTCCGTTAAGGCATAGACAGGAAAGCGCAAACTCGAGTGGTTTGGCTGGCGCAGCAGGCGCTGCATCAGTTGAGGACTCAGCGGTAGCGGGATTTGGCGTTATCGGCTTTTCCGATGCCTGCTTCTGCGGAGATTGCTTGTCCTGTCCCAACAGTGCCCGCACCGCTGAGGGGGATGCAATGACTTCACTTGAAGCCTGGGGTTCGGCCGCTTGAGGCTTCGACGGTTGACGCTTAGGCGAAGGAGCGTCGTCCAGCAGGGCTTGCAGCCGCTCCCGGGGCGGAATAGCGTCTGGAGTGGCGTCTTCCCACTCGCAGGCCTCGGTAGGTCGCGCGTTGGGAAGCTGATAGCGGGCACCCCAGGTGGTAATGCCCATGGCATCCAAATAGTGGCGCCGTGTAACTTCTTGATTCACTTTCCGCCGCCGCGACAGTTGGGAGAATCAGGCCGATCACCGCCACGGGCTTGCCACTCACTAGGCGTATAGAGATGCATCGCCAAGGCGTGAACCGGGCCTGAAAGCTCATCGGCCAACAGTGCATATATCTTTTGATGACGTTTGACCGGCATCAGGCCATCAAAGCTATCGCTCACCAGCGTCACTTTAAAGTGCGTTTCGGAATTGGCGGGCACGTTATGCATGTGGCTTTCATTTTCAACCTGCAGCACGTCCGGCGCGAGTGCCGCTAACTTCTGCTCAATCTGTGTCTGCAGCGTCATGGGGTTCTCCTTGAGATCACAAACCATTTTATTGTACGCGCTTACTGGCCAGCAGACGATGCCCGACGAGCGTGTAATGCACGCTTTGCCAGCGGCATACGCGCCACGCTTGCCAATAATGCCAGTAGCGTCGTGCCCGCCCCCAGCCAGAGTGTTACCTGGACAGGCCACCCCAACGCCAGCGCGGCACCAACCAAGGCGACGCCGAACGACTGCCCTACCGTGCGGGTGGTACTCATCACGCCAGAAACATTGGCGCTGCGCTCCGGCGGCAGGCTGCCCATCATTTCGCGGTTATTGGGTGGCTGGAACAGCCCGAAACCAATACCACATAACGCGGTGCGCCATAGGCTGCCTGCCACACCGGTTGACTCGTCGACGAGCGCCAGCGCAATCAGGCCGAAAATCAGCAGACCAAGCCCCGTACTGGAGAGAATACTGGGATTGATGCGATCGGCTAAGCGCCCGGCAATGGGGCCAACAAGCATGATCGCCAGCGGCCAGGGAGTGAATAGCCAAGCAGTCTCTAGCGGCGAAAACCCCATCTGCTCTTGATAGAAAAACGACAGCGCCACAAACGTAAGGCCCTGACCTATAAAGGCGAGCCCAGAGGCAGAAACGGCCAGCGTAAAGCGTGGCTCGGCAAACACACTGAGCGGCAGCAATGGATAAGGCGCTCGACGCTGGCGCGCAATAAACCCACTACAGGCCAGCACCGCCAGTAACGCCCAGCCACCGCTTTGCCAAATCGGCGCTGCGTGACTGACGGCATCCATGGCGATAAAAAAGCTCGCCAACATCACGATAGAGAGCAGCGCCCCCGCCACATCGAAGCTACCTTTTCGCGGCTCGTCTTGGGGCAAGGCACGCTTGGCCAACCATAGCGAGCAGAGACCCAGCGGCACATTTAAGGCAAACAGCCAGGGCCAGTCGGCAAACGACAAGATCACCCCGCTCAGCGTAGGCCCGGCCGCGTAACCGCCCGCGACCACCAGAGCACTCAAGCCCAGCGCGCTGCCCAGCAGGCGCGAGGGGAAAATAGCCCGGTATAGAGACGGACCGATGGAGAGCGTGGCGGCCGCCCCCAGCCCCTGGAAAGCGCGAAATACCAGCAGCGTTTCCAAATTACGCGATAGCGCTGCCCCTAGCGCAGCGGCGACAAAAGTGGCCAGCCCGAACAGGTAAAGCCGACGCCGGGTAATCAATTCGCTGATGCCCGCAAATACCAGCAAAAACGCGGCACAGACGACCTGAAAAAGGTTTGTAATCCACACGGCACGGGAGGCCGACACGTTCAAGTCCGCGGCGATGGTAGGCAGGGCTAAATTGATCATGGTGGTATCGACCACCGCCATTAACGTGCCAGTCACCAACGCCAGCACGGCCAAGGCACGCTCAGGCCCCGGCAGACCATCGTCTCCAGGACGGGTTTCAAACAGAAGCATAGCGAAGTTCCTAGGCAGGCGTGTTGCTAAACGAAAAGACGAAACTATTGCCTTAATTTTACTTTTTTAAAAGCCAAGAATTTTAAAACAAAGAAACCGGCCTAAGCCGGTTTCATCGTGCGCTAAGTAGTCATCACAAAGCGACGTGCAAGCAAACAAAGCTTGGTTAAAATATTAGCACGCTAATCCTGCTCATTGTCTAACAGCAGCGCATCATCCACTTCGGAAATTTCGAGGGCTGTCTCATCGTCCAAATCGATCGCTAAATAGCTATGCTCAACGCGCACAAACTCTTGAAACAGCGCCCAGTCGATTTTATCAGGCCACTGGCGCTCATCCTCTTCCCAAGCGCGTAGCTCAGTCTCAAGAATTTCTACGCAACGATCGCGCACAAAGGTTTCTAGCGCCTCTGGGGTATCCATTTCTGGAATCAGATAAATGGTACTTTCACGTTCGACGTCGTCCAGGGTCAGGTCGTCGTCTCCCATGGTGGGTTCCAGCGCGTTGATCCAGTCCACGAAGGGCTGGGTCGGCCTGACGCTCAGTGCGGAGCGGTTAAGCAGTTTCATGGGATTCTCCTCGCCGTCGAAACGTTGACCATTATGGGCGCTATAACGCGCCCTTACCAACTTTTCATCCGCTATTGAATGGTTTAACCCACTTCAGGGCGCATCGCCGGGAATAGCAGCACATCACGAATGGAGGGGCTGTCGGTAAACAGCATCACCAGACGGTCAATACCGATACCTTCACCTGCGGTCGGCGGCATGCCGTACTCTAATGCGCGCACATAATCCGCATCGTAGTACATCGCTTCCAGGTCGCCAGCGTCTTTTTCAGCCGACTGAGCGCGGAAGCGCTCGGCCTGATCTTCGGCGTCGTTGAGCTCCGAGAAACCGTTGGCAATTTCGCGCCCGCCCACAAAGAACTCAAAGCGGTCGGTGACGAAGGGGTTAGCGTCGTTACGCCGGGCAAGCGGGCTCACTTCAGCCGGGTACTCGGTGATAAAGGTCGGCTGGTCGAGCTTATGCTCAGCAACCTCTTCGAATATCTCCGTTTGTACCTTGCCCAGGCCCCAGCTCTCCTTGACCTTGATGCCGAGTTTATCAGCGGTTGCCCGCGCAGCGTCCAACGAATCCAGATCGCTGTCGGCAATGCCGTCACCGTGATCCAGAATCGCTTGGCGCAGCGTTAAACGGGCAAAGGGCTTGCCGAAATCGTAGCTCGCGCCCTGATACTCGATCACCGCGCTGCCCAGCACTTCCTCCGCCGCTGTGCGCAGCATCGCTTCGGTCATATCGAGCAGGTCGCGATAGTCCGCGTACGCCCAGTAGAACTCCACCATGGTGAATTCTGGGTTGTGACGCGTGGATAACCCTTCGTTGCGGAAGTTGCGGTTAATCTCGAACACTTTTTCAAAACCGCCCACTACCAAACGCTTGAGGTAAAGCTCCGGCGCAATACGCAGATACATATCGATATCCAGCGCATTGTGGTGGGTAATGAACGGCCGTGCCGCCGCGCCGCCGGGGATCGGCTGCAGCATGGGCGTTTCGACTTCCATAAAGCCGCGCGCTTCAAAGAAGCGACGCATGGAGCTGATCACCGCCGCGCGAGTTTCAAACACCTTGCGCGACTGCGGGTTCATGATTAGATCCACATAGCGCTGACGATAGCGGGCCTCCATATCGGTTAGGCCGTGAAACTTATCTGGCAGCGGACGCAGGCTCTTGGTTAACAGCTGGGCTTCTTTCATCATCACATACAGATCGCCCTTGCCGGATTTATGCACCGGCCCGTGGGCGGCAACGATATCACCGATATCCCAGCTTTTAACGTCCTCAAGTACGTCGGCGGGCAGGCCTTTTTTATCCACGTAGAGCTGGATTTGGCCAGCCACATCCTGAATGACAATAAAGGGGCCACGTTGACGCATCACTCGGCCGGCCACCGCGGCGTGGTGATCCAGCGCTTCAAGCTCGGCCTTGTCTTTATCGCCGAAGGCGTTTTGCAGCTCAACGGTTAAGCTGTCGCGGCGAAAATCGTTGGGAAACGCACTTTTTCCCTGCTCAGTGGCACGCTCGCGGCGAGCAGTCAGCTTGGCACGGCGCTCGGCGATCAGGTGGTTTTCGTTGTCTGCAGGAGACGCGTCTTGGTTAGCCATGGGGCACCCTGTTCATGTTCAAACGCTAAAAAAATTACAAACCTTGCTTCAAGCTGGCGACGATAAATTGATCGATATCTCCGTCGAGCACTTTGTCGCAGTTGCTGGACTGTACGCTGGTGCGCAAATCCTTGATGCGCTGATCGTCAAGCACGTAGGAACGAATCTGACTGCCCCAACCGATATCCGATTTGGAGTCTTCGGCTTCCTGCTTGGCAGCATTACGCTTTTGCATCTCGTGTTCCCACAGCCGCGCTTTCAACTGCTTCATGGCAAAATCGCGGTTAGCGTGCTGGCTGCGTTGGCCCTGGCAGGCCACCACAATGCCGGACGGCTCGTGGGTAATCCGCACCGCTGAATCGGTGGTATTAACGTGCTGACCACCGGCACCGCTGGAGCGGTAGGTATCCACACGTAGATCCGAAGGATTGATCTCCACCTCGAAACTGTCGTCGATTTCTGGTGACAGGAATACCGAGGCAAAGGAGGTATGGCGACGGCCGCCGGAGTCAAACGGGCTTTTACGTACTAAGCGATGTACACCGGTTTCGGTACGCAGCCAGCCGAAGGCGTAGTCGCCTTGGATATGCACGGTGGCTGACTTAATGCCCGCCACCTCACCGGCGGAAATTTCGGTAATGTCTGCTTTGAAGCCGTGACTCTCCGCCCAGCGTAGGTACATACGCAGCAAAATATTGGCCCAATCCTGCGCTTCAGTACCACCGGAGCCGGATTGAATATCTAAGTAAGCGTTGTTTTGGTCCATATCACCGGAGAACATGCGTCGAAATTCCAGCTTTTCTAACGCGGCCTGCATGTTGTCCAGCTCTTTGCGCACTTCATCAACGGTGCCTTCGTCGTCTTCCATTTCGGCCAGTTCAAGCAGATCCCGGCTATCGCCAAGGCCCTGCTCAAGATCGTCGATGGTGGCCACAATGGCTTCGAGGGAGGCGCGCTCTTTACCTAACTTCTGCGCGTAGTCTGGATCGTTCCAGACATTGGGATCTTCCAGTTCGCGGGTAACTTCTTCTAGCCGATCTTTCTTTTCGGCATAGTCAAAGATACCCCCTAAGAACGTCTGTCCGCTCAGACAGGTCCTTAATCTGGTTATGAATCGGGTTGGTTTCCAACATGGGGTCGCCCTAGCGTTTGCTGTGCCTGATCGAACAGGGTGTATTCATCACAAAGGCGCATAGTGTAACGAAAGCCAGCACGCCCCGCATCCAATGCACCTTTCTCAAGACAATAAAAAACCCGGCGGCCGCCGGGTTTCGGTGGACATTGGCTCGCTAACGCTTAAAAGCGGTAGGTTAACTGAGCACCAAAGCCATGGGCTTCGTTTTTGTAGTCGGCTGAGTAGGAGGCCCCGCCGGCACCTTGTAGCAGATCGTTACGATCTTGCTCAACGAACGTGCCCCGCTCGGTGAGGTAAGAATAGGCGAGATCGACAGTCAGGTCAGGCGTTGGGCTCCAGCCTGCCCCCAGCGAGAAAATGCGGCGATCATCGGAAGGAATACGCACGCTACGATCTTCGTCATTGGTGGGTGTGAAGTCTAACGTTACGCCCGCACGGAGTGCCAATGTGGGCGTTAACTGATACTCGCCGCCAGTGGCAAAGGCCCAAGCATTTTCGTAATTCTGAGGTTCATCGGTAATGGGGCCACCTTGATCATTTACAACACGTATTTCATCGAAGTGACTCCAGCGCACCCAAGATGCTCCAAACATCAGTTTAAGCCTGTCTGTCATCTGCTGAGTAAGCGAAAAGTTAACCGTTTCAGGTGTGGTTAAATCTAAATTAGCATTACTTTGGAGAGGATCACCCGTTAGAGGGTTTAATGTCGTCGTGCCATCCGGTGCAATCGCCCTGTAATTGCCTTCAAGCTCATAATCTACTTTCGAGCGGTAAGTTAATCCTAAAGTAGTTTCGGGTATTGGGCGATAAATAACACCTAAGTTATATCCCCAAGCTTCATCTTTCCCGTCAACACGTGCATCAATGTCAGTAGCGGGATCATAGCTAAGGCCGCTCGGAACTTGGCGACGCAGTTCCCCTTCCACTTGGTTATATGTAACACCCACACCTACTGCCAACTGCTCATTAAAGCGATAAGAAACCGTCGGCTGCGCACTGACTACAGTTACCTCTGTATAATTACCAAAATAGCGCCCCTGAAAATCATCTTCATAATCTGTTTTTGAGCCAAACGGCGCGTAGACCCCGAACCCAAATGCGAGTTGATCTGTGACCGGCTGAGCATAGAAGGCAAAGGGAATTGCTGTGCCCGGGACCATATTGCCATCATTACCACCTGGAATGCTGCCAATAGGTATTTGATTTCCGGTAGGTGCTCCAACAAGAGCGCCGGGATCAATGGTTCGACTAGCTTCAACGTTAGAAATATCGGTATTGACGTTTAAATAAGTAGCACCCGCCGTAATCTGGGCCCGATCTAAAAACGACATACCCGCCGGGTTGCCGTATACGATGGTGGCGTCATGAACGTTCGAGCTTCGGCCTGCATGGCCATAGCCTTGCCCACTAACGCTCTGCTCATTGATTTGGTACCCACCTGCATGGGCTTGGCTGGCGAAGGCGGCTGTGATGGCAGCGGCCAGGGTGAGCTTATTAAATTTATTATTCATAGTGGGCCTCTCTTCCCGATGATCCCGTGGATACCAACGATCCACGCTCTTTATTTTTTACATGACTGTTTTCTCGCAACTACGCCAAAGGATCAAGAGCAAACGAGCGTTTTATTTTGTTTTTCGCTTATACATTAGTCGCACGCTCGTTTTAAATCAGTGTTTTAGTAATTTTGACTGAGTAACAAAGTCGCCCTTGACCTATGGGTAACCCATAGGTTCTACACTAAAACAGTCGCGAATTAACCGGGCGGGAGAGCAGACCATGAAAGTTAACGAGCTTGCTAAGCGAGGCGGTGTCACCGCCGAAACCGTGCGCCATTATGCTCGTGAACAGCTACTCGCCCCAAAGCGACATCCCGATAACGGCTATCAACTCTTTTCGGATACCGACTTAGAGCGGCTGCGCTTTATTCAGCGGGCACGCAAGCTGGGGTTTAGCGTGGCCGAGATTCGCGACATTCTTGGGCACGCCGACCAAGGCGACTCCCCCTGCCCCTTGGTGCGTGACCTGCTTGCCAGTCGGCTGCCTCAAATCCGGGCACGCATCGCCGAACTCGAAGCACTGGCCGAGCGTATGGAGCATGCCCTAGAGAGCTGGCAACACATGCCCGATGGCACGCCTGATGGGCATAGTGTATGCCGCTTAATCGAAAGCTTTCCTGAATCACCGTCTACCAAGGAGACCTCATGAGCGACTCCTCTGGCCGTCACACTCCCTTTTCAATAAGCCCCGGCGCTGCTGTGCGAACCATTCCAGGCATGAGCTGCCAAGGCTGCGTAAAACGCATGCGTGAGGCTATTCAACACCTCGACCCAAGTGCCGAGGTAACCGGCACGCCTGATGAAAAACGCCTTGAAGTGGTTACTCGCTTGACGGATGTTGATCTCGATCAGGGATTAAGCGATGCGGGCTACCCGCCCGCCAAAACGGCTGCAGATGAAACGGCCCGTGGCAAAGCGAGCCAGAGTGAAGAGACGGTGGCACCTGCCCCAGCCCCTGAAAAAACCGCCGGCACCCATTCCCATGCTCAAGGACAAGGCAAGATGCAGCGACTGGCCATTAGCGGGATGACCTGTGCCAGCTGCGTTAAAAGCGTTCAGAAAGCGCTTGAGCATACCGCGGGCGTTGATACCGCCAGCGTGAATTTTGGTAGCCACGCCGCCCAGGTATTTGGCAGTGCTCATACCCAGGCACTGATCGCCGCTGTGGAATCAGTGGGCTATGGTGCAGAGCCGATTGTGGATATGCGCGAAGCGGAACGCGCGCGCAGTGAACAGGAAGCCAAGACCTACCAAAAACGGCTGCGCGGCAGTGCCATCTCGTTGGCATTGGCGATTCCTCTCATGGTGAGCATGCTGTTTTTCCACCCTCACCCGGTGGGGCTAGGACGTCTCTATTGGCTGATCATTGGTTTATTAACGCTGGGCATCATGGCCTTTCCTGGGCGCCACTTTTTCGTTAACGCCTGGAAGAGCGTTAAACACCACCAAGCCAATATGGATACGCTTGTCGCGATGGGTACCGGCACCGCTTGGCTTTATTCCATGGTGGTCGTGCTGTTCGCACCGTGGCTGCCGGAAGTCGCTCAAGGCATCTATTTTGAAGCCTCGGCCATGGTGATCGGGCTGATTCTACTCGGTAATGCCATGGAGCTGCGCGCTCGTGGCCGCACCAGCAATGCCCTAAAGCGCTTGCTTGATTTGCAAAGCCGAACCGCACGGGTGATTCGCGACGGTCATGAGCAGGAGATTGAGATCGATGCCGTGCAAACGGGCGATCACATTCGAGTGCGGCCCGGTGAACGACTGCCCGTGGATGGTCAGGTGACCGAAGGCGAAAGCCATATCGACGAGTCGATGCTCACCGGCGAGCCGGTACCGGTAGCAAAGCGCGAAGGGGATGACGTCAGCGCTGGTACGGTGAATGGCCGTGGCGGGCTGGTCTATCAAGCAACGCGCGTTGGCGCTGATACTCGGCTGGGCCAGATTACCGAACAGGTGGCGAGCGCTCAAAATTCGCGCCCACCGATTGGCGAGCTCGCCGATCAGGTCTCCAGCGTTTTTGTGCCTGCGGTAATGATCATTGCTGTATTGACGGCCCTGGCGTGGTTCAACCTAGGGCCCGCCCCCCAGGTGATCCATATGCTGGTCACGGCGACCACCGTGCTGATCATTGCCTGCCCCTGCGCGCTGGGTCTGGCGACGCCAATCTCGACCATGATTGGCGTTGGCAAAGCGGCAGAGCATGGGGTGCTTGTGCGCAGCGGCGAAGCGCTGCAAACCGCCAGCAAGCTAACCACGCTGGTGGTCGATAAGACCGGCACGCTCACCCAGGGCACGCCCAGCGTTACCGATGTGCAGATGTTTGATATTGAGCAAGCCACCGCGCTGGAATGGGTGCACGCGCTTGAGCGCAGCTCCGAGCACCCGCTGGCAGCAGCGTTAATGAACTACGCAGATGAACACAATGCACCTCCTGCCGAGGTTAATGGTTTCGACAGCGTGACCGGTGGTGGAGTAAAAGCCCAAACCGCCGACGGCAAAGCACTGCTGCTGGGCAATGCGCGTCTGTTAAGCGAGGCGGGGGTGGATCTCAAAGCGGGTGCAGAGCAGGCCCGCGCTCTGGAGAAACAGGCCCGCACACTGGTGTACCTAGCGGTGGATGACAAGCTGGCCGCGCTGTTTGGCATCAGCGACCCGCTTCGCCACGATACCGTGGCCGCGATCAAGCGCCTGCAAAAAGACGGCTTAACCATCGTGATGTTAACCGGGGATAACGAGCACACCGCCAAAGCCATTGCCAAGGAAGTGGGCATAGATGAGTTTCGCGCAGGCCTGTTGCCTGAAGACAAGCATGCCGAGATCGAGCGCCGTCAACAGGCGGGAGAAATTGTCGGCATGGTGGGCGATGGCATCAATGATGCCCCAGCGCTGGCCCGAGCGAACGTAGGCTTTGCGATTGGCCAAGGCACCGATGTGGCCATTGAGAGCGCGGGCATCACGCTAATGCGCGGCTCACTGCACGGCGTGGCATCAGCGATAGAGATCAGCCGTGCCACGCTGCGCAATATCAAACAGAATCTGGTGGGCGCCTTTGGCTACAACCTCTTGTGTATTCCCATCGCGGCGGGGGTGCTTTACCCGATCACCGGCATGCTGCTTTCTCCGATGATAGCGGGCGCTGCCATGTCACTCTCTTCCATTACCGTGGTGAGTAACGCCAACCGCTTGCGGCTATGGAAAGCCAGCCAGGAGAACGCCTCATGAGTTTACTGATCAACTTGGCAGGGCTGGGGCTTATCGCGCTAATAGTGTGGTGGTTCTGGCTTAGCTAAGAAACCTCTGATTCACTATTGCGCTTGGCCATACGGCGTTAAAAATCATCTCAAAATGCTCATTTACAACCCGTAAACTCCGCTTTTTCGTTGATTTTTGCCTTGTCTGGCCTGCGCTCATAACGTTAATCAGAGGTTCCTTAAACGTTTTTAGCTCACCCCAATATAGCGCCCGGGCTTATGGTTCAGGGCGATAATCAGGTTGAGAGTCAGCGCCCCTAGTACCGAGTAGCCCACGCGATCCAGCGGCAGCTGGGTCAGCGCAATTAGCAGGATAACGCCATCAATCGCCAGTTGAACGTAGCCTGCACGAAAGCCGTGTTTATCCTGCAAGTAGAGCGCGAGAATATTGATACCGCCCAGGCTCGTGCGGTGGCGAAACAGCATCAGCATACCGATGCCCATCAGCGCGCCGCCCATTAACGCAGCGTAGATTGAGGGCACGCTGGCAAACTGCACCCAGCCTTGGGTTAGCTCCGAAAACAGCGATACCAGACCAATAGCGGCGAAGGTACGTAGGGTAAAACTCCAGCCCATGCGCTTTACCGCCAGGTAGTAAAACGGCAGGTTAATGGCAAAAAAGTACACCCCAAAGCCCCAGCCGGTCACGCTGCTGGTCATGTAGCTTAACAGCAGCGCCAAGCCTGCCGTACTGCCGGTCAGCAGCACCGCATGGGTGTAAAAGGTCACCCCCAGCGCGACAAAGAACGTGCCCAGCAGCATCGCCATCACATCTTCATAGGGACGATGTTGATCCTTGGGTAAATCTTCAACACGCATGGGAGCGTCCTTACTTAGGCTGTTGAGGTTATCAAGTGATTAGTTTAGATAGTACTGGCGTGCTCAACCATTAACTGCAGCGTCTCGCGGCCACGCCAGCGATTGCGATTGAGCTTATAGGCGCAGTGCAGCGTATCGCCCACGTTGAACCCAGGCAGTTCCCCCGGTGTTAGGGCGCGAAACCAGATCGCTTTGCAGGTCACAGGTCCTGTGGAGAGCTCCAGCATCAGGTGCGCGCCGTCAGCTCCCACCGGGCGCAGCGCCTCAACAATAAAGCGGCCTTCAAACAGTGGCGGGTCGAATTCACGCCCGTAGGGGCCGAGCGTTTCGATCTCTTGCAAGGTGGTTAGCGAAAGCTGGGCGGTGGACAGCTCGCCATCCGTCCAAAGACGCGGATAGAGCGTTCGTCCCTCTAACTGCTCGCCCACGGCCTGCAAGAAAGCCGTTTTAAAGGCCTCAAGCTGATCCCTTGGCACGCCCACCCCTGCCGCGCCACTATGGCCACCAAAGCGTGGTAACGCCTCGGGAGCAAGCTCATAGGTACGCTGAAGGGCATCGCGTAGGTGCAGCCCGTCAATCGAGCGGCCAGAGCCGGTAAGCATGCCCGGTGCCGAGGCTTGCGTTAGCACCAGCGCCGGGCGCCCGAAGGCCTGTACCAAGCGCGAGGCGACGATTCCCTGCACGCCGGGGTGTCCGTCTTCCAGCACCACCACCACGGCGGGCTCGTTGGCGTCCAGTGCCGCGGTGGCGAGGGTGCGCGCCTCGGCGGCCATATCGGCCTCAATCGCTTTACGGGACTGATTATCCTGATCCAGTACGTCAAGCTGACGATTGGCGACGCCATCGTTCTCGGCCAGCATAAAGTGCAGCGCCGCGTAGGGGTCATCTAGCCGCGAACGCGCGTTAATACGCGGTCCCATCTGAAATGCTAGCGTCTCGGCGTTGAAGGGCACGCTGTCGGCACCTAGCCTGGTGGCCATGGCGCGCCAGCAGGCGGCGTCCATACGATTGATCAGCGTTAAGCCATGATTAACTACTGCGCGGTTGGCGGGGCTACCGCCCAAGGAGACGCAATCCGCGACCGTGCCCAGCGCGACGTAAGAGAGCCAGGGTGACAGCTTGGGCGTTGATTCCGATAGCGCCCCCCACTCGATCAGCACACTGCGGGCAAGCGACATCAATAGCCACGCCACCATGCAGCCAGCGATGGTTTTGTCGGGGTAGTCGCAATCAACTCGGGTAGGATTAACGCAGGCAAATGCTGAGCTTGGCGGCCCCTCCACCGGTAGCGCGTGGTGGTCGCTGACCACCACATCGATACCCGCCGCTTTCAAGCGCGCAATGCGCGGTTCATCGGAGCTGCCGCAGTCGGCGGTAATCACCAGAGTAGGAAACGGCTTCTGCGCCAGGGTGCGCTCTACCAGCGGCAAGCTAATCCCGTAGCCGTCGTGAATGCGATGGCCGATCAGGCTGTGCAGCTTGCCCTCTGGCACCCCGAACAGCTCCACTAACGTGCGCCGGATCACCACATGGGAGGTAATCCCGTCCACATCGTAGTCGGTGAGAATGCCGATCGTCTCGCCTTCGGCAACCGCCTGGGCGATCCGCTCGGCGGCGCGCCGTCCATCAGCAAGCTTCTCCGGATGCACCAGATATCGCAGGCTAGGCGTTACCAGGGGTGCCAGCTCGCCGTGATAGCCGGGCAAACGAGAGGCCAAGAGCCGCGCCTGAAGCTCGCTTAAGCCTTCAGCCTGGGCTCGGGCGTAAAGCGCCTCATCCACGGGACGAGGCTCTAAACGTGGCTCAGTCTTGCTAAACGAAAGCGTACTAGCAGTCAGCGTGTGATGGGGTAGCTCTGCCATCAATGTGTTAACGCCGATGTTCCGCAACATACTGCTGCACGGCGCTAAGCTCGGCGGGCAGCACGGTGTAACGCTCTTCGCGCTCGATCAAATCTTCCATATGTGGCGGTAGCGGTACGCCTGGAAACCCTGCTTTGACGACCGCTTCCGCAAACTTAGCCGGATGGGCCGTCGCCAGGGTTATCATCGGTGTTGATTGATCAGCACGGGCGCGCTCGGCAGCACGATAGCCGGTCGCGGTGTGAGGGTCGAGCATCTCGCCGGTGCGTTTATGGGCCTCGCGGATGACTTCCAAAATGGTCGCGTCATCCACGCTATAGCTGGCGAATTTCTCACGCAGCTTGGCAAGCGGTGCGTCCGCCAGGGCCGTTGGCTCCTGCTGGAAGCGCTCAAGCAGCGCTGCCACGGCGAGGCCGTCGCGGTCGTAAGCATCAAACAGCAGGCGCTCGAAGTTAGACGACACCACGATATCCATGGAAGGCGCCAGCGTCGCCGCCAGCTCCTTTTTGGAGAAGTCGTTAGCGGCCAGCGTGCGGTGCAGAATATCGTTGGCGTTGGTAGCGATGATGAACTGCTTCACCGGCAGACCCATTTTGTAGGCCATATAGCCCGCAAACACGTTGCCGAAGTTGGCGGACGGTACACAGAAGCTCACTTCACGATGGGGCGCGCCCAGCGCGACGCCTGAGGCGATGTAGTAAACGATCTGCGCCATGATGCGCGCCCAGTTGATCGAATTCACTGCCACCAGGCGCGTACCGTTCAAGAACGTTTGGTCGGCAAAGCTTGCCTTGACCATCGCCTGGGCGTCGTCGAAATTACCCTCGATGGCAATATTGAAGACGTTATTAGCCAGCACCGAGGTCATTTGACGGCGCTGCACTTCCGAGACCCGGTTGTGCGGATGCAGGATAAAAATATCCAGGTTGTCGCAGTGGCGACAGCCTTCTATCGCTGCAGAGCCAGTATCACCCGAGGTCGCGCCCATGATCACCGCGCGCTCGCCGCGCTTTTTCAGGAAGTGATCCAGCAAGCGGCCTAACAGTTGAAGCGCCACATCTTTAAACGCGAGCGTCGGCCCATGAAACTGCTCTAGCAGGAAGTGATTGGCATCTAGCTGCTTAAGCGGCACGACCGCATCGTGATTGAACGTCGCGTAGGCTTCGGTAACGATACTGCGGAACGTCGCATCATCGATCTCGCCATTGACGAACGGCTTCATCACTCGAAAGGCGATCTCGGCGTAGGAGAGCCCGGCCATCTCGGCGAGCTCTTCACGGGAAAACTCAGGCAGCGTTTCCGGCACATACAATCCGCCGTCGCTGGCCATGCCGGTAAGCACGACTTCTTCAAATGAGAGCGCGGGCGCCTGCCCACGCGTACTGATATAACGCATTTGGGCTTACTCCCCTTCGTCCAGGCTTTCCACGCGAATACGCGTTAACGGCCCAGCGATATCGGCCATGGATTCGATTTCACGAATCGCATCGTTCATTTGCTTCTCTTTGGTCCGGTGCGTCAGCAGAATGATGGGGACCAGCTCACCTTCGGTCGCCTCTTTCTGAATCAGCGCTTCGATAGAAATGCCCTGCTCGGCCAGAATCGTGGCCACCCGCGCCAGTACGCCGGGGCGATCTACCGCCAGCAGACGCAGGTAGTAGGCGGTGGTAATGTCTTCCATCGGCATGATGGGCAGCTGGCTGACATCTTCATCGATGCCGCTGAATGCCAGATAAGGCACGCGGTAGTGGTGATCGGTCGAGATATCCCGCGCCACGTCGAGCAGATCGGCGACCACTGCGGAGGCTGTCGGCTCGGCGCCTGCGCCTGCGCCGTAGTAAAGCGTCGGCCCAACGGCATCGCCCATGATCGCAATGGCGTTTTTCACGCCATGCACATTAGCCAACAGGCGCTCTTTAGGAATCAGCGTGGGGTGTACCCGCAGCTCTAGCCCCTGATCGGTGCGCTTGGAGATCCCCAGGTGTTTGATCACATAGCCGAGGTTATCGGCCTGCTCGACATCTTCCGCGGTAATCCGTGAAATGCCTTCGGTGAAGGCTTTCTCGAACTGCAGCGGTACGCCGTAGGCAATCGAGGCCAAAATCGTTAGCTTGTGCGCGGCGTCGATGCCTTCCACATCAAAGGTGGGATCGGATTCGGCGTAGCCCAGCGCCTGCGCTTCTGCGAGCACATCTTCAAAGGCACGGCCTTCATCGCGCATATGGGTAAGGATGTAGTTACCGGTGCCGTTGATGATGCCCGCCACCCACTCAATGCGGTTGGCGCCCAGGCCCTCGCGCAGCGATTTGATGACCGGAATACCGCCCGCCACCGCGGCTTCAAACGCCACGATAACGCCCTTCTCATGGGCGGCCTTGAAGATTTCATTGCCGTGTACCGCAATCAACGCTTTGTTGGCGGTGACGACGTGCTTGCCATTGGCAATGGCCGTCAGCACCAGTTCGCGGGCGATATCGTAACCGCCGATTAGCTCCACCAGCACATCGACATTGGGATTGGTGGCGACGTCAAACACATCAGAGGTCGCATTGATGCCGGTAATATCGCAGTCAGGATGAATACTGCGATGAGCAACCTGCTCAATCACAATAGGGCGGCCAGCGCGACGGGTAATATCGTCAGCGTTGCGGGTCAATACGTTGAAGGTGCCGCCACCGACAGTGCCTAAACCACAAATACCTACTCTTACCGGTTTCAAAATACTTCCCCTTTCGTGTCGTGCACCGGGTGGTGCGAGTCTCAAGACAGTCTCTCAGCGTTGTGTGCCGCCTTTTTTAGGCAGCACGCTGGTTTGTTTCAGTCATCATCCAAGCCTAACATGGCGGTGAGCCGTTCGGGGGGCACAAATCCCGGCACTAATTGCCCATCAGGCAAAATAATCGCTGGGGTACCCTGCACGCCCAAAGCTTTGCCAAGCTCATATTGACCGGCGACCGGGTTGTCGCAATCCGCGGCGCTGGCAATGGCGTCGCCCTCCTTGGCCTGATTCATCGCTTCGCTGCGGTTATCCGAGCACCATACCTGCTGGAGCGTGGTAGCCGCTTGACTTCCCATGCCAGCGCGCGGAAAGGCCAAGTAATGAACGGCAATGCCGCGCTCATTGAGTTCCGGAATGGTCTCGTGCAACCGCGCGCAGTAGGGGCAGGTGGGGTCGGTAAATACCGTGATGGTCGCTTTGGGTTCATCGGCCCCACGAAAGATGACGCGCTCACTGTCAGGGACGGCGGCCAACGCATCCGCACGTACTTGGTTCTGCTCTTGCTCGGTCAGATTAACCAACCCCTCAGGGGTATTTTCATAAAGGTCTCCAACCAAGAAATAGCTGCCATCCGCATTGGTGTAGAAGGATTCTCCACTCTCCAGCTGCACATGGTAGATACCGCTGATTGGCGTCTCTGCCACCGCTTCAACGGGCATCGCCTGACCATTAACGCTAAGGGATTCTGACAGGCGGTCTGTTACCTCATCAGCCTGAGCGGCAGCGGGAAGTAGGCTACCCGCGATCAGTAATGGAAATACTAAAAAACGGCGTTGACGCATCATCAATTCAACCTCGTGGGTGATGTTCTGCATGTAGCGTTTCCAAGCGCGCTTGGGCCACATGGGTATAAATTTGGGTCGTCGAAAGATCACTATGACCCAGCAGCAGTTGTACGACTCGCAAGTTGGCCCCATGATTCAATAAATGAGTGGCAAATGCATGACGCAGCGTGTGCGGTGACAGCGGCCGGGTGATTCCCGCGGTAATGGCATGCACTTTGATGCGGTGCCAAAACGTCTGCCGGGTCATTGCTTTGTCGCCCCGCCCGGGAAACAACGCCGGGCGTGTTGGGTCGCTCATTAACGCCAGTCGTGCAGTCTTCATATAGTGGGCCAGCCAATCGGCGGCTTCTTCGCCCATCGGCACCAGACGGTCCTTATCGCCCTTACCGCGCACCCTTACCACATTTTGACGAAGGTTGACCGCATCTCCGGTTAACCCTACTAGCTCAGAGACTCGCAGACCGCAGGCGTAAAGCAGTTCCAGCATGGCGCGATCCCGCACGCCTAATGGCGTCGCCGTGTCGGGCGCCAGTAGCAGACGCTCTACTTCGTCCTCTTCCAGCGTATTAGGCAAGCCAGGAATCACTCGCGGCAGCTTGATATCGGTGAGTGGGTCGCTCGCCACTTGATTATTTAAACGCCCCCAACGATAGAAGCTACGCAATGTCGACAGCAGCCGGGCATTGCTACGCAGCTGATAGCCTTCCTCTCGGCGGCTGGCCAACCACTCACTAAGGCGCTCCGGCGGCGGTGCCAAGAGGGCTTCACCGTGGCTCTCCAGGTGACTTTGCCAGGCGGTTAAATCACGCCGATAGGCAGCTAACGTATGATCGCTGGCGCCCTGCTCAAGCCAGAGAGCATCCAAAAAAGCATCAATAACGCTCATACGTTAGTCACCTCCAGTCGCTTTTATTGAGCGACATAAACAAAACCCCGCCCCGCAAAGCGGTGACGGGGTCTTGGTATCCAGGCGAGACGCAGATCAAAGTACCGCGCTCGCCTTTGGAACAGTGGCGGTTTAAGCCAACTTTTCCTTGATACGTGCAGAACGACCGCTGCGCTCGCGCAGGTAGTAAAGCTTGGCTTGACGCACGTCACCGCGACGCTTGACTTCGATTGAGTCAACCAGCGGGCTGTAGGTCTGGAAAGTACGCTCTACGCCAACGCCGTGAGAAATTTTACGCACGGTGAACGCGGAGTTCAGGCCACGGTTACGCTTACCGATGACCACACCTTCAAACGCCTGCAGACGCTCGCGAGTACCTTCTTTTACTTTTACCTGAACGACAATAGTGTCGCCGGGGGCAAAGGCAGGAATTTCCTTGCCCATTTGCTCAGATTCGATCGCCTGGATCACTTTGCTTTTGCTGCTCATCATCATACTCCTGAATAACGTGTTGGCTTGACCGCTCAATCATGGGTGGCGGAAGCCGTGATCCCGGCGCTCGAAACGAGCTACGCGGGAGTCGTTATGGGTGACACAGGTGCGTTGGCTGTTATCTAAAAACGACTCGCCTTGTCCGCCCTGCACCGCCGCTCTGGTCTACTCAGTTTTAGCTGACAGAGCGTGTTCTTCGATAAACTCATTCAACAGCTTACGCTGTTCGGCATCTAATGCTCGCCCTTCCAACAGGTCTGGACGACGTTGCCATGTACGGCCGAGCGACTGCTTTAACCGCCAGCGCTTGATGGCTGCATGATTACCGCTTAGCAGCACATCCGGCACTTGGCGCCCGTCGATTATTTCTGGACGGGTGTAGTGCGGGCAGTCTAACAGACCGTCATTAAACGAGTCTTCGACAGCGGAATCCTGATGACCCAGTACGCCGGGAATCAGCCTTGCCGCTGCATCGATCAGCACCATTGCTGGCAGCTCGCCGCCGCTCAACACATAGTCGCCAATCGACCACTCTTCATCGATGTCACTTTCCACCACGCGTTCATCAATGCCTTCATAGCGCCCTGCCACGACCACTAAAGGTCCGGCGGAAGCCAGTGCTTGAACGCCCTGCTGATCCAGCTTTCGTCCTTGCGGCGAGAGATAGATCACCGTCGGCACTTGGCCGGTGGCTTTTTGCGCCCGCTCACGAGCCGCAAAAATCGCTGCGCGCAGGGTGTCGACTTTCATCAACATGCCGGGACCACCGCCATAGGGGCGATCATCGACACTGCGATGGCGATCAGTGGCGTAATCCCGCGGATTCCAAAACTCCAGTGCGATACGCTGCTTCTCTACCGCTCGCCCGACCACGCCCTGCTGCGTTAGCGCGTCGAACATTTCGGGAAACAACGACACCACGCCAATCCACATGGCTGGCGTTACCACCTCATTGCCTACGTCCGCCTCTATCGAGTCGGCCACTCCGTCACTGTTCATCTCGCTCAAAACTCAGGATCCCAATTGACGACCATGCGGCCCTCTTGAGAACTGATTTCGACAATGACATCGTCTGGCAAAAATGGCAGCAATCGCTCGCGCTTGTCGATTGCGTCGGCATCACCGCGAACCACCATGACATCGTTGGCGCCGGTTTCAAACAGGTAGCTTACCCGCCCTAGCCGCTCGCCGGCCTGAGTGAAGACCGCCATGCCTTCAAGCTCATGCCAATAGTATTCGTCTTCAGCAAGTTGAGGCAGTGCTTCTTTGGGCATCAAAATGTCCGTTTGGGCGAGTGCTTCCGCCGCACTACGGTCATCGACACCTTCAAGCTGCACGACTATTCCCTTACCTTGTCGACGCCCCTGAACAATGCTTATGCGCTTAAGGGTTTCGCCCTGGCGCACCCACCATTCTGGGTATTCGAGAATGCTGTCCATTGGGCTGGTGTAGGAGTACACCTTGAGCCAACCTTTCACCCCATAAGGGCTAGTCAGCTTGCCTAGCACCACATGCGTGTCGTCAGTTTGGCTTAGTTCTTGACGTAGTTCAGAACGCGTCATTGACGACCTCAGCTAACCCAGCATTCATGTTGTTTAAACAACAGATCCAACAAGCAGGCTTAAGCCTGTTTGCGTGCTTCTTTAACCAGCTCAGCAACACGACCAGATAACTGGGCGCCTTGGCTCTGCCAGTGAACAACGCGGTCTAGGTCAACGCGCAGACGCTCTTCCTGACCACGGGCAACCGGGTTGAAGAAGCCGATACGCTCGATGAAACGACCGTCGCGTGCGTTACGAGAATCTGTAACGGTCAGGTGGTAAAAGGGACGCTTCTTGGCGCCACCACGGGCCAAACGAATGGTAACCATACGATAACTATCCTTCGGTTGAGGTTACGAGAGTGTGTTATTAGCGCTAACCGCTAGCAAAACACTCGTCGTGCTACATGCTTATAAAGGCCTTCATTGAATAGGCGCTGCCACCGCGATTAACGCGCTTTTACGCAACACCCACGCATGAAGAGGCCGCATTCTACGCAAATGCGCTCGGCTTGGAAAGCCTGACAGCCAGAAAACTAATAGGCCGTCAACCTCACCGAGCGCATCCGCACGTTACTATCAGTGATTAGCGCCGGGGCAATCCGCCTGGACCACCCATCCCGCCCATGCCACCGGGGCCGCCCATTCCACCTGGACCGCCGGGGCCACCGCCCCCCATCATGCCGGACATACCGCGCATCATTTTCTGCATGCCGCCCTTCTGGCCAGCTTTCTTCATCATCTTCTGCATCTGTTTGTGCTGCTTGAGCAGACGATTAAGATCTGGCACCTGCAGACCTGCCCCCGAAGCAATGCGGCGTTTGCGCGAGCCGTTGATGATGTCGGGCTTGCGGCGCTCTTTGGGCGTCATGGAGTTAATCAGCGCTTCTAATTTGCCGAGCTCTTTCTCAGGGCCTGGGCCTTGGGCCATTTCAGCCATCTGACCCATACCGGGCAGCTTGCCAAGCAAGCCCCCCATGCCCCCCATTTTCTTGAGCTGCTGAAGCTGATCGCGAAAATCTTCCAGATCAAAGCCATCGCCTTTCTTGACCTTTTTGGCCAGCTGTTCGGCTTTGGATTTGTCGACCGTGCGCTCGGCTTCTTCGATCAGCGACAGCATGTCGCCCATACCCAGGATGCGCGAGGCAACCCGGTCTGGGTGGAAAGGCTCTAGGGCGTCGACTTTTTCGCCGACACCCATGAACTTGATGGGCTTGCCGGTAATATGACGTACTGACAGCGCCGCACCGCCGCGGGCATCACCGTCGGCCTTGGTCAGAATCACCCCGGTCAGTGGCAATGCTTCGCTAAACGCCTTGGCGGTATTGGCGGCATCTTGGCCGGTCATGGCGTCGACGACAAACAGCGTTTCCTGAGGCGAGACGGCTTTATGCAGCGCCTGAATCTCAGCCATCATGGCTTCATCGATCGCCAAACGACCGGCGGTATCGATCAGCACCACATCGTGGAACTGGATTTTGGCGTGTTTGATAGCTGCTTGAGCAATCGCGACCGGCTGCTGGTCAGAGCGGGAGGGGAAGAAATCCACCTCGACCTCTTTGGCCAGGGTTTCGAGCTGGTCGATGGCTGCCGGGCGATAAACGTCGGCAGACACCACCAATACTTTCTTCTTCTCACGCTCGCGCAAATAGCGGGCCAGTTTAGCCACAGAAGTGGTTTTACCCGCCCCTTGCAGGCCAGCCATCAATACAACGGCGGGGGAGCCTTTAAGCACAAAGCCATCGTTGGCTTCGCCCATAATCGCTTCCAGCTCCTGCTGGACGATTTTGACGAACTGCTGACCCGGCGACAGGCTTTTGGAGACTTCCTGCCCAACCGCCCGCTCGCGCACGCGTTCAATGAATTCCTTGATGACCGGCAATGCAACGTCGGCCTCAAGCAGTGCGCGGCGTACTTCGCGCAGGGTATCTTTAATGTTGTCGTCGGTCAGGCGAGCCTGACCTTTAATCGACTTTAGCGTCTGGGAAAGACGCTCGCTTAGATTCTGAAACATGGGGCCTCTCTGCCTCCGTCACTGCCGTCGGCGCGCACGCCATGGACTGATTTGGGGCGATTATACGCGCTCACGCCTTGAGTCTCCATGGGGGGTATTCAGCGCCCTCGCTATTTTACTGGGTTTGCCCTGCTGTGCGACGCCGCTTGGATTCGTTATAGTAGTGGCGTGATATTTAGTCGTAATTACGCTTAGTTTATTTATCTGTTCACTGAAACGCGCTGCAAGGCGCACGGATAGCATCATGCAGGCGCTCCCTTTCGCCACGATTGCTTTTGTTCTTTATGTTGCCGCTGCTATTTGGCAGGGCATGACGTTGTTCCGGCGTGTACCGCCCCGCCAGGGGATGGTACGCCTGCTCGCCGTGTTGGGTTTGTTACTGCACATTCCCGTCGTGGTCAAGTTAGTCGGCCAAACCCCGGGGCTACTGCCCGGCTTTACCACTAGCGCCACCTTACTGATGGCGGTCGCTGTCAACGTCGTGCTGGTTGCCAGCCTTTTTAAGCCGGTACTGAACGCCGGTATTGCACTCTTCCCGCTGGCGGGCATTGCACTACTCGCTGCCACCTGGCTACCTAACCAGGGCGGCCATACCGGTCTTACACCGGGCATTTTACTGCATGCGATAAGTTCAGCACTGGCCTTTGCGGTGTTGGCGATTGCCGCCGTTCAAGCCGTACTTGTTGGCCTACAGAACCAAGCGCTGCGCCATCATCACATCCGAGGCATCGTTCAGTCGCTCCCCCCGCTGACGACCATGGAGCGAGTACTCTTCGAGTTAGTCTGGGCGGGCATTATTCTGTTGACCCTCTCCATTGCGAGCGGGCTTATTTTTCTGGACAACTTTTTTGCCCAGCATTTGGCGCACAAAACCGTGCTCTCGTTACTGGCGTGGGTGATTTTCACCACCCTGCTGATTGGCCGTTATCGCTTTGGTTGGCGCGGTATGCGCGCCGTTCGCTGGACACTCGGCGGCTGTGGCCTGCTCGTGCTGGCCTACTTTGGCAGTAAGTTTGTACTCGAAATCTTACTCAACCGATAGCAGCGTAACCGCTCAAGAGCGCAAACCACGCCTTTGGTTGTCTTGACACACCACACGCGACCTTCTACAAATCGAGCTTAATACGCCATAAAGGACTTTTCGACTTGAGCGACGACTTCCCCCTGGGGTTACTGTTCGGCCTGCTAGCCTTACTAATACTGCTTTCTGCGTTCTTCTCCAGTTCTGAAACCGGCATGATGTCGATCAACCGCTACCGCTTGAGCCATCAGGCCAACAGCGGGGATCGCAGAGCCAAACGGGTCATGCGCCTGCTCACTCGCCCAGACCGCCTGATTGGCGTCATCCTGATCGGCAACAATTTCGTCAATAACTTGGCGGCCTCCATTGCTACCATTATTGCGATTCACTTTTTTGGTGACGTATCAGGGCCTGCGATCTCTACCGCCCTATTGACCATTACCATTCTGATTTTCGCTGAAGTTACGCCGAAGACATATGCAGCCATCAAGCCAGAGCGGATCGCCTACCCCACCTCTTACGCGCTAGAGCCACTGCTGAAACTACTCTACCCGCTGGTATGGTTAGTCAACGTGATGTCTAACGGCCTGCTCAGATTGGTGGGCGTTAAAAGCGTGGATAACGGCGGTGATAGCCTCACCCGCGATGAACTGCGTACGGTGGTTCACGAAGCGGGCACGCTGATCCCTTACCGTCACCGCGCCATGCTGCTGTCGATTCTTGACCTTGAGAACGTGACCGTGAACGACATCATGGTGCCCCGCCACGAGGTACTGGGCATTGATCTGGATGATTCGCTTGAAGATATCCTGACCCAGATTCGCACCAGCCAGCACACCCGCCTACCTGTCTACAAAGGCGACATCAACAATATTATTGGCATGCTGCATTTGCGCAACGCGGCTCGCTTTCTGTCCCGGGATGAAGTCACCAAGGCATCAATCGTTCAAGAGGCCCGTGAGCCTTATTTCATTCCCGAGTCGACACCGCTGCATACCCAACTGCTCAATTTTCAAAAGCAGAAACGGCGCATTGGCATCGTCGTGGATGAGTATGGCGATGTTGAGGGCTTGGTCACGCTGGAGGATATTCTGGAAGAGATCGTTGGCGAGTTCACCACTGATGTCTCTGAAGATGAAGAGATCCACCAGCAGGACGATGGCAGCCATGTGATCGAAGGCACCGCGAACATCCGGGAGATTAACAAGATGCTCGGCTGGCAATTGCCCACGGATGGCCCCAAAACGCTCAACGGGCTCATCCTTGAGCATCTTGAGGCCTTTCCGGAAGGCCCTGCGTGCCTTCAGATCGATAACATGCGTATGGAGATTTTAGAGATTCGCGATAATCTCATTACCTCGGCGCGCTGCTGGCAAAAGCTGCGAGCACCACGCCGCTAGGCGGCGATAAAGACGAAGGATTGAGTTAAGAGAGAGCTCAAACAGCTTAACGGCGGCTGGCCAGATCCTGATCAGCCGCTGCTTTTAACGCCCTCACTCGGGCTTCCAGAAAACGCCGCAGCGCCATATCGTCGGCATCCAAGCGATTGAGCGGTGGCCCAAAGTGCAAGCTCACCGGCGCCCGAAACCGCTTGGGATACTTCTTTAGCGCCTTACCACCATGGTGGGACGTCCAGGAGCCCCATAGGCCCGCCAACCCAGCTGGAATGACCGGCACATCGTCCCGCGCCAGGATTGTCTCCAAGCCACGGCGAAAAGCGTGAATCTCACCATCGGGGGTCAGCCGGCCTTCGGGAAAGACCATCACGACCTGCCCCTGGCGAAGCGCAGTGCTAACGTCATCCAGGGCGCGCCTAAGCGCGCCAGGGCTGCGCCGCTCAGACTCAATGGGAATAGCGCCCACCAGCTGGAACCACCACTTGAGCCAGGGGGAGTCAAAAATCGGCTGATCCATGACAAAGCGTAATGGCCGGGGGCTAGCGCCGCCGAGCACCAGGGCATCCATAAAGCTTACGTGATTACACACTACCAGCGCGGCACCGTGCGCAGGGATATGCTGACGCCCATGCACCTGCAGCCGATAGCAAAGGCGCATGGAGATAAAAATCAGCCAGCGCAGCACTTGGCGAGTCGCATTCACCCACCGCCTCACGTTGCCGTCTCACGGTGGCGTAAGCCAGCCAGAATGGTACTCATCAGCTGATCCAGCAGTTCGTCCACTTTCAACTGCTGGCCCTGCCAGTAGCCCAAGCGCTCATTAAGGCCAAGCTGAACGAGTCCGTGTACGCTACCCCACAGCGTACGTCCCAAACGACGCGCCTCCAGGTCATCCAAGGCAGGCTGATAAGATTTGAGCGATGCTTCCACCTGCGTAAACAGCGCTTCAATCAAGTCACTCTGGCGCTGATCCAGCTCGCCCTCTTTTGCCAACGGATAATCGAAAAGCAACTGCCAGCGGTAGCAGTCCTGCTCAGCGAAAAGCCAATAGGCACGGGCTAACGAACGCAGCCACGGCTCAGGATCATCATCCACCAGGCTGGTAATGGTGTGCTGCAAGCGCGCCAGCGTTTCCACATTGACGTGCTGCAATAAGTTATTGAAGCTGCCATAGAGTTTAAGTAGCGTACTGGGGGCGCAGCCAACTTCCCTGGCCAGGGCACGTAGTGAAAGACCATGGACTGGCTGCTCAGCCAACCATTCATCACAAGCGTGCATGACCTGAGAATGGAGGGCATCGGGCGCATGCTGTCTAGGACGGGCCATGGCGATCTCTTAAGGTCAACGGCAAACGAGGAGGAATGCCTCACTGCACTTTAGCGGGAGCAAGGGGTAATATAGGATACCTTACATCGAACACTGTTTTCGACACTAAAACACTACATTTCGTGCTTTATTGCGCGAAGTCCCTCGCGTCCAGGGCCACTTCCACGACGATTTTGCTTAAGGAGACAGGCATGACGGGTCGATTGCATGTGCAAAATTTACCGCTCACCCGTTTATTGCCAACGCTTGATCGCCAGGACCCATTGATTGAGTCCGCTAATTTAGCGCCCCGGCGCCCTATTTCGGCGATTCGCCTTGAACAGGGCGAGTATCGGCTCTCGTCGGTTTTCTGGGGGCTGACACCGCCTTGGCTGGAAGTACTGGATCACGCCCCCCACTGCGCCCGCTCTGAAACCCTGGCATCAAGAGCGATGTTTCGCGATGCATTCGGCGCACGCCGGTGCGTTATTCCCGTGAGCGGTTTCTATGTATGGAAAACACAGCCACGCAGTAAACAGCCTTATCTAGTGACGCAGGTATCCCGGGCGCCGTTACTGCTGGGCGCGTTGTGGTGCCGTTATCACACCACCTTAACGGCGTTCACCGATTCCGCTGCCTTGATTACCGTACCCGCTAATATTCTGCTCTCGCCGCTCACGGATCGCCTTCCCGCCGTCATTCCCAGCCATGCGTTATCCACCTGGCTCAACCCCGATACCGATACCGACACGCTTAATTCGCTATTAACGCCCGCCCCTTTGGAACTGTTGGGCGCTTTTCCGGTATCTAAACATGTCAATAATCCCGCCTATCAGTCATCGGCTTGTGCCCATCCTACCGGGTCGATGCTGCGCTGGGCTGTGTCTCAGGAGCTGTAATGTTGCGACCCCCTTGTTTCAAGCACTGGCATCACCTGCCGCGGCGTGCACTGTTCGGTGTCATCATAAGCCTCTGGGTAGCGCCGCTCGCGTTAGCCAACGACAATGAGGCCACTGCCGATCCGGACGCCGTGGACGCTGTCAAAGAGACCGTCACCCCGATCACCAGCCCTTATGACAGCCGCGACTACCGTGTATTGACGCTTGAAAATGGCCTGAATGTGCTACTGGTCAGCGACCCTGAGGCAGATAAAGCCGCCGCGTCCATGAACGTTCGCGTGGGCAGCGCTCAAGACCCTGAGGACCTTCAGGGGTTGGCTCACTTTCTGGAGCACATGCTGTTTTTAGGCACCGAGCCGTATCCAGAGTCCGACGGTTACCAGCGCTATATCTCTAACAACGCCGGCTCACACAACGCTTTTACCGCCCAGCAGGATACCAATTACTTCTTTGATATTGAGCCATCGGCGCTGCCGGGGGCGTTAGATCGCTTCAGCGAATTTTTCCTTTCGCCGCTGTTTAATGCCGACCACCTGGAGAGCGAACGTAACATCGTTCACTCGGAGTACATGGCGCGGATCCGTGACGAATCGCGGCGTGAAAACGATGTGCTGAATCAGCTTTTAAACCCTGAAAACCCCACCACCGGCTTTGCCGTGGGTAGCCGTGAAACGCTCGCAAGCCCGCCAGAGGGCGAAACGCCGCTGCGTGAGCGAGTGATTGATTTTTATCACCAGCATTACGATGCCAACGTAATGAACTTGGCAATCGTGGCTCCCCAGCCACTGGATCAGTTAGAAACATGGGTCGCCGAACGCTTTGCCGCTATTCCCGACCGCGATCTAAGCGCGCCGACCATTGACGCGCCGCTGATCGATACCGACACCCTTCCTCGCTACATCGAGCGGCAATCGCTGCAAGATCGTCGTCAGCTGCGCTTTTACTTCCCAGTACCTGACCCTACCGATGACTACCGCAGCAAACCAACACAACTGATTGCGCATCTGCTTGGTGACGAAGGCGATGGCAGCCTGCTTGCCGTGCTGCGCGATGCCGGGCTAGCCGATGGGCTTTCCGCCGGCATAGGTCGTGGTGACGGTAACGAAGCGCTATTCACTATCTCCATCAGCCTGACACCCGCAGGCGCCGAACGCTTAGACGACATTGAAGCCACACTGTTGGCAGCCATCGATCAACTGCGTAGTGACGGCCTCGCCGAGTGGCGCTACGAGGAGCAAGCAGACCTCAACGAGCAGGGCTTTCGCTTCCAGCAACACGGCGCGCCACAGCAGGAAGCCACTCGCCTCTCCATGAGCCTTTCGCTCTATCCGGTAGAAGATGTTCAATACGCGGCTTACCGCATGGATGGCCCTGATGCAGAGCGTCAACAAGCCTACCTGGATGCGCTAACGGCCGATAACATGCTGCGCTTTTACTCTGGGCCTGACGTGGAGAGCGATACCGTTTCACCGTGGTTTAACACGCAGTGGAAAGAGCAGACGCCTGACCAACCGGGGCAGGCGTTAAGCGGCCTGGCACTCCCCGGCCCCAACCCCTTCATTGCCAGTGATTTAACCTTACTCGAAGGGCAGGATGACCACCCCAGCCTGCTGGTCGATACGCCGTCGTTTACCGCTTGGCACATGCAAGATGCGCGCTTTAATACGCCGAGCGTCGAGTGGCGCGTCAGCCTACAAAACCCCACCGCCAGCTATTCCGCCGAAGAGGCGGTGTTAAAACGCTTATTGGCCAGTTGGCTTAACGACAGTTTGAACGAATCACTTTACCCCGCTTGGCTGGCGGGCCAGTCCTTTAGCGCCTACCCGCACTCCCGCGGTATGACGCTCTCCTTCTCCGGCTGGCGGGATGGGCAAACGTCCCTGATCGAACAGGCCATTGAACAACTCAAAAGTGCCGCGATCACCGACGGCGCTTTCGAGCGCGTGCGTTACCAACTGCAGCGTGAATGGCGCAACGCCCCTCAGTCATCGCTATATGGCCAAGCCAGCCGAACGCTGGGCGAAGCCTTGCTCACGCCCCAGTGGTCGACTGCTGAACTGCTTGCCGCCAGCGACCGCTTTGACCGTCATCATTTAGAGGATTTTCGCCAACGCTTTCTGGGGGATCTCTATGTCGATGCCATGGCGGTCGGTAACCTCGATGAAGCGCTGGCGCGCGAACAGGCACAGCTAATGCGCACTCAGTTGCGCCCACGGCTAACCCGCGATGAGATTCCCAACCTAACCCCCCTCGCAGCGGATGAAGCGCACGCGGTGCTACACCCGCATAGCTCGCGAGAGGAATCGTTGGTGCTGCGCTATCTGCAAGCACGCGATCAAACCCTGGAAGAACAAGCGACGACGAGCGTGATTGCCCAGTGGCTAGATACGCCGTTCTATCAGCAGTTACGCACTGAACAGCAGCTCGGCTATATCGTTAACGCGGGCTATTCACCCCTTCTCGAAGCGCCGGGCATTGCGCTGGTGGTGCAATCACCGGATGTCGACAGCGACACCATCGCCGCGCGCATGGATACCTTTCTGGATGAGGCAGGCCAGCGTCTTGCGCCATTGACCGATGAAGCGTTAGCGCCCTATCGCCAAGCGGTACACGATCAGTTGCGCCAGCGCGATACGAGTTTATCTGGCATGGCCAATCGTTACTGGCAGGCAACCGCCCTGGAAGACGTGCGTTTTGACCGCCGTGACCAGTTGGCGGAATTAGTCCTCGACGTCAGCCTTGATGACATCAAGGCCCTTTGGCCATCGCTGCAGGAGCACATGCTCGATGTGCGCTTCAACCCTAGCGATGAACCGAGCGATGTCAGCCATTATCGCGAGGGCCTCGCACCACTGCCCAACGTGCATGAAGAGCAAACCGCTCGGTAACGCATTAGCACCTTGAGCCGCTCAGGCGTCAAACGCCTGAGCGGGCATCATGGCTTCCACGAACATGACGAGCTCTTCCAGAATCTGGCGCTCACGATCAGTAAGGGTTTGCTGATTGTACTGCTCAATTTCCCGCGCAAATGCCTTCAACGTAAAGCCTGCTAATGCAGGATCATTAATGCGCATCCAGCGAAACGCCTCCCAATGCTCACGCTCTTCGCCTTCCAGCGTGTCGGGATAACTGCGCGCACGAAAGCGAAACAGCATCTCTTCCAGGCGTGAATCTTGAAACGCAAACCGTTGCCCCACTAAGTCCCATGGCTCCATTTCGCGCACTCGTTCCATCTGCTGCCGGTCTACGGCAGAGAAAAAGCTGCCTGAGTAGAGCATTAGATCCGGGTCTTGCGGCGCCTCTTCGTAGCCTGCGTTAAACACCTCAGCGACTTTGTCGGCCACCCCGCTGGCATCGCGCAAGGTTTTCCAATGCTGCCGACAGGCCGTCACATCCAAGCCCAACCGTTTAACGATAGTGCCGTATTCACCTTTTTGCGGCCCATCGACATCTTTTAGGGCACTCGCAGGAAAAACCACGGGGCAGCGATTGATATGAATCACTTTCAGCGGGATGCGCGCCTCGCCTTCGGTTAAATCCTGTTGGCTAACAAACACGCGCTCACGAATCTGCTCAGCGGACATGCTCAGCATATCACCGGGGTCCACGCTTAAATCGTAAACGATTACCCCATTCGGATTTGTCGGATGTTCGGCCAGCGGCATGACTAACGCACTACAGCCTCGGCTGGCGGGATAGCGGCGGGAAATATGCAGCAGTGGTTTGGCACCGGGCAGGTCGAGCTGCGTCGCCACGGCACGCTTACCGCGCAGGCCAAGTAGGTAGTCGAACAACTTAGCATTACGCGCTTTGAGCAAACGGGCCAGCGCAATCGTCGCCCGCACATCGGCGACCGCATCGTGCGCGCCCTCATGGGCAATCCCATTCGCCGCCGTCAAATGCTCAAGTTTGAAGCTGGGTGCGCCGTCTTCGCGCCGCGGCCACTCAATGCCATCCGGGCGCAGCGCATAGAAGGCGCGCACAATATCAATCAAATCCCAGCGGGAATTGCCGTTTTGCCACTCGCGAGAATAAGGATCGAGCAGGTTGCGATAAAAAAGATGCCGTGACACCTCATCATCAAATCGCAGGCTGTTGTAGCCCACGACGCAAGTGCCCGGCTCGCTCATATGACGCTGAATCTCACCCGCAAACTCGGCTTCGGGGAGACCATGGCGTTGCGCTTTTTGAGGCGTGATACCCGTGATCAAACAAGCCGCGGGATGGGGCAAATAGTCATCGGCCGGTTTACAGTAAAGCTCGATGGGATCACCGATCTCGTTGAGATCGGCATCGGTGCGAAGCGCGGCGAACTGGGCGGGCCGATCGCGACGCGGGTCAGCCCCGAAGGTTTCATAGTCATGCCAGAGAAAACTGGCAGGGGCAGCATTGGGTGGCGCCATGCACTAACACTCCGCTGGGCAATGAAAAGCCCAAGCGTAGCACACCCGCCACCCCTTTCGCCGCGTCTTACGCACTTTGATTAGTGATGAAGATCGGCGCTCAAGATCAGCTTTTGGGAAGTGTGACGTTTAGCTCCAGCACCGAACAGTTGTCTTCACTGTCGAGTGAAATCTGAATGGCATCGTCATCTACATGCACATAACGGCGAATCACCTCTAACAGCTCACGCTCAAGCAGCGGCATATAGTCAGGCTGGCCGCGCTGGCTACGCTGATGCGCTACGATAATTTGCAAACGTTCTTTGGCTACCGAGGCGGATTTCCTGCGCTCACGCTTCAAGAACTCCAGCAGTTTCATCGACGACCTCCCCCAAACATGCGGCTCAGCAGGCTTTTACGCTGCACTTCGTGAAAGCGCAACGGCATGTCTTCACCGAGCAGGCGCGATACGGTGTCGCTATAGGCTTGGCCAGCGTCGCTTGAAATATCGTGGGTAACGGGCACGCCTTGGTTCGACGCGCGCAGAACGGCTTCTGACTCGGGAATCAAACCCAGCAGATTAATCGCTAAAATTTCGCGAATGTCGTCCAGCGTTAGCATGTCACCAGATGTCACTCGCTCGGGATTGTAGCGAGTGACCAGCAGGTGCTCTTTGATGGGGTCTTCGCCTTGCTCGGCGCGACGTGTCTTCGAAGCCAGCAGCCCTAAAATGCGATCCGAATCGCGTACTGAGGATACTTCAGGATTGGTGACGACTATGGCTTCATCAGCAAAATACATGGCCAACTGCGCACCGCGCTCGATGCCAGCAGGTGAATCACACAGTATGTAATCAAAGTCTTCTTTCAGCTTTTCGAGAATTTCCGCGACCCCTTCTTGGGTCAAAGCGTCTTTATCGCGGGTTTGCGAAGCTGGCAAAATGAACAAGTTTTCGACGCGCTTATCACGAATCAGCGCCTGGTTAAGCCCCGCTTCGCCCTGAATCACATTGACTAAGTCATACACTACACGACGCTCGCAACCCATGATCAGGTCGAGATTACGCAAGCCCACATCAAAATCGATCACAACGGTTTTTTTACCGCGCAGGGCAAGGCCTGTAGAAATGGCTGCCGCGCTGGTGGTTTTACCGACCCCTCCTTTACCAGAGGTCACTACAATTATCTTGGCCAAGAGTCACTTCCTTCTTGAAGTCGTTCATCGCGAGCGCAGCTCATTTGGCGCTTTGCGCACAACGGGAACGTCAATGTCATCAACAAGCCATACTGTAACGGATAGCGCCTTCTGCGTCGCTAGGGATGAAGCACCAATGCGCGCTCATAAAAAGACCTTAACCTAATGGCTTAATTTCAAGCTGTTCTTTTGTAAAGTGAACTTCCGCGGGCCGCCCCAGAAGCTGTGAGTCAATATCTTCCAAACGCTTGTAATTACCGGCCACCGAGAGCAATTCGGCTTCCAGCTCCCGGCAGTAAATGCCCGCTTGGGTATTGCCATGTATTCCCGCCAATGCACGGCCCCGCAGGGCGCCGTAAACATGAATACTGCCCGCAGCCAATACTTCCGCGCCTGCATTGACAGCCCCGATAACGACCAGATCCCCCTCGGCAGCGCTTACCTGCTGCCCCGAGCGAACCGTTCCCCGGTAGAGGCGAGTGGCGAGGGCAGGAGCCTCTATATCGCTTACTTGAGTGTCTTCACGGGTGACTTCATGCACCGGAGAAGTATCAACGCTTTCGAGCACCCGTGGGCGCCCCTCTTCTACCGGCGGGAACCAACCCAACCCCAGCGCCCAGGCCGATTGACGCACCGGTTCAGTGCCGCCACGCACCGCCACCGGGAGCAGCTTATGATCGCGGCACACGGCACAGATACGCTCTAGGGCTAAGTGCGGTTCATCCAACTTTTCCACGCTGAGCACAACCGGTGTATGCTGGAAGAAAGCAGGTGATTGGGAAAGCTTGCCAGCCAACTGCTGCCGGATTCGCTCCGGGTCAGCGCTACTTAGCTCCATGACGGTCATCGGCAGCATGCCGCCTTTGAAGGTAAAGGCCACCGCGGCACTATCCACATTAAGGCTCATGGCCGAACTCCCTGTCATGTTCAGATAAGTTAAAGGTAGCGTACTATCACGCATTGTGGTCTAGAAAATAGTCGCTTACCACACCATGCTTATTACAAAATAGTAAGGCCAAGCTAAGCGACAGCGCCGGCGACTGCAACCGCCGTGTGGCTGACTACCGATTTTTTCACGCTACGCACCAGCAGGATGATCCATGCACGGACTGTTAAGACGCCTGTTCGCACCTCGGTGGCAACACCCCGACCCCGAAGTGCGCCGTCAGGCCCTCCAGCGACTGGACCCACAACAGGCAGAACAGCGCCAAGCGCTTCAGTCGCTTTCACAAGATACCGATAGCCAGATTCGCCTTGCGGCGCTGCTGGCCTTGGATGACTGCGCAGGTTTGGTCGATGCTTATCCGCGCCACCAGCAGGATGAAGCGTGGTTCAATGCGGTTTGCCAACGGCTCAGCGGGCGTGAAGGCCACACGGTTCTACAGCAACGCCAAGCGCTGGTCGAGCGCCTTGAAGAGCCGCGTGCGTTAAATGCGATTGCCTTGCAGGCCGACAATCTAGCGTTACGCCTATTGGCTCTTAGCAGGCTGTCTGGGCAGGATGATTTGATTCATCAGGCTTGCCATAACGGCGTGGCGGCCGTGCGTCATCACGCTGCCGAGCGCATTGAGGATGAGGAAGGGTTAAAGCGCTTACTAAAAGAAGCGCGCCGTGATCGCCAGGTATCGCGTCTGGCGCGGGAGCGCCTCAACCGTTTGCGCAGCGACGCGCAGTGGCTGGAAGCGGAAGCACAGCAGCGTGAAACGCTACTCAACCAACTGGAGCAGCACGCGCGTGCACCTTGGGAGCCGCTTTACGGTGGGCGTTTTCGCCATCTTGAACGCCAATGGGAACAGTTAACCCAGCCACCGAGCGTTGAGCAGGAACAGCGTTTTCATCAAGCGCTGCTCAATTGCCGCAAAACGCTGCACGATCACGAGACCCAGGAGCAGGCTCGCCAACAAAGCGCTGAGCGCCGAGATGAAGCCGAAAATACCCGGGAGCAATTACTGGAAGGGATCGAAGAGACCCTTGATGGCCTGCGTCACGCGGCTGCCATGACCGTGCAGGATATTGATAGCTTGCGCGCCCAGCGCCAGCTACTCGGTCAGCGCTGGCAAACGCTCTCCGATATGCATCCGCCGAGCGATACCATGCGCCAGCGTTATACGCTGGCCATTCAACACTATGACCAGTGTTTAGAGGCGTGGCAGCGCTGGTGTGCAGTGAGCCCTGGTATCGAAACGGCACTGGCAAATGGCGATTACACCACCCTGTCGGCACATATTAACGCGTGCCAATGGCCCGACACTTTAACCCCACCCGCCCTGCTCAGCCGCGCGCAGGCAGTGCTTAGCGATGAAACGACCGCCCCATCGCCCCCCGTGGAAGAGCAAGCCAACCTAAACACCTATGCGGGCGAGCTCGACTCCTTTGAGCACTTACTTGAGCGTGGCGCGTTTAAAAGCGCCAGCCGCCTCCACCAGCGGCTTAAGCCGCGCATTGAAGGGCTGGAAAGCGCGGAAGCTCAGCCGCTTAAAACACGGCTGAAACATTTAGCAGCTCGGCTGGCAGAACTGCGCGATTGGCGTGGGTTTGTCGCCGGCCCCAAGCGAGAACAGCTATGTGCCAGCATTGAAGCGTTAGCCAACGATCAGCATATGGCGGAAGAAGCGCTTGACCGCCACCATCATCAGCTCGTCAAAGAGTGGAAATCGCTCGGTGATGCCGCGGCCAATCGCGAGCAGGCCACGCGTTTTCGTAGCGCCTCGGATCGTATTCACGAACGCTTAGCCCCCTGGCGAGCGCGGTTAAACGAAGAGCGTGAAGCCAATCTCAGCGCCCGTGAGGCACTTTGCGATCAACTTGAAAGCTTGCTGGCTCAACCTGCTGAAGACGCCGACCCCGACGTACTTCGACAAATTCGTGATAAGGCACGCCACCAATGGCGCCACTATAGCCCGGTGCCCCGGGACCGTTCAGAAGCCGTTGGCCGCCGCTTCGGCACGATTCGTCACCAGCTGCAGTCGCTCATCGATCAGCGTGCTGACACAATCGCCTCACAGAAGCGGGATTTGATTAGCCAAGTCGCCGCACTACGCCATGACGAAAGCCAGCCCTTGGCACAACGCATTCACCAAACCAAACAGCTACAGCAGCAATGGCGAGCGCTCGGCCGTGCGCCCAAAGGTGAAGAGCAAACGCTGTGGAAAACGTTCCGTCACGAGTGTGATCAACTGTTTGCCCAGCGCGATGCGTATAAGAATGAGCAGGCGGCACGCCAGCAACACCAGTTAGATGAGATGCAGGCGCTCATCGACCAAATGGATAGCTGGCAACCCAACGAGGCCAGCGAAGCCGCTACGTTGGATAACTTTCTTGACCAAGCCAACCAGCTTGAACCGCTGCCCCGGAATCGTCGTAGTGAAGGTATGCAGCGGCGAATGAGTGGCATTGTGCGGGCTCGGCGCGAACGCTTGAACCGTCTTGCCGTCGCCAGCACAGTGAAGCAGTGGCATGCCATCATGCCCTTAGTCAATGCTCACTTAGCGGCTGACCAGCGCCACTTAACCGAAAAAACGCCCGGCGATGTGGATGCGCAAACGGTGCTCAGCGCCCCGCTTCCTTCGGCCTTTAAAGAGGCCCACCACATCCGCAATCAGCAGCGCCATACCACTCAAGCGCCCTTGTCCGATGCCGAGCATGCCAAGCTAGCGGAATCTCTCGCACGACTGCGGGTGCACCTCTCGATGCTGGCCATTGGTAGCGTACGGCAAAGCGACGAGCCACTGCGGCTAGCCATCCAGGTAGAGCGCTTGAACGAAGGGTTTAACCAGGAGCGCAGTCGTGATCAGGAGGTCACCGATATTCTCGTCGCGCTTTTGGCACTAGGCCCCATGCCTGCGACGCTATGGGCCGCTGAGGTAGAAGAGCTGTATAATCTGCTAAACCGCTTGGCAAACGTTCCGTTGCCTTAGCCGCTGACAAACGTACCAATAACAACGGGAGGCTCATAGCCTCCCGTTTTGCATTCTCCCCGGGTAGGGGAGTTAGCGTTGATAAATTTAGGGGCTGTGCTAGCCCATAAACTGCCCACCGTTGATGTCGATGTTAGCGCCGGTAATAAACCCGGACTCCTTATCGGCTAGGAAAGTCACCAGTCGGCCAATTTCTTCTGGCGTGCCATAGCGCTTCACGGGGATCGTTTCCCGAATGGCTTCGCGCACTTTTTCTGGAATATTCATAATCATATCGGTAGCAATGTAGCCAGGCGACACGGTATTCACCGTAATCCCTTTGGTCGCTGTTTCCTGCGCCAACGACATGGTCAAACCATGCATACCGGCTTTCGCAGCAGCGTAGTTAACCTGACCAAACTGCCCCTTACGGCCATTGATGGATGAAATATTGATGATCCGGCCATAGCCAGACTCAAGCATCATCTCAATAACACTGCGGCAGGTGTTAAAAACGCTGTTGAGATTGGTGTCGAGCACTTCATACCACTGCTCATACGACATCTTCTTCATGGTGCCATCACGGGTAATACCCGCACAGTTCACCAGCACACTGATGGGACCGTATTTGTCGTGAATTTCACGGGCACCTTCCAGGCAGGCGTTGTGGTCAGCAAGATCGACACCAGACAATTCAATATTTTGATAGCCGTCAGCATGCTGCGATTCGAGCCAGGTTTTGGCCTTATCGGGGTTGCGGTAACCCGCGACGACCAGATAACCCGCCTCTGCCAACGAACGACAAATTGCCGTACCGATACCACCAGTTCCACCAGTTACCCAGGCGACGGGGGCTTGATTGGCCATTGACTACCTCCCTGATATGACAAATGGCTTGGATCTACCGCACGCACATTGCGCCGCAAGCCATTGTGAAAAAGCGCGACTGCGCTTGTACTACCCTAGTGCATTATTGGCTTGAGCAATGCACCAACGTAAGCTTTTTGTTATTGCTACCTGCAGCATAGCTGCACTCCCTTCATGTTGCAGCAGTATGCCCGCCACTGCCATAAGCCGAACGTGTTAATACCGCTATTGACTCCACGTAAAAAATCTGTAGAATACGCCACACGTTGATGCGGGGTGGAGCAGTCTGGTAGCTCGTCGGGCTCATAACCCGAAGGTCATCGGTTCAAATCCGGTCCCCGCTACCAATATTTTGAAAGGCAGATCAGTTACTTACTGATCTGCCTTTTTTATTTCTGTTCGTCTGCAAACTTCCTGTGACACATCTGTGACGTATATGTGACACATTCGCTCCGTTGCTTACGTGCGTAATTTATTCTTGCGACCTTCAGTCAACTACTGGCAGTATTAATCAACTCTCATTTTTCTCATGGTTTTTTTGAATTTCTAGCAAATCACCCACCTCACAACTGAAAAGCTTGCATAGCTTATCCAGTGCATCCAGCTCGATTCGCTGAGCGGTTTCTTTATAAAGAAGCGTAACAGTATTGCGGTTAAGACCTGTTTCACGCGCAACATCCACGATCTTCATTTTGTGCTCACCCATCAAGCGCGCGAGATGACAACGAACCATCAAAATCTCCTGTAAATGCTTTTTGTCATCCTGAATGGCAAAAAATGCTTGCAAATGGTATTTTGCTGTCTAAAATGTCATTCAGGATGACATTCTGATACTTGGAATGCCTTTTAGTCACGCAGAATACCACTCCTTCTGGAGGTTTTCGATGGATTCATCTTATACCTATCTCACGACCGAAGAGCTTGCCCAGCGCATCAAGTACGACTGCCGCACTATCCGACAGCAGCTAAAAGACAGCGTCCTTATCGAGGGCACCCACTACATCAAGCCATTTGGCCGACGGAAAATTTTGTTCTTGTGGGAAGCCGTTGAAAAAGAAATGCTGAAAGCCGCTCATGGCAACATTTCGATTCCGATGGCAAATGGAGGCTATAGCCATGGGTAAGGTTCGCCAACGAAAAGAGACGGGTAAGCTCTATCTGGATTTTTTCTACCAAGGCCTGCGGTTACGTGAGCAAACTGCACTGAAAGACACGCCTACTAACAGAAAAAAAGTGGAGCAATTACTGGCAAAGGTAGAAGCAAAGATTTTGCTAGATGATCTCGACTATGCTGAGTTTTTCCCTGGCAGTAAAAATTTGCAGAAGCTGGGGTTAAATAACGCCGCTAAAAACCAAGCTCTTCAACCTGCACAGATCGAGAACACTCAACCGGCTGTGGAGACACCACTCTTCAACGATTTTTCTGATCAGTGGTTCGACGAGAGCAAAATCCAATGGCGTGCCTCTCACGTACGCAATGTGAGTTCGATCTTGGATAGCTCTCTTAAACCAGCGTTTGGGAAAAAACACATCGGAGATATCACCAAGGCGGACATCCTGGCGTTCCGCACCAAACTAGCCAAGCGCAGGGGCCGTGGTGCCACGGGGCTGGTATCGCCTAAAACGATCAACAGCCATATGTCCATTTTGCGTATGGTGCTCGATGAGGCGGCCGAGCGTTTCGACTTTGAGACGCCGTACAAAAACATCAAGCCGTTAAAGCTACAGAAGACGCATATCGAGCCGTTTTCTCTACACGAGGTGCAACGCATCATCGACAATGTACGCCCAGACTATTGCAACTATTACACCGTGCGGTTCTTTACCGGCCTGCGTACTGGTGAAGTCGATGGATTGAAGTGGAAAAACATTGATTTTGCTAAGCGAGAAATCTTAGTACGCGAAACATTGATCAATGGTGAAACGGAATACACCAAGACCGATGGATCGCAACGAGAAATACCCATGTTCGGGCAGGTGTATGACGCCCTCAAAACGCAGTACGCCGCCACTGGGCACATGAGTAAGTACGTGTTCTGCAATCAGATGGGACAGCCGCTTGATCACAATAACGTGACAAAGCGCGTGTGGTACCCCTTACTCAAGTCTCTTGGGCTGACCAAACGCCGTCCTTATCAAACACGCCATACTGCCGCGACACTCTTTTTGGCTTCTGGCGAAAATCCAGAGTGGGTGGCGCGAATGCTGGGCCATAGTTCAACCGAGATGCTGTTCAAGGTTTATTCACGTTACGTCCCCAATGCCACCCGTATGGATGGCTCTGCCTTTGAGCGTTTGTTAGGCAACACCACGCCCACTAAGCCCCAGAAGGAGCAGCATCATGAAACGGCTTGATAACGCCCCTACTCATCTGTCTCGTACCTTCACGGGCACTTATCGCCTTACTGGACGCGTGGTGGAGTTCGACAACGCGAAAACGCCTTTCTTAAAGCTGCGGCTAAGCGATTGTGTGGGGAATCAAATCGCGATGCTCAACTTGAGCAAAACAACAGTACCTGAGCGCATCGGCCATCTGGACTTTGTTACCGCCTCCGGCGTGAAGTGTTTGTCAGGCCAATTCATTCTCGATGAGTTCCGCAGGGCGTCTCGGGATGAAGTGACCTCTATGGATACCCTGCAATCGTTGCCACGGGTGTACTCCCCGATGCCAGAGGTATTCGACAAGTTAATCGCGACCGTACAGTCGCTTCAATCAGACTGCCTTCGAGTGTTTTTGACACGGGTACTGGAACGCAAGGATCGTCTTGAAGCTTTTTTGAATGCGCCCGCCAGCGCCAATTATCACCATGCGTATCCAGGTGGTTTGCTAAAACACTCGCTGGAAGTTGCCAATCACTCAGTGGCTATGCTGCGCCTTAACGAGCCAACCATGCCTCGACTCATGCAGGAAGCCTGTTTCGTGGGAGGACTATTGCACGACATTGGTAAGACATATACTTATGACTCCAAGGGCAAGCCAAATGCCGCCTGGAAACTCTGCAGCCATGACGTGTTTACGCTAGAGGCTTGTGCCTACGGGCTTACATACTTGGATGCACATGAACCCGACATTGCGATGACATTACGCCATGTTTGGACATGTGCTTCGCCAGGCGCTCGCTACGGACAACCCGCAGCAATGACGTTGGCCCGTTATATTCGTGACGCGGATGGGCAAAGCGCGATGGCCGATAACCAACAGCGGGCTTTTCGCCGTCAAACTAACGTGGGATTTGGCCGACTCGGACAAAACCTTTTTTGGCAACCTCAACTACCTGCCGCAGCATCTCATTGATGCCGTCTTCTACTCATCGACTTGAGCCGTCAGCTTTTGGTGTGGCGTTTCTATCAAAGCAAAAGAAAAATTTTATGACCATGCCAAGTGAACGCACGCGCTCGGTCATCCAGACCCGAGAGTTCTTGATCGAGCTAAGCCGTAACACTGACTTTCCAGAAACCATCCGCAGGCAAGCAAAGCAGCTATTAAGGCATTACCCGTCACAGATAGAGATGCTAGACGCTGGCCAACTGGAAGAGCACCTTACTGATGGGACTATATTCCAGCCTATTTTTAGCTCTGTTATTGAGGGACTCTAAAGTGTAGCACTACTCAAGCAGGGGGTGACGTCGCAAGCTGCAAGTTAATCAATTAAGGCCACTAACGAACACTTTACGCTAGTACAAAGTACGCCTCTAGCACTCAAGAGAACACTAGGGGCTAATCCGTTACAGGGCCTTCACTAACTCGCCGTAATCTCCTCCCACACGCAAGACAATGGTCACGTCGTTGTCATTACGGTTGCGGAAGAACCAGCCATGATTGCCGGTGAAAGCAGCTTCAAGCTCACCTTCATCCTCGGGCACGCCACGGCCTTTCTCATAGCTAATGGAGCTCCCATTGGCATCACCGTGCGTGTCAAAGTTGACGGGGCCACCTTCGGAGACCCAGGCAAAGGTAGCAACTGCCCCTTCTTGCATGGTGAGTTTGTACTCCGTGCCTTCCCCTGGCGTCAGGGTAAAGCTCACCTCATCACTCCATGGAGACGCTTCTTCCGCTTGCGCCATCTGGGAAGCGGCTTCCTCGGAAGCCAATGCTTCCGCCAGCGCCACGCTGGCGTCGGTCATCACCCTTTCAGAATCGGCCGGTGAAGGTGCGACTGGATCACTTGCTGAGGGAGAATTGGCTGTTTGGGGAGCGATCTCTGTCTTGGGCGTCGCAGTCTGAGCATCAGCACCGTTTACCGTTGCAGGCTGACTATCACTGACGATCTCTTGAGATGCAGTGGGTTGAGACGCCTGCTGGGCACTGGCTTGATCGTTGGCCTGGTCAAGCTCGGCTTCCTCAGCCAGCTGGGTTTTGATTTCTCCCATCTCAGTCAGCCCCAACATGCGCCCAGCGCCGGTGGGGTCAATGACATACTCAGCAGGGCAGCACGACGGTGATCAGCAAAGCGACGGCAATAACGGCGGCCATCAACGTAGAGCGAAGTAACTTACCCGTTGACGGCAGTTCGGCACGGGTTGGAAGATCAGTGTTATACATCGGGGACTCCCCTTAATTAAGCAATGAAATAGCCGGTCAGTTGATAACCCACCAGCATAAAACCAGCACACATCATGGCGACGTTGGCGGTATACGCGTGGCGTAAGAAGCCAGTAGTACGTCGCCAGAAGCCCATCACAATGAGAATGGCGCTCAATGCCAGTAGCTGGCCGATCTCTACGCCTACGTTGAATGCCAGGAGGTTAGGGACGAGACCATCGGGCGAGATATCGTATTCAATGATCTTGCTCGACAGGCCAAAGCCATGAAACAGACCAAAAACCAACGTGGCTACCTTAGTGTTGGGCTGAAAGCCGAACCAACGCTGATACGCACCGATGTTATCGAGCGCCTTATAAACAACGGAGAGTCCGATGATGGCGTCGATCAGATAGCTATTGATGCCGATATTGAAGTACACCCCTAACAGCATGGTTGCCGAGTGACCGATGGCAAAGAGGCTGACGTAAATGGCGATATGCTGCATTCGGTAGAGGAAAAAGATGATCCCTAACAAAAACAGGATGTGGTCATACCCCGTCACCATGTGCTTGGCACCGAGATACATAAACGAGAGCAGATGAACGCCATAGATCTCCTGGATATAGCCCTTGTCACCTTCAGCCACCGCGTGAGCAAGCGCCTCGCCACTGGCGCCCAGTAGCATTAACAGCAGGGTTAGAAAGGCTAAGGCGTGGCGTCGGTTCATCATAGGCAAGCCGAGCACACCCCTTACTTGGGATGGAAACATGCAACCTCCACGGGTCTGTCGTTAGTCTTGGCCATCCGATGGATGGCCCCAGTCATCAAGCGACGACTGGCCGTGGAGGCCGCTCCAAGCGGTAGACTCGACGCAGGGGAAAAGCGCGTCGTTCGCCTAGCCGCAGGGCATGACGGACGTTGAGTGCGATGGCAATGCTCGCCCCCAACCGGTCCGCTTGTTCGTGGAAGTGACTGCCGCTCTCATGAGGGAGTTGGCGACCGTCTTCATGCATGTGGCCATGGGTATGCCCATGGCCATTCTGCACACTCTCATGGTGAGATGACTCAACGCCAACCATGCTCATTGCGCCATGTGCACTCGCTTCGCCCACACTGGTAAGAAGTAGGCTAGGCAAAAACAGCAATAGCAGGGTCAGATAGCGAAGACGGTGGCGCAGCCGATTGGGCATTTAAAGCGCCCAGGACAAAAATTGACGGTAAAAATGTAAATAACAGTTTGCTTACGCTGTAGCGCCGCGTAGCGGCAATAGATTAACATCCCCTCCAGGGGGATAGGAATAAAATAAGGGAAAGAAATGACAATACATACACACCAGTCACATCCCGATATCATCAAGCGCTTAAACCGGGCTCGGGGGCACCTTTCGAGCGTGACGCAGATGATAGAGGGTGGTCGCCACTGTCTGGAAATTGCCCAGCAGCTTCATGCGGTTGAGAAAGCTATTCAACAGGCCAAACGTGCCTTGGTTTTAGATCATATCGATCACTGTCTAGAGAATGCCTTGGGCTCTCAGGATCAAACGCAGCGGGCGCGGGCTGAAGAGTTCAAGGCCATTGCCCGCTACCTGTAAATACATCCAAGCCCCCCCTCACTTGCTTGAGGAACGCTCTATGCTCGATGTACTCGCCCATCGCGTCTATCGCCATCTCTTTTTCGCTCAGGTCATTGCAATGATTGGCACCGGTCTGACCACCGTTGCCCTAGCGTTACTGGTTCATGATTTTACTGAGGGGCAGGCGGGTGTCGTACTAGGCACAGCGCTGGCGATTAAGATGGTCGCCTACGTGGGCATTGCTCCACTGGTGGTGCTTACGCCTCACGCCTACCTCGACACACGTTGTTGGTTAGCCTCGACTTGCTGCGAGCATCCGTGGTTTGCGCACTGCCTTTCGTTACAGAAGTGTGGCAAATCTATGTGCTGATCTTTCTACTCAATGCTTGCTCAGCAGGCTTCACACCCGTTTTCCAGGCGACAATACCGGACATCCTAGAAAACGAGGAGCAATACACGCGAGCATTATCCCTGTCACGCCTTGCCTACGACTTAGAGAACCTTCTTAGCCCGATGGTGGCAGCAGCATCGCTGATGGTGATGAGTTTTGATGTCCTGTTTGTACTCAACGCCCTGGCGTTCATGATCTCTGCCTCCCTGGTTATATCGGTGATGTTGCCTGAGTCACTATCACTAGAAGAAATTTCCGGCGTTTAGCGTCGCGTTTCTCACGGCATACGGATTTATCTTAAAACACCTCGTCTGCGGGGTCTGTTGGCGTTGAACTTTGCGGTCTCAGCCGCCGGAGCGATGCAGATCGTCAATACGGTAGTGCTTGTTCGCTCTATGTTGGGGCTTGGCGAGAAAGAAGTAGCTTTGGCATTTGCGGCTGCAGGCGGGGGCTCCATGCTGGTGGCCTTACTGCTACCCAAGGTACTGGATCGATTGCCTGAACGACCAGTCATGATGCTTGGTGGCATTATCATGGCGTTCGGTCTCTACTTGAGGCACATCGTTTGCGGGACTTGTCGGGCTATGGTTGCTACTAGGTGCAGGCGCTTCGATGGTCATGCCCCCTGCAGGGCGCTTGCTCAAGCGTTCTTGCCAGCCTGAGGATCGCCCAGTGCTATTTGCTGCCCAATTCTCATTGTCCCACTGTTGCTGGTTGATCACCTATCTGTTGGCAGGCTGGCTGGGGGTAAAACTGGGGCTGACGGGAACGTTCGCTTTGCACGGGACAGTAGCTTTAACGGCGACAGGGCTTGCGATGCTTGCTTGGCATCGTCGAGATACAAGAGAGATTGCGCACGAGCACTCGCCTATACGTCATAGCCATCTTCACTATCACGATGAACACCATCAACACGAGCATGAAGGGTGGGAGGGGCCGGAACCTCATAGCCATTCCCACCATCATCTCAAAAATGTGCATCGGCACATATTTGTCATTGATAACCACTATATACGATGGCCTTCGTGACACATTAAGGCTGACAAATTAATAGATGCCTATTAGGTTAAATCACCACGAGTAATGCCTACTTTACTGCATTCATCACAGAAGCTTCGCAGGGAACATTTTCCTTCTTAGGCTTAGTGTGCTTGAACGTATGGGCCTCTCTGGACAGTGACCAGCTAATTTTTGAATGAAACATGCTCAATCATCGTGTCAATTTAAGGTTTAGAAGGACGGCATCATAGCTGAGTGAGACGGAACGCCTAATCTGGAAAATGCACCTTACGAAAAGCACAAGTTGAAATGAGTCTCCCCATCTTATTAGCAGGGGGCTGCCTTCCCCAACCTGCATGTCAGCGCTCAATGGGCTTTTTGTGTGAATGTCATGATCGTTGAGATGACGTCAAAACCAGTTCTTCATAAATGCCCTCGATAGCCTTCTCTTCGGGGCTGTGACGCTGTGGCTCCTGTTCCGGGTTAGGATGTAGGAGGGTTATAAGCCCGCTGGAGAATGACAGGACGTCGCTGAGCTGCTCGTAATCGACGTTTACGTTATCGACATTGTATTGGTTGAGGCGTGTCACGGTCTCTGAGAGTGCCGCCATACTATGCTCTTCTTCTCCAAGCGGTGGAAATGCCTGTACCAGCGGCTGTCCGTTGTCCCAACCGATTTTAATAGGTTGGTTGATGATATTGACCTGGGTGCCCGCCGGTATGCGGTCAAAAATTGATTCAATATCGTC